>Ga0315339_1000223_pt1 | contig 86823 bp, 72 predicted proteins | sample ASW17metaG_FD_204514 | JGI IMG/M metagenome (GOLD analysis project Ga0315339, IMG submission 204514) | Ammonia-oxidizing marine archaeal communities from Pacific Ocean, United States - ASW #17 | ecosystem: Environmental > Aquatic > Marine > Oceanic | place: USA: California | collected 2016-12-05
TGGGGGTACTGCCACTTCCTTTGTGCTGGGGTCATGGCCATGTCATAGACATCGACACCCTGTGGCTCGCGTCCGGAGATTAAGCCGACCCGCTGCGCAGAAACGGCATCATTTACGAGGACGACGCCTACAATGGCAACAAGAAATGCGCGGAGCATACACCTCACGATGGAACCCTCCCTTTCAGGGTTTTCGTAGCTATAAGTATTCTAGTTTCGGCACTATTGCGTACTTGGTTCGAATCATTTAGTAAGCGACGCCAATAACACCGATGCGCTTAAATTTGCCAATACCACTTTCGACTTCAAGCAATACAAGATAGGATCCGGGCGGCACAGCATCTCCACCTTCGTTGTTGCCATCCCAAGTCTCAGTATAGATCCCACCGATCTGGTCTCTTTTCGCCAAAACGCGAACGAGATTACCTGCGAGATCGTAAATCGCAACCTTGATGGGTTTTGGCTCCGAGATTTGAATGATAGTATACTCTATGTCTGTAGCGTCGTTAATGCCATCTCCATTGGGCGTAAAAACTCGCGGCTCAAATTCAATAGCGCGAACAATCTCACCAACAGATTTCTGGGTTAATGCCACGCGGAGAGCATTTGTGCTGACATTGAAATTGGCATCGCCTTCAAGAACGGGTTGTCCTAGTATCTCCGATTTCGTGTCCCAAACTGTTCCAGTAAAAATCGTACCAAAGACCACCGTCGAACCCTCGAAGAGAATCCGTATTGGGACATTGTTGTCAAAAGTAATTTTATTGCTCGTAAAAATTACTTCGAGATTGTCCCCATTCTCGCGGATCTCATCGGGCTCCACCGCCAATAATGGCTCGCCCATCTCCAGGCTAACGAAACGAGCCGGAGTCGGGGTGTCAATTCTTAGAGCATCAAAACCATTCTGGGATGCATTGCTAATCGTCGCTCGGATATCATACGCGAAAAGGACTTCCTCGCCACCATCTATACTCGCTAATACAACAGCGTCGTCTTTATCAATTACACCGATTTCAGCCGGCGGATTGGGGTCACCGGCCAACGAGATCTCACCAACGACGGCGGCGGCAGGAGGCAAAGAGTGCTCGATAGTCAGTGAATCGATACGAATCGTTTGCGTTACCGACTCACTCTCCATTATTATCTGCAATTGGAAAAAAGGCCGTGGGCTAGGTAACGGGATCAATTGACCTGATTCAAGAGGAAGCGACCACGGACTCCAATGATCAGAATCGTCCTCGACATCCCCTTTCTCACCTGAGGACAACGAATTATAGTCAGCCTCGGAAACAACCACCTGGCTGACGGCTCGAGTTTCTTTTTCGTATGTTCTATGAAAGTGGACAAGGGGGCTATCGTCCTGCCCCGTCTTCATGCGGATAGTTACTGAGGTCTCCCCTGAATCGCCTATATCGACCAACTCTTCTCCCACCAACTCCAGAGAGCGTTGCACCCAGGAAATCGTCCCGTAATTAGACACGTCACCCAAGTTGACAATATCACTGCGATAAGTAGCACGTGGGACAAAACCATTTCCATAAAGTTCTATCTCGGCAATTTCAAAGGGGTTGCGTGAACCAACCCTCAATTGCACGAAGCGGATAAACTGCTGGGGAAACTTCATTGCAAAAATACTGTTCGGGTTTACCGGAATATCTCGTAGCAAAGTAAAAAGGGGTTGCTCATTCGAATAGGTAAGCCCGTCGTTGATCGAGATTCGATGCTTGCGCACAAAATCGTCACTGAAGGATTTACCATTCGCGTAGGTGCCCTCTTGCCGAGGAAAAAAGATCAGACTATCGGCTGGAACGCGCGAACCTAAATCCAAAAAAAATGTTCGACCATCCTGATCAACACCAGCAGTCTTGAAAGTATCGTCGGTACCTGTCGCCCCGTCACCATCTACAATAGTCAAAGAAATGGGGTTTTTGGCTGCTGAATTATCCCAAAGAGCAGCACTGCCCTCACTAACTAAGTCCTTGGGCTTACCATAACCCCAATCTAGAGACGAAACAATATTTTCATCAGGAGTAAACCCACGGATTTGTATTGAGCCCGGACTAATTTTATCATCGATCTGAGCTCGAACTTGCACTAAGTCATTCCAGGAAAACCCACTGCTGCCACCCAAGACCCATTCTTCGGCGAAGAGCGAGGCTGGAAAGACACAAATAAGAGAAGCCGCAATGCGGGCGATCCCCCTATTCATTTCTGGTTCTCCTCACGCGGATGAAGTGCCAGATAAATTTCGCGTTCAAGTTTAAATTCTAAGTCTATCGTCTCTATCGGTTCGCCTTTATAGTTAAAACGCACGGCCATGTCTGTCAAATTAACAATAAAGCTGTCGACGTCTTTATGTAGCACGGGAAAAACTACATACCCCGTCGCTTCTTGACCGCTGAATACCATATCCGGCGGGTAAACCGTGCGTCTCAATTGATCCGTGATGGCTTCAAACTGCCGCCGCTGAATTCCAGCGTAAGCCCTCAGATAAGGGCTGAAATGATCTTCAAGCAAGCCTTCATCAAGTACATTGTAGATGCGTTCATTCGACGATGTTATCGTGAGTGCATCCGGATTAATAAAAACTTTCGGGAATTCGTAATTCTTCACCTTGAGCAGGACTACCGTAAAGCGGCTAGGCGTCCATTCTTGTCCCCATGGCGTCCAATCGCCATAAGTATAGGGATTAGTGGATTCTGCTCCTTGGTTGGATGCAGATGCAAATTGCCGGTTTAGAAAACCATCCTCAAGCACCTGCAACGATATCTCAAGCCGATCTTTGGTAAAAACAATGGTACCATCATCCAAGACGGTCATCCCCTCGTTCTGCTCAAGTGCCGGTTGAGGGGGGGTTGCAAAACGCCGCAGTCCCACTTGGGAGATACACCCGGAAAGCATGACCAGATAAAGGGCCAATAGTAGCCCACCAGTAGCGATATTCCTTATCCTCATCGAGAATGCCTTCCTATAAAAACTCACGTCCTCGCCGTATGCCTTGCTCATAAAAAATAGTCGGTGATAGATAAAGAGAGATGGAGTTTTCTCCATCTCTCTTTATCTACACCTATTCACAGCTCACAAAGACTGATGCACTCAGTCCTCGTGTTACATCAGCAGATCCTATTGGGCTATGTAGCTCTTGATGCGACCCCAGCTATCAGCTTCAACAGCGGTGCCACCACCACTACCACCCGAGGCGCCTTCAGTCTCAACAGAGATGAAATCAGAACCGTTCGAATTGTCCTGAAAAGCACCGTTCACCGGCGTGGTGCCGGGCTGCTTCTCACGACCGGCCTCGGGATTCTCAGTCTCGTCGAACTGGAAGGTCAAACCAATGATCTGGTCGGGACCGAAGATGTGAGCCTGGCTACCATCAGGACCGGTCTTGTCGTGGAATGTCCAAATCGTCTGGCTGACTTCGTAGGTATAGGTAACCGACGAGCCGGCGGGCTGTTCGAGGGGCTTGGCGTCCGGCGGATCCAAGGTCCACTCGTAATTGAAGTGAGGCGCTTCGGTCGACCACAGGATGCTCTCCTGGGGAACGTTGAAGATCCACTCGTCCTTCTGACCGGCGGCGGGCAACACGCGGATACCATACTGCTGGCCAGAGGTCATTTCAGTCTCGTTGAAGTTCTCGCTTGAGTGATCGGCATCAACGATGATTTCCAGCGAATCGTCCATCCAATACTCTTGCGGATTCTCAACGAAGAGGCCCAAAGAGTCATCGGTCACGCGCGCGAAATAATAAAGCTGGTTATCTGGGGAAGAGCTCCACGCTACATAGAGAATGCAGTCCCAGTCATCCTTGGCCGGCGGCCACTCGCTACCGAGAATCTCGAACATGCTGTCCGGGTTGATAGCGAAAGCCGGGTCAATCCAACCCCAGTCATCGTCGTTGCCGTCGATAACCATATTATCAGGATTGGGGACCTGCGGCATAAAATAGGACGCCTGATGCGCATCAGCCGACGAAACGACTAAAATAGCACCTAAGGCAAAAATAATACCGAGTTTCTTCATCAGGAAACCTCCAAGTTGCTCGGTGGGCGTAAAATAATGGCCGAGAGGGCCTCGACCGATTGATTTATCTCAAACATAAATCGGCAAACATCAGGAAAGCTACACAAGCAGACTGCCAGACGAAGCCTCCTTTTGATATTTCCGTTATAATTGAGGATACCGCACGGAAAAGTACTATTGGCGAACACCCATGTCAAGGATATTGTAAAAATATATATTTTTTTTGATCCGACCAACCTTAGTCGTGTCAACAAATATGGAACACCTATAATAAGTTGCATTCTCTTAGTTCTTTTGTCCCTATTTCGAGCTGATATATAAAAGTTAAAAGCCCGTTTTATCGACTTTAGGATATAAGTCTTCATTTGATCTCATAATTATTCCACTAAATTTATAGACTTTGAATCACGTTGACAATACTTTGGGATTTAACGAGACTTTCTTTCTCCTAAAAAAATACTGCCACAGTATGCCCCATCGGGCAGATTTTTCAAAAACGCTTGCTTAATAAACACTGCATTTTGTGCGAAATCCAACTGGCATTCTCCAAAGGTAAATTATGGACGGACCGGCATCACAATCACGTGGCGTATCGGCTAGAGCCGTTTCCATTGGCTTGATCTGTTGTTTGGCAATCGCCATGGGTGAGCCCTATGGCGTCTTAGTCTTAAGGGGCTCCCCGATGGCTGCCGATTTCTCAGCCGGTGCTGCAATTTTTATATTTTTTATTTTAACTCTGCTTATAAACCCCCTCGCTAAAATATTGACAGGTTCAGCCCTGCGAACGGGCGAATTGGCTACGATCTACGTAATGATGATCGTAGCTTGCGCCATTCCTTCTTGGGGTTTCACCATGAATCTCATCCCGCTAATGGCGGGTTTTTTCTACTACGCCACCCCTGAAAACGAATGGATATCTCTGATCCAACCGCACTTGCCCGTCTGGCTAATACCTGATGAGCAGGACGCAATCTGGCAGCTCTTTGAAGGGGGGACGCACGGTGATGGCCTGCCTTGGGCGACCTGGCTTATCCCACTTTGCGGCTGGGGCCTCTTCGTCACTACCCTCTATTGCGTCAGCCTGTGCCTATTGGTCATGCTACGCAAACAATGGGTTGAACGCGAGCGCTTACTCTTTCCATTAGCCACCTTACCGATGGAGATGAGCCAACAAACCGATGATAAGTTTTTACCGGCGATTTTCCGCAATTACCTCACTTGGGTTGGCTTCTCGCTGCCCTTCTTGATCAACCTAGTCAACGGGCTACACGCCTTCTATAACTTCATTCCGCGCATAGACCTGAATCTAATCGTGCCAATTATGCGCAATTCGGTCTACATGAACTGCACACCCCGTTTCGAAGTAATAGGCTTAGCCTACTTGCTCAGCCTCGATGTTTCTTTTGGCGTGTGGTTTTTCGCATTTTTAGCCCTATTGCAAACAGGCATCCAACGCATGCTTGGTTGGAGTATAGGACCGATCCAACCTTTTTCCGATCCAGCCCCGCCGAGTGTCGCCCATATCGCCTTGGGAGCATTATTCTTCCTTGTCTTCTCCAGTTTCTGGAATAGCCGGGAGCATCTTAGGGACGTGGTCCGCAAAGCCTTTCGCGGTGACGAGTCGATTGACGATAGTGGAGAATTGCTCTCTTATCGAGCCGCTACATTCGGGGCAACCGGGGGGTTCGGCCTATGCTTGATCTGGTTGACCATGGCTGGGATGAATTTACCTACAGCGCTGGTATTTCTACTGTCGTCCTTAGTGATTTTTATTGGCTTAGCCCGCATTGTTTCGCAAACCGGCCTGGCCTATGGTCGGGCTACCGTTTGTTCTCCTGTATTTACCGTTAACACCATGGGATCTGGCGCCGTCGGCCCCGCCGGCTTAACAGCCCTCGGGCTCAATTTCGCTTGGTCTGCCGATATACGCACCTTTGTCATGGCCTCCGCAGCCACCGGGCTAAAATTGGCCGAAGTCACACGCTTGGAATCCCGCAGGCTGTTCTGGGCCATCATCTTGGCCATCATAATCACTCTCTGCGGCTCAGCCTACGCCGTCATCGAGCTATCGTACCAATACGGCGGTATCAATCTCAGCGGTTGGCAGTTCAACGGTCTCCCCTCTTATACGGGCAATTGGATCTCCCGCAATATCAAGAATCCGGAACCGGTCCAGTTCTGGCATCTTGGCTTTACGGGCATAGGTGCGCTACTAATGGGTATACTAACTTTTATCAAAGCCCGATTCGTCGGTTTTCCTATTCACCCCATCGGCTTGACCTTGGGTTTGACCCACCCCGTATTTCACGTGTGGTTCTCCGTCTTTATCGCTTGGCTTTGCAAAGCCTTGATCCTCAAATACGGTGGAGCATTTCTCTATACGCGTCTACGTCCGCTCTTCCTCGGGTCAGTATTGGGTGCTTTTGGTTCAGCCGGATTCTGGTTGATTGTCAGTTGTTTCACAGGAGTAACTGGCCTGGTCTTCATCCTCGGCTGACCTATTGGCCCGACCTGAACTATTGTCCGCTATTTCCATATATGGGCTTGTCATATTCGGGTAAAGCCTAACACATTAGTGTAGAGGGAGATCAAAGCATACGCCAAAGACCCTATCAGTCCACTGTGGCCGATTTGCTCGAGCACTTGAAAAAATTGTCAATTTCTTTCGTGCTCAAACAGAGCAAGCATATTCTTTAGCTGTTGAGTTGGGTCAGACCCTCCCGAAAAAACGAACAGGCCAAGTGATAACGATTTTGCTGCTAAAGCTCAGCTATTACGAACCATCGCCGACCCCCTCAAATCGCGTCAGTCGACAACTGCAGTATCTCAACCGCCGGTGCTTGCGCGAAATATCTTCGATAGGCCGCTGACTCCGCCAATAGATGCCCTAAACGCTCCGGGTCTTGCGCGCTAAGGTTGTGCCAACGGGGGGAATCTCCATACTGCTCGCCGATATCCTTGTTAAGGACACTGATATGATTCAATGCACGCAACTGGTGATCCAGCGTACCGTCGTAATCGCGTAGGCGATTGATCTGCGCCGTTTGCAATCCCCAGGCCCCGCCCAGCAGCTTCGGTATGAGATAGCTTGCAATCTTCAGGGCCGGGAAACAAGTATCTCTGCTCTACAAATCCGCCCTCCGCCTCTGGATCTTCAATGAAAAAAGCCAAGGTCTCGCGATCCCTCAGCAAAACGGCGTCGCTGGCGTCGTCATTCCACTTATAACTGAAACCCCGCCACTCTTCCAACGTGCCCACCTTGACTAGGAAACGCGTCTCGACGATTTGGCGACTGGCTGGATGGCCTTTGGTGAATTGGAGATAGAATTTCTCTTCCAGCACCGTATTGGCGGGAAAGTGGCAAAATTCATCGCGCGAAAACTCGATATCTGCCTCACCCGGCAAAGCCAGAAAACGCGTTTTATAGAAACCATCTGACACAATTCCGCATTGGTCGGCAACAAGGACCGGACCTATATCTCCGGCTTGGACGAATTTATACTATGTGGTCAAAAACTCGGCAAGCTTTGAAGCGCTTTCGACAAATAGGCTAGATGAAGGCACTGCCGCCTCGCTACTCGTCGCCGAAGGCGTGATTTATCTGCGCGTGCATCACCACCTCTACTGTATCGCCGCCAACTAGACGAGACAACAGGCCTTTCGCCTAATCTAGGTCGCGCACAAAAATGCGCGGGACTATATCGTGCCCTTTAAGTGGTATGTCGACGAGTCCACGCGCAAGGAGCAGCTGGGCTACCAAGTCCGAGACCCTCATACGCGCAGCGAATTCTGGTGGGGGGGCGGTCCCGGTATCTTCCCACTCCACCGTCATAGCTCTGCCTCAGGTAATAGATCCCAATCCAGCTCATCCTCACCGATATCCCAATCTTCACCCTGCGGTGAAACCCGCTCGCCATAGGTACGATATTCGCAACGGCGGCACTCCGTTAGATATTCTGTTTTTGCATAGGCTACTTCACCTCGCAATCCCTCGATCTCGGCCACCTTCTGCGTCAACCGATTTCGTGTAACCTCATGCTCTGCGGCCAAATAAATAATGGGTTTCGTAGCCTGAGGATATTGCGCGTGCTAATAGATCAACGAAACATTAGCTGGATCCACCGGGTGCCCCCGTTAAAAGACCCCCCGCTTCAACTAATACGAAACGGTAGACAAGCGTCTGCCAATTATCAAGATATTCGGCCTGCTTGGGTTTGCGCCGCCCTGTCTTCCAATCGAATATCAATACCCGACCATCTTCTGCAAAATTATTCGGTCGTACTTCGCCACCAGGCGGTGCTCGGCGAAGGGCACTGAGAGCATCGTCTCACTGAAAAACTCTCCTCGCGGCATATCTGGAGCCTGCTTACGCCAATTGTCCCACCAAGTTCGCAGCAACCGATCATCGCTCTTGTGTATCCCGGCCTCGACATGCAAACCCAAGCTCTCCTGCAGGATCAACTGGTGAAAAGACAAGCCGCGCTGGATAGCTTGCTCCCACTGGCTCAAATGATTGGTCAACAGGTCGGGCCATTGCATGTGCTGCAAATAACGTAGTAAGAACCGGCGCCGACATTGCTTGAAGGTCTGTGGCGAACTTTGGCTGAATTCGAATCCCTTGTTTATCATCGACTTTGCGATTGGTAATAAGCTTCCAACTGTCGGAACGACTCTGCGACCGGTACGGCGAATGGGCGCGTCGCCCTCGGAATCTCGCGACTCCAACTAATCGCCAGATAACGCCGAGCCCGAGTTATAGCAACATAGAGTAAACGCAAGCGTTCAGCGATCACCTCGACATGGGCGAGGTCCGTCGCCGACAACCGCACTAAACCGATCTCGCCTATCAGCCCTAACAACTCGGCCCGCGCATCCTCGCAGGGATCGCCACCGAGGAATTCGTATTCGCCGAGGAATCGAGCATCGAGATCATGGGGAAACCAATCGCCACCAACCCCCATGACATAGACCAAATCCCACTCCATCCCCTTAGCCTTATGCATCGTCGTCAGAGAGATTCGTCCCGGTCGCGGGGCGAAGATATCCTCTTCTTCGGCCAATACCCCAACTTTGCCCTGGCCCGTGAGGCTTAACTCACGGGCCAATTCGGGCAAGCGCCAATCCATGTTCTGATCGGCGCGAGTGCGTAAAAAAGTTGCTAAATTCTGCGCCCTAGCCAAATCGCCCTCTTGCAAAAGATCCTGGGCGACGGTCATCAACAACTGGTCCACCGGCAACGACACCGCCCTGAGCCAACGTCGCAAAAAACCACAAAGATGGGCTATCGCCTCCAAGTCCTGCACCTCGACTTTATCGACCGGCGGCAAGGCCTCTTCCATCTTGGTTCCTGGAGCCGGATAAAGCAGCGCCTCAGGTCGATAACAACTCCGCAATAATGTCACGACCGTTTCTTCCTCTCCCGGACCAGTCGGTCCGGGCCAGAAACCGAGCAAGGCCCGATAGGCTTTTTCTAGGTGATTACGCCCCAGCGGCTCGGCGAGAAATTGAACTATTTGGGACAACGCCTGACTAACCTGCCGCGCCGATCGCGGGCTTTGCAAGACTTCGTCGAAATCGGCCCCGACCTCGCGCAAATGCTCGGCCATCTCATAACCGATGCGATTGGTCGACACCAAAATGGCCACGGTGAGATCGGGATACTTGCCGACGAAAGCATGGGACCTGCGAGCTATACTAGAAAATTCCTCTTGGCGGTTATTATATACCCGAAAGCCGATCGCGCTGTCCGCGTCGTCCGGATTCTGCTGCGGGTCACCGCGCTCCGTCGGTTGTATTAGCTGTTGGCGGAACGCCCTTTCGCGGACTTCTTCGAGTGGGTGTTCGACCGAAACCCATTCGACGAGAAAATTGGCCAGATCGATAATCATCGGTGCACAGCGACCGGAAATGGCCATCTCCTGCGCCTCGACATCGTCGCGTTCGAGAAATCGCCTAAGATAACGCGGGTCCGAGGCGGTAAATGTGCTCATAATGGCCTGATTCGGATCGCCGACCCGGATCCAGTTGCCATCGGGGCCCACCAGGAGGGAGAGTAAATCTTCTTGCAGCGGCACGCTGTCCTGTGCTTCGTCCTCCAGTACCACCGGCCAACGCTGTCGGTAGCGAGCACACAGGTCAGGGTACTGGTCTAAAAGTTCGACTGCTCTCCATACCAAATCATCAAAATCAAGACTGCCGATCGTCTCTATCTGCTGTTGGTAGAGTTGGTATATCCCGGCACCGATCCGCAAAAACTGATTGAGTTCGTCGCCGCCGCCCTCGCCGATCATCGCCAATAAATCTTCCGCCCGCAGTCGGCGATTCTTAGCGCTGGTAATAACGGTCTTGGCCACCTTGCGTGCGATATCGCGCCATTCTTGTTCCCACCGCTCGTCGATATAATCGCCCGGCCCAAGACGCCCCCAAATACCTTTATTTTCCTCGTTCCAGATGCGCACCGCTTTGTCGAGCAAATCCCCGCTGGAACGCTCGTCCAATACCGCGAATTCAGCCGTAGTGCCGGCCAAACCCGAATTGGCCTGGACAATGCCATAAGACAAACTGTGCAACGTGCGGACATCATAGCCGATTTGCAACAGGTCCATCTGTTCTAATCGTTGGCGGATTCGCGAGCGAATATTGTCGACGGCGGAATTCTGGTAGGTGACGATCAGCACCTGGCCACCCTCGGTGCCCCCCCCTTCCGCAATCAAGCGGGTCGCAAGAGCGACAATTGTCGCCGTCTTACCACTGCCCGGCACGGCCGATACGCCCATCTTTCCGCCTTGATAGTCAAGGATTTGACGCTGACCTTCGCGCGGTTGAAATTGATTCACGCGCGCTCCCGTAACACCTGTTGCACGGCCATCATCAATGGACCATCCTGCACTTCGCCCCGCCCCTCAGAGTCACTGGCACAAAGATAGATACCGCCTCGACATCGCAGACACAGTCCCCGCACTAGGCGATAGAGGTTTTGGTTACGAATCGAAAAATCAACCGCATCCGTCCAACGTTCATCCTGATCCCAGCGGCGTGCTAGCACATAGTGGTTGGTCAGTGGTTGGTGCAACGGGTCCCACCAACTCATCGAACCGATATCCAGCCAGAATTGATATCGGGCAACATGTCCGGAGAGCAGGTAGGTATAAACCGGTGCGACCAAGGCGATCGACTCCGGCGCCTCTTCGAGATCGACATCGGTCAGGTATTGAGCGGCGACCACTCCGGCGAGGACCATTTCGACATAGCGCTTGCCAATGTCTGTGCCTTTGATGTCCATCGCTGAGGCCGCCTGGCGAAAAGAAGAAGCCGAGGCAATAAGCTTACTATAAACTTGCGGGTCCTCCGGTTCCAGTTCGGAGTTCGAGAGGACTTCACCAAATAGTCGGCGTAAAAAATGGTCAAAGGCACCGGGCTCTTCCGCGCGATAGGATTCGAGCCACTCGCGCAACATTTCATATCGCTCGACGGCGGCGAAACCGATGCGCTCACGCATCTTGGCGTTCAATTCACTAGCATTTTTGAGCTGCCCTGAACGCAAATCGTAGAGATGGCGAGCGACAAGTTCGGCGCGCAGCGGATCGAGTGGCTTGAGCGCTCTTTCCAAGGCTTCCGAAAGGTCAAAGACCGATAGACTTTGTCCCCATTCGGGGTGAGCGAGTATCGCCAAAGTCAAACAGGCCCGCACTACCGGCTCTTCGCACAGAGTTTCATAGCGACGGATCACCGCGAAAGGAATATCTGCGGCGCGAAAGGCCTCCGCCAAGAGAAAACGCAACACCCCATCGGCATGCGGCGCGACAATGGCAATTTCACCCGGAGGGACACCTTTTTTTATCAACTCGACTATTTGCCGAGCTACAGACTCAATCATTTGCGATCGATAACGGGTCTGCACCAAATCGACGACCGCCAGTCGGGGCGACCCAGCGCTTTCCACGGTTCGGCCCTGTCCGAGTTTTTCGCCAATGCGACCGGCAAAAGCGGCGAGGTGCGGATCGGCAAAATTCGCCGGTTCGACTGCTATCAATTCTTGACACTCCGCCTGCAACTCAGCGGCACCAGGAGCATCTACGCCGAGGAAAATTCTAAAACCCGCCTGCACATCTCCTGCCAACAACGCCGAATCGGACTGGTGTAACAATCGACGAACCAGATCGTGTGCAACCGGAACCATTTCCTCGCTCGAATCGACCAAAAGATGGCGGAATCGCTCAGTGAAATAACGCCAGCATTCATCCTTGGCGACTAGGTGCCGATTAAAGACCTCAAAGACTAACGAGGTGTCGAGCAGACCGTGCTGTAGACAATGGCCACGATATCTGTCAATACAGATTTGCACATGTTCGTATAAACGCAAACGGCTTGCTTCACCTGTCCAGGCCTGAGCTAGCCTGGGAGCGACTTCGCCCAATGCAAAACCCGAAACAGCCGCTTTATTCAAATTATCGAGCAATTGGGAAAGAATTCGCTGCGGCCTCATCGACACCCCTTCAAAATACCCCTGGGCCAACAATGGTTCGCTTAACTGGCCCATGAGGTACTGGGCCGTCTCGTAATTGAGGAAAACTGGAGGACGCTCCGGCGCAGCAAAGCCAGCGCTGCCTGCTACCAATGGCCAGAACAGGCGGATCAGTCGGCTCGCCAGTCTATAATAGGTCTGCAAATCGACCGCTCCGTAAGGCCCGAGATCTAACTCGTCAACCTCTTGCCGAAAACGGCGAGCCGTCGCCCTATCCGGCAACAAGACCAAGATCGCATAACCGGGCACTCCCGCTTCGAGCAAGACGCGCAAACGCGCAATCAAGGCCTGCCGTTGCCCGGCTACCAAAGGACCAGCGAGAAAACAGGTGTATTTCTCGTTCAACGAGCTATTTATTGCCCGGTTAAATTCGGGGACCATATTCATTTTATAGTCAAGGGTTCATTGCAAAACACTACGGAGTAGGGTGCGCACCCCCCGCGAACCGGCAAGTTTAGCCAGCGCGTAGGCTGCGGATAATAAAAAAAGACAGCAGCCTTATCGGCCCCTGCCTGCCCGCCCATCGCCCCTGGCTAAACTCAGCCGAGTTGGCGCTTTTGCGTGAAGATTTCTACGACTTCTGCTGAATCCGCCGCGTTTATCAGACGCTCCCGCACCTCCTCGTGTTGCAGTAATCGCGAAAGCGCAGCCAAGAGTTCCATATGCAGGTCTTGATGTTTGCGCGGAGTGGCCAATAGCGCGACGATGTGCACTGGTGCTCCATCGGACGATGCAAAATCGATTCCCTCTTGCGAGATTCCAATGGCCAACAATTGACGATCGATCGTGTCCTCGTGCGTGTGAGGAACAGCCACCCCCTTTCCAATGCCGGTGGAAGCTTGTTGCTCTCGCTGAATTAGATCGGCGAGAAAACGCTTCTGATCAGGAACAATCCCGTCGTCGGTCAGCACGGACGCCAACTCGCGGATAGCATCAAAATTGCGCTGGGCCTTGAGATCCATCAAGACATTACTTGTGTGTAATATGCGATCCCATTTTTCCATAATTTTATTCCTTCCGGTCCGCAGCAAAAGAAAAATAGAGCCTTGACGAAAGTCAAGGCTCTATTCGCAATTCACCTGCCTTTTTGAGCAGTTCTCGAGCCTCACCAATTCGGCCCTGCTTGCGCCGAATATGAGCCAGTAACTGATAGGGATCTGCCTTCCAAGGATCTATTTCCACCGCTGCCTGGGCATGGAGCGTGGCATCTTCTAATTTATTATTTTTATAAAATTTAAGCGCGACATTAAAACGAGTAGTCCGCGAGTCATAGGCCACGCTAGCAGCCTGTTGGTATGCCGCGATTGCGCCGGTCGAATCGCCAGCTCTCATCAGATCCTCACCGGCCATAAACCAGTAATTGCTTTGGATTTTCCGCACCCAAGCATCGCGAAATAACCCCTTGACCATAGCGTTGGCCATCTCGATCTTCACCTGGCCGGTCGCCGGGTTGGTAGAGATAGGTTGTAAACGGTAGAGCAAACCCTTGGGGGTAAATCCCCAACCTTCTAGCGGAGCCCTACGTGGTACGATATAAAAAAGCGGCCGGCCGCTGCGGGCCAATTCGCCTTCGCGCCTTTTGCGCAACTTACCCTGCTCCCGAGGTGGCAAATCGTGTTCATCCCAATCGAGCAAATCCATGCCGCGCCCCACGCGATTGTATAGCGAGACGTCCGGCCGCATCTTTTCAATGCGGAGCAAATAATCAAGCACGAAAGCCGCGTCATCCCCCTCGGCGATCAGCACCGCATCCGCTGGCAAATCGGCAAGGATATCTCGGCCATAGCGCTCGGCGATCCAATTTTCGCTGCGGTCGGACTCGGCATAATGATCCGCCAAGACCAATCCGACCGCCATCGCGCACAGTGGAACGAGAAAGGCCGGCCTACCAAAACGCCCCAACTTTCGCACCAGATCGTCAAAACCCACACCAAGCCACATCGCCAAACAGATCAGACTAAGCAAATAGAATACCGGTAGTCCATTGGGATCGCGGTGGTAATTGAGCGCCGCTAATAAATTACAGGCGATCGCCCCCCCTGTTAGGACGAACAAATCGCGATCCCGCCGCCATGCCACATAGCCACCCCAAAAGAGCAAAGGCACCAGCAGCAAGTGGAATTCGCCCATCACTTGCACAAACCACCGCTGGGTATTGAGCAACATGCCCTCGAGTGGAACAGAAAAGAAGGACGAACGGTACAGGGCCCCACTCAGGTGCTGCCACAGGCTTAGAGCATCCGGAATCGGGTCCCAGTGAAATCCATCGCCAAGGCCATTGCGCAAGGGCAGATACGCCACCAGGCTATAGCCGCCGACAACAGCCAATATCGCCTGCACGACAAGCCGGACTTGACGTATGAAACCCGAGCAACGCCAAACTAAGAGTACTACCACGCCTGGCCAGATCAGCACCTGCATTAGATGCGCGGTCAACCCCAGTCCCATCAGCCAACCGAGCAACAGTAAGTCACGCGTATATTGGCGCTCGCTGGCCCTTAGAGCCATTGCAATCACCAGCACAACCAGCAATAGAGCCTGCCCATATACTTCAGCAACTACGGCCTGCGACCAGAAGGTGCGCGAAAAAGCAAAAAGCAAAGCCGACGTCAATGCAACCCAAGCCTGCACGCCCCGCTCTCTGAGCAACCAGGCCAAACCACCGCAGGCCGCTGCTGCAAAAAATGCCGACGCGATATTTATTTCATACGCCGGGCGATCAAAGGGCAATATCACGGAAATCAGACGTCCACTCAGGCAAAAGAGGGGATATCCCGTCGGATGCGGCGTCCCCAAACCCAAAACCGCGCCGATCAATTCACCGCTGCCCTCTACATATACCGTCGGACAGAGGGTCAGCATATACACTGCGAATGCCATTACTGAGGCAAGCAAGCCCGTGCTTTTCTCGGTCATTTAAGACCCCAACCCCAAACGGGCACGCTCAATCCAAGCACTCCATACATCGCCCTGGGTAGCACACGCGTGCAACACGGCGATCAATGCCCCTTGCAACGCCCAGATCATTAGCGATGTGCCCGCTTCTATAGGCAAGGGGCGAACTAGCGGGAAAGACAATCTCCGTCTCCCCGTTGCCAAAGCCAACCATAGCAATGCCGTTCCCATACTGAGCATCAGCCCATAGCGAAAACTTGCTGGTTCGTATTTAAAAACAACCGCGCGAGCCCCTGCCGGCACAACGACTGCGCGAAAAACGTGATTGGCCCGCATGATCAAGCCTTCAACCCCATCTACATAGACTCGCCATCCAGGATAATACGTATCGGCAAGAATCAAGAGGCCACCATCGTGTTTGCCGAGCGCGATCTCAACCTGTTCATTATCGTAGCGAGTAATTTTCGCGTCCCCACCACTTCCCACCCGCTCCACGGGCATTTCTTCCAACACCACTTCGTCGCGCATGGCAAACCCCCGTGCCATATAGGCTTGGCGCCTGCCGAGGTCGGCTTCGTTGTGAAATTGGCCCACCATATAGGCACGAGGCATGGTCTCAGTAAAACGATATACCGCAATATCCCCCCCGAATAACAACCTCATACCCCGCCCCCCTACCTCACCATAACTCACGATATAGTCGATCGCAGCCAAAGGCGCAAAAGCCGGATAACCGAGCGCAAACTCCCCATGGCGATGCAAATGTAAAGGGCTCCATCCAGGCAACGCATTGGCCAAGCCATACAAGCCCCCCGAGTAAATCCTCAACGTCTCTGTATAGCGTCGATAGGACCACAAATCATAAACCCAACCACCATGCCAATTGAAGGGGGATGTTTTTTCGGACACCAAACCGATTATTCTGGGCGGCGTTATTTTCTCGCCGTGGTCATCTAATATCACATGGGCCGTAGCCGGCGTCCGAATATATGCGTCGGGTTCAATCGTAGCGTTGAAATCCGCACCGAAACTATAGAGCTCGGCAAAAATGGCCAATGGCGCCAACCACGCTACCGCTTTTCGCGCACGAAAACCGAGAAAGAAAACGCTTAAAGTCAATACCAGCAGGAGCCTTATTATGTCTATGCGCAATTGATCGCAATACCGCGTTAACTCTATGCCAGTTCCTGCGGGTAATCCGAGTAGATTTACCCCATTGACATAGAGCCCCCCCCCCGCTACTGCTCCCAATAATAAACACAATAGCCATGCATTGGTCCGTCGACGGCGTTCGACCCGCAAGACCTGATCGACTCCCATACCACAGAGCACTGCGCCGCCGAGGGCAAACCACAACAGAAAGCGCGTCGGAATACGGAAAAAGTTAAGGCCGGGCACCTCGTAGAGCAGCGAAAAAAATGCAGTGTACTTACCCAAGGCCAAGAGCACGCCGACAATCGCCAAGGCGGCAAAGAAAGGCGTATGGCCGTCGCGCCGCTCGCGCACAGCGACCCAGGCAAAGACGAGTGGCAAAACCCCGATATACGCGCAGAGTTGAATAAAGAACCCCACCTCCCGGCTCCAGTATGTGCCATGCGCCGAATTGCCAAAAAAATTGGGCAGTAACAAAGTTAAAATTCGCTCGGGGGGCAGCGACATGGCGACAAAATGGTCCCAGTTTAATCCAGTGCCGCGATTGGACAACTGCACCAATTCGAGCGTGGGAAATAACTGCACTCCTGCCAGCATAATGCCCAAGACTGGAGCGGCAACCATCGCAACGAGTAAACACCAGCCTGCCCCCTGAGCCCAAACCCGAAAAACGCCATAACAGAAAACAGCCCCGAAACCGTAGACGGTTGCCTGTGGATGGCCCGCGAGCAATTGCAGACATACAACGAGGGCGAAAAGCAAAAGAAATATCCATTGCCGACGAGCCAATGCCCGATCTACTAATAACAATAGTATTGGGATCCAGGCGCAGACATCGATATAATTCGGCGACATCACACGAATCGCCATATACCCGCTCAGGGCATAACACAAACCCGCGCACAAACCCGCGGCAGGTACCGCTCCGAACGACCGCACAAGCGCATAGATCCCGACCGCACCGAGCCAAAGATGCAAAACGACATTCAAGTTGAGCGCCGCCCAAGTCGGCAACATTAAGGCCAAAACTATATTCGGCGGATACAGCGCACCGGCCTGTCCTTCGGCAAATAGGGGGAAACCACAGTTGATCGCCGCATTCCACAGCGGCAGCTTCCAATGCTGCAAGGCCTGCGCGAAAAAATCCCGGAAGGGGTAGTTCTGCACCATGATATCTTGGACAAAAAATGCCCCCTGCAAGGTAGCCGCGGGCCAGAAAAAAATAGCAACCGCAGCGCCAAGCCCAATAAACGCACCGAGTTCCTTACGCCATTGTAAATCGCTCACGGTTTTACCCCATGCAAGTTGGCACACAGGCTCGTCGCCGCCAGCGCATGTCCTGCGGCGTTCCAATGGCTATCGCGTAAATAAAGCGTTTCCGTCTTGGCCCTTTGTTCGAAATCGGCGAGTAAATCGATCAAACGCAAATCGTATTTCTCAGCGAAGCCGGCCATACGGATGTTGGGTTTTTGTAAATCGAATTCGCCCAGCAAACCGTGCAATTCACGCTTGGTCTGCCAATTGTCCCGTTCGACCTGAACGATCGACGGCACATAGACGACGGTAAGCCGAGCACCATATGCCTCAACGCGTTTTTTGAAGGCTTGCAGCAAACGTCCGGTCAATGCCCAGGCTGGCTCGAAACGCTGCGCTTCATCTGCACCGTACAATCCTTCGTAAAAGGCCTGTTGCTGTCCAGGTGGAACCTCTGGTTGCAAAGCTTTCCGCGCCAATTTATAGAGGTGCCAATGTTCGAATAAGTAGCGCTGTAACCTGGTGGAGAATGCCATTGAATTATAATTGTCGCGATCCCAAAAATTCGTCCTCTTCACGGGCACCCCCTGCAAATCCAACCGCCCGTCTCGTTGCAGCCTGAAATAGGGTTTATACCCGCGCTCAGACCCGATCCCCTTGCGAGATGCATTGTTCCACAAGTCGTTGCTATAAAAAAAGAGCAACACCTCGTCTGGATCGAAACGCTGCCCTTCTTGCTCAAAGAATAATAGCGCCTGGTCCGTGCCATAACCCGCGACGCCAAAATTGGCTACCTCGACCCGCTCGCCCCCCTCCTGCAAACAAATTTCGAGCTGGCGATTTAAAACCCTATCGATCGGCATGCCCCACCCTTCAACGAACGAGTCACCGAAAAGGGCTATGCGACGACTTCCGGCGGGTTTTCCCCGCGCATACTCTCGGTCGCGCAGCCCCATGCTGTTAATGCGTATTTCGACATCAAATTCAGGAGAGACCAATCGACCAACACTGTCCGCCACATGACTCCAACCCAACTCTGCATCAAAGCGCCAAACTTCGGGTCGGCGAAATACTTGTGGATAAAAGAGATGCAGAACCATTTCGCATAGTAGAACACCGAGGGCAAGACTTGCAACGGCCAGAACGATCTTAAACTTGAGCACCCAGAAATAACCCTTCGATTTCACATAGCATCAAGAAAAAATACCGGTGGTTATTTTATCTGTCAACCGGGCCAAATTATCTATCGACCGAATCAATATTGCCCCTCAAAGAACCTCTATCTATATTCAAATACTTGTATTTGCATCCATTACCACCGAGAGAGACCAGAATAGGTTATGCAACATATACTCGTTACCGGCGGCGCTGGTTTCATCGGCTCGCACACCGTAGACCACCTAGTGGCCAAGGGCTACAAAGCTCGCGTCCTCGACGCCCTGCAAGAAAGGGTTCACCCACACGGCTGGCCAGTCTACCTGCCCGACTCGGTTGAAAAAATTCAAGGGGACGTGCGCAACCGCGAAGACTGGCTCAACGCCCTCGACGGCATCGACGGCGTTATCCACCTTGCGGCCTATCAGGATTATATGCCCGACTTCTCGACTTTCCACCACGTCAATACCGTCGGCGCCACCCTACTCTACGAACTGATCGTCGAACACAAGTTGCCCATCAAAAAAATAGTGCTGGCCTCATCGCAAGCCACTTATGGAGAGGGGAAATACCGCTGTAGCGAACACGGCACCGTTTATCCCGACTCCCGCCCCGACGCGCAATTGGCCAAAGCTCAGTGGGCAGTGCGCTGCCCGCACTGCGGCGCCGAACTCGAACACTTGCCGATCACTGAAGACGTCGTGAACCCCCATACGACATACGGTATTTCTAAATACGCCGTCGAGATGACCTCTTTCAGCTTGGGCCGCAAATACGATATCCCCACTACTAATATGCGTTATTCCATCGTACATGGCCCGCGCAATTCCTTTTTTAACGCCTATTCCGGCATCTGCAGGATCTTCACCCTACGCCTCCTGCACGATCAGCCGCCGGTCTGCTATGAAGATGGCCAAGCCTTACGCGATTATGTCTATGTCGGCGATGTCGCCCGCGCCAATGTATTGTGCCTTGAAGACGAGCGCGCCAATTTTCGCGCCTTCAACGTCGCCGGGCAAAAAGGCACCACCGGCCTCGAATACGCCCACCTTGTCTCCAATGCCGCCGGCAAAGATATCCAGCCATTGGTCAATGGCGATTATCGCTTCGGCGACACCCGCCACACCGTCTCCAGCGGCGAAGCCCTGCAACAACTAGGCTGGCGACCCGAGACTTCGCTCGAACAAACCATCAGCGAATATGTCGAGTGGGTCAAAGAACAACCCAACCTCAAAGATTTCTACGGTGAAATAGATGGTAAAATGCGTGCGGCAAATATCATCCGCCGGTCCAACTCGTGAAAGCCATGGTGCTCGCCGCCGGACGCGGCAGTAGGCTTAGGCCACTAACCGACCACACTCCAAAGCCGATGATCCCCTTCGCCGGCAAGCCCTTGCTCGAATATATCATCCAACTGCTCGCCCGGCATGGTTTCGACCAGATTGTCATCAATCTCAGCCATCTGCCCGAGGTTATCCAGAAATATTTCGGCGACGGCAAGGGCTGGGACGTCTCCATTGAGTACTCTCTTGAAGACGAGCTGCTCGGCACAGCCGGTGCAGTGCGCAAAGTCGCCGACTTTTTCGATGAACCCTTCTTGGTCTATTACGGCGACAACCTGACCAACTTCGACCTCGGTGAATTCTGGGCGACCCACCAACGAGAGGACGAGATCGCCAGCATCGGTCTGTTGTGGATGGACGATCCAACCAGCCGCGGCATCATCGGCCTCGACGAGAACAACCGAATCGACCGCTGTATCGAAAAACCCAAACCAGCACAGGTTTTCGACGACTACCTGATCAATGCGGGCACCTACGCCATGCAACCAGAAATCCTCGACCGCATCCCAAGCGACACCGCTTCCGACTTCAGCCAGGACATCTTCACTGGCCTGCTCGCCGAAGGGCGCCCCCTGCTAGGTCACCGCATGCAGGGTCAACTCCTGTCGACTGATACTCCTGAGCGCTACCAACACGCCATAGAATCCGTTGATTCCGGCTCCTTCACCCTACCTTAAACGAGGCCGAACTTGATCATCACCAGAGCACCTCTCCGGATACCCCTTGGTGGCGGTGGCACCGATCTGTCCTCCTACTACCGCGAGCACGGTGGCTTCATACTCAGTGCGGGTATCGACAAATACGTCTATATACAACTCAACACCCTAAAGGTCGAAGACTTTATCCGCGTCAAATACTCGGAGACCGAAATGGTCAATGACCCCGCGCAAATCAAACACCCGCTGCTGCGTGAATCACTGACGCACACCAAAATCTCCGGTGGCGTCGAGATCGGCGCGATGTCCGATGTTCCTGGCCGAACCGGCATGGGCTCATCCGGTTCGTTCACCGTCGCCCTACTAGCGTCACTGCACGCCTACAAACGCGAGCAAGTCCCCGCCCAGGACATAGCCGAGGAAGCCCATTATATCGAAGCCGTCCGCGCGGGCCAACCCGCCGGCAAGCACGATCACTATCTCGGCGCCTTCGGCGGTCTGACCTGTCTCGACATCGACACCAACGGCAAGGTCGCAGTCAGCCCGCTCAAGCTTTCCGAACACACGGAAGAAGAGTTGGCCCATAACATGGTTGTTTTTTTTACCGGCATCCAACGCGAAAGTTCGGATATCCTCTCACAGCAGAACAACGATATCAAACAAGGTAACAGCCAGGTCATCGGCAGCCTGCACGAGGTCAAGCGCATAGGTTACGAGATCAAGGCAGCGCTTGAGCACAACGAACTTGACCGCTTCGGCGAGTTGCTACACGAACATTGGCTGACCAAAAAGAAGCGTTCGAGCCAAATGTCGAATTCGGACATCGACCGCTGGTACGAGATCGGCCGCGATTGTGGTGCACTCGGCGGCAAGATCCTCGGCGCCGGCGGCGGCGGTTTCCTGATGTTCTACTGCCCCGCCGAACACCGACGGCAATTGCGCGAAAGAATGAGCCAGGAAGGCCTGCGTGAAATGCATTTTCACTTCGACATGGAGGGCGTCAAAGTCCTGTCCAATATCTGATGCGCCGCCTGCAGTTGGGCGAGGTCGAAGCGCTACACCTTCAAGGCGGGCGGTTCCGCCTTGATGGGGGAACGATGTTCGGCGTTGTACCCAAAGCTCTGTGGCAAAAAGAATGCTCGCCAGACGCGGAAAATCGCGTTGATCTCGCCTGCAATTGTCTGCTGCTCAAGATGGGCAACGAACTCATCCTGCTCGACACCGGGATTGGCGAGCGCTTCTCCAAACGCGAGCAGGCGATGTACGGGATAGACCCAACCCAGACGTTGCGCGCATCGCTTGCCGCAGCCGATTGCGCTCCAACCGACATCACTCAGGTTGCCTTTACCCACTTGCATTTCGACCATTTTTGCGGCAGCTTGCTGGCTAAAGGTAACGAACTCACCCCGCTCTTTCCCAATGCCGTGCACCTGGTCCAACGCGGCGAATGGGAAGACGCGATCGCCGGGCGCAGCACGATGAAGAGCAGTTATCGGCCCGATGAATTTCGCACGCTTGCACGACAAGTTGATTTTCGTATGCTCGACGGCAGCGAAATATTGACCCCGGGCCTTGAGAGTTTCATAACTGGGGGGCATACGCAATGGCATCAAGGCTTTCGCCTGCAAGCCGGCGGACAGACGCTCGTTTATCCCGGTGAACTAATACCCACCCGTAGCCACTTACGCCCCTATTGGAACATGGCTTACGACATGTTTCCGCATCAAACCCTCACCGACAAAAACGCATTCTCCGCGCAAGCGGCCGCCGAGCGCTGGATTGTCGCCTGGGACCACGATTCGACTTCTCCCTGGAACCGCATCGAACAAGACGGCGACAAATTCACTTCCATCGACATTGAAAAAGACGTTTAAATCCCGTATTTTTACCTTAGAAACCACATTTATTAGACTTTGGATACTATGGCACTTGAAGTAATCGAACTATCCGACAAACACCGCCACCTACTCAAAAGGCTGGCCGAGCTAATCCCCGACCTCGATTCCGACGCGCCAGAAAGCCTGCAGCGAATCTTTGGGTTAGGCCTAATTGCCCTAACCTTACAGATCACCAACAAGGCCAAAGCCCAACAGCAAGACGACTTAGTTACCGAGTTGGGGGAACTCGCCCGCGAAATGATCGAAGCCGAAGACTCGCCGGACTCACCAGGATAATTGATCGCATGCAACTTCCCAAATCCTCGCTTGACCTGTTCAGCCTCTCTGGTAAAGTCGCCTTGGTCACCGGCGGCAGCAAAGGCCTCGGCCAAGCAATGGCAACCGCATTATCCGGAGCTGGTGCCGACGTGGCGATCACTAGCCGCAACCTCGAAGAAGCGCAAGCGACGGCCGCCGAAATCAACACGCTGACCGGGGGCCGCGTCCTCTCGCTAAAAGCCGACGCCGCCCACCGCGACCAAGTCGAGGAATCGCTGGCCAAAGCCTTCGATGTTTTCGGCCACATAGATATTCTGCTCAATAACGCCGGCATCAATATCCGCAGCCCGATCGTCGAATTGAAAGACGAGGACTGGGACTCGGTCATCGCCACCAACCTCACCGGACCGATGTATTATTGCCGCGCGCTCGGGCCGCATATGATCGAACGCGGCTATGGGCGGGTGATAAACCTCGGGTCGATCGTCTCGATGGTCTCCGTCGCCCACCGCACCCCATATGCCTCAAGCAAGGGCGCTATCGTCCAGTTGACCAAAACCCTGGCGCTCGAATGGGCACCGCACGGCATAACCGTCAACGCGATCTGCCCCGGCCCTTTTGCCACCCCACTCAACGCGATCTTGCTCAAGGATCCGTCGAAGGCCAAGGAAATGGTCGCCAAAGTCCCGATGGACCGCTGGGGCGATCCGGCCGAACTCGCCACCGCCGTACTCTACTTCGCCTCTGATTTCTCTGGATTTACTACGGGATCAACATTGGTAGTCGACGGTGGCTACACCGCGCAATAAACCTCGACGACTAGAACCTGCGGAACACTCTTTGAAAGACCAACCGTGCTAGCCGCGGAAAATGGCGGCGGAACTTGATCGCCTGGTGCGCGAATAGATCGGGAACGCTTTTGCGTTTGCCGGCGGCAATAGCTTGGACTATCGCGCGGGCAACTTACTTGCCGCGGGCCCAGAGGACATCTGCCCAAAGCGTTTCCGTGGAATCCCGGACACATCCTCCAAGCATCGGCGTCAGCCCACCCCAAGTTTATACTTCAGCCATTGATTCCGCCAATAACTCTTTCCGCCGCGCAACCAATACGAACTTGCTTCAGCTATAATATCCAATGGAACACCAAGCCACACCCCCACCTGGCAATGAGCTCAATATTTCCATGATGCTATTACCCACCCACCACTTCCCAGATACCTTCGCGATTTTTCTCGACAAAACGCTTATTACCCCGGCGCATAACCGGCATCAGTTCACCTGTTTCGTGATCCCTCTTAACGAGTACCCACTTGTCGGGCTCTCCTGTATCGGGCATAACCTTGTAGGGCACTAACTTCATCCCGCCACCAATCCGCATCCCAACCCGCCCGATCTGCACCCCCATATCGACCTCATCTTCACTCAGCTGTTCATCGCCACCTCGACTCTCGACTTCTTCACCGCCATGCTCCTGAATCTCGGCGGCTTCTTCGTCGGTGATATCCGGATAGAGTTTCTGCAAGCGGGTCCGCAAAAAATTCTGGGCTCCCCCGGGCTTCCTCCACATTCTTGGTCGAACGGAAAAACTTTTCGACAATGAGATTGATCTTCAGCACTCGGTCTTGCTTGCGGAAGGGTGTGCGCTTAATCAACGAACCGATCAAGGCGTTGACGCTGAGCATCAATGCGGCGAATCAAGCTCATTCCTTGGGGTCGCCACCACCCAGTTTCTCGATGACTTACTTACTGGTCCCGTGTAAAGCGGTCCCCCAACATCGCGACCAACTCACCGCGCACACCGGCCAATTAGTGCTCCACCGTCGAGCGCATGGCCAATCGCTCGGCTTTTGTCGCCCCGATCGAAGATGACGACCAATGGAGAGTCACCGCCGATTTATTCGCCATATCCCCGACCTTGCAGAAAACGGCCCAGTTAGAGCGCCAACAACAGCAAGCCACCGACCAAGCTCATCTTGCCGTACTCGATGCCCTGAGTGAGGAAAGTGGTGCTGATCCGCAAGAAGCCAAAGAGCTATTCGAATTCCTCTGCACACAATGCCACAACTTAGAAGAAGTCGAAGCCTGGCCGCCAGAAGACGACGAAGAGATTCGGGAATTGGTCGAACGAATTGTGGACAATTGTCTGGAAGCAAGCGAATACGAGATGGCGCAGCTAATGCGCCATATGAACGAGCGGTATGTGAGTAAGAAGCGATGGCTATACAGCAAGCAGAAAACATAACAATGTGAGCAATTCAAATGCCCGATTATCAATATGAGAATACGCGACAATATTGCCATATTGGCAATATAAAATTAAATATATAATTATCAACTACTTATATAGAAAATCATAGGGCTTTGTTGTAATTTTTCTCATTTATAGAAAATTAAATATCGAAATTCGCCATAGCTCCGACGCACCCCCTTCTTATAAGCCCTTAAAAAACAATAATTAGAAACCATCGAGCACAACTGGCACACATCTTGCGTAGGTCCTTCTGCCATTTAAACCCACAACGGAGGTATCACTCATGGCTAAAATCAATATCAAGCCCCTGTCCGATCGCGTGCTGGTCCGGCGTCTCGAAGATGACGAGGAGCAGAAGGTCGGCGGCATCATCATTCCCGACACCGCCAAGGAAAAGCCGCAGGAGGCCAAAGTCGTAGCCGTAGGCCCCGGCCGCCTCGAAGAGGGCAAGCACGTCGCCCTAGGAGTCAAAAAGGGCGACAAGGTCCTGATCGGCAAATACTCGGGCACCGAGGTCAAGATCAACGGTGACGAACATCTCATCATGCGTGAAGACGACATCCTCGCCATCGTCGACTAAGGGAAGGACATATACATAATGGCTAAACAAATTGCCTTTCGTGAAAACGCCCGCGAGAAAATTCTCTCTGGCGTAAAACAGCTGAGCAGGGCCGTCAGAGTGACGCTTGGGCCGCGTGGCCGCAATGTGGTCATCGCCAAGAGCTGGGGCGCGCCGACGATCACCAAAGACGGCGTCACGGTCGCCAAAGAGATCGAGCTGCCCGATGCCTACGAGAATATGGGCGCCCAGATGGTCAAAGAAGTCGCGTCCAAGACCAGCGACGTCGCCGGCGACGGCACCACCACTGCCACTGTGCTAGCCGAGGCCATCTACACCCATGGTCTCAAAGCCGTCACCTCCGGCTTCAACTCCATGGAGATCAAGCGTGGTATCGACAAGGCCGTTGACGGTGTTGTCGGCAGCCTCCAAGGCCTGAGTAAGCAGGTCAAAGACCACTCGGAAGTCGCCCAGGTCGGCACCATCTCGGCCAATGGTGACAACGCCATCGGCGAGCTGATCGCCGAAGCCATGGACAAAGTCGGCAAGGACGGCACGATCACGGTCGAGGAAGCCAAGTCCACCGATACCACGCTCGACGTGGTTGAAGGGATGCAGTTCGACCGCGGCTACCTCTCGCCCTACTTCGTCACCGACCAAGAAAGCATGGAAGCCGTCTTAGAAGACTGCTACCTGCTGATTCACGAGAAGAAGATCGACAACCTCAAGGACCTGTTGCCCTTGCTCGAGAAGGCCAGCAAAGCCGGCAAGCCGCTGCTGATCATCGCCGAGGATGTCGAGGGCGAGGCCCTGGCGACGCTGGTCGTCAACAAGATCCGTGGCACCCTGCAGATCTGCGCCGTCAAGGCCCCCGGCTATGGCGACCGTCGCAGCGCCATGATGCAGGACATCGCCAGCCTCACTGGCGGTTCGGTCATCACCGAAGACCTCGGCATCACGCTAGACAGCGTGCAGCTGGCAGACCTGGGCCAGGCCAAACGCCTGGTCATCGACAAGGACAACACCACCCTCGTCGAAGGCGCGGGTAAGTCGGCCGATATCAAGGGCCGGGTCGCCCAGATCCGCAACCAGATCGCAGACACCACCTCCGACTACGACAGCGAGAAGTTGCAGGAGCGGCTGGCCAAGCTGGCCGGCGGTGTCGCCGTCATCTCTGTCGGTGCTGCCACTGAGACCGAGATGAAAGAGAAGAAGGCGCGTGTGGAGGATGCATTGCACGCTACCCGCGCAGCCGTCGAGGAAGGCATCGTACCGGGCGGGGGCGTCGCCTTGGTCCGCGGCATTGCCGCAATCGCAGGTGTCAAAGGCGAAAACGACGGCGAAAACGCGGGCATCGACATCGTCCGCCGCGCGCTAGAGGAGCCTCTGCGCACCATCGCCAACAACGCCGGCCACGAAGGCGCAGTCGTCGTTGAGAACGTCTCCTCGAAGAAGGGCAACCATGGTTTCAACGCCCGCGAAGAGGCCTATGGTGACCTAGTGAAGATGGGTGTTATCGACCCGACCAAGGTCGTGCGCACAGCCCTCAGCAACGCCGCCAGCATCGCCGGCCTGTTGTTGACGACCGATGCGTTGATCACCGACGAACCGGAGGAAGAAGAAGCTCCGGCCGCTGGTGGCCACGGTCACCAGCACTAAACGCACGCAGTACGCACAAAAAAACGGGCGGGGGGTCACCCCCGTCCGTTTTGCGTTCTGCCATACGGCATAGAATGCTTTAGCTACTCTAGTCGATAATCTCTTCGAACTGCACCCCATAGGTATCCCCAACCAGGACCAACCGCCCACGCCCGAAAAGCTTGCCGTTGACCAGTACATCGACTGGCTCCTTGACATGTTTATCCGTGCGCAGAAGCGACTTCTCTCCAAGACTGACCGCCTCGGCAACCGTTATTTCGCTGCGACCCCACTCTACAGTGATCCTAACATCGACATCCTGCAATCCATGCAACCTGGCAATCCCGCCCTCGCCCGAGCCGGATTCACCCTTTGGCTGAGTAAAATTTTCGTTATTCTTATCGCTCATAGCCACCTTGTCCGCGCATCTGCCAAAACTTACCTTGTGGTCGGTTAAAAGTCAATCGAACCCACCGAAGGAGTAAACCAATGCCTACCCCCTACGAACGCTTGGGCTTACGCACTTTTATCAACGCCCGCGGCACAATCACCACTCTCGGCGGCTCGATCATGCCCGACGAAGTGGTACAAGCCATGGTCGAGGCGTCGCGCAACTTTGTCCATTTGAATGAACTACACGAAAAAGCCGGAGCCCGCATCGCCGAATTGACCAGCGCCGAAGGAGCCTTTATCTCAGCCGGTGCCGCCAGCGGCTTACTACTAGCCGGCGCCGCATGTCTAACCGGCACGGATGCACAAGCGATCGCGAACCTCCCCAATATCGGCGACCGCCGCAATGAATTCGTAATCAGCCTAATCGATTCGCACTACTATGTGCATCAGGGCTTTTGCGTTGCAGGCGGCACGCTGCGAAAAATCGGCAGCAAGGACGCGGTGACGCTCGAAAACTATGTCGAGGCAATAGGTCCGAAGACCGCGGCGGTGGTTTATTTTCTCGGCAGCCAACCCATAGAAGACCTGCCCGCGATCGTCACGGCAGCGCACGCGCAAGATGTGCCGGTCATCGTCGACGCCGCCGCCCAACTGCCACCGCGGTCAAATTTAATCGACTTGCCGGCCATGCAGTGCGATATGACCGTCTTCAGCGGTGGCAAGGGGCTCTTTGGCCCGCAATCCACAGGTTTGATACTCGGGCGCAAGGATCTCATTGAAGCCTGTCATCTCAATTCCAACCCGCATTCGGCCATTGGTCGCGGCATGAAGGTTGGCAAGGAAGAAATCTGCGCCCTTTTGCGCGCCGTCGAACTCTTCTTCGAGATGGACGAAGCCGCCGTCGTCGCCGAATGGGAACGCCGTTGCCGCATGATCGCCGAAGCCGTAGCCGATATTGATGGCATTGAAGCCGATTTCACAAGAGCCTACGAAAATAAATTCCCGCCCGCCTCACCCCTAGTACACTTGCAATTTACCGATGATGCCGTAAAATCAGCGGCCGACACCCTCGAGGAATTGGAGACAGGTGAACCCTCGGTACTCGCCGCCGGCGGAGGGTCTTCGCTCACCGTCGGCCCGCAGACCCTGCAAGAAGGTGAGGCCGAAATTATCGCCGAACGCCTCCGGCAAATACTCGCCGGCTAAAGCCGGAACATAGAATATTTTGACATAATTTCCGTCAATGGGCAAATTTCCCGCCGCCAGTTTTATTGCAGCGGCTTATGCGTATAAAAAATGAGGAGCAATAAACTATGAGCGAAGACAAAACCACCCTTAACGCCGAAGAAGTCGATGCCGAATTGCAGACTTTAGAAGGCTGGAGGCGGGACGGTATCATAATATCGCGCGATTTCGTATTCGGCAACTTCAACGCTATCACCTCATTCCTCAACCATCTGACGGCCACAATCACCGAGCAGAACCACCATCCGGATTTCTCACTGGACACTAAAAAACGCACCATTACCGTCGCGGTGACAACCCATAGCGAGGGCGCTATCACCCAATCGGATATACGCTTCGCCCGCACGCTCAACCAATCGCAACCGGCCAGTTAATCGAATCGTGCGATGTTGGTGCAGGTGCTGTCGAGAGTCTAGCCCTCGGTCCGCAATATCATTGCCGGCAACAAGCGCTACGGGATCCACTCCTTGACTCCTCCCGAACTCTCGCTTTAGACCTTGGTCCTGGTGAAACGAGGTCTATCTGCGAAAAGAAGGCCAGGAGGATCCCAACGATTTTAATCCGCGCCTTCGTCGATATCGGCGGCGTGGACGGAGGCGGAAGCCACAAGCCAGGGCATACATTGGCAACCTGGTTATTTCTGTTGGCCGTTGGAAAATGTCCGCGCCGTCGAACCGGCATAAAAGCGGTCGTAAAACACAGAATCTATACGATCGATGTCGCAGACGAACTGCCATTTCAATGCTACCAACCAGGACATACCATCATCTGTACCATAAAAAGGCCCGCTAGCCCTTACCAGCTAACGGGCACAATCATTCCGGGTGTTTTTTTGCAGCAGCGAACAAACATAGAAGATCAGACGGCGATCCTCTTACCTTTCTTCACCGATTCGATTTCCTTCAGACATAGCAACAGGGAATTGCGCGCGCTCTCGCCGCCCAAAGCGGTTGATTTTTTTCCGCTCTTTATCGCATCGACCGCATCTTGCAATTCACCTACAAAACCGTCCTTGCCTGGCAGCTTGGGTTCGCGAACCTTGCCGTCAGCGGTCAACAACTGCGGCGGTTCGCCCCACGATGAGTTGAACTTGAGTGTCGCATTTTCAAAATAAATATCGTAGCCGTGCTCGAAAGGGCACCCCTGTTGTGCCAACCAGCCACCCTCCGCACTGATCACCATCTTGCCAGAGTACTGATAATGGGTGTTGATATATTCCACCGTGCCACCGCGACCGATATAACCCTGCGAGCTGACCGCTTTTGGCATCCCGAAGAGGAACTGTATAAAATCGGCGTCGTGAATATGCAAATCGATCGCAGGGCCACCGGTCCGCTTTAGATCCTGCGGGTCCCACCAGGACGGGCGCGAGATAATCCGCTTGAAGTGCGCCGCAAGAACTTTGCCGTGCTCCTTGCCAGCAACTAATTCTTTTATCAACCGGAACTCCGGAAAATAGCGCAGCACGTGGGCGACCATAAACTGCCGGCCGTATTTCTTCGCTGCAGCCATAATCTTATCGGCGTCGCGCAAACTGACGGCAATGGGCTTTTCAAGACAAACGTGTTTACCCGCCGCCAACGCGCGAATGCTGGCCTCCACGTGCATCGACGTCGGCAGGCAGATATCCACAAGGTCGACTGCCGGGTCGGCGAGCAGTTCGTCCAGGGTCTTATAACAGCTGACCTTGGACAAATCCTGCACTCCGCCGCCGCCGCCGAAATTGCCTTGGATCGACCGCCAATCCCCAGCCCTCTTTTTGTCGTCGCGCGAAACCACGGCCGCTACTTTGCCGCCCTTGACCTTGTCGATGGCTTTATAGTGGGTGACACCCATAAAACCGACACCGACGATGCCTATCTTGACCATAAGTCACTCCCTTGATGGATTCAATTGCACGCCGGGTATGATAGAGCAAGCCCCCGACATCTGTCAAGCTAATCGCGCAGCACCGCCAACTTGCCAAGCCGGACTTCCTTGCCATCGGTAATCCGATACAGGTAGATGCCAGATCCAACCAACTGACCGGCCTGATTACGCCCATCCCACAACACACCCCCATCCCCGTCCCTTTCGACGAGCGAGCGAACGAGCTGACCACTAGCATCGAAGACAGCGACCGCTGCGGCAGGGGTCAGAAAAGCGAAGGTCAACTCGCCGAATAATGGGCGGTAAGGGTTCGGAAAGGGTTTTGCGGCACTCAGGTCAGAAGCCGCATAGCGAAAGCTCAACGCTCCCTCGACCAGCAAACCTTCGTCGTCGATCAGGCCGGTAATGTTAATGCCGTAGGAACGCCCCACAGGCCGTAGTGGCGAAGCCAGTTGCAAAACGATCCGGTCGCCGTCGACTTGCACCGACGCGATTTGCAAAGAGGTATCGATAAAGGCGAAGGCTCTTTGCAGCCCATCCCGCGCGCCGATGGGCTTATCAAACTGGATCGCCACCCTTGTTGCCGATAGCACCTCGGCACGCAACGGACGGGCGGGGTTCGATAAAGCATTGAGGACAAAAGAAAAACTCGGATCGGCCAATGCCCCCCCCGACTCGCTGCGCAAGCCGGTGATGCTCAAGGTATATCGCCCCGAGTCCGGCAAAGTTTTCGCAAAGGCAAGCACGATACGCTCGCCCCCGCGGTCGGCCACCGCCGCGACCACCGGCCCCAGATCCGGTTCGAGGCGAAAGCGATAAGCAAGGGGCTCCTCCATCTCAGCGCTAAATTCGAGTGCCAGTTGAAACGTGGATATGCGTTGTAGCGATTTGAGCTCCGGCGCTGGAAAAACCTTCGCCGACCGCTCGACGGTGAAAGGCCCGACCACACCATCACCACCCAGTGCTGCCACTCGATAGCTATGGCTTGCACCAAGTGACAGACCATCGTCGATATAGGACAACCCATCATGACGGTCGACTACCACCTCCCCATCGCGCGATATTTTATACCCAGTAGCGCCCGCCACCGGTTGCCACTCGAGACCGATCGCATCATCCCCCAATGAATACGCCACAAAACCAGCCGGCCGTTCAACCGCAGCCCCCTCAACGGCCAATGAGAAAATCTCGACCTGGCCGTCTCCATTAAACACCAGATCAACTGCCCCATCACCGTCAACATCGCCGATCAAAGGCCGATGCGTTTCACGCACCTTGTTATGCCATACGGGTTCATAAGCACCGGCCTCAGTCGCGCGAAAAACGTAGAGGTTGGGCACCGTTAACAGCACCCATTCCAGATCCCCGTCCCCATCCAGATCTCCCAGGCCAATGCCGCTGCCTCCCGACTGACCGCCGATAACCTCAACCTGCCATTCGGAGGCGTATGCATTATCGCCCGTCGCACCGTAAACGTGGACTTGCCAGCGCCTGGCTTCTACATCAAATGGGTCATTAAAGAAACTGGCGACAGCGAATTCACCCGCCCCGTCCCCATCCAAATCCAAGCCACCCCCGACAATGCGTGCATCGCCGTCACCGGCTTGTTGCCAACCACTCCGATAGGCGTCGTCGGCTACCCGTTCATAGACGAAGACATCCCCGTCGTCGTCGCCGCTTAGCAGTTCTCCGCGGCCATCACCGTCCATGTCACCGACGACTTGCCGTTGCCCCAAACCATTGCTGCCAGTGGTCGGGTTGGCCAACACAGCGATTTCGGCGTATTGATTGTCCCCCGCGCTTTCAAAGACCTGAAAAAATGGCCCAGTGCTCGAACGCAAAAAAAACTCGGGCAGCCCGTCCTCATCGAGATCGGCGGATTCCCCCCCCCCAAACATCGCGCCATTCCCAAACCAGACGATCGGGGAATGCCACAGGAGAAGGCGTCTCGAACAGCCTGACCCTCAACGCGTCGACGGCCATCAATTCCAACAAGCCGTCACCGTCACCGTCCTGCACGCCCCAGGGAATAAACAATTGCAGCGTGTTGAAGATCCGCTCTGCAGCGCCGGCGCGGTACTGGTAAAAATCACCCGTATTGTATTGCAACCCCCCGCCATAGCCCATCTGCACCACTTCACTGATGCCATCACCATTAAAGTCACTCAGCTCGGGCATCAAATACCCGTCGGGTAAAACCACCTTGAGATTAAACGCCCAGCGGTCGACTCGATTGGCAAAAGTCTCAACCGTACCAACGGGGACCATTGGCCCGGCCTGGCCGGTAGTACCGGCGCGCACCCAAACATCATAACGACCAGCGGGCAAATCCAGCGGCAGTTCCACCCTTTGTTTTTTCCGCGCTGGAGGAGCGGCCAACTGGTACCGTATTTGATCTTGCTGCTGCAAAAATACCGTGCCCGCCGCAGGAAGATCCGTCTGCCATTCGACCGCATCACTCCAATACGGACCCTGCAAAGCACGCACCACCCGCGCAGCCTTGGCTTCGGGCCCCTCAGACACGAGTTGCAACTCAACCCGCTCTTCCAGCCACCCACCACCGACCCAACCGCGCAGTCTAAGCAAATAGGCCCCGTCGACCAGATCCCCCGTATCCCAGGAAACGCGTATCTCTTCCTTAGGGATCGCTCCCGCCTCAATGAGATTCCACCTCCGAGGTTCTATCTCTCCCAGTCCCCAACTTAACTCGTATTGTTCGACACCCAACAACGCTAGATCAATGGAAATTTTTCCGATATTAGCCATGCCGCCAGGCGGGTTGCGAATCTGTAACGAAGGGGGATTCTCCACCTCCAGCGCGGCAAAGTGCGCCAAACCCGCACCGGAAAAAGAGTCCCAGCCAACAGGACCAACATCTCGGGCACTTACCGCCAGGGCTCCGCGCACTTCTGCGGATGTCCACTGCGGCTGTCGGGCCAAAACCTGCCCGGCCAGACCGGCCACATGGGCAGAGGCCATAGAGGTCCCCGAGCGCTCAATATAACCACCACCGAGCAATAAGCTCCAAATCGCATGACCTGGTGCAGCGATATCGAGACTGGGTCCGTAATTTGAAAAGGTTAAAACTCCTCCACCCGGCGCCGTCGCACCGACCGCAATAGTCCATTCGCTACGAGCAGGGTAAAAAATATCACTCGTGCCCTCATTGCCCGCCGCCGCCACCAGCACCAAGCCGCGCTCGGCTGCGTAACGCACCGCAGCCTCGATCACCGGCGAAGGTTGCGGGTCGCCCCAACTCATATTGACTACCTGGGCGCCATTATCCGCGGCGTAAACCAGCGCCGCCGCCGTATCGTCATCTTGCAGATACCCACCGTCGGACAAATTAAAGCCAGCGCGCAAAACCATAAGACGCACTGCTGGTGCGATCCCGGCGATCCCGATGCCATTCCCGGCAACGGCCGCGACGATACCCGCGACATGCGTTCCATGCCCCGATTCGTCAAAAGGATCGGCGTCTGGTTCGAGATAGTCTCCGGTCCCGGTTAGCCCTGGCGCATCACTAAAATCCCAGCCGATACGATCATCGATATACCCATTGCCATCATCGTCGACTCCAGGGATCCCTTCATCCTCAGCTCGATTTAACCACAATTGGCCGACGAGATCCGGATGGGTATAATCCATTCCCGAATCGACGATCGCGACGACGACCGGCCCTAAATCACCCGGTGTTACGCTCTGCCATCCCATATCCACCAGGTTCCACTGCGCGGCAAAAAGCGAATCTGCCGCCGCCTCGCGCCGCAAATAATTTGGTTGAGCATATTCGACCTGAGGCCATTGAAGCAATTCTTTAGCGACTTGCTCAGGGTCGAGCTTCGCTGGCAATTGCAAACGGTACCACTGCCCCAGCCCAGACGTTTGAGCGGGCTTACCTAATCCTTTTGGCATTTTTTCAAAGAGCTCTTCGACGGCAAGCAGTCCATAACGCCGCTGCCACACATCTAACAAATCGGCTACGGCCGTTTTACCGGCCCCAGACCGCAAACTGAAAAGCACCTCCTCGGGAGCAAAGCGCTCAATAGCTGGTGCAGACGAGGCAAAAGCAAAAAAAAACAATGAGGCAAACCGTATCATAACTGCTTCAATATTAACAACTTCCTTATTCAGCGCAAACGAGTTAGAAAGCCCCTGTTTACCAAGATGTTAGTCGCGTACAAGTCGGACTCTTTCGCAGGCGTCCCTCTTATAGACATATTATAGGGCTTGACATTTCTCCCATCTGCCCAATACATTTGGGGCCAAACAGCGAATGAACCTGCAAAAAATCATGGGCAACCTCACCCGTTGGTATTCCCCACTAACCTAGTTATTAACTATGCCCGCTGCAACAACCTATGGCATCCTCCTAGTCAGCTTTAGCAAGCACAGCCACCAGCAACATTTCGTCCCCCTCTACCAAGCTCACCCGCGCCTGCGCATTGTCGGCGTAGTCGACCACCCCGACATTGATGGTGAACTACGCCAATCCAACCGACGGTGGGCCGAAAAGCTCGCGGTGCCCTATAGCGAGGACTTCGGACAAGCGATCAACGATCCCGCGATCGACATTGTCAGTATCGGTTGCGAAATAGAAAGACGCTCTGAATTGATCGTCCGTACTGCCACAGCGGGCAAACACCTGTGGGTCGACAAATTCCCCGGTGCGACCCTAAGCGAGTGCGAGCTCGCGGTAGCTGCGGTTGAAAACGCAGGTGTGCGGGCCATCATCCCCGGCTACGCCTATGGCGAGCTCGCCCGCCAGGTCCGAATGGTCTTAGCAGACGGCTGTCTAGGTGACCTGCTTGGGATACACCTCGACATAATGTTCGGCAAGGGCTGGCCGCGCGCAATTAAGCACCGCGCGCCCTTCACTTTGCCCGATGGTCACTGGAAATACCCCGAGCTTAAAAGAGAGTTATTGACGGTCGGTGCTTATTCAGTCGGCCTGATCCAAGAATGCCTCGGCCCGATCCGCCACATAGTCGGCCATGCCGGTGCCTTTTTCTTCCCCGAACACGCAGTGAATGGCTGTGACGACTTCGGCACGCTGACGATGACCGATGACCAGGGGCGCGTTGCGACGTTGAGTGCGGGTCGCATAGGCGTAGCCGGCCACCCGCAAGGCGGCCCTGCCCGCGCCTATCTGATCGGCTCCCGCCAATCCGCCACCGTCGATAGCAAAAATCCCGCTTTGCACACGTATATGCGCGATTATACCGCCGGTTATGATTACACCCCGCCCCCCAAAGACCCAATGCAATGGCACGAAGGACCACCCGTACTAGCCAACGCCTTGGCCAACGATGTGGCAGGCTTATCTGTCGGGCTGGAAGACTTGGTAGCGGCCATCGACGAGAATAGGCCACCGCGCTATGGCATCCGCCAGGGCCGGGACCTAATGGAAATTCTCTTAGCGGGATATCGCGCCGCAGGCTTCGGCGAGGCCGTAGAACTACCACTGGAGCGGGACTGATGGCCATAGCGCTCGTCGCCCACCCCACCTTAGACGCAGTCTCCGAGCAAATCGGCGATGCCTTGCCGATAACCGGACTCTATTACCCCATCCGATCGCGCCAGAGTGACTCTACACTGCGCTTCTATGGCGATCTTACGGCAATGCTGGCAGAGACCGGTGCCCGTACCTGCACATTTCTCTCCCCATATCAAAATATGCACAAAGACGTAAAAACCTGTCTTAAGGCCGGCGTTGATGTGCTTTGCGGCGGCCCCATCCCTAAACTCGATGACCAGGCCGCGTTACAAAGCAAGGCCCGCTTAGCAATCGGCGGTATCCACCACTCGTCTGCGCTATTCAACAAAGCCCGGCAACAAAGACTCAATCCCTCATTTGCCCGGGCCGTTTACCTGCGCTTGCTGTCGGGTGCGCAAGGCCCCGGCCTATTGCCCGCCTGGTGGGCCGCCTGCAAGCAATGGACCTTAGCCATAGATCTTTTAGGAGAAACCCCCCTGCAGTTGCACATCAGCGCCTACCGCCAGGGCCGCGCCTATCAGATAGCCCTGACCGCTGCGACTACGACCGGAACAACCGTGCAATTGCTCATCGCCCCGCAACGCACATTAACCGAATTGACATTGCTGGGAACGGGTGGCACAATTTCAGCGAGTTCTGCGCAAAGTGGGATTGCCCTAAGCAATGCCCAGGGAACTCGGATAATGCCCGACGTATTGCCCCCGGCCGAAATAGAGTGGCTGCGGCGTTTCCAGCATGGAAATGCCCCGCCACAACCCGACGGGGCTTCTATCTCGGACTGCGGTCCGCTTCTGCTACGGGGCTTGCGCCAAGCCCTGCGACAAAAACGACCGATAGCGCTGAAGCTTTAAGAACGCAGCGCTTCTACAAGTTCTTGCCCGCGTTTCTTGGCGGCAATGGCCGCCTTCTCCTTAACATGCTCGTATCCACGAATACTATCCGGCAATTCCGCAATTTCAATCGCTTTTCCGTATTTTTCTCCCGTCAATCCCGCTATAATTAGTTCAACCAGTCCACAATACCAATCGACTAACTCGCGCTCCATTTTTCGCGCCGGCGTCCTCGCGAAAATATCGAAGACGGTACCCCTCAAATATTTTAACCGACTCAATAACACAAGCGAGGGTCGTAAACCCCGAGCAAAACCAATTTTCTTTCGCAAGATACCCCGCAAAGTCGGCGGATGCAGTTGGCGCACGATCTCGACTTCACCGTCGAAAAGAGCCCGCATGCGCTGCTCGGAATCAGTAGCCGTAGCCAATCGCGCCACTTCGTATTCATCCTTATACGCCATGATTTTGAACAAACCGCGAACGACTGCGCGGGTTAATTTCAAATCGCGCGCTGGCAAACCCCGCTCGGCCTGCCAGACTTTCTGTATCCAGGACAAATAACGGCGCGCATAGGCTTCGTCCTGATAATCGCACAACTCGGCTAAACGCGTGCATAACTCGCGCTGACCCTCGGCGTCGAGCCCGGCGACTACAGCTTGCGCCTCATCGAGCAAGGCCGCGCCCTTTGCCGTCGTCGCCAAACGCACCTTGACATCGCTTAACGCTTGTTGCGCGGATACCTTCTTTGTCCCCAAAGCTCGCTCAACACGGCCTGGATCGACCACGGACAGACGCCCCCAACGAAAGGCTTGGATATTATTTTCTACCGCTCGGGCGTTGAGCTCAATCGCCCGCTCGATCGACTCGCTGCTCAACGGCACCGCACCGGCCTGATAGGCCGCCCCGAGGAGGATCATATTGGCATAGAGCGTATCGGCAAAAAGCTCTTCTGCCAAGCAATAGGTGTCCAGATAAAGATTATCTTTCTTAGTGTACTGTTCGATGAGTGCCTGCAAACCGGCTGCCTCCGGAAAAGCCTGTTGCCGTGGATTGCGGTTCATCGAGGCATTGGCTATCTCGGCCGTGCTCACCATCGCCCGGGTGCGCTCAGGCGAGGCGTATTTGAGATTCTCCGGCTCAGCCGAACGCAACAAATCAAAACCCAAATAGAGATCGACCCCGCCAGGAAACAGGCGGTTAAAAACAGGCTGCTCGGTTTCACTGATTAGAATCGGCGCCTCGACCGGCCCCCCCTTCTGGGCCAAGCCGGTATTATTGGACAAATAGACATATTTGCCGTCCATCATAGCCGCATAGGCAATCAGATGGGAAATCGTCACCACACCGGTTCCGCCCCGGCCCATCGCGAAGATCGAATACGTCCCATCGATTGCGCATGCCGGCGGTTCGGGCAACGCCTGCAAAGCTTCTGGTCGCCGCCTTTTCAGGCGGGTGCCTTTGGCTGGTTTTAATATTACAAAAGAAGGACATTCCCCATCGATACACAGACCGTCCTGGGCACAACTGGCTTGCCGAACTTGGGTCTTCTCGCCAAACTCTGTTTCAACGCTATAGAGAGCCGCGCACCCTTCCGATTGAGCATAGCAATCACCACAGCCCTCACAAATAGCCTCATCGATAAGCACGTATTCTTCGGGCATTAAGCCCTGCCGCCGGCGACGACGCCCCTTTTCCGTCGCGCACTCCTTGTCGAGGATAAGCACCGTCGTCCCACCGACTCGCTTGAAATCTGCCAACGCTTTGGCGTGGTCCTCCAACGCATAGATCTCAATCCTCTCACTGGAAAGACTGCGATAGCGCGTCGGATCCTCGCAGACGACGCCGACTTGCACGACCCCGAGCCCTAAGAGTTCCTGCACCACATCGGGGACCGGCCGTTGACCGCCCGGCCGTTGGCCGCCAGTCAGCGCTACAGCCCCATTGTAGAGAAGTAGAAAAGTGATATTCACCTGGCCGTGGATACAACTCTGTATCGCCCCGCGCCCGCTGTGGAAATAACTCCCGTCGCCTAGATACTGGTAGATATGTTGGTGGTCGTTAAATTGAGACCAACCGCTGTAAATCGCCCCACCCGCACCCATCGTCGGTATATAGAGTACTCCTGTACCGTACGCCTCTATCGCTCGAATCGAGGAACAGCCTATCGCCCCGCCCGGTTTTTCCTGCAAATCACGGAATGAATTATACGGACAGCCCCCACACGACATCGGAGTCACCCTGGGCACGGCCGGGTATACCCTGTCGAGAACGGCCCGGAGGGAGGTAAGCCTGCCAACTTCCGCTGCAAGAAGCGGCCCCAATTTTTGCGCCAACTCCTCGGGATCGACTTCCCCGTATGAGGGAATAAATGGCTGCCCCTCTTGGTCGTATTGACCATAGACCGCCTCAACCCCGGTATTCCACAACGCAGCCTTTACCGCTTCTTCCACAAAAGGCCCAGGCTCTTCGACGACATACAACCTTCGCAAATCCCTGGCGAATTCTCGCACGACTCGCTGGTCAAGGGGATAGGCTATTGCTAAGTGCAGAATAGGGACGCGCAATCCCAGATAGGACAAGGCCTGACGCACATCAGTGTAACTTTTACCCGTGGCAATAATGCCAATTTCGCCGCCCGCATCAGCATCGATAATGCGATTGAGGTCATTGGACCTGATATAGGCTTCGACCAATGGCCATTTCTCCTCGAGCAACTGACGCTGCATGGGTAAAGCACCTGTGGCCATGACGATCTGGTTGAATTGTTTGGCATAGGTCCGCTCGGGCAAAACGATTTCTGGACGCACAACACGCAAATCAACCGTACTCGCCGCATCACATACCGGGGTCGTCAATTTCAGCGAAGTCACTACACCTGTATGGCGGGACAGGGCGATGGCATGCAAGCCCAGACGGATTATTTCTTCGACATTAGCTGGGTAAAAAGTCGGAATCATACTGCTGCGCAACACCCAATCACTTGCCCCGGGCGACACGGAACTTTTGGAACGGTGATCCTCTCCCGACAACAAGACAATCGCTCCCCGCTTCCCCGTGCCGCTCAAATTCGCCAACCACATCTCGTCGGGAATCCACATCGTGCCGTGAGCTTTGCCATACCAAAAGGCATCGACATCCCCACTCGCCGCGAATTGGCTGCCCAAGACGGCGGAAGCGGCGGTTTTTTCGTTGATGCCAAACTGGTGAACGGTGCGCCCCTGGCGATTGAGCGTTTCGAGTTGCTCAACAAGCTTAAGGTCTAACCCACCTAGTGGCGACCCTTCATACCCTGTGAAATAGGTCTGATTGACATGACCGCTTGCCTGATCCAGTCTTTGCTTTTCCAATACCAGGCGAATAATCGCTTCCATGCCCGTTAGAAAGACTTGTCCGTCTTGCTGCTGAAATCTATCCTGAATATCCATTTCTACTCGATGGTCTTAATCTTATTTTTCAACCTGTTAGAGTATATCAAACCCCTTTACATTCGGCAAGAAAAAGCAGGGCATTCCCCTCTTGTGGCCGCACTGGTTATCCGTTTAAAACAATCCATCAGAATAGTATTGCTTGTTGGTTCGTATATTTATATATTGTTTCGCCCGTGATTTACCGAACTGCACCACATATCCACATGGGTATCTGGTGCATAACCTTTTTATTTTAAATAATCTTGAGTTGAGAATATGGCTGAGAATATCGACGAACTCACGATCCACTACGAAGAAGATGGGAAAATTTTGCGTAAAGAAGTCGCCAAGGAAGTCCTCAGTAAGGGGTCATGGGCGACCATTATGTATCTCTATCAGGATCTAGACCGCAAAACCGATGAGTATGGTAAGCAAAAAGTATCGATCCGCCGCTATCAAAAACGCGACGGGACCTTTTTGCAACGCAGCAAATTCGAAGTATCAAGTCCTGCCCAAGCTCGGGCAATTTGCAATAAAATTCAAGATTGGTTTCCCGAAGAATAATAACCGATCAATCGCGTTTTATATAAAAAAGGGCCTGGGATCAACGCTCATAATAAGCTCTGATCCCAGGCCCTAATAATTAGCTACAAGAAGAATTTAATCTTCAACGTCGGCTGAGCACATCGCCCGATCCGGCACCAAGGGCAGTTCATCGACAATTTCGGCAAGCAGTAGGCTCTGCCGAGTTGCCACGTGATGCAAACCTTCGGGAAAATTATGTGGTATAAGCACGACATAGGTGAAGGCGTCGGGGAAACGATCGAAATATTCGTACATTACTTTGACCCATTCGCGAAACTTGGCGCGAATTGAGTCCTTTCTGTCTGCGATCTTTTCCTTGGCCGCGATCATTTCCGTGACAATCTGACAATAAACTTTTTAACATAGATCATCTTTACCGATAAAATGCCGGTAAAGCGCCCCTTCAGTCACCCCCGCCCTTTCGGCAATCTGCCGAATCGACACGCACCCATTAGATACCCACCTCGTCCGCATCCTCCCGTTCCTGCCAAGCTGTATACTCATCTATCATAAGTTCCCAGATAAAGATCAATAAAATATCCCGAGAACCTCCTCGCGAAAAAAAATGTCTCCGACCTGCCCTTTGACATACGCGGCCCCACCCTTATTTTCTCTCACCAACACACCATTGTAGGGGAAATATGAGCTCGATAAAACGCAATCCAACCCGACCCGTACAGATAGGCCAGACCACCATCGGTGCCGGCCACCCGATCGCCGTGCAAAGCATGGCGGCCACCCGCACCCAAGACCTCGCAGCGACCACCCGCCAGGTCCAGCTATTGGCACAGGTTGGAGCCGATGTGATCCGCATCGCCGTCGATAGCAAAAAAGACGTCGAAGCTCTGGCCCGGATCGCACCGGAAACGACCGTACCGCTTTCCGTCGATCTACAGGAGAATTACCGGCTAGCCAGTATCGTTGCGCCGCACGTTCAAAAAATACGCTACAACCCCGGGCACCTCTACCACCACGAAAAAGACAAGCCCATCCGGGACAAGGTGGCCCTGATCGCCGACGAAGCGCAAAAAAACGATTGCGCCTTGCGGGTTGGGGTTAACTGCGGCTCGGTGGACCCCGACAAGATTGGACTTTTCTCCGAAGACGATTCCATCTCGCCGATGCTCGCCTCTGCCTTCGAGCACTGCCAGATGCTCGACGAGATGGGCTTTACCCGCTACTGCGTCTCGCTCAAGGATTCGGATCCGCAAAAAGTCATTGAGGCCAATACCCGTTTTGCCCAAGAGCGCCCCGATGTGCCATTGCATCTCGGTGTCACGGAAGCCGGTATGCCGCCAGATGGTGTCATCAAAACCCGTATCGCCTTTGAACAACTGATCAGCGCCGGCATCGGCGACACGATTCGCGTCTCACTGACCCTGCCCTTTGACGACAAGGGCGAAGAAATAGCCGTGGGCCGCCAGATCCTCGACGATATCGAATCTGGTCGCTTTCGATCGGTGCCTAAATTGCTCTCCGGAGGACTCAATATCATCTCCTGCCCCTCCTGCTCACGCGTCGAAAATGAAGCCTTTATCGATCTAGCCCACAATGTTCGCGATGTCACCGCCTATGCCCGCGACCACGAGATCACCATTGCCATCATGGGGTGCCGGGTCAATGGCCCGGGCGAGACCGACGATGCCGATCTCGGCCTATGGTGCGCGCCGAATTTCGTCAATCTCAAACGCGGCACCGAACTGCTCGGCCAATTTCCCTACGACGAAGTACTCGATGTGCTCAAAGGCGAAGTCGACCTTTTGATCGCAACAAACTAATTAGGCGACGGTCGCCAAGGGTTTGCACATTCTCGCATTGGCGTCGCGCAATAACTGTTCGGCAGCATGCCAGCCTAAACACTTATCCGTTACCGATACCACATAGCGCATTTCGACGGTATCGGCGGGGATCTTTTGATTGCCCTCTTCGAGATTCCTCTCGAGCATAAGTCCAACAATCGCTTCATCCCCAGCGAATTTTTTCCCCATTACCCGCTGTATCACCTGCTCCTGCCTCTTTTGGCTCTTGCCCGAATTATCATGGCTGCAATCGACGAGAACAACGGGACACCCTCTGATTTTTGTCAAATCGCAATTTGCAACTGCCTACGCTTTATCCCACGCCGGTGAAGCCCTATATTATCCGACTGATCCGACGTAGACCTAGCAGAAAGGAACACAATGCACAACCCTATCAAAGACAAACTTGCCCAAGGCCAAGCATCCATCGGCTCCTGGCTCAATTTGGCCTCGCCGATGGCGGCCGAAGTTATGGCGGCAGCTGGTTTCGAATGGCTGGTCGTCGACGCCGAGCACTCGACTTTTGATCTCGGGAATGTCGCCCATACTTTCCGCGCGATAGAGGCCCGTGGCGCGATCCCGATGTGCAGGGCCTGGGACCACGATCCGGTCACCGCCGCCCGACTGCTCGATGCCGGAGCGTGGGGCTTGGTCTTTCCACATGTCAGCACACCCGAGCAAGCTGAAAAGATTGCTAAAGCCATGCGATATCCACCTCAGGGTCTGCGTTCGGTGGGCACCGGACGCTGCGTAACCCTTGCCGAAGATTATCGCCAAACCTTCGATGACACCGTGCTCTGCATTCCCCAGATCGAGGATATGGAAGGCATCAACAACGCCGAAGCCATCGCCAGCGTCGAAGGGATCGATATTGGCTTCCTCGGCCCGGGCGACTTGGCGATGTCGATGGGCGTAGAAGCTGGTCATCCGGACCATGAAGCCGCATTGCAAACTTTTCGCGAAGGGTGCGTAAAGGCAGGTAAACCCTACGGCATCCCTGTCAAGGATACCGCTTCAGCAATAAAACGCATAGGCGAAGGGTTCCAGTTTATCGATGTAAATAACGATTTGCGCTTTTTAGAAGCAACGGCCAAGCAAATGTATCAGGAAATAACAACATAGCCACAAAAGACTACAGCAGAAATAGTTATAGATTATACTGAATGAAAATACTCAATTTTGGCTCACTAAATATCGATATGGTTTACCAAGTCGACCATATCGCTCGTCCCGGAGAAACGATTGCCAGTTCGGCGCATGAGGTCTTTGCCGGTGGCAAGGGGGCCAATCAATCGGCCGCTCTGGCTGTAGCCGGAGCCGAGGTCTTTCACGCAGGTCAAATTGGCCCGGAAGGCCAATGGCTCGTCGATAAATTGGCACGCTTCGGGGTCAATATGATGTATACCCTCACCGGCGAAACACCGACGGGCCACGCCATTATTCAAGTTGATAACCAGGGCCAGAATAGCATTGTCTTATTTCCCAGCGCCAACAAAAAAATCAGCCATTCGGCAATTGACTCGACACTGAGTCATTTTGCACAGGGTGACATTTTGCTTTTACAAAATGAGATAAACGGTATTGATTATCTCATAGCACAGGGCAAAGAACGTGGATTTTATGTCTGTTTCAACCCTGCCCCCTATGGCCCAGAAGTCCTAGAATACCCCCTTCACTTCGTCGATCTGCTCATCGTTAACGAGACGGAGGCAAGGGGCTTGCTGGGCCCTGTTTTCCCCGATCAACTGATCGATCGTTTGGCGGCGACCTGGCCACAGGCGCAAATAGTATTAACTCTCGGAGAACAAGGCGCACATTATAGCTCCGCTCAAGAGCGCTTTTATTTACCTGCGACCCCGATCGATGCCATAGACACCACCGGGGCTGGAGATACTTTTATCGGTTATTTTCTCCAGGGACTTGTCGCCGATATGGCACCACAAGTCGCCATGCAACGCGCGATAACCGCCGCGGCCCTATGCGTCGCCAAACCGGGCGCAATGGATTCAATACCAACGACAACTGAACTTATCTAATTAATTGTAGCAGAACGGATTAACCATGCCAAAGATTATGTTAACCGCAGCCTTTGCAAACCCCGAATTCGCCTCCAGCGACCGCGAAAAGGGCCTTGACCATCTCCGGTCCCTTGGAGAATTAGTCGACGAACCGGCCATTCTCACCCCAGAGCATGCACCTGATCTCATTGCCTCAATCGCCGCTTCTTCTGTATATACCGATGAATTTTACGAGGCGGCGAGCGATTTGCGCATCGTCGCTCGATGGGGGGTCGGCTTTGACAAGGTCAATGTCGAGGGAGCGACCCGCACCGGAGTGATTATTACCATCACCCCGGTGCATATGGATGCCGTAGCCGAATATGCCGTAGCACAGTGGATGGCAACCCTCAAAAGGGTCTATACCCTCAACCGACTCTCGCATCAGGGTGACTTCTCGATTATACGCACCTATGAAGCCCAGCATACCACCCTGGGGCTCTACGGATTCGGTCGCATAGGACAAGAGGTCGCCAAACGCATTGGGCCTCTCCAGGGCGATAAGGGGCGCTTACTGATTTACGATACGCGCCCAGATATCGCCGAACTCGCCGCGCAATACGGCGCCGAAGTCGCCGATTCACCCGCTGTGCTCTTTGCCGAGTCGGATACGGTATCACTGCATGTCTCCGGCGACGAAACCATCGTCGACTATGAGCTACTGAGCCAAATGCAGCCACACGCCTCGCTGATCAACCCCTCCCGTGGCAACCTGGTCAACGACGCCGACGTGCATCGAGCCATTGAAGAAGAAAAACTCTATTATTATGTGGTCGACGACCCGGTCAATGATACGCGCGCGATCCACAAAGATCATCCGCGCATTATCTGCACCAACCACAACGCCGGTATCACGGTCGAATCGACCATGCGCCTCGACGGCAAAGGCATCGAACAAGTCACTGCCGCGATTCAGGGCCGCAAACCCGAATTCATCCTCAACCCAGAAGTCTTAGACCATCCGAAGGTCAAGTCCTGGCTAACGGAATAAGCATATGAAAATAAGCCGCTTCGAAGTTACTCCGCTCACCAATCGCGGACTTTTACTGCAAGTCCACACCGACGAGGGGCTCATTGGGCTTGGCGCGCCAATGAACTACGAGCATGGTCGCACGGTAGAACGAGCAATCATGGATATGAGCGGCTATCTTATCGGCCGCGATCCCCTGCAAATTGAGGACCATTGGCAGACCTTATTCCGCTCTAGCTATTCCAGGCAGATGCCTATTTTGTTGTCTGCCCTCAGCGGTATTGAAATGGCGTGCTTGGATATATTGGGCAAAACCGTTGGCCTGCCGGTGTGGAAACTCTTGGGGGGATCGGTCCGGGATCGAGTGCGGGTTTATGGCGGCGCTAGCAGTGCCACGCCCGAATTGGCAGCCGACAATGCTCGGCAAAAGGTTGCAGAAGGTTTTACCGCCATCAAGACCACCCCCTTTCCGGACCCCGTGCGGACCATCGAAACACCCGCCGGCATTGACAAGGTAATTTCCATCATAGAATTGATGCGGGAAGCTGTAGGGCCACAGATAGATATCGCCATTGATTTCCATCGGGCTACTAGCCCGGCTTTTGCGAAATTACTGTTGCGGGAACTCGAACCGCTAAGGCCGTTTTTTGTCGAAGAACCGACCCGTGCCATGCCCGACAATGTAGGCCCCTTACTCGAATTGGCCCGGTCGACCACAATACCCATTGCCACTGGCGAACGCTGTGCCACTCGATGGGGTTTCCGCGAGTTGTGTGAGCAAAAAGCAGCTGCCATTATTCAGCCGGATATCCGCCATTGTGGTGGGGTGTTAGAAATGAAGAAAATCGCCGCCCTCGCCGAAATCCACGAAATCACCATCGCCCCCCATAGCGCCGCCGATCCTTTGGGCGTAGTCGCTTCGGTCCACGCGATGGCCGGCACACCTAACTTCCTCATTATGGAATACGGCGGTGGCGGTGGCGAGGGTTTCTTCACCGAAGCTCTGCAGATGAAAGATGGATTTGTGGAATTGCCGCAAGGACCAGGTTGGGGCGTCGAAATCGACCCCGAAGGCCTAAAGGCGTTCACTCACCAGGGCCCATGGCGGATGCGCACCATGCGACGCCACCCCGAGGATGGATCGTATTCGGATTTTTGAGCCGTTTTATTATAGCGATCGTCTAATCACTGGCAGCATGAAAAATGGGTAAAATCGTGCCTTGCCTTGGGCATCCACAGCAACAACCCCCTCGCCAAGGTCACAGCCACTCGCCAAAGTATTTGTGCCATAGTCTTAATGTAAGGTATGCCTTGCACCCCACCCAAGAATCGACTGTTGCCAAACGAGTAGGCCGTCGGCCGCAATTTATGCTGGTTATATTCGCTTCGTGTTGCTATTTTTCAGGCCATGCCTGAAGATCGCCTACACGACGCCTTACCCTTTCTCCGCCCTCGAACCGAAGAACCGACGACGATCGTGCTATTCGCCTTCGTCGTGCTGTCTCTCAGCATTGCCAGTCTTATCGGCTTGCATCTCTGGCGGCAACGCAGACAAAGAGTAGACTTGGAGGCCCGCTTTTCAAAGCTCGGCACACAAAAAGGTTTAGCGCCCCAGCAAATCCGCTACCTGCTTCAACTCGCTTGGACAACGCGAATGAAAAACCCACTCTTATTGCTCAATTCGGTTTATGCGTTCGATAAAATCGCCGGAGGCCGGGCGAGCGAATTGCTCCATGCCAAGCACCAGGACGAGCTCATGAAAATAGGTGCGATTCGCACTGCCCTCGGCTTTGACAGTCTGGCCCCAGATCAGCCCCTGCGCACAACGAGACAATCCGAAACAGGATGGACGATCATGGTCTGGCGAGACGAGACCGAAACCTTTTACCCGTGGATCCTCGTCGACCGCGATGAAAGGGCCCTGACGATAGTGCCCCTGTTTAGAGCCGACCACGCGCATTTCTCGGCATTGGCAAGCGGCGATCGGCTCACGGCGCACATCTGGCGCGAACAAGACACCGAATACCGCTTCAACACCGAGATCCTCTCCGTAGAGGCCAAATCCTTGGTGAGCCAACTGCGCCACGCCGAGACGATTGAGCGCCTGCAACAGAGGGATTTCTACCGCCTCAACGTACAATTTGACATAGCCTTCATAATCGAGGGCAGTATCTCAGAAGAAGGTGAAGATGCGGAAGAAAACCAGGATGACCTCACCGGTCAATACATTACTGGCCGCGTCCTAAATTTGAGCGCCGGTGGCCTCAGCGCCCTTACCGAGCAACCCGTACCATCTACCCATAAACTGCATATAGACTCGACCTGCACGCAGCCCTTTCCCCTCGGCGGCATACAATGCGAAGTAATGCAAGGATCAGATACAAGCGGCTCGGCGCCGTTGCAACTGCGTTTCGAGGCTCTATCCCCTGAACGCGAGCGCTCACTCGTGCAGCTTATTTATCAGTATCAAAGCAATCGCCGCAACCCCAGCGACGCGCCACAGTGCAGCGAATAGGTCTATTGCAAAAGCACCATTCGCTGCACTGCTGCAAAGGTCGGAGTTTGCAACTGTAAGAAACACAAACCGGAAGCCAAGATCACACCGCCATCGGCCCGGCCATCCCAAACGAATGTCAGCTGTCCGGCAGCTAATATTCCGCGTTGCAATCTCCCACCCGCTGTCCCAAAGCATTAAAAACATCGAGCACGACTGCGCCACCGCCTGCGGGGACCGACATTGGCACAATGGCACGGGCGGATAAATCGGACCGAGGGCGAACTGCTCCCGCAAGCCTTCAGTTGTCGCGGCGACCGCCGCGAGCCCGTCCTGCTCCCGCACCCAGACCGGCGCAAAGCCAACGGCGTGTTCCAAGGTTTCCGCGAATTACGTATTTTGCACCGAGTATAAGAACGGCCGGGACTACGTCCGTAAAACGAAGCCCCGGAACATATTCCGCAGGCACAAGGGCATTGCGGGCAAAAGTATGGGGCCCTCGCCTTCAGCAATGGCGACATCGGCAAAAGTGCCCGCCGGAATCGGCGCGGCCACAACCGAGCAAACAGCCAGTATTAACGAAACGGTGGACAATAACAAGCTTATATCGGCATATACTCTAATTCAAACACCCGCTCTATAAACCACCCCAAACCGAAGAGCCCGATAAACACTGAGACCGCCAATACAACAGCCCGTTGGTAACTCTGTCTATTGAGCCAGGCGATCACTGGATAAACGAGCGCGACAATGGCGATCTGACCGATTTCAACACCGATATTGAACGAAAAAAGCGAGGTGACTAACCCCCGAGTCGGCAGCCCAAGATCGCGCAGAACATTGGCAAAACCGAATCCGTGTACTAAACCGAAGAAAAAAGTAAGCACCCAACGATAGTCGGTGCGTTTGAGCCAAAAGTTTTCCACCGCGACATAGGCGATACTCAACGCGATCCCAGCCTCGACCCATTGTGCTGGCAGGCTGACTATTTCGAGCGCTGCGAGACAGAGCGTAATGCTATGAGCGACAGTAAAAGCCGAAACAATCTTGACTAGGTTTCGCAACCGCCCGCCGACGACGATCAGCGCTAATAAAAACATGACATGGTCGTAGCCAAGGAAGATATGCTCGACACCCAAGACCATAAATTCGTAGGCCTGCTCCCATAAAGACTTGCTCTTTAATATCGCAAAGGTCTGCATTGGCGCTTCGGCTGTAAAAATCGCCTGAACCAATGGCTGGCCGGGCAACAGGATCTGGCCTAAATTCTTGTGGTCGTCACCAAAGCGCTCCGGCCAACCGACCTGTACATTCAACTCTTCGAAGGGACTCTCCAGCCGTACGCCAAAATAGAGATTGGCGAACATATTGCCCTTGTTATCCGGTGTGATGTCTCCCTTACCGCGAATCAGGGCTACCGCTTGGCCATTGATCGTAAGCGTTATATTTTCTTCGACAAAGTCAAAGGCCAGATCGAGACCAGCCTCCATCTCCTCATAGAATAACAAGTCGTCGCCATCTTGATCGAGACCAATTTTAATCAGATCAAAATCGTCATAGCGCACCCGCATTTTGAGCGTATCAGCGCTGACCACTAGGTTGGTATAACTCGTGTTAATCTTATGGCCGCAAACCGCAGAGGGTGCGCCCAGGCTGCTCACGACAAGTGCACATGCCCATAAGAAACTCATTCGCCTCATAATCTCGTATCACTCCTCGCTATCATCTAAGCTGTTTTTACTTTGTAGGGACTCTATAAAGAGAGCCAACAAACGACGATCCGCCGGTGCTATGTGTGGATACGCTGGCATCGCGCTTTTTGGCACGCCGAGTTTTATCGTCTCGCTGATCGCCTCTACCCCACGGCCTTTTTTATAAGAAGACCGATCGCGAAAATCGCGCGGGGGCGGCTTGAGAGAAGATGCGACCGGGCCGTCTCCACGCCCCGCGTTGCCATGGCATACGGCACATCCATTGCGGATGAAGAGCGCCTTGCCGCTGGCCAACTCGTCGTCAGCCTTATTTTTATCACTTTCACCGTCAGTTCCGCAGCCCGTGACAAAAACAGCTACGAGTACAGACAGGACAATCCCCATAGGTGACCATTTTGAAAAGAGGTAATTGTAATACAAAACGGTAAATGTAAGAAAATAAAGGGCGATATGACAGTATAGCTTCAAGAGGCCAGCTGCAAGCCGATAGTAAATGTGGCTCCTTCACCTACCCTGCTCGACTTTCACTTGCTCTGCGTGCGCTTCAACGATATGCCGCACAATCGCCAGACCCGATACCGTCCGCCCATCGCCCTCGAACGCCCCTTGTCGACGCGATAAAAGTGCTCAAATATTCGACCGAGATCCTCCAAGCGAATACCAATGCCCTTATCCTCAACATAAAGAGAAATGCGGTCACCCTTATTCGCCGCGCGCACCGACCATGACCTGACGGTCTTTAGGAGTATATTTAATCGCGTTATAGAGCAAATTAATCAAGGCCTGTTCTATCAATTTAACATCACAGTAGACCTCAATATTGGAGGTGATGTCGCATTGCAGATCGATCCTTTTTTGCCCAGCGGCGGCCTTCACTGAATTATCGAATTAAAACTTGTAATAGAAGGTCAAACGGCCCTGGATATTGGGGTCGAGGCCGTCGGGCAGCGCGACAACTAGGTTCGGCATCAGATGCACGCCCTTGGCCGGCATGTGGTCCACACCGGCAATCAGCAACAGGTCGGTGGCGTCGGTGGATACCGCGTCTACCCGGCCAAAACCTTTGAGTGATTCTGACAGAGGCAGCGAAGCAAAAGCAGATACGCCACTGATTGTAACATCGGAGTCGGCAGCAGCCTCTTTATTGGTCTGCGAAAAAACCTCGACGCCCGCATTGAGGCCCTCGCCCTGCAAACCGGCAAAAGCCTTCAACGTCAGCTCGTTCTGATCGGCCGGTTTCATATTAAAATCGCCATAGACTTCCAATACTAGACGCTCCGAGGCCCTAAAGCTAAAGGAGCCGTAGAGCTTCTTGCCGTGATCGTCTTCCGGCCCTTGCCCTGGACCATTACCGACCATAACATGATAGCCAATTTTGCCGGACTTGCCTTTGAATGCAGCGCCCAAATCAGCCGAAGAGCCGATTGTATTCCAATCGAGCACGGTCTTGGCGATCGAGCGATAGCCCCAGACTTTTTCGGCAATAGCCCAAGTCGGGGTGCCCGAAAGCCCAATATACAAATCGGTGCTGCCCAGAGCGCCCTTCCACTTCAAATAGCCATGTTTAACAAAGGGCTCCATCTTCGTGCCGTTGCCAAAACCCGCGTCTTTGGCTTCTAGGCGGTAACGGACGGAGAAATCTTCGGTCAAGCTCTTTTCGTAGCTGAGATAAATACGGCGAAACTGAAAGGCATTACGCTTTTCCGGCAATTTCCCTTCAGCCTCGTCGGCGGCCAGCACCGCATAATAATCGCCGAACATATACCCCGTGATCTTAGCGTCTTCCGCATTGGCCGCGGCAACGCCCAACAACAACACTGCGCAAAGTAACAACGCCGACTTTTTCATTGTGGTTTCGATACTCCCTTGGGTATAAAATCTTGCCATCTGCGGGCTAAATTTGAGTGATAAAATAAGCTGATCTTGTCATAGCACAATTTTACATGCCATGAGTCCGGTCTTGTTACGCGATTGTTACGATTATGTTACAGTTTCTCCGCTCTTTAACAACGTCTAAATACAAAAGGGGGACGGGCTTCTACTCAGCCCGTCCCCCTTTTGTATTTGTTCCGCGCGCTAATATTCTTCGAGTCAAATAACCGTACCCCATGGGATTACCGCGTCCTTGGCAACAACCACGATCCCGTCACGAATATAATAATTGGCCCCCTCCGCCTCCTTCACACCAGCGCTATTGGTTATGCTGACCTGGTCGCCGATGCGCGCGTTTTTGTCGATAATCGCCCCGTCAATCGTCGTATTGGCGCCAATGCCAACATTGGGAATGCCCTGGGGGGCATTGCGTTCGAGATCCGCGGTCGTCTCATCAAAATCCGCGCCCATTACAATTGAATTGGCGATCTGACAACCGGCGCCGATCACTCAGCGAATTCCGATCACCGAACGCTCAATCTGGGCGTAGCGAATATAGGACCCTTCGCAGACGATCCCTCGTTCGATGCGGCAATTTTCCAGGCGCGTGCAGGCAAGAAATCGCGTATGCGTATAAATGGGCGCTCCGGAGTGGTAGAAATTAAAGGGCGCGCCGAGTCAGTAAGCGCCAAATTCGCCTCATAAAAAGAGCGAATTGTCCCGATATCCTCCCAATAACCCTCGAAAGTATGCGCATAGACGCCGACCTTGTGGATCGCGTCGGGGATGATGTGTTTGCCAAAATCGTCCTGGTCGCTGCCCATCAACAGGCTGACGAGTAGCTGTGGCTCAAAAATGTAGATGCCCATAGAAGCCATGTATAACTCATTGGGGGGTTCGCCCGGCGCTTCGTCGAGGCGCAACTCATCGAGTTCGGTATCGCTCTGTGGCTTTTCGCAAAAATAGACGATCTGCCCTTGGTCGTCGATCTTCAATATGCCCAGCGAAGGCGCCTCCTGTCGCGAGACCGGCTTAAACCGCGATCGACACGTCGGCTACCTCGGTCGCGATGCTCTTCGATAAAGGCGCGGTAATCCATGCGGTAGAGGTGATCCCCCGACAGGATCAAAACCTGATCCGATTTTCGCGACAATAAGTGCCTGAGTTGTTGGCGGACCGCGTCGGCTGTGCCCTGGTACCAATCGGCGCTGTCTTGGGTCTGCTCGGCCGCCATAATCTCGACAAAGCCGTCGGAGAACGAATCAAAGCGATAGGTGGTGCTGATATGCCGGTGCAGCGAAGCCGAGTTGAACTGGGTCAACACAAAAATTCGATTGATGCCCGAATGGATGCAATTACTGATCGGAATGTCAATCAAGCGGTATTTGCCGCCGATAGGCACCGCCGGTTTAGAGCGAAACTGCGTCAACGGAAAAGGCCGCGAACCCTGCCCACCACCTAAGATAAATCCGACGACATCTCTCATAACCACTCCCTATCGCGTCGTGCATTTAAAGCCAACATAAATCCGCTTCTTCCAATATGAGCAGGAATAGCAGAAAACCCAACCCGCTATGATTTATCGATGCCGAAGAGCCTGCCGCAATAAGTGATCCGCATCGTATTCATCGCGACGAAATTGCAATAGCCCTTCTTCGTCGACCCATGTCGTCCAATAGAGCAAGTAGACGGGCTGGGGCCGCACCAGCACGACTTCGCGATTTATCCCACTGGCCAATTCTCGCTCGACTCGCGCCAAGGGCCAGTGCCCCTGACCGCGTAAAATGTGCTCGGCCAATTCCGCGCTTTTCTCTAAGCGAATACAACCGTGGCTAAACGCGCGGTCCGTCTCGGCAAATAGCTGAGTATGCGGCGTATCGTGTAAGTAGACACTATAGGGGTTGGGAAAGATAAATTTAATCCGTCCCAACGGATTGCCCTCCCCCGGCGCCTGTGTAAAGGAATATTCGAAGTCGTCGGCATTCAGTCCCGACCAAACAATGCTATTGGGATCTACCGGTGACGATTGCAAACCCATACCCGAGGTCACGATAATATTCCGACGTTGCAAATAGTCGGGGTCGCGTTTGACTAGCGGCAGGATCTCCTTGACGGCGATGCTGCGCGGGATATACCAATAGGGATTGAACACCGTGCGGGTGAGTTTAGCGCTGAAGACCGGCGTGCGCCAAAAAGGCTTGCCGACGATGACCCGCATATTGAGCACCGTCTTGCCGCCTTCGACCGCGTCGAGCTCGTAATCGGCGATACGCACTAAAATATATCGGGTGCCCGGGTCGTGCGGTAGCCACCGCCAGCGTTCTAGATTCAGCTCTATCGCGGCCAACCGTTCCTCCAGCGGCCGATTCAATTCGGCCAACGTCTGCCCGTCAAGGCGCCCGTGGACCGCAAGCCCATGCCGTTCTTGATAGTCGGCGATCGCCGCGGAAAGTTGCCCCCGGTCCGGCGTATCAATGCCCACCGGTAGATCACCCATTTCGCGCAAACGCCTCACAAGCATCGTATCGGCCCTGGTTTCGAGCAGTGGCCAACCCCCCCTTGCCGCAATCGCGCGATACACCCGCAAAGCCTGTCGCAAGTGATAATACCCAGCCTGGGGCGGCCGCAAGCGCTCTAACGCGGGTCCGACTTGCCGCATATCCAATGCCGTCTGTAATAGTCCGATCAAATCCGCGGATTGCACCGGCGCATTCCATTCGGGATGAATAGTCCGCGGATCGATGCGCCCACGCTGTAAATGCCCCGCATAGGCCAGGAAAGCCCGGGTTAACATCACATCGAGACCAAGCAGGCGCGTCAGGTCCGGCTGAGCTCCCGGAACACGCCACTGCGCGATTTCCGCCCTCAGTTTTTCGAGGGCATAATCTTGTTCGCGCAATCCGTCTTCTTGCGCTCGAGCTAGCATCAGCACCAGCGCATCGGCCTGCGACTTAGGGCCCGTCGGTACGCACCAAGCCGGCTGGTCATCGCGCTGCAAATAAAAACGCGATAACAAGCCCTCATCAACCGGCACCATATCCCCACCGAGGTCGAGTTGGCCCCGCAGTAACGGGGCCACACGAACCGTCCAGGGCTCTTCGGCAATCCTGTGACTGCCACATCCCCATAAGACCGCGACACAGCCGATAATACGCAGCAGCATCAAAACAACACATCCAGCGAAATTCTTGCTATTGCAAAATAAATCGCTAGGGAGACAACATCGTTTAGGGTAGTAATCAATGGCCCGGAGGCCACCGCAGGATCGAGTCCAATGCTGCGAAAAAACAAGGGGACCAACAAACCCAGGGCCGCTGAGAATAAAATCGCCGCCAACATCGCCACGCCCACACAAGCACCCAAAACGGTCTCCACCGTCCAACACTGGGCGACCACAAAAACCAACAGCCCCAACACCAATCCCATGATCACCGCCGTGGTCAACTCGTGCGTAATCGTCGACACGATACTGCTCTGTGCCATTTGCCCGGTCGCCAGATTGCGCACGGTCACCATCGACGTCTGAATACCCGTATTGCCGCCCATCGCCATGATCGCCGGCACGAAGACCAACAGTACCGCCAGCGAATCCAATTGCGCCTGAAAAACATCGATCATCACCCCGGCCAAGAGGGTGCCCAGCAAACAAACCAACAACCAAAGTAAGCGGTATCTAGCGACCCCAAGCACCGACCGTGCCAGCAATTCTTTCACTGTCTCCGCCAACATCTCGCGTTTTTCAGCGAGATTCACGACACGCGTTTTCTCCTGCCCGGATTCCTGCATTTTACCTCGATCGATTCGCTGTCTTTTTTCGTATGAAATATAAGGCTTGCAAAGAGGTTTATAAGCCTTTACCTTGCCTGTGCTTGTCGATCAACGTGCCTTTGATTTTCGCCAATTACCCACCTTCACAGTGGAACTCCGCCCTTGTTCTGGCTTATCACCGCCTGTATGCTGTCCTTTGGTTTCGGCCAGTTGTGGAAGTGGTCGCAACGACGTGGTTTGTCCGCCCCGATCGTTGTCCCGGTGAACTACCTGACAATCGCCTTGACCCTGATGCTCTATTTCGCCTGGTCCGGCACCTTGTATTTCCCGCCGATGGTATTGCTGGTCGGCTCGGCGATTGGGCTCAGTTTTATCGTCTCGATGTTAGTGATGACACATGCATTGGAAAAAGCGCGCGTCGGCGTCGTCCTGACCTCCTTCCGTCTAGCCATACTCGTTCCCATCGCCTACGGCATTTTAGTCTGGGGAGAAACGGCCAGTACATTGCAATACCTGGGCATTGGCCTGGCCCTGACCTCGCTCGTGCTGATGACATGGCAACCTTCAGCCCACCATGGTACAAACTCGGCGAAATCGCTACCGCTTATGCTGGTAATTTTCTTACTGCAGGGCATTAGCCATTGCTGCTTGCGCTGGGTCCACTACGCCGGACTCGACGAACAATGCATGCACGTGCTCTGTATAACTGCGCTGAGCGCCGGACTGCTCGGCGCGTTATTCGTACTCTACCGCGGATTAAAACCCCGCGCCCGCGACCTTGGTATGGGCATTGGGATCGGGTTATTTAACCTCGTCGCCCTTGGCGCCACGCTCACCGCGCTCAGCCTTTTCCCTGGCACCCTGTTCTTCCCATTGAACGGCAGCGCCGTAGTCATGCTCGACAATCTCTGTGCGCAATACATCTGGCGAGAAACGCAAAGCCGGTTGGGTCTAATCGGTGTCTCATTCGGCATCGTCTCCATGCTGCTCATTTTCCAATAGAAAAAAGGTCTATCACTATGACAGGTAAGTTACAGAACAAGACAGCATTGATCACTGGCGGGGGCCGCGGTATAGGCAAGGCCATCGCAGAACTTTTCGCTCGCGAAGGAGCCCGGGTCGCCATCGCCGATATCGACCCGGTTACCGCCGACGCCACTGCCACCGAAATCGGCCCAGAGGCCTTTGGTTTGGCAATGGACGTATCCGCAAAAGCCTCCGTGCTCAACGGAATGGACCTGACTCTCGAACGTCTGGGCCAGCTTGATATCCTGGTCAACAACGCGGGGTATCTAGTTTATACTGACTTTGAGACTTGCAGCGAAGAGGACTGGGATCGCATCGTCAATATCAATATGAAAGGCACCTTCCTCTGCGCCCAGGCCGCCATAAGCCCTATGAAGGCAAAACAAAGCGGAGTCATTATCAATATGACCTCTCTCGCGGCCAAAACGGGCGGGCTGGCGGCAGGCCCCCCCTATGCCGCGGCCAAAGCCGGCGTGCACACTTTGACCATCGGCCTCGCCCGCACCTTGGCCCCGGAAAATATTCGTGTCAACGCCATCGCCCCGGGCGTAATCGATACTGCCATGACCTCTGCTCCTCAACACGACGCGTTAAAAGCAACAATCCCGATCGGTCATCCGGGCCAACCGGAAGACATCGCGCATTGCGCACTCTTTTTGGCGTCGGACGATTCGAAACATATCACCGGTGAAACAATCGATGTTAATGGCGGCTTGTATATGGATTGAAACGAGCAAAGCCGAGCGATCGTTTTGCCGACACAACCTGACGCACGTTCCCCCTTCATCAAGCGTGATAATTTTTGTCGATCGTCGAAAATTTAATCTTGCGAAAACGACTTTGGCTGGGATATATAGGGCAAACAAAGGTCGCAATCAAACGATGTACAGACTAGGTTATAATTGAACGGATCGAATTCGAATCGCGAGGAAAAATAACGGGCGATGCGTTAGCTGCGGCCGGCAGCCAAATCTTGTAAGAGGGCGCGAAACCCCTCTTCTCCGTCGCGCTGCCAAGTATTGAGCAGTTCGGAACCGACGATTCCAATTTCTGCATGGCCATGCAAATGACGCAGGTCATCACCCGAACGCAAACCGAAACCGATGCCGAGCGGCAGATCCGTCGCCTGGCGGCAACGCGCGATAAACTCGTAAAGCTCATCTCCAAGATCGGTATGACTACCCGTGACGCCTTTGCGCGCCACGGCATAAACAAAACCATTGGCCTTGGCACCGATTTTAGCGAGTCGCTCGTCGGTATTCGTCGGTGTCATCAACATCACCGAGGTCAACTCGCGCTCCGCGCTCTCAGTGAAGAGGTCTCCATATTCTTCTATCGGCAAATCCGGCAAGATATAACCACAGCCGCCATTACTCTGCAAACGCTGACAAAAACGGCCGTGCCCCAAACGATAAGCCGTATTATAGTAACCCATCATAAGGTGCGGGAAGGCAAAGGCCTGCGTCGACCGGCGCAACAAATCGAAATACTTATCGAGCGTTATTCCGCCTTCGAGCGCCTCTTGGTTGGCCATCGCGAAAGTGGGGCCGTCGGCGACCGGCTCACTAAAGGGCATTTGCAACTCAACTAGGTCGACCCCGACCTCAGCCATAATCTCCAACATCCGCCAATTCGCCTCCAGCGAGGGGAAGCCGGCTATCAGGTGCGTCATCAACAGGACTTTGCGTTCTGTGAGCTGTTTCGCGATATAGGCTTGCAGATTCACAGTTTGCCAACCTTGTCCTTGAGGAAGCGTTTCCAATTCTCGTCTTCGAGCGCATCGGCGATGGTGAAGATATCCTTGTCACCTCGACCGGAGAGATTGACCAACACAGTCTCATCGGCCGACATCGAGTTCGCCTCGCGCAGCGCCGCGGCCACGGCGTGCGTGCTTTCCAATGCGCCAATGATGCCCTCGGCGCGCATCATGCGTTTCAAAACATCGATCACTTCTTTATCGGTCGCCGATTCCACGCGCACCCGGCCGATATCGGAAAGATGCGCCAGAATCGGACTGACACCTATATAATCGAGCCCGGCAGAAACCGAGTGCGTGTGTTGCATCTGTCCTTCGGAGTCTTGGAAGAAATAAGTCTTATAGCCTTGAGCCACACCCGCCGAACCAACCTTGCCGGCCAATCGCGCGGCGTGCTCGCCGGTCGCGAGCCCCAAACCACCGGCCTCAACCCCGACGAGTTCAACTTCTGGATCATCGAGGAAGCCCAGAAATATGCCCGTGGCGTTGGAGCCGCCGCCGACACAGGCGAACACTTTGTCAGGCAGGAATCCGGGCTCCGACAGCATCTGCTCGCGACTCTCCTCGCCGATAACGCGTTGGAAATAGGCAACAATTTGCGGGAAGGGATGTGGGCCACAAGCGGTGCCAAGCACATAGTGCGTATTGGCCATCGAATGTGCCCAATCACGCAGGCTCTCGTTGATCGCGTCCTTGAGGGTGGCGGATCCGTCGGTAACCGATACGACTTCAGCCCCCAATTGCTCCATCCAAAAAACATTGGGCCGTTGTCTTTCAACATCGACAGCCCCCATATAGATGGTGCATTGCAAGCCGAGCCGAGCCGCCATCGTCGCGGTGGCCACACCGTGCTGACCGGCACCCGTCTCGGCGATTACCCGTTTTTTGCCCATCCGCCGCACCAAGAGCCCTTGGCCCATTACATTATTTGCCTTGTGCGCGCCGGTGTGGTTGAGGTCTTCGCGTTTTAGGTAAATCTGCGCTCCCCCCACCTCGTTGGAAAGATTCTCAAGGTGGGTGATCGGGGTCGGGCGACAGGAGTAGGTCCGCATCACCTGCAGAAATTCGTCCCAAAAGGCCGGGTCGCGGCGGGCGGAGTTAAAAACGACAATCAGTTCGTCGAGGGTCGTGCGCAATATCTCGGGGATAAAAGCACCACCGTATTCCCCGTAATACCCCTCGCGCTCATGGCTGAAGATCGAGTCGACGAGGCCCATTTCAGTCGATCAGCTTCGCCCGCTGGAGCGCGTCGAACATCGCGTTGCTGCCCTGGGTCTCCTGCTGCTCTTCCTGTTGGCGCTCGCGGAATTCCTTGAGATTGGCAGCAGATTCGAGTTGGTCAACTTGGCGGATCGAAAGACGCAAACGCTGCCGTCGGGTATCGACATCGAGTACTACGACTTTGGCCTGCTCACCGATCGACAACACCTCGCGCGGGTGGCCGATGCGGCGGTCGGCGATCTCTGAAACGTGGACCATCCCGCGAACACCTTCGGACAACTCGACAAAGGCTCCAAAATCTTCCAAGCCATCGACCTTGCCCTCGACAACCTTGCCAACAGGGAATTCTTTTTTTATTTCCTGCCAAGGATCCTTTACCATCGCCTTGATCGAAAGGGATATGCGCTCTTTGCGCCGTTTGCCGAGATCCTTGGTGCGCAATACCTGGACCTTGATCTCTTGGCCCTGCTTTAAGACGTCCTGTGGATGAGCGACGCGGTTGTGGCTGATTTCGGAGACGTGCAACAGACCTTCGACGCCCGAGCCCAAAGCGACAAAAGCACCAAACGATTCAAGTCGGGTAACCACGCCGTCAAACTCGGCCCCTTTTTTGATGCCATCACGCACGGCCCCGGCGGCCTTGTCCTGCTCAGCTTCGAGCAAAGCCCTCCGGGAGACGACGATATCACGGCCCTGATGTCGAAACTCTATAATCTTAAAGGCCATCTTTTGGCCACGGTACTCTTCGGCGTTTTCTACATACTTAGTATCGATTTGCGAGATTGGGCAAAACCCGCGCACATCACCCTCTATCGTCACACCCAAGCCCCGCTTATTGACCGCGTCTATCTGCCCTTCTACCGGCATCCCCGCTTTATAAGCTTGGTAGATCACGTCCGCCTGCGCGCCCTGACGGCTCAATCCACGACTTATTAGCACCTCATCACCGGTGGAGACGACAAAGGCTTCGAGCGAATCGCCAACTTTGAAGAGCAGTTCGCCCTTGGCATCATTGAGCTCGCTAGTGCGGATTACCGCCTCGCCGCGACCTGCATAGTCTAAAAAGCTGCTCTCGCCCTCAATCTTAACAATCACACCGCTGATCTTATCACCGGTATTGACCGCAGCGGCAGCCTCTGTGCCGCCATCCTCGTCGAGCATTTGCGCAAAGTCTTCAGCAGGAGCTTCAGCTACCGTCTCATCCTTCATTTCACCTAGTGCCTCAACCGGCTTCTCTGCTGCCGTCTCTTCGGCGGCTTCAACCGAAGCCTCTGACGCGACTTCATCGCCATTTGCAACACCGGTTTCGAGAATCGGCTCTTTTGATTCTGGTATGGGCGCCTGATCGGCGGCGACATCAGCCTCCGGACTCGATTCAGTGGCGGCTGTTTCGCCCTCATCCTTCCCAGACGCCTCCGCTCCACTAGCATCGTCCCCTGCCGGCGCTTCCCCTTTAGCCACAGTTTCCTGCGGCGCGGCGACCGGGTTTATTATATCCTCGGCGTCTCCCTCGTTGGCTTGCGGCGTCTCAGCCATCTCCTAGCTCCTTTGCATTTTCTGTCGGCCCGCAACGTCGCGGATTTTACAACCTATATCAGCTGGGTAAAATTACGACCTTGCCGGTCGTCTTGCGCCCCTGTAGGGCTCGATGCGCGTCGGCGGCGTCAGCCAAGGCGAAACGATCGCATATGCGCAGATCCAACTCACCACTACCGATCCAACCCAACACATCGCCCGCTCGTTGCAACAGCGCTTCGCGGGTCGGGATATAATGGGCCATGGTCGGCCGCGTCAAAAAAAGCGACCCCTTTACATTGAGTATTCCGGGATCAACTGGTTCCACGGGCCCGCTCGATTGTCCGAAAAGAACCAGGTAACCCAACGGCCTGAGCACATCCAGACTTTTGTCGAAAGTCGTTTTGCCGACAGAATCATAGACGACGTCTACACCTCGGCCATTGGTTAACGTCATTATGTCTTCGGCAAAATTCCGCTCGGTATAGCGGATGACCTCGTCGGCACCTGCTGCGCGCGCTAACTGCTCTTTTTCCTCTGTCGAGACGGTCGTCAGCACCCGAGCCCCGAGGCGCTTCGCCATTTGGATCAAGAGCAAGCCCACACCACCCGCGCCAGCGTGGATCAGTGCCGTGTCGTCTTTGCCCAAGGCATAGGAACCATGCGCGAGGTAATGGGCCGTCATGCCCTGCAACATCGCGGCAGCACCGACTTCGCAGGAAATGTCATCGGGCAACGGGACCAAGCGATCAACAGCGACCGCAGCCTCTTCGGCATAGGCACCGAGCGCACCGGCATAAGCGACTCTGTCGCTGACATGTAAGCCCTCAACACCATCGCCAATTCTCGCAATAGTTCCCGCCGCTTCCATACCGGGAATACAGGGCAATTCGACCGGGTAGAGACCGTCGCGGTGGTAAGTGTCTATATAATTTAACCCGATGGCTTCGATTCGAACGATGGCTTCGCCCGGTCCTGCTTCGGGCGTGGGGGCATCCTCGTAGACGAGGACTTCGGGTCCCCCGTGCTGATGGAAGCGCATTGCTTTCATTATGGGCCTATTTCAAGAGGTACGCTGAGTTTGCGGGTTTTATATCCAGATTTTCTATTACAATCATTCAAAAGTAGGTATAAAGCGTGCTGAAGACAAATCTAACGCTGAGGAAATTACAAAATAAATGGGACTGCCCCACAACCTGGAAAACAAACGCAAACAAGCTGAATTGCGTCACACACAGGGCCCCAAAAGATCAAGCCGCCTTGCGGCGCCCACCCCTTAACCGACTAATTTTACGGCATAATCAAATGCATGTCACCATACTCATGTCATAAATATCACGCCGCCAACGCATCTTCAAAAGCCCTGCCAAGATGCTGGTGTCCCGCCAAAGCTCGCAACATATGCAGGTGTGATGCACGCGGCTCGTGAAAACCCGTTATCAACAAATCTATTGCCTTCCCTTCCCACGAACCTCTCCGATCACCAGCCGTGTCCAGCCTTCGGCGCCTTTTGTCCGTCCAGTCGCAATTCGCCGCGCTTTCAACCGCCCGCACTACGATCGGACCTATGGCGCCGCCCCGACCACCGTCGGCGCATATCTGACTGATCTGTCGTGCCGTAGATTCGGGTACGCTATAATACTCGGTATAAGAATATTGATGTTCCTCCAAGCTCGCAACATCAATACCGCTACCTGGCTCTAACCGAGCGTGTCGTGTGATATCACGCGCATTCCTCTTGCCGCCCAAGCCTCCCACGCTCTTATCATAAAAACTGGGGCGCTCAATCGCGATCCCTAGCATATCGCCGACCGTCTGCAACAAGCGCAGATCCGCCGAAGCATTGAGTTGGTGGGCGGTGGTACTGAGTAGCGTCAACTCCCTGTTGCGTTGCGCGATATTTGCGTTGCATAGTCTTAATCTAAACAACCAACTCTCATTTCAAACGTCCCCCTGCAGACCCTACTTGATCGTATCGACAGATCCGCTATTGAAAAAAACTCAATCTGTGCATTTTTTATAGCCCTTAACATTTTGCCAAAGGGAAAACTGATGAAAGTAGCCAAATTTGGCGGCACCTCGTTAGCTTCGGCCGAGCAAATACAAAAAATCAGCACCATCATAACCTCCGATCCCGAACGTAAGCTGGTGGTCGTCTCAGCCCCCGGCAAACGCGACGCCGATGATACCAAGGTCACTGACCTGTTGATCGAAACCGCCAGGACCCGCCTGACCAACAAGGACGGCCTAGCCGAACTCGACCGCGTCGTCGAGCGCTACGCCGCCATCGTGCGCGATCTAGGCCTACCCGATACGGCCCTTGAGCCCATCGCCGCCGATTTTAATGAACGCCTCTCGATGTCCACCGAGGACGAGGAGCTCTTCATGGATACCATGAAGGCCGGTGGCGAGGACAATAGCGCTCGCGTAGTCGCCGAATTCCTGCGCCACAGCGGTTTTGAAGCCCACTATCTCAATCCCAGCGACGCAGGGATGATCCTCTCAGACGAGCCGGGCAACGCCCGCGTGCTGCAACAGTCCGTTGGCAAATTGCGCGAAATAAAGGATCGCCCGGGCATCACTATCTTTCCTGGTTTCTTCGGCTATTCCACCGCCGGCAAAGTAGTAACCTTCCCGCGCGGCGGTTCCGATATTACCGGAGCCGTTCTCGCCGCCGCCGTTGACGCCGAGGTATACGAGAACTTCACCGATGTCGACTCCGTCTTCGTCGCCAATCCATCCCTGGTGGAAAACCCCATCGCCGTCGACGAAATCACCTACCGCGAGATGCGCGAGCTTTCCTATGCCGGCTTCTCCGTATTCCACGACGAGGCGCTCGAACCCGTTTTCCACGCCGGCATCCCAGTCGTCATAAAAAACACCAACAACCCGCAAGCTCCCGGCACACGCATCGTGCCGGAACGCGCCGTCGGCGAACGCCCGATCGTCGGCATCGCCGCAACCGACGGTTTCTCAAGCATCTATATCAGCAAATACCTGATGAACCGCGAAGTCGGCTTCGGCCGCCGTCTGTTGGAGGTATTCGAGGACGAGGGCATCCCCTTCGAGCACACCCCTTCCGGCATCGACAATATGTCGGTCATCGTCCGCGATGCCTTTTTTAACTCTGCTACCGAAGAACGGGTGCTGCGCAGAGTCCGCACCGAATTACAGGTCGACGAACTTTCGGTAGAACGCGGTTTGGCTCTGGTCATGATCGTAGGCGAAGGTATGCACCATACCGTAGGCTTAGCCGCCCGCGCGTGCGTCGCTTTCTCCCGCTCCGCCGTTAACCTGGAAATGATTAACCAGGGCTCAAGCGAAGTGAGTATGATGTTCGGAATAAAAGCCACAGCCATTCCGCAAGCGGTCCGTTCGCTCTACCACGAATTTTTTGACCATTAAGAACGGAATTTTAATTATTCGCTAAGGCACCTGCACAAGTCGCTATGGCCAAAGCAATCGTGATTTATAGTCTTTATAGCCATTTCAACCTATCGGATTTTTCAACAATAATTAAATTCCTAAAGCCATTCTGAATATGGCCTCAGGAATTTTTCATTCTTCATGCTCATTCGCATATAAAAAAATCTGGCATATGGTTTGCATAGTTGCCGATCTCAAGATGAAACTTAAGCTCATAGTAGCCTTTCTAATGTCTAACCAATATGCGGCATCCTCTCCACATTAGTAGTTTGTCGGCAAATCGCTTGACTTGGGCTATATATGCCCTTGTTATAGGTGCCGTGTCTGCTCTGTTCTTTGCCGATCTTCGCCATTTGTTGCTGGGTGTAGACGACGCAGGTACCTTTCGCAACCACGTGGCGATAAACGAAGATTTTCTCTTTTTCTTTTCACCAGAAAAAGAGCGCGCATCGGGGCGCATAGTCGATGAGTTTCTCATGTGGGGTGTCCATCTAATAGGTGGCAACAACCTGGCCGTATTCCACCTTCTAATAGCTTTTGCACACGGGTTGGCCAGTCTGTCGCTGGCCGTCTGCTTTCGCCGTCTCGGCGTCGGGACGGCTGCGAGTTTAATCGGCGGTTTTCTTTTTTTAATCAATATTGCCCACGTCTCGACGGTGCACTGGATCTCTGCGCTCGAATATCCAATGGCTGTATTAAATTCGGCTTGGACACTCTATTTTTTTGCCCGCTATATCGAGTCGGAGCGCCGGGTATTCTACGGCCTTTTCTGCGCAGGGCTCACGCTTTGCATTCTCACTCATTTTGTCGCCGTCTTGCTCTGGCCCCTCTGTCTTTTTTACGCTTTTTCTAACAGCACTAACTTTCGTGTTAACGCGCGCTACTTGTTGTTTGTACTGCCTGTTCTGGCACTGGCGCTGGTATTTGTGTTCACCATTACTGGCAGCGATACAACGACGCAATCTGCGTTCGACTTATATCACGACTCCACTTCGCAGATTGCTGGCTTGTTCTCTTTTGCTTCCGATGGTCTGCGGGCTTATCTCTGGCTATTGGGCCGACTCATATCCATGGCACATTGGTTGCCATTTTCCCCGAATATAGAGCACTCAACAGAAGCTTGGTTGGGTGGGTTGGTGTTAGTTGTCCTCCTGGTTTTGTTGTGGAAGGCTAATCCAAGTATTCAATTTTTCTGCGCTTGGACCTTGCTCTTCTTAGTGCCATTTGTTCCCGCGATGCTGGTGCATGCCGGCATTGACCGCTATATCTATATCGCTTCAGCGGGCTCGTCCTTGCTCTTAGCTTGGGCGCTGAGCTGGCTGGCGGAGAGAATGGGGCAGAAGGGCCCTTATACCTTGGGGCTGGCGCTCTTGTTAATCGTGTGGTCAAGTTATCGCGCGGAAGAGCGGATGGCCAATCTCACGCGCTATAATTCAGGGCGCTATTATATAACGAAAGACGATCCGCAGATTGGTATAGACCTCTTGCGAAAGGCACTTGCAACGGACACCGCTTTTTTACCTTTAGGCGAAGCCTATTTGAGCTTGCTTGAAGGGCTATTAATTTCGGGGCAAGACTACGAGGGAGTGTTAGAAGAAGCTTTAGAAGTAGCGCCGGAAGATGGTAATATTGGGTTGCTTGAAAGGATCTCGATTATAGTAATGGACCCAGCGGATCGCGCCGCTGATCCAGATGTACTCGCGCTGCTATATGGGGCTAGCTATTATTATGTAGATAGTGACTTCCTGCACACGACGAGCATTTTGAGCCAGCACTTTGGCATTTGGTATTCTAAGCGCGGCGACAACGATGGCGCTATCCGTTCTTATCGTCTATCGCTGCGCGCCGATCCACAAAATATCAACACGGCGCAGCGTTTAATTAAGAAAATGTTGCTGCAGGGCAATTATAGTGATGCGGAAGAAACGGTCGAGGCATTAAAGTTTCATCAAACAGAAAATCCTCATCTTCTTTTCCTCGCTGCGCAGAGTTATCAGTATGCAGGCCGTTCGCAAGATGCTTTGGCCATTGTCCGCCGCGCCCAGCAGCTAACGCCTTCTGCAAATTTGCACATCTTGGAAGGAGATCTATTGCTGGAAAAAGACCAGATGACAGAGGCCGAAGCGGCGTATCGGCGCGCTTTGGCGCTCGATCAAAACAATTCGCCGACTCACACCAAATTGGGTTCGCTCCTATATGTGCAAGGGAAATACCGAGAAGCGATAGGGCACTATTCAATTGCGTTAGAGCGCGATCCCAATGCAACGGCGCAGTTTAATCTGGGACTCGCCCATATGGCCCAAGGTGATTTTGCTACTGCGCGGCGGGTTTATGCGCAGGGCATAGCGCGCTTTGGAGCAGAAGAGGTGCAAAGGATAGGAGCCGTGGGCTCTTTACGCGCATTGCTCGCAAAGAGCCCATCGGCGTCAGGGATACGGCAGCTACTTGATGAATTTTGGCCGCAATGAGGTTTTTTTGGTATGAGTGTTATCGGTGCCGACAGCCCGCGGACGGCTAGGAACTCACCGGCGTGCGCCCCTTCCGGCACCCCATCGACTTACTCAAACTGCTATTGTCTTAAACATTTTCGTGAGTTTATTTACCAACAGCACTCATAGCGTTTACCGTAAAAAGAGGGGGACATGCATTGAAATAAATAATATCAACCTGCATTAAACCCTTGCGGTGCATCTTTATGCTCTCTATCCCTTCGTTCTTCTGGGGTATGAAGGGTGATATTAATCGAGACGGCATTCCCTAGCATACAACATCAAGATTCCAACTGCGAATACAAAAAACTGAACAGGGACACAACTCCGCCGCTCGACAGCTATAGCAGCCTACTATATTATGATTCTATTGCTTTGCAGTTCCCATATAGCGAAGCCAATTCTCATCCCTTGAGATCAAACACTTGTTGGATCGCGCCAGGACGCCTGATCCATGGCCAGCTACGACGCACTGCATCAAAGATACCATCCAACCATTCACAGTTATCTCGGGAAATAATGAAGACTCTGGTGGCTACGTTGAACATGCAAGAAGATGTCCCCTCCACTACTTCATCGACGGGCAACAGCCAGCACCAGACCAATGGTGAAAACTCGCCGCTGGCCAATAATCGCAATGGCCATGATCACCCCGTTGCCGATAAACTTGAGCCATTGTAAAACGCGGCCCTGATTCCATCGACGAGTGGGTAGCACGACAATCCCGCTCAATCGTCCGCCCACACCGTCCGGTAGGCCACCATCCGGGTACCGCCGGCTATGGTCCCTGGCGCGACCTCTATCGCGTGCACCGGCCGGAAGAGATAGCGCATCTCGGCCAATTGCGGGTACCAGTTTGGCAAGAGCACCAAATAATCAGGTTGGGTTTTTTCGAGATAGCGTAGCACGCCCAAATCCGCAGCGACACCCGGTTGCAAATAACCTAGCATCTCTGGGGTCGCCAAGCCGACGATATCGAGCAACCGCCGCTCGGAAAAATAGGCGATGGCCCCAATGTCATTACTCGCCACCACCGCTTCGGCCGGTGTATTGGCCGCCAACCACTGTCCCATCGCCACGTGCATTTGGTTGATATCGGCCACATTCGCCGCATAATCACGCCCTTGCCTCAGATCAAGCACTAACACATTACCCAGCACGCAGACCCAGACCAACCGCCGCAGCCAATAGCGCCAGAGCCTTACCCTACCTCCCTGCAACTGTTCCCGCAACACAGTCCAAGCCTCTCGCAGCCCCACCAGTCCAACAACCGTAAGTAGCGGCACCAAATACGCCGCGTAGCGTCCCTGCTGGAAAGTCGCGCCCTTAAAAGGCGCCAACAGCCCACGCAATATCGGAAAGCCGAACAGCACCAGGGGAATTAACCACGATGTTTCCTTACCCCGCCTCATCAGGGACAGCAAGCCAAGAGGCGCGGCCACCGTCAACAACACATTGTTTTCAACGCTGAACTGCACCAATTCCTGCATCTGTTCCAGCGGGTAGAGTAATACAGCTACGCCGACCCGTAGCCAAGCGCCATCGGCCAATGCGCCCATCAGGCCATAGGAGCCTACTTTGGCATAGAAGGTATGGGGCAACGGACCGCTGCCATAACGAAGATTGAACAGCACCCACGGAACGAGCAAAAATGTAAAAAGTAGAACGTGTTTCCAATAGAGCGCGACCATCGCCAACAGCCGGCCTTCCGTCCGCCAACGATCCACGACAGCTAAGGGAAAAAGAATAGCGCATTCTGGGCGTGCCAAAACCGCCGACGCCCACAAGCCCGTGCCCCACAACGAAGGCGCGACGACAAATGTGCGCATGTGCAGCACAAGTCCCCCACTGGCCAACAACGTATAGAGCAAAATCTCCATCCCCGACTGACTCGCCCAGAGAAAACGCGGCGTCAGCGCCACAACCAATCCAGCCAACAGCGCCCAACTTCCTGGCAAGCCCAATTCTCGAGCCAAGAGGCGAGTGCACAATGCGTTGCCAAATAGCAATAGCGCACCAACAGCCTTGACCGAGGCGACGATGGACCAGGGCAACAAATGAAGTAGGGCTACGAGCAGCGTCCACAACGGTGCGGTAGACAACGAGACCGGCTCGTCGGAGTTGAGGCCGAAGCCGTGGCCGGTGCTGAAATTGCGCGCTATCTGCAGGTGAATCCAGGCGTCGTCGAGTGGAAAACCAAGCGGCGCAGCGGCAGCCATCGCGCCCCCCCCAAAACCGGCGACCAGGGCCAGCAACAGCACTTCGACCGCCGGGCGCGCAGACCAAGACATTTATATTAACTCTTGCAAGACGCTTAAGAAGCGCTCGACATCCGCACTGTTATTGTACAGATGGCCCGAGACCCGCACGCGGCCGTACTCCCCCCAGACCAAGACCTCGCGATCCGCCAAGGCCTCACATAAAACATGTGCGTCATCCGCCGCAAAACAGGTATTGCCCGATCGCCGATCGCGCACCTTGGGGGATATAACTTTTTGCTGCAAACCCTCAAGCCCAGCGCTGACCTGTTCCGACAAATCGCGATTATGAGCCTCGATGCGTTCGATGCCGATCTGTAGAAGTCTTTCGAGCGCGTAGTCAAGATAGAGCACGGAAACCATCGACGGATTGCCCGGTTCCAATCTTTCCGGCATCGGCTTTTCTTCCGCGTCCGGTGCCCGCTCTGCTCCCTGTGCTGGCCAGACCGCCAAATTGCGCCAGCCGAAAGTGGTTGGCCGCAGCAACGCTTCAGCCCGATCACTAACATAACAGGGCGCAACTCCATGCGTAGCCAGCAACCACTTGTAGGAGGAACTGACACATAAATCAGCTTTTGCCGCATGCACCTGAACCGCACCCGCGGCATGCGTCGCGTCAACCGCCAGCAGCGTATCAGTGCCAGCGAGACCAGCGGCTAACTCGGGTATATTTATATTTTGCCCGGTGTAAAAACTCACCTGACTTATCGCCAAAACCCTCGTCCTTTCATCGACTGTGGCAAGTAGGTCCTCTTCGCGTACCAGCCAGTCGCTATGCGTTATTAGTCGCACCTCGACCCCCTCTTCTCGCAAATTGCGCCAATTGTAGGCGACCGACGGGAATTCCAAATTTGTCGTGACGACATTGTCGCCCGATTGCCAGCACAAACCCCTTGCCAAACAAGCCATGCCCTCGGCAGCCGAGGGCATAAAAGCAATGCGCTCGGGTGGCACCCCCCACAGCGCGCCCATACGTTCGCGACAGCGTTCCCCAGTCTCGTAAATCAAGCGACGCCCCCGGTCACCGCCGCTTTTGCAACGGGCGAATTCAGCATAGGTCTCGACTTGATCTTTGAACCATGGCGCCTCACCGCCGGAGCAAAGATGCGTCACCCCTTCGAGACCAACAAAGTCCCCGTGCGGAATCAAACTTTCTACAGTCATTGGCCAAGCTCCGGTTTTATTTTAGCACTCGATCGATCATCCTTTTGAAATGACTCTCCAAGATCTACATGCCCACGGCGTCACACCAAATCATCTCTGATACCCAGTATCCCAATCGCCTTCACCCATCGCCGATATACGAGTTGGCCATCTTCCAGTCTAACGGTTTTGCGGCCAAATCGACAACTTATCCATCATCGCCCCTTGATATCCTTACCGAAGCCACATTGCAATTGTGTATCGCCAGTATGAGAAGCTAGTTTCCGCGATCGAAGGAAGACCCCGCTACCACCCCAGCCACCGCATAAAATACCCCGCCTAAAACGAAGATCAGTTCCGTCGGTAAATCCAATTCGGGCATCGTCCACGCCAAGAGTGGACCAACACAAGCCCCCGCATCCGAGGTGGTCACATAGGAGGCTACTGCCCGAGGTCCGCGCTCCCCGGCTTCCGCCGCCATCACGACCCCGGCACCGGCGGCACAAAAGAAAAATAACAATACCGAAACCCCCAGCCAGATCAATCCCACCGACACCGCGGCCAAGGCCAGAGCGCCAACGCCGGCGAAAAAAAACACCACCCCGCCTCGACGCCGACCCACACGATCACTAAATACACCCAAGAGCGGTGCTGCCAAATCGACGATCCACCGGCTGGACATTAGCGCACCGGTTAGCGTAGCGACTCCGATGAAGAAGCCTGCGACATAGAGACCGTCGCCGACCCCCTCTTTCAGCACTAGACCAAGGCTCGACAATATCATACCATGCCCAACAAAACCCAGGGAAAAACCGCCAAAAAGCAGCCCCCAACCCGCGCGCGCCCCTTCGGCTACTCGGCCTTTTCTATCGTTATTTTTGTGCAATGCACCCCGGGCAAGCGGCCCCAAGGGCACCGCCAAAGCCGAAACCAGCGCGAAGACTAATAAGGTGCCGGTAAAACCGATCAAGTCATGACCTAAAGCACCGATGAAATTGCCCGACACCGACCCAATCCGCGTCAACACATTATACAAGCCCATACTGCGCCCGAGATGCCCTGTCTCAACACTATCGACCACGGTCGTGATACCGATTTGGCGAATAAAGGACCAGCATACTCCCCAGAGCAAGCGGGCAACGAGCAATACGCTAAAGAGGGGCAATAGCGCATAGACGGCAGAGAGTACAGCGCCACCGGCCAGGGCTCCGCCGAGCAACCAATTCGGCGAATAGCGGTAACAAAAACGCTCGACCCCGTGATTGATGAAGACCCGAACAAACCGATTGGCCGCCAACAGGATGCCAACCTGAATCGGTAACAAACCCATTTCTTGATAGTAGGTGGGTAAAATTGCATAGAGCGCCTGGTCGCCCAAGAGAGAAAAAGCCGTAGCGCCCCCTACCAAGGCAACTCTTGGGCGCGGCTTCAAACTTCGGCGGCCACCATCCGCCTTGCCTCTTCTCGGGCACTCTGCAAAAGATCCTCATCTTCAATCAGGTCGGCGACCTTAAACTCCGGTATCCCCGCCTGGCGGGTGCCGAAAAACTCTCCAGGTCCCCTGATCTGTAGATCCTTTTCAGCGATTTCGAAACCATCTTGCGTCCGTTCCATCGTCTCCAGCCGCTCCCGCGAATCCGATGGTTCGGCACCCGCGCTCGCATAACTGACGAGGATGCAAAAAGACTTTTCCCCACCACGGCCAACCCGCCCGCGCAACTGGTGCAACTGGGCTAAACCGAAGCGCTCGGCGTGTTCAATGATCATCACGGTCGCATTGGGCACATCGACGCCAACCTCAATCACCGTAGTACTGACCAAAACCTGGATGCGATTCTTTTTAAAATCATCCATCACCTCAGCTTTCTCCTCTGCCGCCAACCGCCCGTGCAATAGCGCCACCTCAAATTCGGCCAGATGACCGTGACACAACTCCTCGTATGCCTCGACGGCGGACTTGAGGTCCAACTTCTCCGACTCCTCCATCAGCGGATAGACCACATAGACCTGGCGCCCTTGCCTTGCTTCGGCTCCGGCAAACTCAAATATCGCATCGCGACGATCCGGAGCCCTCAACGCGGTGCGGATCGGCTGGCGCCCCGGCGGCAATTCATCGATCACCGAGACTTCGAGTTCGCCGTAGAGCGTCAGTGCCAAGGTCCTGGGTATCGGCGTGGCGGTCATGACCAGCAGATCGGGCTTCTCGCCTTTTTTGTAGAGCGCCCCTCGCTGCACAACACCAAAGCGATGCTGCTCATCGACGACCGCCAAGCCAAGACGGGCAAAATGCACATCTCCTTGTATCAGCGCATGCGTGCCGACGACAATATGAGCCACCCCGCTTTCTATCGCCGTCAATAGTTCGCGCCTGAGCGCCTGGCGCTGCTTCCCCTTGAGAAAGACAGCGGTCAACCCCAGTGGGTCTACCAGCGTTTTAATATTTATGTAGTGCTGCTCTGCGAGAATTTCGGTAGGGGCCATCAACGCGGCCTGATAGCCGTTTTCAACTGCCATAAGTATCGCGCCCAAGCCCACGAGCGTCTTCCCTGAGCCAACATCACCCTGAACTAGACGGTTCATAATCTGCGGGCTCTCCATATCGGCATAGATCTCGGCGCCGACCCTGCGTTGCGCGGCCGTCAATTCGAAAGGCAGGGATGCCAAGAACTCTGGAACTAATTTTTGGCTCTCACTAAAAGCAATGCCTTCATGTTGCTCTAATCGTTTTTTGCGCAAACGGGCCAAGCGCAATTGCAAATCGAAAAGCTCACCAAAGGCCAGGCGCCGGCGCGCAACGGCCACTTCGTCCATACTCGTAGGAAAATGCACTTTGCGCAGACTGTCGCCCAACTCACCCAAGCCCTGCCGTTGCCGTATCGCCACCGGCAGTCCATCTTCGATCTGATCGGCAAATACCTCTAAGGCACCGTGCATCATCCGCCGAAACCCGCGATTGCGCAAACCGCGCTCCTTCATGTCGGCACTTGAGGTGTAGAGCGGGACAATACCCCCGGTATGCAGTAGGTCATCCTCATTGGTACGGATAAACTCGTATTCGGGATGCACCATCTGCCGACGCCCTTGAAAAAGATCGACCTTGCCGCTTATAGCCAGTTCATCGCCTTCTTTGAAGTTTCGCTGTAAATAGCGGCCCCCCTGAAAAAATGTACAGGCGATATCATCGGTCTCGTCTTCTACGACAAGAACAAAACGAGGCTTACGTCCAGGGACATAACGCGTCTGCCTGACGTGCCCGATCAGGGTTACCTCCTGACCGATGGGCGCGCGTGCCATCGGCAAGGTTCGACTGCGGTCGAGATAGCGACGCGGTAGATAATAGAATAAGTCGCCCAAGGTATGAATGCCGACTTCATTAAGCACCGCAGCCCGTTTAGCGCCAACCCCTTTAACCTCTTCAATAACTAATGAAAGAGCATCCACATCATTGCAATACGAAGTAATACAACATAATATAAAATAATACTACAGTAAATAATAAAACTTCCGATCATTGTTAGTAGAGCCCCACTGATGACTCGTTCTTACAAGGAGGTAAGGATATGAAAGCAATCCGCCCGGGTTATAAACTACCCGATACACTAAAAATAGGCGAACGGTTTCTATTGTCGTTTGACGGTGCCAATGCCAGCCCGCAACCGGGCCGATTACAGGATATGAGCAAAGACGGCGCGCTTTGCATTGATGTTGCCCCTGAGTGCCAACCGCCCCGTGGCACCCTAGTAACCGTCAGCAGCATTCAGCAAAGCCCGACGGATTTTCATTTTTTGAGCGAAATCCTCGGCCGGCGCAAACTTGATGGCCGCGTGCCCGTGTTATTGCTCAAAGCGCCCAGTCGCGTTGAGCGACAACAGCGCCGTGACGCTTTTCGCATCTCAGTGGCCCTAAAAGCGAGCGTCGCTTGGGAAGAAGACGAAACCTTGAGGAAGCCCGCCGTACTCACCAATCTCAGCGGTGGCGGAGGTCGGTTTTATATGCGCTGGTTGCCTCAGACCGAGCACTTGATGCTCTCGATCAGCGCGCCCGACGCGTTTATTAAAGAATGGGCTATGCGCCAGGTTGGACGAATGGGCAATCTCAATTCGCGCATCTTTAGCGATTCCTTCAAGGAGGCCTGCGACAAATTGCACGATAGCTTTGAGGAGATGGAGACCCGACTGGTCAAATCCAATATCCACAGCGAAGACGATCGCGGCCCCATTTATGCGTTAGCCGCATCCTTCACACAACCGAGCGAGGGGGCCTATCGCCTCGTGCGCTACCTCGAACGTCAAGCAGCCCAGCGAGGTGTCCAAGATCTTTCACCAAGCATAGCAACCGCCGCATAAACAATGACTTAAAATCAAATAAAATATACAACAAGGCCTCGTCGTTGGCTTTTGACGGGGCCTTGTTGTATGTTTCGCCACTCCTCCATCTTTCGCTACCCCCGTATCTCCCCACTTTCCCAAAGAGCCTTCGACATGCCAAGGCGAATCTCGTTTACACAATATTTAGTCGGCCATGCATCACTCGAACGGCCCCCTTTCTTCTACGCCTATGCGGGGATGTGGCTGCACATGCTTATCGGCACCGCGATCTTGGCCTTTGAAACTTCGATCGCCTTGCCGATGATCTTATCTTCAATGGCCATCGGTTCATTTTGCCTAAGCATAGTTATCTACGGCCTGCTGACGAGAGAATATGGCCTGTTGATTAATATTGGATCCTATGCGTTGAGCATCCGCCGAATTTTTTTCCCTGACATCTTGAGTACGATCCTTTTAGTCATCTCGATCATAGCCGCTCTGGTCTCGGGTTATATACTGCTATCGGGCGAGTACCGAAGCTACTATCGAGAAATTCACGACGAAAATACCATAACTGTGCCGCAATGGATCACGATCACCATGGGTATGATGGTCGTGCTATTATGTATCTTCGGGCTCAATATTCTCTAGCGTTAAGCCCTTACTCGCCTTGCCCTCTTAGCACCTCTCACGGTGCTGAATATCCAAACTGACTTTCTTTTAGTTCCGCAACAGACCGCCTAATCCGCTATCTGATCTTCAACGTCGCCAACCCGCACAGCGCCAGAATTCCCGCGACTATCCAGAAGCGGATGACAATCTTAGTATCGGCCAAGCCGCGCTGCTGAAAATGATGGTGCACCGGCGAGCGAACAAAAAAACGCCGTCCCAACCACTTGATGCCGATCTTTTCCTGAATCACCACCGACAGCGCCTCGCTGACGAAGATCCCCCCGACGATCAGAAAGAGAAACTCCTGTTTAACAAGGACCGCGACGGTGCCCAACAATCCCCCCAACGCCATCGAACCAGTATCCCCCATTATCACATTGGCCGGGTAGGAATTGAACCACAGAAAACCCAAACAGGCGCCAAAGACGATCGAACAGATCACCGCGATCTCACCGACTCCCGGCATAAAGGGGAAGATGAGGAACGTCGAAATCTTCGCGTGGCTGGATACGTAGGCAAAAACCCCGAAAACAGCCACGACAAACGACGTCGGCACAATCGCCAATCCGTCGATTCCGTCGGCGATATTGACGGAATTGGAAATCGCGGTAATGGTAAAGACAATAAAGGGCACATAGGCCCAGGAAAGGTCAATTACCGGATTTTTGAAAAACGGCAGATAGAGTTGCGTCGCCAAACCCGGCGGCAATGGCGAAAGCGCTTCGGTGACATAGACAATGCCGAAGGCCGTGCCGTAGGAGATCTGCAATACCAATTTGGCCGATTCGGATAACCCGCGATCGCTCGAGTGATGTCGAACTTTGAGAAAGTCGTCAATCCATCCGAGCGCGGCGAACCAAATAATCGCCGCAAGACAAAGCAGGACAAACACGCTATGCAATTTGCACCACAGCGCAACGCTGATCAGAATAACGGCGACGACCAAAACACCGCCATAAGTCTTGGCTTGATTGCCCGCGGCTTGGAAGTTGAGATAATCCCTTGGGATATCGCGGTGACCGCGACCGTAGAAGTAGAGAATAACCCGCCCACCGAAAAGGATCGTGATCATCAGCGAGGTTATAGCGCCCGAGATCGCGCGAAAACTAATCGAATCTAAAAGGCGTAAGAAGGACAAGGCTTCTACCGTATCGTGCAGATAGGTGCCCAAGTAATATATCATGGCGTAGAAGGGGTTGCGCGCACTAAATCTGACAATTCGCGCAGACGTTCATTAAGGGGAAACCCGGGTTTGAAATAAGGGGTCGACGCCAAAACCTTGTCGAGGTCGTCCTGTAATTGCGCCGGTTGCAAGACACCTCTCCGCAAAAAATCGATTAGGGCCAATATGACTCCATGGCGAAATTGCCAGTTTGGGTGGAGATAAAAAAGGCGCAAGCGCTGCAACAAGTCGGCACTACGGCCGACTTTGCCCAAGGCCGCAAGCGCCTGAATCACTACATCTGGCGAGCCATCATCGAGCGCGCCGATCAACCCGCGTTCGATCCCGTCGTCAAAGGCGAATTGTTCGCCCAACGCCTGGGCGGCCCAGGAACGCACCTCGAAATAGGGATCGGCAGCCAATGCCCTGAGCAAGACCTCGCGCGCCTCGGCATCGCAGGCGCGCAACATGCGTATGCCGTGCTGCACGGCATTGCGGCGCAAAATCCCCCCGTGGCGAAAATCACCGCCGAAGAAACGCTGCAGCCACCCGCTCGAGGTCCGGTCGGCGATGACCTGCAGCAAAAGAGGCAGACGTTGTTCATACTGTAATACGCCAATGAGCTTGATACCGACATTGCGGCGGCCCAGTGGGATTTCATACCACGCTTCGGATACGAGCAGGCGATCGGCCTGATAGCGCAAATAAGCCAATTCAGTCGACTCCATCGCCTCAACCCCACCCACCTCCGCGATACGCGCGACAATCCAGCGCATGAGAGCGTTAGGATCGGTCGGCAAACCACGATTGGCTTGCGGAAATTCCAAGCTTAGCGGCGGCGGCCGCTGACCGGCGACCAAACTATTTAACTCGACCATGATCAATTCGAGACTGTCGAGCCGCGGAATCGCCTTAGCCGCCTCACCCATCGCCCGTAAACGGCTGTCGTCGGCGCACAATTCGAGTACCTGCCGCGCCAACTTGCCCCCGTGCAAATGGCTAAAAATCTGCGCCTGCCGCCAAGTACTTTCTTGATAGACCACCAACCCGGCCCCTAGCCGTTCGATCTCCCGGGCGTTAATCGCCTGATGGTCCTCGGCCGAAGAGGCCAATGGTACGATAAGTGCTGGCGTGCCGCTAACCCCGAGTTCAGTCAGTGTCCCGGCCCCTCCACGGCAGATCACCAAATCAGCCGCGGCAATCAAATCATCGATCCGGTCCGCATAGTCAAAACGCCGGTACCACCCCTCCTCGTCTCCAATGCCCATCTGCGACAGGGCGACTTTGGTTTCGGCTATTGCATCATAATCCGAACCCTTATAGCGCCCTGTGACATGTAGGACTGTTAAGCCACCCGCATCGCGCCAGGCCGGCAGGGCTTCCATCACCGCCTGGTTTATAACGCGTGCGCCGCCAGAGCCGCCAAAGGCCAGAATAACCTTGTGCTCTGCTTCAATGCACAACTTCTCGCGTGCAACGAGCGAGTTCAGTGCGAGAAAACTTCGGCGCACGGGATAGCCGACCACAGCGACCCGCTTCATATCAAACCAACGCCCTGCTTGCTCGAACGCTACGCCAATACGTTGTGCTAATCGACCTACAACCTGATTCAACAAACCCGGATGCGCATTGGGTTCATAGAGGAAGACCCGTGCGCGCGATAGCCCGATCTTCGCGAGTATCCCATAAGCAAAAAGTATCGGCGCGCTGACATAGCCTCCGGTGCCAATGATAACCTGGGGACGGTAGCGCAATAAAATCCAAGCCCCCTGCATGATTCCAACACAAAGGGTTAACATAAACCACATTAGGGCCAACGGTGAACTCGAGCGCGGAAAGGGCCGGGTATGAACGAAGCGGATCGGATATTCGTGGTCGGGCACGACCCAGGATTCCAATTTGTCTTTGCGCCCCACATAGAGAAACTCGGCATCGGCGTGCTGCTGACGAATTTCATCGGCTATCGCCAACGCCGGGTAAACATGCCCCCCTGTACCACCACCGGTGAGTAGGTATTTCATTTTTGCAGAGTCACCTCGACGAGAGCCTCGAACTGGTCGAGCCCCCTGGGTTTGTCGATAAAGCCGTCCAAACCATAACCCGACTAATCTTCAGCCCCGAGATAACCCGAACTTAGCGTCAGAATGCCCCGCTGGATCAATAGTTCAACAGCTGCATCTAGTTTTTATTGTTGCTGTCGCAACTGACACTCCAGTATCGAAAGCCGGTCTTGGTGCTGCGTTTTTTCCTCATGTTGCTGGACTTCCCCGTCATCACCCGAGTCTTCGACTTGGATCTGGCCGACATTGCGGCATGTCTTGAGCTTGCAGATGCCCAACCGCTACTTTACCTAGGTCGGCGAAAAACCTTTGAATAGCGGTATCTCACCCATGACTTGCACCATGAGCTGGGATGAGGCCATTTATCTGCTCCCCTCGCACGAACAACCCGCAGAATATGGTGCTATTGACTATTTATCACCTAGTTATAACCAAATATAGATACAACCAGTTTTAGTGTCTAACACAAACTACAGCTGCAAAAGCCGCACATCAAGCGATTCGCCCGCCTATCGCCTTTGCCCGACAATTGTGTTATAATATCCGACAAGCTTCCCCTATGACCTACCCACAGGAACACAGACCATGCGTACCAACTATCCGACACTCAGCCATGAACAAATGGCCCACTATAATCAACAGGGGTATTTAGTCGTCGAGGAGTTACTTACAGACGACGAGGTCGACGCCTTCGTCCGCCATGAGACCGAGTGCACCGACCGACCGCGCCACTTACATTTGCACCGCGAAGACGAAGAATGGCTATACCTCGCCCACCACCCCATGATTACCGGGGTCGTGCAGCAATTACTGGCCGGACATCCTTCCATCGTCCAGACCATGTATATGAACAAACAAGCCCAGGGCGGCACGGGCATCGCGTTGCATCAAGACACCCACTATATCCGCAACGAACCTAACTCGCTGATGGCCTGCTGGTTGGCGATGAGCGATACCGACGCCAGTAATGGCGGCCTTTGCGTGGTGCCCGGCAGTAATCAAAAAGGCCTATACGAATTCAGCAAAGTGCGCGACGAGAGCGAGCATACCTCCTGGGAAAGAGATTACCCGATGCGCGACCGCTCCGGCAAGGAATGGGCTGAAACCATGCATTCGTTCGACATTGAAGGGGTCACCGACAACGAGGTTGCAAAATTGACGGTCCGCAAAGGCGCCGGTGTATTTTTTACGGGCATGACCGTGCACGGTTCCTATGCCAACCAATCGACCGACCGGCCGCGCCTAGCCTTCGCGACACATTATATCCGCGAGGACACCTGGATCTATCGCACCGACATTCAGGATACCATACCGGTGCGCTAAACGCGAAATAATTCGCTGTAGGATTGGGGATCGGCCAATATCCCACCACTTTGTGCATAGAACGAATCTTGCAAAACAAAAGCGCCGCCCTCGGGTTCCAACCACCGCGCGCCGGCACATGGATGTTCGGCCAACATCCGCCGCCAAGCTTCCGCCCCATAATTTTCCCGGCCATTGGTCTCCATAATACCGCCTTTTAGCCCTGGAAAAGCGGGCAGCCGCCCGGCCACATTCTTATTCCAATCGACGAGAATCGGCACGCAGGCATTATCTGCGACAAAGGGTTGCAGACCGGTGGCATCCGCCGCCTGGACCATCTCCAGCGCCAACGACAACGTTTTTCCTGCGGCTTTGATCGCAATCGCCCCGTACCCTTGTTGCGCTCGCGTCGTTACGTCTTCGGCCGCATGCAAACTCTCATCCGCCGCTAAACACGCAGGTACTTGGCTAACATCCACCGCCAACTCTTCTACTAGCGGTTCTTCAATTACAACAATTCGCTCGCGCATGCCGATCCGTTCGGCGTGACGCAAAAGTTGCAGCAAAGCCTCCACACTCTCGTAGCGACCATTGGCGTCAAGGTAGTATAACACCCGCCCACTTTCCGTCATCGACGTCTCACGATCTTTTACCATATCGTGCAAATGACTCAGCCATTCGCAATCCTTGGCCAGCATCGCCGCTTGATCGCCTGGTTGACCAATTTTTATTTTGAGCAAATAGGCATCCAGCTCTACCATTGCGTGAACCTCCGCCGGGGTCGAGGCATAGCCAATAGCCGGTACCGACGCGACGTGTTGCTGCCTGTGCTTTAACAAGCCGCGTTCATCAGGCGACAACATCGCGTCAAAGGTTTCGGACCCAGATTCTCGGGCCGCGAGCACCCAAGCTGCATTGTCGAGCGCAACCAAAGCGTTGAGCGTAAATGTCTGGCGCAAATCCGGCTGCCGTGTGATTTCTTGTGCATAAGCATGCACCTCGGGGAAGACCTGCCGGAAGATTTCCCGCGGCCCAACAAACGACTGATCACGCACCAGAGCAAGTGCTCTTTCCAACACCGCCACCATCAGCGCATTGCCCCCGACCTCGCTGTGCGCTGCAAAAACGCGGGCGTCAGACCACAGCACCGCCAAGCCCCCCACGCCAAAGGCTGTCCACCCCTTATCGTCCTGCAAGCGAACGACGAGATTCCATTTCTCGTGAAAGGCCGATCCCTTGAAGGCAAAGGGCCGAATAAAGGGTTCGCGTTGAATTTCGAGATTTGCGGTTGCGATATGCATTACTTGTGTCCAGTCGTAGGAACTAGATTTCCATCAGCCACGCAGAACAAAACGCCGACGGTTCGCACAATGCGCACGATCCTGGCCTTATTGATCCTCGTCAAAACCCACCCCAAGTTCTATTCGCTCGTCAAAAAATCCGTCCGCAAGCGGTCGTCGGTAATTATCAAATGGCCTGGAAGAACGAGAATTTATGGGGCGTGAGAAAGTAGTGGGATAATGGATGTTTACTAGCGGCAGCATCGCTGAAGATCCGGGGGAAATCGCGGCCGTCAAACGAGTATTGACCGGAGTGTAAATCTATATTTGACTAGGGTGATAGTTGTTCTCTTTGTAAATCTTGTAGAATCAATAAACACTCCATCACCGCACGCCCATGGTGATAGGCCGCTTTCCACTCCCCGGCCTTGACGCCCTTGGCTCTTCCTTGCACGTCGATCTCCTCAAACCATTCACCGTTTTCCCAGTCGACTTGATGCACGTCGATCCAGCGCAATATATCGGAGAAGTATTCGAAATAGTGCGTCTTTCCCGTCAGCTGATACATATGCAGAGCGCTGAGCATCGCCTCGCCTTGGACCCAAAAGACCTTGTTCTTGCGGCCGGCATGTTGGCCAAGGCGACCGGTATAAAAAAAACCGCCCTGCTCGTGGTCGTAGCCCTTTTCTAGGCCATAGTCCCACATCCGTCGCATAAAGTCACGAAACGGCCCTTTTGACAATTCAGCGCCGTCTAAGGCTTCGATCAACATCCACACATTCTCAATATCGTGGCCATAATAAACCAGGCCGTACCAGCGCCCAGTCAATGGCGTCCAGTCCAATTGATAACCATCGGTGCAGGCGCCATGGCGCTTGCGCCAGACGGCATTGCTCTGTATTTGGATGAGTTCGATCAACCGCTCTCTGGCCAGCGGATCCCGAGTGAGTCGATAATAGCTCGTCATCGCCTCCATCAGATGTAGGTGGGTGTTCATCAACTTAGTAGCAGGCGTGGTATAAAAGAAGGTCATGCTATCGGCCGGGGCATGGGACCAATCGCGGCGAAAATACTCGATATATCCCCCGTACTGCTTATCGTGCGCACGCTCCTCGAGCAGGGCAAAATGCGTTTCAGCGAGCTTCTTGGCTTCAATGTCATCGCTGGCCAGCGCGTATTCGCTCAGTGCATACAGACCAAAAGCCTGCCCGTAGAGATGTCGGTCGGCCATCGTCGCCTGTTTGCCTTCGACATCAACTGCCCAGTGAAAGCCACCGTATTCGCTATCCCATAGCGCGTCGCGCATAAACTCATAGCCATGTCGGGCGGCTTCGAGGTGCCGGGTATCACCCAAACCCGATCGATAGAGCCGCGAAAAAAACCACAGCATCCGCGCCTGGGTTACCACGTATTTTGGCGAATCGCCCTGATATATCCCCTGTATGTCGTGATTCAGCCGATAACCGCCATGCTGCTTATCGATGCTTTGCGGATACCAAAAAGGCAGCATATTCTCATAGAGAATCTTGCGCAATGTCCGCGCTCGTTCACCAAGAACCTCAGGCTCAGCCGCCACGGCCGAAGCGGCCAGCAGACAACTACACAACATCAAGCGCGCAAGCATCACGGTTGCCACTCGGCGCGCATTTTTTTCAACAGACGCAGCGATTCGAGCACCGCTCGGCCGTTATGATAAGGCGATTTCCACCTACCCGCCTTCGCGCCGAGCATCGCGCCATCCTTATCGATAACGGCATGCCAATCCCCGTGTGCCCAATCCGCTTGCCGCTCGACTACCCAATCGTAGGTCTTTACAAAGGCCTGCCAGTATTTCAGTTCCCCCGTCTCACGGTACATCGTCAACGCCGCGACCATGCCCTCCGCCTGCACCCAGAAAACCTTCTGCCGTTCGTCGGCCGGTGCATCGAATTTCCCAGCCGAATAAAAGCCGCCCGTCTCGTGGTCAAAACCGTATTTTAGCGCGTAGTCCATCAACTGCCGGTATAAATCGCGTTGTGGCACATTCGTTAATCCAGCAGCATTATGCGCTGCAATCAGCAACCAGACATTTTCAATATCGTGGCCATACGAGACGCGATTGTGCGGCGGTTCAAGAATCGGGGTCCAATCGCGCTGATACTTGTCGGTGCAAACACCGAGCCTTTTGCGCACAACCGCATTGGCTTGCACAAACATCAGCTCCAACAATCGCTCGCGCACCCGCTCATCGCCGCTAACCAGATAATAAGCGGTCAGGGCTTCCATCAAATGCAGGTGGGTATTCATCAATTTACCGCCGGGCGGAGTTGCCATATAGGCCCCTGGTTGCGGACCTGGCTGCCAATTGCGGAGAAACCACTCTTGATAACCACCGTATTCGACATCGTGGGCTTTTTCATCGAGCAGGTCGAATAAGTCCTGCGCCAGATCAAAGGCTGACGTATCCGCCGTCGCCTTGACGTATTCGGCCAACGCGTAGAGTGCAAAACTCTGCGCATAGAGGTGTTTGTGTGGCCGGGTAGCGATCTGACCGGCATCATCCACCGCCCAGAAAAAGCCGCCGAAGACCGGATCCCACATCTTGTCACGCAAGAATTCGAACCCGTGCTTAGCCGCTTCAATATGCTCTTCGCCGCCATATCCGTCGTTGTAGAGTCGCGAGAAGAACCACACGGTCCGCGCCTGCACCACCAGAACTTTGTCCGCCGGTCCAAGCCAATCGCCCTGACCATCGTGGTGGAGGCGGAACCCTCCGGCGGGATCAAGTGTTTCAGGATACCAAAAGGACACGATATTCTCATTGAGCATTCGCTCAAGCCCAGTCTGCAACCGATGCAATTCACCCGTATCGGGCTGGGCTGATTCGACGCGGCCGGCAAAGACCAGAAAAAGAATAAATAGTTTGTAATTAGCTCTCATATAGCTGCCAATGTACGGCAATCGATTACTCGGTCAACTATTGGTAGGATTCGGTGCGGTCCCCGCCATTTACACTCATATGCTGCCCCGTGACATAACTGGCTGACGACGAGACTAAAAAGACCACCGCGGCGGCGACCTCTTCAGCCCCGCCCGAACGGCGCATCGGGATGGTATTGAGAAACTGCTCGCGTACTTCCGGCGTTCGCCTCTTTAAAGCGCCCACGCCCATGCCCGCGTGTATGATCCCCGGCGAGATCGCGTTTACGCGAATCCCGTGTTGTGCTTCCTCTTTTGAAAGGACCTTCGTCAATGCCACTACCCCGGCCTTCGTAGTAGCATAAGCCGCGGCTCCACCCGGCAAAGTATTGACCACATTCGAGGCGATATTAACCACCGCGCCATCCTGCCGCTTACGCATATACGGCAATGCCGCCTTGCTCATGTAGAGCACGCTGTGCAGATTGACATCGACGACCTTATGCCAATCTTCCAGCGGCATATCAACAACCGACTGGCCACCGATGGTAATGCCGGAGTTGTTGATCAGTATATCTATCCCACCCATCCGCTCGACGACGCGATCGACCAGCGATTGCGCCTGGTCCGCCGCGGTGATATCCGCCTGAAACGCAGTCGCAGCACCGCCGAGTTCGCCGACTAGATCAAGCGCCGCCGCCTCTTGCTTATGGTAATGCACGGCGATGGTCGCGCCCTCCGCGGCGAGCGCCGTGCAAATAGCTTGGCCGATTCCACCGGCAGCGCCGGTGACGAGTGCAATACAGTCTTTTAGTATCATATTTTTCCGTGCTTTCTTTGGCGTTTTAAGCGATTTACAACCATTCGTTTAAAAAAACGCTCAAGCCCCTGCCCTCAGTTGCTGCCGCCGGGCACTACCGTCCTTAAGCCATTCGGCATAGGCCATTTTTTTACTTTGAGCAGATCGTTCTGCAATGTACGACCGGGCTGTCCGCCGCTTGATTTATTTCCTGAGGGCGATCGCATGATCTCGGTCACTGTCAGTCCACCAGCATTATCCGCCAACAGATCCACCCATTCGCGCTGGCGCCTATTTAGCGTTGCTGCAATAATTGCCTTGTCCTGCAAACCCAACGCCTGCACCACCACCGCCTCATCCAGCACCGCATTCTGCAATTCGTGCGCATTGCCCGGCCAATTGTATGCTTGCGCGCCTATCGACGAAAAATACACCGACTCGACCTGCATCCAACGACTCTTAACCGTGAACCATCACATCGGCCAGCCCTCGCCTTACCCGCCCTATACGGCTTATTGCACCATCGACTGCCCTATGTGCTGCCCAAACTTTGCGGCCGAATTCTCCAGCGCCAGCCCGCAGTCATCAGCACGGTGAAATGAGCGGTCGGCGCAGCCGCTTCTCCGCTCTACTATATGCTGCGCGCGGGGATCACAGGCATGTTCTGGGATTGGCCTTTCGCCTTTTTATCGGCTTAACCTGCCCACAAGCAGCCTTTTAGCACTATACTATAAATAACGCGTCCTGAGCCATGGTCCTTGTGGCGGTTATTCACCGATCTACAAACAAGGCGCCAGCTACTCGATTGGCGCGCCGTTGGACGCGGCGCACTGTTCGGCGAATTGGACCATCTGAAAAAAACGTTACCTAAACGAGATGCATCGCTAAACATATGCCGGGTGCTCGCAACAACAAACAAGTCGTGTCATGGGCTTTATACGATTGGGCCAACTCGGCCTTTGCCACAACGGTCATGGCCGCATTCTTTCCGGTATTTTTTAAGGAATATTGGAACTCCGGCGCTGATATCGAGCACAGCACCTTTCAACTCGGACTGGCCAATTCGTTCAGCAGTCTGGTCGTGGTCTTTCTCGCCCCGCTATTAGGGGCTATCGCCGACCAGGGCGGCACCCGCCGCAAATTCCTCTTCGCCTTCGCCTTTTTGGGCATTCTCGCCACTGGCTGCCTCTACTTGGTCTCCGAAGGCGCCTGGATCCTAGCCGTATTCGTCTACGCCTTGGCCGCAGTTGGGTTTTCTGGAGCCAACACTTTTTATGATTCGTTGCTCGTCGCCGTCGCCGATCGCGAACAATCAGATTTCGTTTCGGCCTTGGGTTATAGCCTCGGCTATCTCGGCGGGGGTCTGCTCTTTGCACTCAATGTCGCAATGGTCTTACACCCGC
>Ga0315339_1000224_pt1 | contig 86570 bp, 78 predicted proteins | sample ASW17metaG_FD_204514 | JGI IMG/M metagenome (GOLD analysis project Ga0315339, IMG submission 204514) | Ammonia-oxidizing marine archaeal communities from Pacific Ocean, United States - ASW #17 | ecosystem: Environmental > Aquatic > Marine > Oceanic | place: USA: California | collected 2016-12-05
CTATCTGGCCCCCTATGAGGTGATCAACGTCGTCGTCGGATCGACCGCGCTGGCTCCCACCTGGTGACCACTCACGGGTTCGGGCGTCGTGTACGCCCGTCGTCATGGTGGTCGCGATCTGACGTTCGACTTTGCCGAGGGCCTGGTCGACGACTACCTCCTGGTGGTGGATCGCGAGACCGGCAGCGTCTGGTCACAGCTCGGCGGCAAGGCGATCGCCGGCGAGATGAAGGACACGCCGTTGCAGGCGACACCGGCAATCCAGGCCACCTGGGGGTTCTGGCGACGGCGGCATCCTGAAACACGAGTAATGCTGTTGCTGGGCATCTCGGGGAGAGCCTACTGGTATTCCGACTTCGTACCTGGCGATCCGCAAGCACGTGCCGTCGCTCACAACACCGCCACTCTCGGGTTGGGGCTGGCGATCCGCAACGCGGCCTGGTTCTTTCCCTTCCCCGAGCTCGCCGAAGACGCAACGCCCCTGCAAGTGAGCGTCGCAGGAACAACGGTAGTCCTCCACTTCGACGCCGACGGATTGACCGCGTGGGCTGAGAACGAGGCCGGCGAGCTGCTGATGTCGGTGCTGGCCTACGAGCAGGGCTGGCGAAACTTCTACCCGCATACGCACGTCTGGAAATAGCCGACGACGATGCTCGGCACCAGCGCGCCGCCGCCCTCGGAGGGCGACTTGTCGAGCCTGTCGCGTTCCAAGCTGTTCGCCACGATCGCTAGGTGGGGAATAGCGATCATTCTCCTGGGCGCCACCGTCAACCTCGCGCTGGCCTGGCAATCGATACGTCTCGGAGCAGCGGAAACAGTGCGCGCCGCGGCGCCGGGTTGGCTGGGCCTTGCTGTCGTCTTGGGAGTCGTGCCCTGGGGCTTCACCGCGGCGCGCGTCTGGATGTGGGCGCGATTCTTCGGCACGCCCATCACCGCTCGCAACGCCCTGCGGGTGGGTATCGGTACCGAACTGGGGTCGTCAATCAGCCCCAAGGCAATCGGCGGCGCCCCGGTGAAGGTCGGGTTGCTCGTCGACAGCGGCGTGCGCACCGGAACCGCCGCCTCCATGTTGATGCTGGACAACCTCGTCGACATCGTGTTCTTCGCCGGCGTGGCTCCGGCAATCGCCTTCGCGACGGCCCGCTGGACACTACCGGAGGTGCAGGAGGTATTGGGTCGGCTGCTCGACAAGGCGCTCGCAACCACGCCGTGGATCGTCGGCACAATCGTAGTCATCGCCACGCTGTTGTTGATACGCCGGCTGCGCCCCGGCCGAGAGCCAGCTGGCAACGCGGGCACCGTGCGCCGTGCCCTGTCGGGGGTTCGTGACGAGTTTCTGTCCGCCTACCAACTGGTCGGCAAGCGCGGCAAGTCTCGATTCGTCATCGCAGTCGTGCTGACCACCGGCCTCTGGGGAGCACGCTGTTCGGTAGCCACCGCCGTTCTCTACGGCCTCGGCTCCGAAGTCGACCCGGTGCTGTTTTTTCTGCTGCAGTGGGTAGTGTTCATGATGATGGTGTTCGTCCCCACTCCGGGGGCGGCTTTGGGAGCCGAGGCATCGTTCGGCGCGGTGATCGATGGCTTTGTGGTGGAAGGCGTTCTCGGAATCCTCACTGCCGGTTGGCGCTTCTTCAGCTTTTACCTGCCACTGTTGCTGGGGCTGGCGGTGATGCCGCTACTCGGGGTCATGCCAACGATCAGCAGATCGACGACGCCGCCAGCCTAGTGACCTGAGTCAGAAATCCGTTGCGGATTGCTGTCCCAGCCCTTTCGGCTGGCGGCGGGACCGGCCGCCTCCGGCGTCGGCCGACCAGCGCAGGTGCCCACTACTGACGCCCGCGCGACCACCGGTTGTCGCGATAATCGCCGCCGAGACCTCGGTTGGCTACGCTGGACTGTGGCTCTTGAGTAGCGAGAACCCAGGTCGCCGACCACCGACACTAGGCGCACACCGATGCGCAGGCTTGCGTAGACCACGGCGCTTGTGTCGCCTCACGGCGCCGACCGGACGTGCTGCCACTGTCTTCTCGGGTCGTGAAGCGCCTGGAGGACGAGGTCACTGGATTGCGGGCAATGCTCGACGAGGAACGCGCCCAGGCGATGGACGAGCAGGCACAGCCGGGAGCGCGCCTGTTGGAGCTGCAGACAGCCGAGACCACGTGGGCTCGAGACCACGCAATGGTGGAATCTGAGCGGACCGAGAAGGCTGACTTGGAAGCTAGCTACGAGCGTCGCTTGCGCGAGCGCCAGCTCGAGTTCGACGGTATTGCCGGAATGCTCCGCGACCGTGAGGCCGAGCTTGTGGAGAACCTGCTCCAGGCTGAGCACGCCAAGGCCGACGCGGAGGTGGCGAAGGCCCGTATCGCGCGCCGCGACGCCAGGATCGAGGCGCTCGACGCCGAGATGATCCGCAGCGACGACACGCGCGAGCGACTACTCCGCGAGCTACACGAGCGTGAGCTCGAGGGCCGACAGATGCGCAGCATGCTGCGCGTCGAGCCCCCCACCGGGGACGATCTGACCGCGATCAAGGGGATCGGAGCCAAGACTGCCGCTCTCCTCAACAGCGCTGGCATCTTCACGTATGGACAGATCGCTAGCTGGGACCAGAGCGACGTTGAGTGGATCGAGACGCGCGAGCCCCGCCTGGTCGGCAGGATTCGGCTCGAGCGATGGGCACAGGGAGCGCGCCGGGCGGCGCTCGGAGAATTCGGCCGAGGCCTCGGACCGACCGAATAAGCTCACTGGCCGGCGAGTTTGGCCGCTTGTTCAGCGAGCTGCGGAGCCCCGAGCTTGTCAGCCAGCGCTGCGAAGCCCTCCGTCGGGCCCGCCCATCGCAAGGCCTCGACCGAAACGGCGATGGCATCCGTACGCAGCGTCGCCAGGTCGCGAAACAGGAGCGCATCCTCCCAGTTTTCGGCCAGGGTAGCCGCCAAGGCGGCGGCTCGTCGAACCTGTACCTGCCAGGCGTCGGCCTGGCGCGGGATCGCTTCGAGATAACCGTATCGGCGTAGGAGCGTCGAGGTGGACTTGGCGCCCCAGCCTTTGACACCCGGATAACCGTCGGCGCTGTCCCCGACCAGCGCCAAGTAGTCGGGGATCGAACCAGGCAGCACACCGAACTTCTCCAGCACACCGGACGCTCCCCGCACCGTCCGCGCCCGGCGATCTAGCTGCACGACCCGATCATCGACGACGCACTGCGCCAGGTCCTTGTCGGGCGTACAGATGAACACCCGGCCCACTGCATCGTCGGCGGTGAGCTCCGCGGCCGCGGACGCCAACGCATCGTCCGCTTCGTACTTACGCATCGGCCAGACGACCACGCCCATCGACTCCAACGCCCACTCGAGGGGTTCGAATTGCGCCAGGAGCTCGGGATCGATGCCGTCCCCGCGCTTGTAGCCCTGCCACATCTCATTGCGAAACGACTCGATCACATGATCCGTTGCCACGCCGATGTGGGTCGCGCCGTCGCGCAACAATCCGAGCATCGAAGCCAAAACGCCGCGAACGGCTCCCACCTCTCGCCCCGCGTCATCCTGGCTTCGGGGCACGGCATAGAAATGGCGGAACAGCTCGTAGGTACCGTCGATGAGATGTACGTTCGCTTTGGGAGTCGCTTCGATTGCGGTCATGCGACCCAGTGTAGACGGCTGGGCAAGCGTTACCCTCAGACAGTCCGCGGAATCGAGGCTATCGACGCAGAACCACTTCCACCACGCCTGCTAGGTAATGCGATCCAAGAAACTGCCGTTGGCCGTCGCAAGGCGCGCGAAACGGTTCGTGTCGAGCATCTCCTCAGCACTGGTCACGAACTCTCCCTGCGGCAGCGGGTCGTATCTTCTCAGGATGTCTGCGACCACTTCATGGGTCAGTTCCGGGTGAAACTGGAGCCCGAGAACGCTGGCGCCCCAACTGAACGCCTGGTTCTCACACGCCGCGTTCCGGGCCAAGTGCACGGCGCCACTGGGCAGATCGAAGGTGTCGAAGTGCCACTGCATTACCGGGAGATCGGGCGCGAAGAAGGCTGCCAGGCGTCCATCCTGCTCACCTTCGGCGGTCGGCTCTATGCTGTGCCATCCGAGCTCGGGGTGTCGATTGGGCGCCACGCGAGCCCCCAGCACGCGAGCGATGATCTGACCTCCCAAGCAGATGCCAAGAATATTCGTGCCGGTTTCGATGGCACGCTCCACGAAATCGAGCTCGGCCAGCAGCCAGGCGTGCTTGTGCTCATCGCAGGCGCCCATCGGGCCGCCCAACACGATGAGCAGATCGATCCCGGCGGGATCCGGGAAGCTATCTCCGTCGTATGGGCGAGTCTCGGTTGTCTCCCAGCCACACCGCTGTGCCCACGAACGTATGTTGCCAAGGCCGACGACGGGCAGGTGACGCACATAGTGCAAGCGCATCCCATGAGTGTATCCGGGCACCGCGGGCGGTTTCTGCACGAGCCAACTCTATCGTCTGCTGGCCTAGGAGGCCGTAGCGGAAGTGTGGTGGGCCTGCTAGACGACAGGCCATCCGTCGGTGCAAGGTTTCGGATGTGCGCACCCTCCTCATCGTTCTAGTCACCGCCTGCCTGGCTGCACCGGCCGCCGCCGATACGATCTGGTTGAGCAACGGGCGCGTCTTGCAGGTCGACGACGCGCGTATCGAGAACAGCTCCGTGGTGTTTCGAACCCATGGCGTACAGGTGACCATGCCGGCCGACTTCGTGCAGCGCATCCGTCGCGACGACGGGCTCGCGCCGCAGGCTGTGCCGCGGGCGCCAGCAAGGCTGGCTTCCCCCGAGCCCAGGGAGTTCTACTACGACCCCGCCGACCGCGACTACTGGCAGGACAAGCTGTCCTGGGTGCAGGACCAGATCTCGAGCCTGGAGGCAAGGCGGGCGCGCACCTCCAACCGCGGACGTGTGAGCGACGGCGATCGCTACGCCGGCTTGGTGGCACGCCGGCTGGAGCTGCAGGCTTGGCGCGCTCTGGAAAGCGCCTTACACACCGAGGCACTCCGCCTCGGCGTTCCGCCGGATTGGTTGCGCGTCGACGGACGACTCGGCGACTGAGCCCCTCGGAGACCCAATCAATGAGCCCCACCACGCGCCGCCGGTTTCTGAGTCAGTCCATGGCGTTCGGAGCGATGGCAGCGCTCCCGGCGCTGTCTGCCGGTGGGCAGCAGGGCGACCCGTGGTTCGGGATCTCGCTAGCGCAATGGTCACATCACCGGGCGCTGCTGGCGGGTGAGCTCGACCATCTCGACTTCATCACCGGCGCGCGGCAAACCTATGACATCGACGCCGTCGAATACGTCAACGTGTTCTTCTTCGATCGCGCCCGCGACACAGCCTACCTGCGCGAGATGCAGACGCGATGCAACGGTGAAGGCGTGCGCAGTCTGTTGATCATGTGCGACCGTGAGGGGCAGCTGGGAGACCCCGACCCTGCGGCGCGCAGCACAGCGATCGAGAACCACTACAAGTGGGTCGAGGCTGCCGCCTTCCTCGGCTGTCACAGCATTCGCGTGAACGCGGCATCGGAGGGCACCTGGGAGGAGCAGAGCCGGCTTGCCGCCGATGGGCTGCAGCGGCTGGCGGTGTTCGCCACCGATCACGGGTTGAATGTGCTGGTTGAGAACCACGGCGGCCTATCGAGCAACGGCAAGTGGCTCGCCGAAACGATCCGCCGCGGCGACAATCCGGGACTCGGCACGCTACCCGACTTCGGCAACTTCCGGATCGCTGAGGATGACTGGTATGACTTCTATCTCGGCGTAGAGGAGCTCATGCCCATGGCGCGCGCCGTGAGCGCCAAGTCGTACGAGTTCGGGCCCGACGGCAACGAGATCCGGCTCGACTACCACCGCTTGCTGCGCATCGTCGGTACGGCTGGGTACCGCGGCCACATTGGCATCGAGTACGAAGGCGAGCAGCTATCGGAGCCGGAGGGGATCCGCGCCACCAAGGCTCTTCTGGAACGGGTCCGTGACGAGCTCGCGGGCGAGATGTCTTGACGGACGCCCGGCCGCGGCGAGACCTCAGCCGAGCCAAGACCGGCTTCCACGGAGCCACCGATGAGTGAGCTGGCTCAGTGGGCTGCGGTCAGATCCTTGGCGCGGATGTTGCGGAACCAGACCGAGCTGTCCAGATCGTGGTTCTGTAGCCCCACGTAGCCGGAAGCGGCGAAGTCGGCCACTTTACCCCGCGGCTCCGCCTCCCAATCGACCACCATCTCACCGTTGATCTCGACGGTGATGTGATCGCCAACGAAGGTCACCCGCATGTGGTTCCACTCACCCGTCGGGCGCGAAGCCAGGCGTGTCGCCGGTTCCGCGTCGTAGACTGCGCCGGTCCTGTGGACTCCTTCCTCAGTGGCATCGTCGATCTGGATCTCGAACGAATGTAGGGTGTAGTCGTTGCTACTCGGAACGCCGGGAACGCGCACGAACACCCCCGAGTTCGATTCGAGCTTGCTGGTCTTGAAATCGAGCTCCAGCGCGAAGTCAAAGAACTCGCGAGCGCTGTACCACATGAGCCCCATGCCGCCGTGCGACTCGAGCACACCGGTCTTCCCGTCGAGCACGAAGTACCCCGGCCCGTAGTGATTCCACCCGCCCTTGTGAAAGACGCCCTCGTCGTTGCGCTGGATCAGGTCTTCGAATCCGTCTGAGCTCACCGACATCGTCTTCTCCACCGGCGGGATGGCGCTCGCCTCGCTGCCTGCGGCCAGCGAGCGTACGGCGCCAACCCCGATCGCAGCTGCAGCACCGAGGCCAAACACGATGGCCGGCAGTGGCAGCCGTCTCACGTCACGGGCCATCAGAGGATCTCCTGTAGCTGTGGACTCAGGACACTAGCTCTTCGGGTTCCATTCGCCGCGCGCCACGGCCGGCACGAATGTTGCCAGATCAGACGGCGGAAAATCGATGGCGGTACCCAGTTCGGCGCTCATGTAGGCCGTCATCAGCAACTCCGTGACGTTGAGACCATCGTCGAAGGTCTCGTCTGGCCGGGTGGCGTACGGTTGCGGTCGATTCAGTAGCGCCGCAATACGCGGGCGCCCTGTTTCCCGCACACCGAGCAGGAAGTGAACTCGCCGCTGTCGGTCGCGAAGGCGTTCATCAGGCAGCCGTTCGCCGGTGGTCGCGCCAACCCGTTCTAGCTACAGCCATCGAAGCAACCGAGCGCGCGGACCGGTAAGGGCGGCGATCGCCGTGCTGTCGCGGTACAGCACGGTAGCCGGCAGCGGGAGGCGCAGCTGCTGCGCCGCGACGAACGACTCCTCCGCGGGAGCGAGGCGCGGTGCGAGGGCATCGCCGGCCGCAGCGAGGGCGCGATGGTTCTGCTCGCAGCGCCCGGAAGGCGAACAGTAATGCACCAGGCGGAGGCCGCGAGTGGTGTCGGCCTGCAGGGCGGCGGCGACGATGCCGGTCGACAAAGCCAGCAGCGCCAGGGCAGCGGCGCTGACAACACTGCGGTTCAAGCGCGAGGACGCGACCATCGGGACCTCTTCGGTGCTACTACGGACTCTGTTGTTCCTCCTCGTCGGCCGGTGGCTCCTCCACCACGGCGGGCGCCGGCATCACTGCCGCAACCTGCTCCGCCATCCAGGCATCGAAATCCGCCTGCTCGTGAACCGTGTAGAAGCCACGCATGCGGTAGTGGCCGAGGCCGCAGAGCTGCGCACAGGCGATCTCCCAGCAGGTCTTGTCGCCGGCGCAGGCGGGATACTCCGACTCCTCCGGCGTAACCAGGATCGGCGTGAAGTGCACCGGAATCATGAGCCCCGGAATGATGTCCTGCTTCACACGCATCTGTTGTAGAGCGAAGCCGTGGATCACGTCCTTCGACGACAACAACAACGTCACCGGTCGATCGACGGGCAAGTGTAGCTGGTTGGTCGAGATGACGTCGTCGACCCCGTTGGGATCGGAGCGATCGAGCCCGATGGCATTCGTCGGCGTGATCATCTCGAGACCGGTGCGCCCAAACACCCCGTCGGGGCCACTGTAGTGGACGCTCCACAGAAACTGCTCGGCGGTCACACGGATCTCGAGCGCCTCGCCGTCGGCCGGCGGGGTAACCCAGCTCGCCCAGGCGGGAATGGCGAAGAACACCAGCAACACCACCTCGACGACCGCGACGCTGATCTCGACGTATTGCGAGAAGTGGCTCGTTGCGCCCCGGTAGCTGGCGCGCGGGTTGGCGCCGGCACGGAAGCGAAACAACGTATAGGCGAAGTAGGCCCCCCAGCCGATAAACAAAACGAGCATGATCCAGTGCACCAGCGCCGACATCTCGTCGAGCGCCTGGCCGTGAGCCGCACCGTTGACCGGCATCCAATCCTGCAAGAGCGCAAGCATTTACCGCGCGCCTCCGTCAATCAGTTTCAAGCTCTCTTTATGCTGGCGCAGATTCTTGCCGCGGCGCCACATTCCCACGAACATCGTCACGAAGCAGACCTGAACGACTCCGACCACTGCCAGCATCGCCAGGATGCCGTTGTTGAGACCGCGTGCTGCCGGACCGCCGATGTCGCCGAAGCACACCGGGCAGGCCTCGGCGATGGACGGCACAAGCACCGCGCCCGCCAGCGTTGCCGCCATTGCCAACCGACGCGGCCTCAAATTCCCAACTCCCGCATCTTGCGTACGAATCGCAGGCCGTAGAACACCAGACCCACGCCGCCGGCGTAGAAGACCACCGCCAACGACGCGCTGCCCGTGGCGCCGGCGAGCCGATACTGCTGTAGCGCCCATGCGCCGACCATGAAGCAAAGCACGATCGACGCGCAGATGAAGAAGACGTGAAACGCCTTGAGCGACATCTCAGTGCTCCGCTGGGGCCGCCGGTGCAGCGCCGTGAATCACCGTACCGGTGGTGTCCGCGATCGTCGCGGCCGGCACCGCCATCAGAACGATGAAGAACGCCACTGTCAGCAGCAGGATGCTGTAGATGAGCTTTCGCTCGTCGAGCAAGTGCATGAAGTACGCGGCAACCAGCGAGCCCTTGATGGAGGCAATGATCAGCGCCAGCGTGATCGCCGGACCGGACGACAGATCGAGGTAGCTGACGGCGACAGTCACCACCGTCAGGACTGCCAGGGCACCAAACACCATTAAGTAAGTGCGAACTTCTGCCTGAATCTCTTCCGGGCTATGGCCGCTCATAGGGGCTCCCTAAAGCAGGTACAAGGCGGGGAACAGGAAGATCCACACCAGGTCGACGAAATGCCAGTACAACCCGAACGTCTCGGCGCGATTGGTGAATCGCTGCGGCTCGGTCTTCCACATCTTGGCGCCCGGGCCGAGCAGGTAGCCGATCACCACCATGCCGCCGAGAACGTGCAGTCCGTGCAGCCCGGTCATGGTGAAGTACACCGCCATGAAGTTGTTGGTGGCGGGATACAGACCGTGGGTGAACTCCTCGTTGTACTCGATGGCCTTGACCACCATGAACGCCGAGGCGAGCAGAAAGGTGACGATCCCGTACAGCCTGAACTTCGCGAAGTCGTTGAGTCGAAGCGACGCCCACGCCATCACCACCGTGACCGAGGAGGTGATCAGAAACATCGTGTTCAGCGTCGCCATGGGAACGTTGAGGTCGGCGTGATACCAGTTCGGGTCGCCGCTCCTGAGCAGGATGTACGCCGAGAATAACGCCCCGAAGAGCATCACCTCCGAAGCGAGGAACAGCCAGATCCCCAGCTTGGCGTTGTAGAGGCCGGTGTCCGGCCGCGGCTCAACGTTGTAGGGAATTTCCACCATCGCCTATCCCTCCTGCGGTGCAGCGTCTTGCGCGATGAAACCGTCTTCGGCGCCAGGTGCGCTGTAGTCGTAGGGGCCTCGGTAGACTCGCGGCGGGGTCTCGAAGTTGCCGTGTCCGAGGGGTGGGGAGGTGGTCGCCGTCCACTCGATCGTCGTGGCACCCCAGGGATTGGAGGTCGCCCGCTTGCCGCGGAAGATGCTCCAGACGAAGTTGACGATAAAGACCGTCTGCGCTGCCAAGAGCAGGAACGCCGAGTAAGAGATGAATGTGTTCAGGTGTAGCACCGGCTGCGCGTGCGAGTACTGCGCGCCGCCGTCGTACAGCCGCCGCGACACACCAGCCAACCCCTGCAGGAACATCGGCGCGAAGACGCCGTTGATGAACACCAACGACGTCCAAAAATGGACTTTCCCGAGCAGCTCGCTCATATGCCGCCCGGTGATCTTCGGGAACCAGTAGTAGATACCGGCGAAGATGCCGAAGATGGTTCCGGGCGCCACTACGTAGTGGAAGTGCCCGATCACGTAGTAGGTGTCGTGCAAGTGGATATCCGTCGGCGCCAGACCGAGCGGCAGGCCGGTGAGGCCGCCGATGCCGAACATCGGCAGGAACGCCAGCGCGAACAACATCGGCGTATTGAAGCGGATCGAGCCACCCCACAGCGAGATCAACATGGCCGTCAGAATCACCACTGACGGGATCGAGATGATCATCGTGGTGGTCTGGAAGAAGGCGCTGATCACCGTGCCCATGCCGGTCATGAACATGTGGTGCGCCCACACGATGAACGACGTGAAGCCGAGAAACACGGACGAGTACACCAGCGCCTTGTAGCCCCAGAGCGGCTTCCGCGTGTTGTTGGCGATGACCTCGGCGACGATGCCCATCGCCGGCAGGATGAGGACGTAGACCTCTGGGTGCGCCAGGAACCAGAAGAGATGCTGCCACAGGAGCACCGAGCCGCCGCCGGCGTACTCGAGTACCTGACCGGACACATAGAGTCCGCTGGGCATGAAAAAGCTGGTGCCGGCGAGACGATCCATGAGCTGCATCGCACCTGCCGCCTCGAGGGGCGGGAACGCGAGTACCAGCAAGAACGAAGTGACCAGCTGGGCCCAGATGAAGAACGGCAACCGCATCCAGGTCATCCCCGGCGCCCGCAGCTGGAAGATCGTCACGATGATGTTCGTCGAACCGAGCAGCGACGAGGTGATCAGAAAAATCATGCCGATCAGCCACGCAGTTTGTCCCATCGTGGCGATGATCGAGAGTGGAGCGTATGAGGTCCATCCCGAGTTCGCCGCACCGCCGGGCAGGAAGAAGCTCACCAGCATGACCACGCCGCCGATGAAGTAGACCCAGTAGCTCGCCATGTTGAGCTTCGGGAAAGCCATGTCGGGGGCGCCGATCTGCAGCGGCACGAGATAGTTGCCAAAAGCACCGACGATCAACGGCACGATGGCGAGGAACACCATGATAGTGCCGTGCATAGCGCCGAGCTGGTTGTAAAACTCCGGCAGCATGATGCCGCCGGGGGCGTTCGCCTGACCCAGGAAACCGCCAATGAACGGTATCGGCGCGCCCGGGCTGGCCAGCTGCCAGCGCATCATGATCATCAGGCAGAAGCCGAACAACAGGAAGCACAGAGCTGTCAGGCCGTACTGAATCCCGATGACCTTGTGATCGGTCGAGAAGACGTACTTCCAGATGAAGCTCTCGTCGTGATGCTCGCCGTGCGCATGGGCATCGTCGTGCCCGGCCTCTTCGACGAACTTCTCCTCAGGGACGCTCATGAGCGAATCTCGCCTCGCGCGGTGGGACTAATCTGAAACAAAGTCAGGGGAGCTTACGACACCACCGCCACGCGTGCCAGCAACTCGCCTGCCACAACTGGCCCTTGGCCAGTCCACCGATGGCGCCATCGTGCGAGATCATGCTGAATCGTCGCCGGCGAGCTCCCGGGCTCGCCGCAAGGCCTTGCCGTACCAGAGCAACTCGTCGACGAAGCGTTCTCCACGGCCCTCGAAGTCCTCGTCGAGGGCGGCGCCATCAACGTCGAGCGTGTGCTCGATGTTCGGCACCGTCATGGCGACGGGGATCGGTACGGCGCCCAGGTTCATCAGGACAATGCGCAGCTGTTGCAGCACCACAATGCCACCGAAGGCTCCCACCGAGTGAGCCGCGATCCCGAGGCGGCCATCGCCGCCACTCCGAGCCCAACGCATCGATGGCGTTCTTGAGCGCGGCCGGGTAGCCCTTGTTGTATTCGGGGGTAGCGATGACGACGGCGTCGGAACGGTTGACCCGCTCGCTCAGCGCAGTCAGCCCGGGCGGCGGCGCCTCGAGAAAACGCAATCGTTCTTCGACCAGCGGAAGCTGCAGCTCGCGCAGGTCGATCAGCTCGGTTCGCACCTCGTCGCGTTCGTCGAGCGTGCGCAGAATGAAACGCGCCAACCGCGGCGTGTTGCGACCCTGGCGAATGCTGCCCAGCACGACCGGTATGTAGAGCGTCATGAGAGCGGCGGCTCCAGCAAGAGCAGCGCCAGCAACGCCGTACGTTCGACCATCCGCTCCAGATCGACGTACTCGTGCGCAGCGTGCGCCCCGTCGCCGACGGCGCCGAGCCCGTCGAGCGTGGGCGCGTAGAGGTTGGTTATGTTGCCGTCCGATCCGCCGCCAGCGCGACCTTGCTCGAGCGCGAAGCCGAGGCTCTCGGCATGACCACACGCCGCCTCCCAGAGCGTCTTCCCACCGGTGCTCTGCTCCATGGGCAACCGACCTTGGGTCAGGCTGGCGCACACGATTGCCTCCGGGTTCGATGCTTTCAGGCCGCGGATCGCCGCATCGACGCGGGCGGCATCGTCTGCCGTCGGAACCCGCACGTCGACATCTGCGACGCACTCGGCGGCGATGACGTTCGAGCGGCTGCCGCCGGAGATGATCCCGACGTTGACGCTGACCCCGCGCTGCACATCGTTGAGCGCGAACAGCGCCTCCACCAACCGCGACATCTCCAAGATCGCGCTAACGCCCTCCTCCGGGTTCAGACCAGCATGGGCGGCTCGGCCAGTCACCTTGATTCGGTATTGTCGCACCCCCTTGCGGGCTGTCTTGAGCCAGCCCGCCGGGGTCAGTGACGGCTCCATGACGAAGACGCGGTTGGCGGCGTTGGCGAGCCACCGGATGTACTTCTCGGAATCGTGGCTACCGATCTCTTCGTCGGAGTTGATGAACACGACCGGCTTGACCTCTGGCTCCAGCCCGCAGTCCCGCAACGCGCGCAGCGCGAATACCGTCTGCGTCACGCCGCACTTCATGTCGTACACACCTGGACCCCGCATGCGGGATCCGTCGATCTCGACCGGCATGCCGTCGAGCGTGCCGAGCGGCCATACGGTGTCGCAGTGCCCGATCAGCAGCTGCAGCGGCGAGCTTGGCTGGCGCGGCCAGCTGGCCAGTAACATGCCGCCGCTGGTGTAGCCGGAATGCCGTCGGCAGCGGAGACCAGCCGCTGCAAGGCCCTCATCGAGCTGCTGGAGAGCCACGGCCTGTGTCTGCGGCTCGAGCGTCGGCGTCTCTGCCAAGACGAGCTTGCGAAGAAACTCCACTGCCTCCGAGTGTCTGGCACGGACGGCGCCCAGAACTTCACCGGCGAGGGGCAGCGCTGCTGGCCGCTGTTGGCCACGTTCTTGCCCTACCAGGCCACTTCGGGGTTCTGCTGTGTCGGCCATTGGCAAATCATAGTGGCACAGACCGGGCGAATCCGACTCGATGGTTGACGCATGGAGCATCTTCGGAGTCAGAGACATGTTCGACTATCTATTGATAGGCGAAAGTGACTAATGATAGGGTATCATGCTTGTCGAGAGTTCTGGGATATATCTGAAGCGATCTTACGGCGGGACGGTATCTTGACGGTGCAGAAGGCAGCCGCTTATCTATTCACCGCTCTTATCGGACTGGCGCTCTCCGTTGGAGTCGCCGACGCGCAGAGCCTCCGGGGCAGCCGTGCCTCGATGGACCGCCAGAACCGCCAAGCTAGCGCGCACGACTTCACCTTCACGCGCGACGGCAAGCAGGTCACCCGGTTCGTTCGTGCCGGCCTGCTCGTACCGCTGCGCGGCAATCGAAACTACGTCTTGAAGGACGTGTCCTACCCATACGCACGTCCGGAGGTAAAACTCTTCGCCGAGCGTTTGTCGGCGCAGTTCCGGGCCGCCTGTGGCGAGCAGTTGGTCATTACCAGTCTGACGCGCCCGCAAACCGGTCAGCCGCGCAACGCGTCGCCGCGGTCGGTGCACCCAACCGGGATGGCGATCGACCTGCGGCGGCACAACAAGCCGGCGTGTCGTAGCTGGCTCGAGAGAATCCTGTTGTCGCTCGAGGAGCGCGGTGTGCTCGAGGCGGCGGCCGAGAAGCATCCGCCCCATTATCACGTAGCGCTGTTCCCGCGACCGTATGCCGCCTACGTGCGGGCTCTCGGCAGAGGGGCCCGTTCCGGTCAGAGCGACAAGTTCACCGACGTCGTTGCTTACAAGGTGAGCCGCCGCGACACGCTTTGGAGAATCGCCCAGAGCCACGGCACGACAGCCGATCGCATCAAGTTCAAGAACGGGCTGACATCGACGAAGATTTACCCTGGCCAGGTGCTTCAGGTCCCGGTTCCGAGCCGCTAGCAGGCCGTGGTGAAAGTGTGGTGGGTCTGGTTACGGCGAGTTGGGGCCTGATGGAAGGCGGCCTGACACTGCCGATGCCCTAGCCATCGTCGAGGAAGGCCAACGCTGCAGATGGCCCCAAATCACCGTAACCCTTCGGGCGGCAGGCGGTTGCGCGCGTATCCTGTGTCGTTCCTCGTCAACGACGGGGTAACCATCGCCTCCTCCTCTCTGCTTGCCTCCACTTCGCAACACCCTATCGCCAGACCCACCACACTTTCACCACGGCCTGCTAACGCTCCGCGCTCGCGTCGCGGCTGCCACGAACAACGGCTTCCCCGAGCAGCGCGTCGTATGCCGGCGCTAGCTGATTCCAACCGTGGCGCCGCGCCACTTCCGCCGCCAGACCCTCTGTCGCGGCACGCCAACCAGCCGGATCGCGCAACACGTTGGCAAGCTTGAGCACCAGCTCGTCGCTGTCTTCATAAAGACAATGCGAGTGCGCCCGCTCCGGCAGCACCTCCGGATAGCTGAGTCGCCGCGGAAGGAGGGGAATCGCCCCGGCGGCGATCGCCTCGAGCACGCTGATGCCGTAGAACTCGTGCCAGGCAGTCGACACCACCACAGCCGACCGCCGAAGCAGCGCAGCGTACTCGTCGCGAGGGAGGAAGCCGGCGTGGACTACCCGATCACCAAGCTCGCGCATGCCCGCTTCGAAGACGCCGGGCACGCTGCCGGGGCATTCCCCACAGAGCGCCACGCGGAACCCCACACCCTGCGATGCCACGCTGTGCAGAGCGGCAAAGAACGCTGCGGGGTTCTTGTCGTATTCCCAGCGATGGTTCCAGACAACCAGCGGCGGCTCACCATGAGGGGCTGCGGAGCGCTCGGTAGCCCCACCGTCAGTGCCGCCCGCATCACCGAGGTCATCCACTCGAATGCCGGCATACATCACTTCGCTTCGCTCTCGCACCTGTCCGACGCAGTCGAGCTCGTGATGGTCGGGCGTTGCCTCGAGGAACTCGGGAAGGCTGGCGAGCAGCTCGTCGCGGTGGAATGCAGAGTTGAACACGACGCGGTCGGCCGCCAGCATCGATACCAGGTTGATGAAGGCAAACTGCTCGTTCCCCGGCTGGTGCCGCGGCCGGCAGTGGCGCCGGTCCTTCGGCAACGGGTAAGTGAACTGGTTCTCATGCATGTAAAGGACGAGCGGCGCCGCTGGGCGCGGCGTGCGAGTCAGCGCCAGAAACGTCGTGGCGTCGAGCATGTCGGTGGCCACAATCACGTCGGCCGGTGGCAACTCCGCGTAGCGACGCGCCAACGTGATTGCCGCCCCGCGCATACGCCACTTCCAATAGCGATCGGGAAGCGTAAGCAGCTCGAGGTCGTGTCGGCTGTGCTCCGCCAGCCCTTCGGCCCAGGACGAATGGCTACCCCCGTGGTAGGGGGACAACACAGCGACGCGGATCGGGACTTTCAATCTCAATTTCTCCTTTAAATAAGCTATCTTATGAGCTTGCTTGGCCCCGAGACGAGAGGGTGCTTTGAACTTGATAACCTATTTTGAACCTATGTTTCAGCGACGCCCTAGGCTACGCCCGAGCCGGCTAAGAACACGGTAATCCATTACCGCTATGAACCCAGGCCAACGTCTGCTTCTAGCTGGGCGACGATCCTAACGCTGACACAGTCAACGGAGATCCTGGTCGACCAAAGGAGCGCGATATCAAGGGGATCAGTGCCTACCTAAACAGGCGCATGTGGAACCTGAGTGAGATCGATGTGCGCGTCGACGAGCTCCGAAACACTGAAAGGCCAGATTGGCCTGCTTCCGAACGCATGGCGCATAGCACGGCGGCCCAGGCCGGGTCCCGAGACCGACGCACGAACCGCCGCCAAATCAAGGGGGCACAGCACTACATCGACTACAAGGGCGGGAAAAAGCGGCGCGCGTTCGCGAGTCATTCTCCGAAGCAAAAGACCATCGGATCGTATGGTCAAGTAATGGAGACGATCGGCTTGGGGCCCTACGACCTGAGAATGACGGCGGAGGTAGTCGAGGCCCTTGACCGCCTTAAGCAGTGGGGTTTCTACGTCGACTGCATCGGAGGATCGTTCCAGTCACCCGACATGTTTGCAGCGAACGAGGACGAGATCCTCGACGTCGTGCTCGCGGTTGCCGACGCCGGCGAGGTGATGCCTCCCAAGTCGACCTGGTTCGAGCCCAAGCTGCGCGACGGTCTAGTGGTGCTGTTGCTCGGCGCTCCGCCCGGTCATTGATCCTTCGCAGCGGCCGAGACGTTGAAGCTACGCTGCTCCGACTCGACCTCTACGGTGGCGGCGCTGCGGCCGGAAACGACTTCCCAGATCCACCGACCGGTGGTGAGTGGCGGGTTGATCTGGAACGTGCAGGTATCGCCCAGGCAATTCCTGATAGATGCCAGGGGGTACTCCAAGCGCTGCCCCGAGGCCCTTTGTGTGAGCACCACGAGCAAGGCATTGGTGCGCTCGTCGGAAGTCCAGCGGAGAGTGGGCGTTGTTCCGACGGTCTCCCCCTCTAGCGGTAGCTTGAGGCGAGCCGGGCGTGGGAACGCCTTGCGCCTGACCTTGAACTGAGTCGTGCTCCAGGGGCCGGGCCCGCGGACGTTGATGCCGCGCACCGACCAGCTGAAATCACCGTCCTGGAACGGTCCCGGACTGAGGTCGTTGCTGGCGACATTGCAGTTGCCCGTACTGTCGCAATGCTGGTCATCGCGAAACACGCGTCGGTACACCTGGCGGCCGGCCTGCTCCACCACCACCTCGTAGGTGTCGGTGTAGATCGTCCGCGACCACTGCAGCTCCGGGAACACGAGGTTCGAGAAGTCGTGTGGCCTCAACTGCGCGGCCGGCCCGGGTGGGGATTGCGGCTCGATCTCGAAGCTTCGATCTGCCGTCGGATCGCTCGAGCCGAAAGCATTCAGCGCGGCCACGCGCGCGAAGTACTCGTCGGGAAGGAGGTTGGTGAGGGTCGTGCTGGTGCCGGTGACGTCGCGCACCGCCAAGTCCGAGGCCCCGGCGGCACGCCCCACCTGGATCCGATACGAGCTGGATGCCGGGCCCGCGGGTGCAGGGCTCCAGGAGAACGTGACGCTGTCCTTGTTGACCGTGGCAGTGAGATCGCGTGGCGTGTTGGGCGGTGAGCCCGTCGCGAACGACACATCCGGCGTCGGGGAACCGGTTCCGTTCTCGTCTCGCGTCGACACGCGCGCGTAGTACGTACCGTCGGGCACACCTGTCAGGGTCACGGTCGTCTGGTTGGTCGTGGTGGTGAGGTAGTCGGAGGCGCCCGGCGACTTGCCGACGTTGATGACGAAATCGTGCGAGGTGGCCACGCGCCCTATGTCGGTCCAGCTCAGCGTCACGTTCGGGCTGTCGACTGAGGCCGCCAGATTCGTTGGTGGCGGCGGCGGCGGTGGTGGTGGCGGCGGTGGTGGTGGCGGCGGAGGAGGAGGTGGCGAGTTGGTGTATCGCAGCGCATTAAGCCCATTGACGTCGTCGCCGCTCAGCGCAGCACCGCGCCCGTCGCCATGAATGAAGGGCGCCATCAGCGCTCCCCCGTTGCCCGAGTGGTCCAGCCCGATGATGTGGCCGAACTCGTGCCCGAGTAGCTCCGCGGCCGCGTTCGCATCCGTCGCCAGGAAGCAATCGATGGCGTCCTGAACGACGATCTCCCCGTCCGTGATCCTGAAGAACGTGATCCCGTCGACGCTGAACGTGCTGTCGCCGACGAACGTGCGCGCGAAGGCCAGGGTGCCGCCGGCGGCGCAATCGAACGAACCGGCTATCTCGCCGTTCGGATCCTCGTAGCGAATGATGCCAGGGCCTCCGCCAGGTGCCTGCATGCTCAGGAGGCTGGCACCGTTCCAGGCTCCGGCGCCGCTACTTGCCGCCGAGGTGCCACCGTCGGGCGTGCCGACCAGCGAGCCGTTGATGCCGAAACCAGGAGACAGATTCGACCAGCGTCCCGCCATCCCTCCGAAGTCGATCAGGCCAAAGAGCGCCCGGGCACGCTGCTTCCGATCGTCGTCGACAAAATAGTCGGCAGGCTTGTCCTGACCTCGAGCGGTCTGCCGGATCCAACCGGCGAAACGCGGCGCGCGGCGCAGACCGAGCCAGCGCTGGCCGCCTGGCGCTCGACGTTGCCCGGCGGTGGAATCGGCGAGATCGACTCCTCGAAAGGCGTAATCGCGACCGCCGGACGCCTCCACGAAGAAGGCGCCGAGCTGCATCTCGACGACTCGCCACACGTCATCTCGATCCCGATACAGGAAGAGCAGCACACGCTGGCCAGCGACCAGGCCCGGGGCGCTCGATACTCGCTCGAGCGTGCCGTCCGGCCGCAGGCCACCGGCGGTTCGCACCAGCAGGCGCCGCCGCCGAGATCCCTTGAGGGTGCGTTCGACCCGAACCTCGAAGTCGGTGTGGGCGTTGTCGCCCAGCATGACCGCGGTGCGGGGGCCTATGATTCCCTCGACGATCAGCTCAGCTTGGCGTACCAGCGTAGCGTCGGCGATCGGCGCGTACGAATGCGCCCCTGCTGGCGAGACCAGCAGGAGCACGAGCAGGCTGATAAGGGCCGCGATCGTCATGTGCCCGCAGCGTCGAATCAGCGCTCGACTGTTCGCTTCTTGAACGCTCGGCATGGCAGCACCACGCAGTCGCGCCAGCGTCGCTACGGCCCGGGTGCCCCCACCCGAGGCCTGTTCACGACTCGGCAGTCGCCCACAGAATGCCCCTATTATGCGCGATTTGGCGGCCAGTACGGTCGGCTTGCCGCGTCTGGAGCCGTTGCCCTCGAAGACGAGACACGGGTGCATTGGTACCTGTGGGACGGTCCGCGCCCCGCTGTGCAGTCCTCCGCCAAGCGCGGCGGATATCTCGCGGCCAGGTACCAGAATGAGCTCTTCGACCACTCTGATCACCTGTCAACCTTCCGTGGCTTTGGCATCGGCGAGGCGGGCGTTCGCTCTCGCGTGTGGCTGATCGTGGAGCCAAAGGAGTACGACTCTGCGACCGGGCGCGGCGTGTACCCGCGAGGCGATCGCAATGCTCTGCTGCTGCGTGGTGGGGCTGACGCCGGTGGGCCGCTGCCGTTGCGGGACTGGGGATACGAGTTCGCCACCAAGATGCCTAAGCAGCTCCACGATGCGCTCGTGGCGGCACGGTCTGGCCAGGCCGGCACCGTTACCGATCGCAAGTGGCGGGATCGGTTGAAGGAGCGGTTCGGATCTCGCTGGAAGATGCCGACGCTCCGTTTGGCCGTCGGCGGGCCCGCAACTGTAGACGCGAGCCAGCCCGGAACAAGGACACGGAAGGGTCGGAATTCCAGGGGGAGAACACCCAGCGGCGGTGGCGCTGCGGGTGGCACAGGCGGTTCACTAAACACCGGAAGACGGGCCGGCAAAGCCGCTGCTCGACGGATTCACGCTGCCGCTGACATACCGGATTACGTCAAGGTGCCGGCCGATGACCTGGAGAGGGGCATGCTGGCGGCTTGGGACCGTGCATACGACCCGAAGAAGTATCCGGCAGGGGTGGTCCTTCTGAACATCGAGCACTGCGTGCTCATCGCACAGGTCAGGCACTGGCAGGCCAAGTACCCCGACCCTCTAGCGGACGAAGTCCAGCAGGTTGTTGAGAACGTCTATGGCGAGATAGCGGTTGCTAAGGTGGCCCATTCCGAGCACCTAAGGAGCATCCTGCCAAGGGAGACCATCGAGCAGATGCGCGAACCTGCGGCTTTGACGATGGGACTGCTCGGGCTCATGGGCGAGGAGGCTGTCATCGGTAGGCGGATCGCCGGTGCACTGCAAATCCGCGGCAATCGGGCAGCTGGAGCCGCTTGAAGAGTCGAGAACCACCTGGGGCGGGGTTCCGGGAGTCAGGGCGGTAAGACTGCGCTCGGGTAGCGACGAGGAGATCCTCGACATGGTTCTGCTCACCAGGCGCCACGACCTGCTATTGCCCCGACACTAGCTGCCGGCAACACCGACGCTGGCCAGACCGCGTGCGCCACTCAGCTTCTTGCCGGAGAGAATCTCGTTGGTCGCACATTCAATGTCGACGCTGTACAACCAGCGGCCCTTCGTCTTGACGTCGGCACCGTCGAGTACGAATGCGGTGCCGTTCTTGTCGGCCACCAGGCTGGTAACGAACTCGAACGGCAACGGAAAGCCACATGGCAGCCGCAGGGTGCCGGCGACGATCAGGGCAAGTTCGGCTAGGTTGGCGAACCAATAGCGTCCGGCCGCATCGATATCGAATGCCGTGGCCTGAACTCCAGCCCGGTTCCACACCTGCTTCGTCTTGGCGAGGTTCTTCCCGGTTATGCGCCAGATGCTGTCCCAGCGATCCGTGAACAGCGTCGTGATCAGCGGCCCGCCGTCGCCGTCGACGAAGTACACGTTGCCAGACGTGTCGCGCGCCAGCAGCTTCGGATTGAACAGCTCCTTGTGCGGCGCGAGTTGTGAGAACTCACCGCTTTCCAGGTCGTATCGCCAGACACGTCCGTCGGCCACCGTCTGTCCACCTACCACGGCGCCCTGATCCACGATGATCAACCCTCCCCGTCCATCGAACAGAACATCGTTGGCGAAGCCGAACGACGTTGCCAGGTCCCCGGGGGCGACCAGCTCGGTGAGATTGTTCCGCGTCTTTCCCACCTCGAAGAGGAGCACGCGCGACACTGCCGCTATCGCCAACAGGCCGGTGGTCGAATCAAAGTCGACGCCGCGCGCCACGAAGCTCGTCTTGACCTTGTTGGCCTTCACCCCAACGGGGTCTTCGACGTGGAGCTCGAGCGCGCGGAACCGCTTCTCGGTGGCCGACAGAAGCTCTCCGGGCTCGGGATTCAGCCGCCGGAGGTCGAGGTCGGTGATCGCCCGTTTGGCTCCGAGCCGACGGTCGGCACGCTGCGCGGCGCGGTCGTCAGCCCGTAGAATGCCTCGCCTCTCGAGCGCCGCGGCGACCATAGGGTTAGTCGCGGACTCCGTCTGTGCAGTCATCGTTGCCGGTAGCGCAATCGGGCTAGCGACCAACAGGGCGACGAGCAGAGCCCGGGGCATGAGGTGACGCAAGAGCTTCCGTACCATGGATGAAACGAAGAGGCATGGCGCAGACGCAGAGTGCGCCGCACGCGGTTTTAGAATTACGATCGCCACCGATTATAACGCGCGCAAGAGTCGATTGACCCGCCTTGAGCCCGAGCATACGATGACGAGTTCAGTGTCTCGGGTCGGGGGTTCGATGAACGCACGGCGCGGGAACTACTGGGTGGTGAGCGTAGCTCAACCGGTTAGAGCACTCGGCTGTGGTCCGAGAGGTTGGGGGTTCAAGTCCCCTCGCTCACCCCATGCGCGCCCGTAGCTCAGCATGGATAGAGCGTCAGATTCCGGATCTGAAAGTCGCAGGTTCAAATCCTGCCGGGCGCATGGTTTTTGCTCGTTTTGGTAATCTGAGCCTAGTTCGTCGGGCCGCTAGCTCAACTGGCAGAGCAACGGACTCTTAATCCGTAGGTTCTAGGTTCGATTCCTAGGCGGCTCACTTTCTCTCGACAGGTTGATACTGGACCTGCCGGTCGCTTGCCGGATTCGGTCGCGCGCCCGCCGGGCAAGCGACAACCGGGGGCGAGAAACGCCGCGCGAAAGTGGCGGAATTGGCAGACGCGCTGGCCTTAGGAGCCAGTGGGCTAACGCCCGTGGGGGTTCGAGTCCCCCCTTTCGCATGTTCCCAAGAGCTTCACCGGCTGGCTGATAGGTAACGAACGACGCGGCACACTGTACTTTGGACTCTTCGACACGACCGGAAACAGTAGGACAATGAACGCGACGACCGATCATGAAACCGAACACTCCCAGGACGGGGTTCGGCACACTCTCCGACTGGTGGTTCCGGCCGAGGTGATGCGCCAGCGGCTAGATACGGCCGCGCAAGCGTTTCGCGGCCACGCACGGCTCGCCGGCTTCCGTCAGGGTAAGGCGCCGCTGTCGATGGTCGCCCAGCAGTTCAGCGACCAGATTCGACAGCGCGTGCTGGACAACGCCATCCCTGAGCTCGTTCGAGCCGAGTTGGAGGCACGTGATCTGCGACCACTCGACTCGCCAACCCTCGGCGACGTGGAGTTCCATGCTGGCGAGGCGCTGACCTTCACGGTGAGCTTCGATACGGCGCCGGAGGTGACCATCGCCGATACCGACTTGAGCGCCACGCGGCCGCGCTCGGAGCTCACCGACGAGATGATTGACGAAGCCCTGGCGAGCCTGCGCGAGCGCGCCGCCAGCCTCGCGCCGGCGAAGGAGGGTGCGGGTGTGTCGGCCGGCACCTATGCTCGATGCGAGATCGCGCTTTTCGCTAAGGACGGCAAGGGAAGAAAGCTCCTGGAGGAGAACCGCTACGTCCATGTCGGAGAGGAACGCGCCATCCCCGGCCTCAACGCCCAGCTCGAGGGTATGACCGTAGGTGAAGAGCGTACGTTCGTAACAGTGCCAGCCGACACCTATCCGAACTCATTGCTCGCTGGAAAGGAAGTCCGCTGTCGCGTGCAGGTGACCGAGATCAAGAGTCGGCATCTGCCGACAATCGACGATGATTTCGCCAAGGACCTCGGGTTTGACGATCTTGATGGGCTCCGCATCAAGGTCGGCGAGGATCTGAAGAAGTCACTCGAGGCAAAGGCGGATCGGGAGATCGAGCAACAGTTGCTCGACCAGCTGCGAACAAACAACCCGGTGGACGTGCCTGGGTCTCTCGTCGAGCAGCGCCTCAACGAGATGTCACAGCGCTTCGCCTCCGACGTGGCGCAGCAAGGTGTCGATCCGCGCGAGGCGGTCAACTGGGCGGAGTTCCGAGCCGAGAATCAGACACGCGCCAGCCACGGAGTCGCCGAGGAACTGTTGCTCGATCGGATTGCCGACGATGAGCAAATCGTCGTCGATGATGAGGTGGTCACGGAGGAAATTCGCTCCCAACTCGCCAGCAGCGGGGGGGGAAACGAGCGGCCTCTTCCGTCCGTCGTCCAGCAGATGCGGAAAGAGGGGGCCTTCGAGGGATTGCGTCTGACGATGCGCCGACGTTTGGCTTTGGATCACCTTCGGCAGCGTGCTACGATCATCGACGATGGCGGCGAAAACGTCAGTGTTTCCGGGGCTTAGTGAGTCGTCGGTACTGGGTTGACGCCGCTCCTTTTTTTCTCTGAAGAGTCGCGGTTCGGGGCGCCATGCGCCCGCCTACCTCGGAGCCCACGATGACGCTCGTCCCCATGGTCGTAGAACAGACTGCTCGGGGCGAGCGCGCCTACGACATCTACTCGCGGCTGCTCAAAGATCACATCATCTTCATCGGTTCTCCGATCGACGATGTGATCGCCAATTTGGTTATCGCCCAGCTGCTGTTCCTCGAGGCGGAAGACCCGGAGCGCGACATCTCGCTCTACATCAACAGCCCGGGCGGCTCGGTCACCGACGGGCTAGCGATGCTCGATACGATGCAGTTCATCCGACCCGACGTGTCGACGATATGCATCGGCCAGGCGATGAGCATGGGCGCGATTCTTCTCGCTGCCGGCACGCCGGGGAAGCGTTTCGCGCTACCGAACGCGCGCATCATGATCCATCAGCCTTCGGGCGGCATGCAGGGAACCGCGTCGGATATTCAGATCCAGGCACGCGAGATTCTACGGCTCCGCGAACAGCTCAACCTTATGCTCTCGAGCTGGACCGGCCAGCCCGTAGAAACGATCGCGTCGGACGCCGACCGGGACTTTGTTCTGACAGCGGCAGAATCCGTCAAGTATGGTTTGATAGACAAGGTCATTGACTCGCGCGATGCGAGCTAACATGCCCACCCACGGGCGATCGATGGGGCGAGCGCATTTCCGGCTTCCAGGAAATCGAATATGAGTCGATCCAGCTCGGGAAACTCATCGCTACGCTGTTCATTCTGTAGCAAGAGCCAGAGCGAAGTTCGCAAGCTGATCGCCGGCCCGAACGTGTACATCTGCGATGAGTGTATCGAGATCTGCACCGACATCATCGCAGAGGAGCGTGACCTCGAGGAGCGCAGTGAACTCGTCGAGCTGCCCAAGCCGGCGGAGATCAAGGCCTTCCTCGACCAGTACGTCGTCGGACAGAGCGCCGCCAAGAAGAAGCTCGCTGTCGCCGTCTACAACCACTATCGGCGTAACGATCTGCTCGACCGACCGACCAGCGACGATGTCGAGCTCTCGAAGAGCAACATCCTGCTGATCGGGCCCACCGGAACCGGCAAGACCCTGCTGGCGCAGACGCTCGCTCGCGTGCTCCAGGTGCCCTTCACGATCGCCGATGCCACCACCCTCACCGAAGCGGGATACGTCGGCGAAGACGTCGAGAACATCGTGCTCAAGCTCTTCCAGGCTTCGGGCTACGACAAGGAAACGACCGAGCGCGGCATCATCTATATCGACGAGATCGACAAGATCGCCCGCAAGGACGAGAACCCCTCGATTACCCGCGATGTCTCGGGCGAGGGGGTACAGCAGGCGTTGTTGAAGATCTTGGAGGGCGTGCAGGCGAACGTACCGCCGCAGGGTGGGCGCAAGCACCCGCATCAGGAGTTCTTCCAGATCGATACGACCAACGTCCTGTTCATCGTGGGCGGCGCGTTTGTCGGCCTCGACCGCATCATCTCGCAGCGCCTCGGACAGCAGGGATTGGGCTTCAACGCCGACGTAAGGCAACACGCGGCCACCGAAGAGAACCTCTTCGCCCAGGTGCAGCCAGCGGACCTGATCCGCTACGGGCTCATTCCCGAGTTCGTCGGCCGCTTGCCGGTAGTTGGCCATCTGAACCCGCTCAATTGTGAAGATCTCGTAACGATCCTGACGGAGCCGAAGAATGCGCTCTTGAAGCAGTACCAGAAGCTCTTCGATTGCGAGGGCGTGAACCTCAAGTTCACCGACGATTCGTTGGTGGCGATCGCCGAAGCGGCGATCGACAGAGGGATCGGCGCGCGTGGTCTTCGAGCGATCATGGAAGACTTCATGCTCGAGATCATGTACAAGCTGCCGAGCGAGATCGGCGTCGAGGAGTGCGTGATCTCACGCGAGGTCGTGGAGAGCAAGATCGACCCGCTAGCGGTGATAAAGAAGGCCGGCTGAGTGCTTTTCATCGAGCCCTAGCAGGCGCTCCGGCGCCGCCTGAAGCTGGCGCAAAACAGGTCGGCGAAGCCCCGCTTCAGGGTCCGGGCCCACCTGCCAGGCGCACATGTAGTTTGCGGCCGTCTCTCGCCACCGTGTAACCTCTACCGTGTAGGGGGAAGCAGCGCAGCCGCTGGCTGCGTACGCGCCAATTGAGACTTCTACCGTAGCTCGGCCCTCGGCCACGGTTTCGTAGGCGCACGATCTCGACATCCGGTCGGGCACCACCAAAATCTCCCACGTCCTATGGCAAATCAACCAACCGGTGAATACCAGACTCTGCCTCTTCTGCCGCTGCGGGATGTTGTCATCTTCCCCGGGATGATGATGCCGTTCGTGGTCGGTCGCTCGCGCTCAGTCAACGCGCTCGAGCGCGCCATGGAGACCGGCAAGCGCCTGTTTCTGTCGGCGCAGAAGGACGCTGAGACCGAAGACCCCGGCGCCGGTGACATCTACAGCCTTGGCACGGTCTCGACCATCGTACAGAGCCTCAAGCGGCCCGACGGCACCGTGAAGGTTCTTGTCGAAGGGGTGCAGCGAGCGCGCGTCATCGAGCCCACCGACGAGACCGATTTCCTCGAAGTCGTGGTCAAGCCGATCGAAGACGCCGACGTCGACGATCAGCTTTCGCGCAAGACACGGCGCCTGGTGCGACTGTTTGAAAAGTACGTGAAGCTGTCGTCCAACCTGCCGAACGAAGCGGTACTGGCGGCGGTGAAGAAGGACCACCCCGGCCGCCTCGCCGACACCATCGCGGCCCACTTGCCGCTCGACGTGCCTGCCAAGCAGGAGATTCTCGAGATCGTTGATGTCGAGGCACGCCTGGACCGACTTACCCAGTACATCAGCACCGAGATGGAAAAGGTGAAGATGGACCGGGAGATTCAAGGTCGCGTCAAGAAGCAAATGGAGCAAGCCCAGCGCGAGTACTACCTCAACGAGAAGATCAAGGCGATCCAGAAGGAGCTCGGCCGCGGCGACCGCGAATCCGAGCTCGATCAGCTCCGCCGACGTATCGCCGAGGCCCGTCTACCTGCAGAGGTCGGCGACAAGGTAGAGCAGGAGCTCGATCGCCTCGAGTCGATGCCACCGATGTCCGCTGAGGCGACGGTCTCACGCAACTATGTCGAGTGGCTGGTGTCGGTGCCGTGGTTCCGCCGCAACCTGGAGAACCGCGACCTGGATCGCGCCCGCCAGGTGCTTCAGGAGGACCACTACGGCCTCGACGACATCAAGGAGCGTATCCTCGAGTTCCTTTCAGTCCGTCAGCTGGTCGATAACCCGCGCGGCTCGATCCTTTGCTTCGTCGGACCGCCGGGCACCGGCAAGTCGTCGCTCGCCAAGTCGATCGCCCGTGCAACGGCACGGGATTTCGTGCGCCAGTCGCTAGGCGGCGTCCGCGACGAGGCCGAGATCCGCGGCCATCGGCGCACCTATATAGGAGCGTTTCCGGGGCAGATCATGCAGCGCATGAAGCAGGCGGGCGTGGTCAACCCGGTGTTCTTGCTCGACGAGATCGACAAGATGAGCATGGACTTCCGCGGCGACCCGTCGGCGGCACTGATGGAGGTCCTGGATCCGGAACAGAACCACACGTTCGTCGATCACTACCTGGATGCCGAGTACGACCTGTCGAACGTGATGTTCATCTGTACAGCCAACGTGCTGCATACGGTACCCGGACCCCTGCAGGACCGCATGGAGGTAATCCACCTGTCGGGCTATACGCAGCAGGAGAAGCTGGAGATCGCCCGACGACACCTGCTCGGCAAGCAGATCGCTTCGCACGGTTTGCTGCCGGGTCAACTCGAGATCACCGACGAGGCGCTCGACAAGCTCATCGACGAATACACTCGGGAGGCCGGTGTCCGCCGTCTCGAGCGCGAGCTCGCCAAGGTGTGCCGCAAGGGCGCACACGATCTGGTGCAGCAGCACTCCGAAGGAATCGCGCTCGCCGCCGAGGAAGATGCCCTGCGTCAGTCCAGCGTCGCCGGGCCGCCGTCAGACGATGCGCCCGAAGACGCCATCGTTGATGCCGGCGATGCCGATGCCGATCAGCCGGAAGCCGAAGTCAGCGAAGACGACGGCGATTCCGATGCGGTCGACATGGGCGGCCCGGAGAGCACCGAAACGACTGGCGGCAGGCCTCGTGACGAGGTGGATGACCCCGACGAGTTGACCGAGCTCACCGCCGATGACATCTTCGTCGAGGCGCGCGACCCGCACGCCCAGTCACTGCCGATTCGGAGCCTCACCGCAAGGGCGATCCCCGAGGACTCCACGATCGTCGTCGATGAGGAGCGTCTCGAGGAATATCTGGGCGTACCGCGCTACAAGAGCAAGCGCCGCGAAGAACAAGCTGCCGTAGGGCTCGCTTGTGGCCTCGCATGGACCGAGCGCGGTGGCGAGAAGCTCGACATCGAAGTGTCGACCATGCCCGGCAAGGGCAAGCTCTCGCTCACCGGACAGCTCGGCGATGTGATGCAGGAATCCGGCCAGGCGGCACTTTCTTACATCCGTGCGCGCGCCCGGAACTTGGGCGTGGCATCCGACTTCTACACCAAGCTCGACGTCCACGTGCATGTGCCCGAGGGGGCCATTCCCAAGGACGGTCCCTCCGCGGGTATCACGCTGGCAACAGCGATGGTCTCGGCACTGACCGGAATACCGATCCGGCACGACCTCGCCATGACCGGCGAGATCACGCTGCGTGGCCACGTCCTGCCGATTGGCGGCGTGAAGGAAAAGGTGCTCGCCGCGCATCGCGTCGACATCAAGACGGTGCTACTGCCGGCGGAGAACGAGAAAGATCTCAAGGACGTGCCGGAGGAGATTCGCGATCAGCTCACCTTCCACCTCGTCTCGACGGTGGAGGAAGTGCTGAAGCACGCGCTGGTCTCGCCGCTGACACCGCTGCCGAACGAGGAGCAGGATAGCGGCATCACCGCGGATCTACCTCCGAGTGACGCGCCGGAGCCGCCGCTAACCCACTAGCAGGCTGTGGTGGAAGTGTGGCCGAAACTATCAGCCGGCCCTGGCCAAGGGGCCTAAGCGTGTCACGCCGCGAGGACATCACGACGTGAAGATCCAGGACGTCCGGTCGGAGTTCACGACATCCCGTCCCGGGGACTACCCGTCAGACGCGCTACCCGAAATCGCGTTTCTCGGTCGATCCAACGTCGGCAAGTCTAGCCTCATCAACTCATTGCTCAATCGAAAACGATTGGCGCGTACCAGCAAGGCACCTGGCCGCACGCGCGCTATTCATTGGTATCGCGTCGAGGGCAGCGGGCAACGATGCCACTTCGTCGATCTGCCGGGGTACGGCTACGCACGCGTGCCGCGGCGCGTGCGCGAGCATGAGTGGGCGGCGCTCATCGAAACCTACCTGCGGTCAAAGCAGCCGATGGCGGTGGCTATACAGCTCCTCGACATCCGGCGTGAAGGCCCGACGACGCTCGACGAGCAGATGATCGAGTGGCTACGGGCCAACGAGCGGCCCACGACCTACGTGCTCACCAAAGCCGACAAGCTGTCGCGCTCGCGCCGCGCTCGCGCCGCCCAGCTCTTCGCCCGCAAGTTGCAGCTGCCCGACGGTATGCGGCCTATTCCGTACTCCACAGTGACCGGCGAGGGCCGCGCCGAACTATGGTCGGTGCTCGACTCCCATATCGCGAAGGGCTCACCGGGCTACGGAGAACGGCTAGCAGGCCGCGGTGGAGTCGATGAAGATCACCGTTGAATGGTATTCTTGCGGGTCTGCCCACCATGGCGATACTCGCCTCCAATCGCTCCCTTACGGCACCGCTGTGGATAGCGAGAACAGGACAACGCTCCCATGAAAGAAGGACTGCATCCGGAGTACCATCCTGTCGTCTTTGTGGACAGCGCCGCTGATTTCGAGCTGGTTACGCGGTCGACCAAGACGAGCAGCGAAACGCGCCAGATCGACGGGGTCGATCACTACGTCATTCGCGTCGAGATCTCTTCGGCGTCGCACCCGTTCTTCACCGGCGAACAGCGCTTCATCGACACCGCCGGCCGTGTGGAGAAGTTCCAGCGCAGGTACGAACAGTTCTATCAGAAGCAGGACGACGCCAAACAGAAGGTGGTCAAGAAGGCAGAGGCCGCGGCGACCGCGACCGCGATTACTGTGGCGGCTGCTGCCGCTGCACGCGTCGAAGACGCGACTGAGACCGCTGCCGCCGAGGACGCCCCGGAGACTGACGCCGCCGTTGAGGACGTTCCGCAGGCTGATGCGACCGCAGAAACCGAACCGGAGGCTGCCGCCGAGGAGACCGGCGTCGATGCCGCCGCGGAGCCCACTGAGGCCGAAGCTCTCTCCGGGGATGGCGGCGAAGACCACGCGGAAGCTGACCACGATCCTGAAGCCGAGAGCTAAGGAGCGCCGACCACGCTCGTGGTCGGCGCGTTCCGACCGTGCAAGAACAGGTCGTGACCCGGCTTCAGGAACTGGAAACACGCTTCGAGGCGCTCAACGACGAGATCGCGCGCCCGGAGGTTATCCAGGACACCACGCGATACACCGAGCTCATAAAGCGACACGCCGATCTCGATCAGATCGTCACCGCATACCGCCAGCTGCAGCACCTCGCTGGCGGAATCCGCGACAGCGAGGAGTTGCTCGAAGAGGCGGACCCCGAGATGCGCGAGCTGGCCGAGGAGGAGATCCTCCGGCTCAGTGGCGAGCGTGACGAGCTCGAGCAGGCCCTCTATCGCATGCTGCTCCCGAAAGACCCCAACGACGCCAAGAACGTCGTGCTCGAAGTCCGAGCCGGCACCGGCGGCGAGGAGGCCGCCCTGTTCGCCGCGGAGATCTTTCGTATGTACGCCCGGTATGCGGACTCCAAGCGCTGGAAAGTAGATGTGCTGAGCGAGAGCGGCACCGATACGGGAGGACTCAAGGAAGTGATTGCGGTCATCGAGGGACGCGGCGCCTACAGTCGCCTGAAGTACGAGAGCGGCGTCCATCGGGTACAGCGAGTGCCCGAGACCGAGTCGTCTGGTCGCATCCACACCTCGGCTGTCACCGTAGCAGTCATGCCCGAAGCGAAAGACGTTGAGGTACAGATCGAGGACAAGGACCTGCGAATCGACCGATTCTGCTCGTCCGGCCCTGGTGGTCAGAGCGTGAACACCACCTATTCGGCGATTCGGGTGACCCATCTGCCCAGCGGCCTGGTGGTCTCATGCCAGGACGAGAAGTCGCAGCACAAGAACCTGGCCAAGGCGATGCGCGTGCTGCGCTCACGTCTCTTCGACCAGAAGATGCAGGAGCAACAGGCCGAACGAGCTGCCGAGCGTCGTGGAATGGTGGGCAGCGGTGACCGGAGTGAGAAGATCCGCACCTACAACTTCCCGCAGAATCGGATGACGGATCATCGCGTACACCTCACGGTGCACCGGCTGGCCGAGATACTCGGCGGCGACCTGGAGGCAGTGCTCGACGAAGTGATCAGCGCTTTCGAGGCAGAGCGTTTGAAGGCCGAGTTTCAGGCGGCCAGCTAACGTGTCGGGCCGGGGATCAGGGTCGGGGTGATCGTGGCCTGCGCGCCTCCGACCGTCGATGCGGCCCTACGCGTCGCTACGAGTCGACTCGAGGCAGCCGGCGTCGACGCGCCTAGAATCCAGGCCACCGCTTTGCTCGGGCACGCGCTGCAGGTCGACCGAGCAGCGTTGCTGGCTAGCCTCTCGGACACGGTCGATCCGGAGACGGCCAGCACCTTCGAAAGGCTGATAGAACTTCGCTGCGCCCGCCACCCTCTTCAGTATTTGATCGGCCGCGCCAGCTTCCTTGATTTCGAGGTGCGGGTCAGGCCCGGTGTCTTTATCCCACGACCCGAAACCGAACAGCTCGCCGAACAGGCGCTGCGGCTCTGGAGCCCATCGCACCCCTGGGTGATCGACGTAGGTACGGGCAGCGGCGCGGTCGCCATTGCGCTGGCCCGCGGGTCTACACGGTGCCGCGTGCTGGCGATCGACCGGTCGCCAACAGCCCTTGCGTCGGCCGCCGCCAGTGCAATCGACAACGGCGTCGAGCAGCAGATCAGTTTCGTCCGGTCGGATCTCCTATCGGCAGTTCGATCGTGTCCGCCAAATAACGGTATCGGTCTGCTGGTCAGCAACCCCCCCTACGTGCGAGCTGACGATGTCGTGCAGCCCGAGGTCCGCGATCATGAGCCCGTTGCGGCGTGGGCCGCCGGACCGCTGGGCACCGAGATCTATGCGCGACTCATTCCCCAGGCGGCTGAGCGACTCGACACGCTTCGCCCCATGCTGCTCGAGCTCGGCTACGACCAGGCGGAGGCGGTGACGGAGCTGCTACAGCGTGATGGCCGGTGGCTCAACTGCCGGATTGACCCCGATTTCCAGAACATTCCACGCGTATTGACGGTGCTCCGGCGTTGATTCGGGGTTTGCGGCCACCCGCTGACCACGAGCCCCGCTACTGATCGATCAGCCCAGAACACTACAATCCCCTCATGGAAAAACTACGCATCCGCGGTGGGCACCGGTTGAGTGGCCGCGTACCCATCGACGGCGCCAAGAACGCGGCGCTGCCGGCGCTGGCGGCAACCCTGCTCAGCGACGACGAGACGCACCTCGAGAACGTCCCCGGGGTTCGCGACGTCGATACCACCTGCCGCCTGCTTCAGCAGCTCGGCAGCACCGTGGCGCGCCCGGCGCCCGGCGTCGTCGTGGCGCGCAGCGCTGCGGCACCGGAATCTGAAGCGTCCTATGACCTGGTGAAGACCATGCGGGCGAGCTTCCTGGTGTTGGGACCATTGCTGGCCCGCACTGGGCGCGCACGAGTGTCATTGCCGGGAGGCTGCGCTATCGGCGCCCGTCCGGTCGACCGTCACCTTGCGGGACTCGCCCGGCTCGGCGCCGAGTTCGATCTCGACCAGGGGTATGTAGAGGCGCGCTGTAAGCGGCTGCGAGGGGCGGAGGTCGTGTTCGACGTCCCTACCGTCGGCGGTACGGAGAACTGCATGATGGCCGCCACGCTCGCATCGGGGACGACCGTGCTACGCAACGCCGCCGCCGAGCCTGAGATCACCGACTTGGCGGACCTTCTGATCGCCATGGGGGCACGCATCAGCGGCGCCGGCACCGACACGATCGAGATCGAGGGAGTGGCGTCCCTGCACGGCGCGCACCACTCGATCATCCCAGATCGTATCGAGGCAGGCACATACCTGGTGGCGGGGGCGCTGCTGGGGGAAGGGCTGGAAATTGTCGGGTGCCGACCGGACCATCTCGGCGCGGTCGTAAACAAGTTGGCCGCTACCGGCACCGAGTTGCGCATCGAAGGCAACCGCATCACGGTATGGCGCGGCGACCTCCGTCCGGTCGACCTACACACTCAGGCCCACCCCGGATTTCCGACCGACATGCAGGCTCAGTTCATGGTGTTGATGACGCAGGCAGACGGGCGTTCGTCAATCCGCGAGAACATCTTCGAGAACCGATTCATGCACGTACCGGAACTCTCACGCATGGGGGCCGACATTAGAATCGACGGTCGCAACGCAATCGTCAGCGGCCCCACACCACTGGCCGGTGCTACGGTGATGGCCACCGACCTGCGGGCCTCGGCCTCGCTGGTTCTTGCCGGACTGCTCGCCGAGGGAGTGACCGTCATCGATCGTCTGTACCACCTCGACCGCGGTTACGGGGGCCTCGTGAGCAAGTTGGCGGCCGCTGGCGCCGACGTCGAACGTTTCCGCGAATAGCCAGAGGCACGATGCCTGACGACTGCCTGTTCTGCCGTATTGCTGCCGGCGACCTAGCCGCTACGATCGTGCTCGAGAACGAGCACGCCGTTGCCTTCGACGACCTCAACCCACAGGCGCCGACCCACGTGCTGATCGTACCGCGCCGCCACATTGCGACGCTCAACGACCTGCAGGCAGGAGATCAGGCGGTGGTCGGGGAACTGCTGACCATGGCACGCGACGTGGCGCGCGAGCGTGGCCTTGCAGCCGCCGGCTATCGCACGGTTTTCAACTGCAACGCCGACGCCGGGCAAACAGTGTTTCATCTCCACCTCCACCTGCTCGGCGGTCGCAAGCTGGGCTGGCCCCCCGGCTGAGTGCTACATCCCACAAATAATGGTGCGCAGCACTAGCGCCGTATTCAAGGCAGCCCACACGAGCGAGAGAAATCGATGATTCGAGATGAGACACGCAACGGCGTCCGCCTGCTCCGCATGGAGCTCGGGAGTGGCAATGCGCTCGGAGCCACGGCTATCCAGGCGATCACCACCGCGTTGGACGCCGAGCAGCGTCCGACCGTGCTCACCGGCAAGGGCCACATCTTCTCAGCCGGGCTCAATCTGGTGGAATTGGCCGCCTATTCGCGTGACGAGATCGCCTCGTTCGTCGAAACGTTCTCGGTACTCATGACCCGGACGCTGACCACCCGCTACCCACTTGTCGCAGCTGTCAATGGTCACGCGGTCGCCGGCGGCTGTGTGCTCGCCATGGCCTGCGATCGGCGTATCGGAACACGCGGCGACTACAAGATCGGCATGAACGAGATGGCCATCGGCCTCACGTTGCCGGCGGTCGTCACGGAGATCCTGCGTGACAAGCTCGCCCCGGAACAGGCGCGAACCGTCATTCTCGGGGGCGCTCTCTACAATCCTGAGGAGGCACAGCGGGCCGGGCTGCTCGACTCTGTCGCCGACAGCGCCGACGAGGCCATCGATCGAGCCTGTGAGGTGGCCCGCGACCTTGATAAGTCACCGCCGGAATTTGCCGCTATGAAGGGCAGCCTCACTGCTCCGATCATGGAGCGTTTTCAGCAAACGCGGAGAGCGCTCGACCGGCGTTTCGTCGACTCGTGGTTCGCTCCAACGGCCTCCGAGCTGCGTCAGAAGATGCTCGACCGTTTGCAGTCACGCTAGCAACAGCGTTGACGGCGCATCGTCAGGTTGCCACCGAGCGCCCTCCCGGCGTAACAGCAGCAGCACAGGCCCACACCCGGCGCGCTCCGGCGGCGCGCAAACAACGCACCGCAGCACGCATCGTCGCCCCGGTGGTAATGACGTCGTCAACCAGCACCACGCAAGGTGGACATCCGCGCGCCTGGTAGCGGGACGCGATGGCGAAAGCGTCGCGTGTATTGCGCGCACGCGCTGCCGCCCCCCGGCCAACCTGCGGCGCCGTCGCCCGAGCGCGCCGCAATAGCGCCCGCAGACGTGCCCCTGGTCGGTCTTGCGCGAGCGCCCCGGCAATAGCTTGGGCCTGGTTGTACCCGCGAGCCCACTGCCGCTGCCAATGCAGCGGCAGTGGGACCACGGTGATGGCACCGTCGGGAATCGACTCGAGCAAGCGGACCATGGGCCACCCGAGGCGGCGTCCGATGGAGGCATACCCTCGGAACTTGAGGGCCCGAATGAGCGACTGGCACGGGCCCGCGCAGACCAGCAGCCCACGGGCCGGGCGCCCACCGCCGAGATCGAGATACTGATCGCAAGGACGCAGCGCCGCTGCACAGCGCCCGCACAGAAAGGGGCCCAGCGGTTCGGCGACACCGGAGCGGTGCAATGCTGGCAACGCGGCGGCAGAATGCCGTCCAAGAGCGCTCCGAACACTTCACCACCCAACATAGCCGGGTGAGACGGTCACCCGTCCGATGGATCGCGGGAAGGCATCTGGCTCGCCGCGGCGCCTAAGTGTCCTGAGTGGGAGTGTGTCGGGCCGCTAGCGGGCCGCCGCCTCCATGCGCTCCTGGCATTCGATACAGAACGCTGCCCACGGAATCGCCTTGAGGCGTGTCTCGGTGATCTTCTCGGCGCACTCTTCGCACTCACCGTAGTCGCCGTTCTCGATGCGTTCCAAGGCGGCGTCGATCAGCATCAACTGGGCGCGATCGTTCTCCGAGAGGCTGTAGTTGAACTCCTGCGTGTACAGCTCGGTCGCTATATCGGCCAAGTCCAGGGGACCGTCTTCGCCGCTGTTCCGGCGCTGGATCTCCTTCGACCGTTTGAACGCTGCGGCCAGCTCGTGCCTACGCTCGTCGAGCGCGGCGCGGAGCTTCTTCTTCAGGACAGCTCTCATGACTATCTAACCCTATTCCAGCATCCTAGCGGTCGTAGGGATGACCGCGAATAATCGTCATTGCACGATAGACCTGCTCCGTCAACAAGAGCCGTGCTATGTCGTGCGGGAAAGTCATCTGTGACAGGCTGACCACCCGGTCTGCCCGTTGGCGGACCGTAGAGGATAATCCATCGGGCCCACCGACGACAAACACCACCGAGCGCGTGTCTTCGAAGCACTGGCGGCGGATCAATCGGGCGAACTGGCGAGACGTCATCGGTTTGCCGCCCGCGTCCAGCACAGCCACCCAGGCGGGCTCGATCTGCCGTATATACGACAACACCCCGCGGCCTTCGCGCTCCAACCGGTGGGACATGGAGTAACGGCCATCGTGACGCTCTTCGGGCACGACGACAGCTCGACAGCCCCGATAGCGTTCGATGCGGCTGATATAGTCCGCGACGCCTTCAACAGCATAGGCGGCCTTGAGCTTGCCGACCCAGCAGAAGGAGAGCGAGCTCACGCCTCGCCGGGCGGCTCGGCCGGGTCCCGCTCCAGCAGCGGCGCGTCACGCCAGAGCCGCTCCAGCTGATAGAAATCCCGCGCTGGGGACGTGAACACATGCACGATCACGTCGATGTAGTCGAGCAGCACCCAGGTGGCTCCCGAACGGCCCTCAATGTGCCCTGGCCTGGTTCCTTGATCACGAAGGCGTTCGCTTACTGCATCACAAAGCGCTTGCACGTGCGGACCGCTACGACCACTGCTAATAATCATGTAGTCCGTGAAGCTGGCGGTCTCCCGCATATCCATTACGACGCTGTGTTCGCCCTTGTGCTCGTCGAGTGCTGCCAAGGCCTCGGCAACGGTCGGCGGCAGCGCCATATCGAACCGCCCGTTCTGTGGCTCCGAGTCGGGCATCAGGTCGCTGCTTCGGTAGTCACGGCGCTCGCCGCGTACAGATCATGCGTTTGGATATAGCGCTCGACCTCGCTGGTCACACGATAGCGATTGCTCTCACCGGCGCGCGCCCGACGGCGGATCTCGGTCGATGAAAGGTCGAAATGCACCGCGTCCGACAGATAGATGCGTAGTTCGTTCGTATCGGTATCGGCGTTCGCGTCACCGCAGGTGTCGACTAGGCGGGCATGCACCGACTCTGGGAGCACCTCCCGCACGCGATCGAAACTGTTGTTGGGTCGCGAGACTACGATGTAGCTACAGGCCTCGAGCAGCGCTTCGCTCTCCTTCCAGGTCTCGATCTGCAGAAAGGAATCCAGTCCCGCAACGAAGAATACGCGAGTGTCGGTGCCGAGCTCGTCGCCGAGCGCCCGAACCGTGTCGATGCTATAGCTCTTGCCGGGCCGGTTGACCTCGAGCGCGGAGGGCGAAAAAGCCGGGTTCTGGAGCGTGGCGGCCACGACCATCGCGTAGCGATGCGTCGCCGGGGTCAGATCGGGCCGCTCTTTGTGTGGTGGCTCGTGGCAGGGCACGAACAACACCTCGTCGAGCGCGAACTGTTCGCGGATCGTCTCGGCAAGAAGCAGATGCCCGAGATGCGGCGGATCGAAGGTACCGCCAAAGACGCCCACGCGCCGTAGTGTCACTCGTCTTCCCTCCTGTCAGCGGTGTTTGCCGGAGTAGCGCAGACATCGTCGTCCGACGCGGCGCAACCGGTTTGTGAGCGAACCCAGTCAACGAGCGCTTCAAGGCCCGTCTTCTCGGCAGCCGAGATCTCACAGTAGGCGATCTGCTCGTCTTCGGCGAGCTGTCGGAGTGCCGCAATGCGCTCCGGGGAAGGCTCGAGGTCGATCTTGTTGGCAACCAGAATGCGCGGGCGATCGAGCAGATCCTCGCGATACAGCCGGAGCTCATCGCACAATTCACGGTAGTGACCCGAGGGGGTTCGCTCCAGGCTCGCCGCGTCAACCAAGACGACGAGCGCCCGCGTCCGCTCGATGTGACGCAGAAACGTCAAGCCGAGGCCTTCGCCGCGATGGGCACCACCGATCAAGCCGGGAACATCGGCGATCACTACTCGATTCCAATCTCCGGTATCCAGGACACCCAGGTTAGGCTCGAGTGTGGTGAACGGATACGCGCCGACCTTTCCCTGTGAGCCTGTCAGTGAGCGTAGTAACGTCGTCTTACCGGCGTTCGGGCGCCCCACCAACCCGATCGCGGCGACGAGCTTGAGCTCCAAGCGCAACGAATGACGCTCACCGGCCGATCCGGGTCGGGCGAAACGCGGCGCCTGCCGAGTGGACGTGGCAAAGCGGGCGTTGCCGCGGCCACCACGACCGCCGCATCCGGCGCGAAACCGTTGCTCGGGTCGTTCCATGTCGACGAGCAGCTCGCCGCTAGCGTCGTCGTACACTTCTGTTCCCGGCGGCAGGTGAACCTCGACATCTTTGCCACTGCGCCCGTGCTTGTTGCTACCCCGACCATGCGCCCCGTGCGACGACTTGAACAACTGACCTCGCCGAAGGTGGCCGAGATGGTTGTAACCGTCGTCGCAAACAAGCCACACATCGCCGCCATCGCCGCCGTCGCCGCCGTTCGGGCCCCCGTACGGTACGTACTTCTCGCGCCGGAAGGAAACGCAGCCACGACCGCCGTCACCGGACTGGACGCGAATTCGAACAAGGTCACGGAGCATCGCGTTACCACCGGTGTCCCGGAACAGAACACCCGCGACGCCGCCCGAAGCGTGCGCCCGGCTCAGGCCTCGGGGAGGACAGAGATGAACTTCCCGCGATGGCCTTTGTTCTGGAATTTCACGTACCCATCAGCGGTGGCGAAGAGCGTGTCGTCGCGACCCCGGCCAACGTTCAAACCGGGCTTGAAAGGCGTGCCGCGCTGTCGGATCAGAATCGACCCACCGGTCACGAACTGGCCGCCGAATCGCTTCACGCCGAGCCTCTGAGCGTTGCTGTCACGACCGTTGCGACTACTCCCCTGTCCTTTCTTGTGCGCCATCTGTCTATCCCTCTCGTCCGCCGGCCAATCGATCTTGGAGCTCTTTGAGGTCGTCCCAGCGCTCCTCGGCCGCAAGCGCCGCCTGCGCCGGCCAGGTCGTCGGATCGTGAGAGCGGAGGCGACCGCCAGCCGCCTCGAGGACGTCGCGAAGCGCCGCCTCGTCAGAGCCGGCGAGGGCAGCGAACGTTGCGATACCAGCGTCCTTCAACACGCTCTCGATCTTCGGGCCGATGCCCTCGATTCGCTTCAGGTTGTCGTCGCCCACCGCCACTTTCTTGGGGGCCTTGGCAGCAGTTCCCTTTGCCGACGCCTCTTTGACAGCGGCTTTCTTCGGAGCGGCTTTCTTCGGAGCGGCTTTCTTCGGAGCGGCTTTCTTCGCTGCCGACTTACCGCCGGTCGGTAGGACGATGTCGTCGATCTGCAGCGCCGTGAACGACTGCCTGTGACCGATCTTGCGGCGGTAGCCTTTGCGGCGCTTCTTCTTGAACGCCAGTAGCTTCTGACCGCGTCCGATCTCGACAACCGTCGCCTCGACACTGGCGCCATCGACGATAGGGGTGCCGACATGCACCTGATCGTCAGCGGCCACCAGACTGACGGCATCGATCGACACCTTGGCACCGACGTCGTCTCGGAGAAGCTCAACGCGCACGACATCGCCCTTGGCTACTCGGTACTGTTTTCCACCCGTGTTGATGACGGCGTACATCTCGACGATCCGATCGTAGCGTTGCGACTGTGCTGCGCTGGGAAGATTCTGGGCTGGGACAACTCGCTGGGCAGCCCGGCAGTCGCTCGTGGGAGCCCACGACGAACCCGCCTGGACAGCTATTCCGCCCCGGCGCGGCTGCGGGCGCGCTTGTTGCCGAGACGCGAAAGCCTATTGTAGGGTGAGGCGCAGCTGGCGGGCAAGCCACCCGGAGACCGCGTCGCGCCCGGTCAGGCGGCTCGCCGGCGGCTCAACCATGGTGCCGGAGTCAATCCCTTAGTCGTCTCCGCCGCCCATCGAGAGGCGCTCCAGGGTGCGCTCACGAGCCTCGAGCTTCTCGAGGTGACGTGTCAGCTCGCTGATCTGGTCTTTGACGGTCTCCATGTCGACGCGCGCGTACGAGAGCTCGTACACCAGATTGTGAAGCAGGTGCAGCTGAGTCTCGTGACGCCCCTCGAGCTGACCGGTCATCTGTGACACGTGCTCACCGATCCAATCGCCGGTGCGATCGAGCCGCTGATCCAGGTTGTCTTTCAATCGATCGATGGTCTCGCGACGGATCGCTCGCTGATCTTGTCGGCGCAACTCGTGGAACAGCTCCACAAGCACGTGCTCTAGGTTGCTCGATGAACGGAGCAACGGACGGAGCAGGCGTCGCAGCAGGCCCAAGAGGCGGCCCTTCAGCCCGGCGCTCGCCGACACATACAGGTCGCGTGCCGGGTTGAGGTCCGGCAGTGCCGCGGCGAAGGCTGCCGATTGCGGCTCGTTCGTTGGCGTGGATCCTGGCGGCGGCGCCAGCGGCGGTAGCTTGCCGCGCACCTGCGGCATCTCCTCGAGCACTCCGTACGAAAGATGATGGCGCTCGAGACGCGGGCGTAGCGTGGCGCGGCGTAGTTCTTCGAGCTCGCCTTCCGTATAGAGAGTGCCGGTTTTCTGGGCAATGGACGCCTCGACGCGAGCTTCGAGCGCCGCTACGTCAATATCCGGATCATCAATCCTGAAACGACCCAACTCCTCTACCTCCGCCGATCAGAACAATGGACCGATGTAGAACTGAAAGTCCGGACCGCCGAAGAAGTCCTTACCGTTGGTGCGCTCGGCCCAGAAGAACCACAACGGCAGACCCATCAGGTTGATGTTGAGCCCGACGCCGACTGAGCCTCGGGCATCCTGCAGACGGCCACCGTCGAACAACTCGAAGTCGTCGTCTTTGAACCAAGCTCCGCCGACGTCGGCAAAGAGCACGGCGCGAATGTGGCGCAACGCCATCTCGCCGGCGCGCGCCTCGAAGATCAGCGGGAAGCGATACTCCAGGTTCATCAGGAAAGCGTGGTTACCCGAAAAGCGCAGGTAATCGTAGCCGCGCAACTGATTGAGCCCGCCCAGAAAGAAGACCGTCGGATGGTCGCCAAAGCTACTGGCGCCCCAGAGCCGCACTGCGAACTGGCTGTCCTTGGTTACCTGGAAGTACTGCCGGATGTCGACCTCGACGTTGTGGAATCTCAAGCTACCGACCGCCGGCGATGTCTCGTATCCGATGCTGACCCTGCGGCCGGCATACGGACCGTACTCCTTGAATCGAGCCTTGTCGCCGATCAACTTGATGGCGATCGGCATGTAGGTTCCGCTGTGGAAGTTGTCGGAGAATCTCGAGAGCGATCCGCCAGTACCCTCGAGTAGGAACGCAGACGGTATGTAACTGCGGTCGTAGTATCCGACGGAGAACTCGGCCCGCCAGTCGCGGGTGAACGGATAGTCGGCAAACACCTCGCCGCCGTCCAGGTTGAAAATCGAGTTACGATCGAGGGTGCTGTTCGTCGGATCGAACGTGAAGAAATACGACGCTTGGCTGGTTGCCAGCGCCCCCCAGTTCCAGCGTTTCGACTGGTTTCTGTAGACGCCCGTGTACAGACGTTGGCTCTGTATCGAGCCGAGGATCGCCGTAAAGGTATGGTTGCCCAGCAGATCCTGCATCTCGATGTACGTATTGGCAAGCACAGTGCCGCCGGCGACACCGCTGGAGTAGCCGCCGGCGATCTGAATGTTGGAGATATGCCAGCCGCCACCGGTCGACTGCGTGCGATTCTGGTCGCTCAGCTCGACGTCAGCGATCGCCGCCGCCTCCATCTCCAACCGGTCGATCTCTTCGTCCGGCAGCGCTTCGTCCACGGCGACGAACTGCTCGACCGCCTCAGGTATCTCCATGGTGTAGAGCTCGTACGTTCCATCGCTGTAGTTGCTGAACAGAAGCCTGTTGGTGTTCGGCAACTCCTGCGGGAAGAACGTCCCGTGGAGAATGTTCGTATATCGGTAGACCGTCTCCGACGCTAGCTCGATCGAGTACAGGTTGTGCTCGCCGGTGCGATCGGAGACGAAGAACACCCTCGAGCCGTCGTCCGAAAAGCTCGGTTGCGTGTCGTTGTAGCGGCCGAAAGTCAGCTGTACGCGCTCCTGAGGCCGCGCCAGGTCGATACGGAAGAGCTTCTTGGCGCCGAGCACGTGTGAGGCAAACACGATGCTTTGACCGTCCGGTGACCAGACTGGGGCATAGTCGTAAAACTCGTCCTGGGTCAAGTTGGCCAGAGTGTCGTTGGACGGGTCATACAGATAGATATCGCGTACGCCGTTGTTGTGGGCACCAAAGACGACTCGCCCGTCCGGCCCGATACTCGGCGAGAGTGCCTGGTCGAGCTCAGTCTTGAATTTCTTGCGTACCTTGCCGTTTTCGGCATCGACGAGAAAGAGCGTGCGCGTCGGCGGGGTGCGGGCAAAATACGCGATGGTGCCAGCGTCCGGCGACCATGACAGATCATTGCCCGCCTGGAACCCGACCGTGACGCCCTGACCGACGATGTACTCGAACTGACCCTGGCGGCCACCGGTCAGATTGCGTATCGGTCGACCCGTGTCCAGGTCAAACGTGAACGCCTCGACCTGCAGCGTCTTCTTATTGAGGGTGATTGCCGCGAAACTGTCGCCATCGGGCGATACAACGGGACTGAACGCCAGCTGACGATCCTCGAACGGCACTTCGCGCATCACGTTGTGCGCGAAGTCGGGCGCTTCCTGCCGATCCAGCACGCTCGGCAGATAGCGTTCGCGCAGCCAAGCACGGAAATCGTTGTTGAACTCCTGCGGCGAGATGTTGAACGCGCGCTCGAGATCACGTTCCGCGTCCTGTCCGAGGTCCCGCCTCAGCTCCCCCAGAAAGATCCGCAGCCCCTCTTCGCCGTACTCTTCCTCGATGTACTGCCAAACGACCTCGCCGAGGACGTAATCGACGAAGAAGCCGCGATTGCGAGTCATCTGGCCGAGCGTCGGAATATCGTCGGCGAGAACAACATCGCGGAGCATCATCTCGTCGAGCGCCGTCAGGTCATCCGCGACGTATTCGGCGAAACCCTCCATCACCCAGCCCGGAGGCGATGCGCTCATCGCAGCACCGAGACGATTGCTGAAGAAGTAGTCGAACTCGAACAGGTGCGTTACTTCATGGATGATGAGCTTGTGCAGCGCGTCGGGTGGATCGTCCACCGGTAGCACGAGCCGATTTTGGGTGGGCTCGGCGAACGCCGCCACGCCCTCCGGCAGGAAGAACGGCAGAATGTGCGTCTGCTGAAACTCCTGGTGGGTCTGATAGAAAATGATCGGCACCCGCTGCGACATCTGATGGTTCATCTTGCGAGCGATGCGCTGGTAGGCATCTTCGGCGAAAGCCACCACGTCGTCGAGATGCTGCTCTTCTTCCGGGTAGTAGTAGACGTCGAAGTGCGGCGCCGTGTACTTCCAGAAGTCGAAGGACTCGTAGGTAACCTTGTTCCTGCCGAAGTAGCTGCTGTAGGGCGTGTTGATCATCTGTCCCGCGGCTTGCGGGGTCAGAGAGATCAACATGCCCACGGCGAGCATTGCGATGGCGGTGAGGCGCGCCATGGGCTGCGTTGCGGCGGCCGAGAGAACCTTGCTGATGGCTTTCGGAGTGGGCATGGCGAGGAGCCTCCCTGGGATCAGTAGATCAAGTAGCGACTCTGCTCCGAACGCCGGGGGGTAATGGCATCGAGGAGCTGAGGTAACAGTCGCTCAAAGGTCTCGAGGACAGCGTCCGAATTCGACACCGATTCGTCGGCGGGAAACAAGATATCGGCTTCGAGCGTTCCATCCAGGAGCCTGGAGCCATCCTCGCCGCGGAGCACGAGATAATCGTAGGTGAGCTTGTAGACGACGTTATCTTGGAACCGCGCGACTTCGCGTATCTCACCATCTGGAGCTCTGATGCGCTCGCGAACCATCTCGGAGCGAGGCTCGGTATTCAGACCGATCGAACCGGTGAGGATCAGATCCGCCTCGGCGAGCTCCGCACGCTCGACCCAGAAATCCGCGTCGTCGAGAATGGCTGCTCGCCGGGTCGCCGGGTCCAGCGGTTGGTCCAGCTGGTCCTGTGTCTCGAAGAACGTGCGCTGCGTGATGCGGCGGCGCAGGTAGCGTACTGCAGTGTCGTTGAGATTGGCCTCCGAGCCCTCGCGCGGCACGAAATTACCTATGAGGATGCGAGAATAGCCGGCTAGATTGGGACCCTGGTCCGGGACCGAGATCGTAATCTCCAGAAAGCCCAGCTCGGTCGGATCTCCCGGGTACTCCTGCGAAACGATCCCCGTGGGTTCCTCCGCCGCCGACCCGTCGTCGGTCATCTCGTCGCTGGCGATCCTCTGCCAGATCGGCAAGAACTGCCTGTGGTTGTGCATCAGGTAGAAACGCTCGTCGGGCGCGGCCAGGCCCAGAGCTCTGTCGTAGTACTCCTTGGCTGTATCGAACTCGCCCTCGCGCTCGAACCGCACCGCCAGGTTGTTGAGGGCCCGCGGGTTGACGCTGGCGACGGCAAGCGCTTTCAGCCAGCGGAATTCGGCCTCTTCCCAGTACCCTTGATCCGCCGCCGTTGTCCCCGAACGCGTTTGGTTGGCCGACTTCTCCACAAGCTTCGAGGCGCAGGACCAGCCGATGCCCAGGAACAGAACGGTCGCGGCAACGGCGACCGCCGACGCACGCCGGTCGTGCCGCGCGGCCATCGGCCGCCGGTTATTACTCGTCTCGCGATTGAGAGACATGAGTCTCCGGCCTGTCGGACAAAGAGGACGCAGGCAAGGCTGACCACCATCGCGGCGAAACAACCTAGCAAGGGGACCCAGGACATACTGCCGTGTTCGTACAGGATGAGTCTACTGATCTGCGGCGCGCGCTCGCAAGCGATGGCCGTCTACTGGCGTTGTGAGGAGCACGCCAGCGGACAGTGACGCAACGAGCGCGACGAGCGCCGCGAGCTCGCAGCACCCGCAACCATCGACCATTCACCGCACTAACAGCTCCTACCCTGAGCTACTCGAAGCCATCGCTGATCCGCCCCGAGCACTGTGCGTGCAGGGGCAGCTCACCGGCGCCCCGTGTGTCGCAATGGTGGGGTCGCGTGCTTGTTCGGTATACGGCCGTAACGTCGCCACTCGGCTGGCGGAAGACCTGGCTCGGGCCGGTATCACGGTGGTCTCCGGCTTGGCGCGCGGCATCGACGCCGCCGCACACCGCGGATGTCTGGATGCAGGAGGCATGACAATCGCGGTGCTTCCTGGCGGACTGTGTCCGGTGTACCCACGGCGCCACCGTGCCTTGGCACGCCGAGTGGCCGCTTGCGGAGCGCTCGTCGCAGAGCACGAGCCCGGAACCGAGGTGGCGCGCTGGCACTTTCCCAAGCGCAATCGGATCATGGCCGGGTTGGCATGGGCAACGGTGGTGGTCGAGGCCGCAGCCCGTAGCGGGGCGCGCATCACGGCCAACCTAGCGCTCGAGTACGGTCGCGAGGTGCTGGTGGTGCCGGGTCCGATTACCTCTGCTACCTCGGCCGGATGCCACGCGCTGCTCGCCGACGGCGCCCACCCCTGCACGGGCGTGGCCGATATCCTCGACCATCTGCCGGTAACCGTGACTGCCAAGCTGCGACCTTCGACGCCAACCGACCTCGATAGCCCGTCGCGGGCGTTGCTCGAGCTGCTGCGCCGCCGCGGAAGGCTGGGCGCATCGAAGGTGGCGGAGCTGCTCGGCTGGTCGCTGATGGACACGCTGACTACCATCACTGGCTTGGAGGTACGCGGGCTAGTCCGCATACTCCCGGGCAACAGGATCGAGTCTTGCTAGACTCAGTCGCCGCTCGCGTGCCGCGCATACATCCTTCGTTGAGCTAGTATCAGCAACCATCATGACCAGGCGCCTCGTTATTGTTGAATCGCCGACCAAGGCGAAAACTCTGTCGAAATATCTTGGCCCCGAGTTCATCGTCGAGTCGAGCGTCGGGCACATACGTGACCTGCCTGCCAACGCTGCGGAGATCCCCAAGCAATACAAGGGCGAGGTCTGGTCGCGCCTCGGCGTTCGGGTCGACGACTCCTTCAAGCCTCTCTACGTCATCCAGCCGGCGAAGAAATCGACCATCGCCGAGCTCAAGCGGGCGCTCAAGAACGCTGACGAGCTGTTGCTCGCCACCGATGAGGACCGAGAGGGCGAGGCGATCAGCTGGCACCTGATCGAAGTGCTCAAGCCGAAGGTTCCGGTGCGCCGCATGGTGTTCCACGAGATCACGCGTCGCGCCGTGCAGGCGGCGCTAGAACAAACCCGGGACCTCGATCGCAACCTCGTAGAGGCCCAGGAAGCGCGCCGCATCATCGACCGCCTATACGGCTACCTGGTATCACCGGTGCTGTGGCGCAAGGTCGCGCCGCGCCTGTCTGCCGGACGCGTCCAGAGCGTAGCGATCCGCATGCTCGTGGAACGCGAGCATGCTCGCATGCGGTTCCGCGCCGCCGAGTACTGGGACCTCATGGCCGAGTTCACTACCGGTGCCGGCGATACGTTTGAAGGTCGACTACAAACCCTAGGGGGCGCGCGGCTCGCCCGCAGCAGCAACTTCGATCCCGATACCGGCAAGCTCAAGGACGACACCATCCGCATGTTGGATGCGGAAACGGCAGCAACGCTGGCCACCGAGCTCGCAGGCGCCCAATTCAGCATCGACGCCATGGACGAGCACCCGTTCAAGCGCTCGCCGGCGGCGCCGTTTACCACTTCGACGCTGCAGCAGGAGGCAAACCGCAAGCTCCGCTTCCACGCTCGCCGCACGATGCGCGCTGCCCAGCGGCTCTACGAGAACGGCTTCATTACCTACATGCGAACCGACTCGGTGACGCTGTCCAGCGAGGCGCTCGAGCAAACGCGCGCCAGCATCGCCGCTACATATGGCCCCGAGTTTCTACCCGACGCGCCACGCACCTATCGAAACAAGGTGAAGAACGCGCAGGAAGCCCACGAGGCCATCCGTCCAGCGGGTAGTCGCCTGGTGCCGGTCAATGAGGTGCGGGCAGCGCTGAGCGAGGACGAAGCACGACTCTACGACTTGATCTGGAAGCGCACGATGGCATCGCAGATGCCCGATGCCAAGGGCCGCCGCATGACCGTTCACGTGGCCGCCAGCGGTCCACGCGCCGCACGCTTCGTATCGCACGGCAGCGTTATCGACTCGCCCGGCTTTCTGCGCGCCTATGTCGAAGGTCGGGCCGACCGCGAGGAAGCACTCGCCGATCTCGACCGCATCTTGCCGCCGATGAGCACCGGAGAAGAAGTGCTTGTGGCGCTCACCACCGAGGACCATCACACGACGCCACCCCGTCGCCTCACCGAAGCCGGCCTGGTCAAGGCTCTCGAGGAATCTGGCATCGGCCGTCCGAGCACGTATGCCTCGATCATCGACACGATCGAGCGGCGCGAGTACACCTTCCGCAAGGGCAACGCGCTGGTACCGACCTTCACCGCGTTCGCGGTAGTGAAGTTGATGTCAGAGCACCTCGAACATCTCATCGACATCGATTTTACGGCGCGCATGGAGGATCGCCTCGACGGAATCTCGCGAGGCGAGCACGAGCCGTTGCCCTACTTGAAGGAGTTCTACTTCGGCAACGGCATGCCGGGTCTGAAGTCGTTGATCGAGGACAAGGTCGAGGAGATCGACGCTCGCCAGGTGTGCTCGATCCCGCTGGGCGTTGACGATGAGGGCCGCGACATCGTGGTTCGCGTGGGCCGCTACGGCCCCTTTCTGCAGCGCGGCGATCTGACCGCCAACGTTCCCGACAAGATCTGCCCAGACGAGCTCGACATCGAGCGCGCCACGGCGCTCATCGAAGAGGCACAGAAGGGCGATGAGCCGATCGGAACGCATCCCGAGTCGGGGCTGCCCGTATACGTGAAACTGGGCCGCTATGGGCCATACGTGCAGCTAGGCGACCCGGATCCCGACAGCAAGACCAAGCCCAAGATGGTGTCGCTGTTGAAGGGCATGTCGGCGCCCGAGGTCTCGCTCGACGTCGCTGTCGAGCTCCTGAAGTTGCCGAAGGTAGTCGGCCAGGACCCCGATGGCGAAGACATCGTCGTCCACCTCGGTCGCTACGGCCCGTATATCAAGCGCGGCACTGACACCCGCAGTTTGACCGACGACGATAGCGTGCTGGATCTACCGCTAGCGCGAGCCCTGGAGTTGCTGGCGCAGGAAAAACGGCGCGGCCGCGCCGCCGCCAGCCAGATCAAGATCTTCGAGACCGTCGAGCAGCTCGGCGGCGCGAGCATAAAGCTGCTCGCGGGTCGCTACGGACCCTACGTCACCGACGGCGAGATCAACGCTTCCCTACCCAGGGACATGACCGAGCCCGCCGAGCTGTCGCTCCAGCAGGCGCTCGACCTGCTGGCCCGACGCCGCGATAACCCGCCTGTAAAGCGCAAGAAGAAGGCCAAGAAGAAGGCCAAGAAGAAGGCCAAGAAGAAGGCCAAGAAGAAGGCCAAGAAGAAAACGGGTAGTAAGCAAACGAGTAAGAAAAAGGTGCCTGAGAACGCTTGAGCCCCGGCGCCGTCGCACGCCGCTCCGGAACCCGACCGGTCGCAGTTTCGAGTCGATGAGCGTAGCTCAAGTAGTCACCGTTGTGGGCGGCGGCATGGCGGGCTCCGAGGCCGCCTGGCAGCTCGCTCAGCGCGGCATCAACGTGCGCCTACACGAGATGCGGCCCGGCCGGCCGACGCCAGTGCACAAGAGCGAGTATCTCGCTGAGATGGTGTGCAGCAACTCACTACGATCCGACGGGCTCGATAACGCCGTCGGGCTGCTACACGAGGAAATGCGCCGTCTGGGCTCACTGTTCATGGCGGCCGGCGACCGCAATCGGGTCCCCGCCGGGAAAGCGCTGGCGGTCGATCGCTGGAAGTTTGCGCAAGATGTGACTGCGGCGCTGGAAGCAGAAACATCGGTAGAGATCATCCGGGAAGAGGTGTGCGAGATTCCCGCCGGACCGACGATTATCGCGACGGGCCCGCTCACCTCGGAATCGCTCAGCAAATCGATAGAACGGTTCGCCGGCAGCGAGGGCCTCTACTTCTACGACGCAGTCTCGCCCATCGTGCGCGCCGATTCGGTCGATACCGAACGATCGTTTCTGGCGAGCCGCTACGACAAGGGTGGCGCCGACTACGTCAACTGCCCGATGACCGAGGAGGAGTTCGATCGCTTCTACGAGGCTCTGATGGATGCGGAGCTTGCCGAGCTACAGGCCTTCGAGGAAGGGCTCTTCTTCGAGGGCTGCCTACCGATCGAGGAACAGGGGCGGCGCGGCCGCAAGACGCTACTGTTCGGCCCCATGAAACCAGTGGGGCTCATCGATCCGCGTACAGGGCAACGTCCGTTCACCGTTGTCCAGCTCCGACAGGACGACCTCGCCGCCGAGCACTATTCGCTAGTTGGCTTCCAGACACGCATGAAGTGGGGAGCGCAGGATCGTGTGCTGCGGCTCATTCCGGCGCTCGAGAAGGCCGAGTTCGTGCGCTTCGGCGTGGTTCACCGCAACACCTATGTCAACGCGCCCCGGCTGCTGGGCGAGACCATGCAAACACGTGCCCGTGGCGACCTCTTCTTCGCCGGACAGGTTGCAGGTACCGAAGGCTACGTCGAATCGGCGGCCGGAGGCCTGTTGGCCGGTATTTATTGCAGCATGCTGTTGCTCGACGGCGAGATCGAGCCCGTACCCCGGGCCACGGCCCTAGGGTCTTTGGCGTTTTATGTAAGCCACGCTAGCGCGGTAAACTATCAGCCGACGAACATAACCTTCGGCATCATGCCGGAGCTCGACGAGCCGACGCGTGGGCGTAGAAACCGCAAGCAGCGCCGTGAGGCCCGCTCACACCGAGCACTCGACGAGCTCGACAAGTGGATCGAGCGTGTGAGCGATCGGTTGCGACTGTCGACCGCTGCGCAGCAGGCTATTCGCTGACGAGGATGACGATGTCCAAGACCGTCCGCCCAGCCGTACTCATTTTCGCCGTGGGAACGCTAGCGTTCTCCTTGGGCTATGTGGCCTTTCCGCACTCCGAGGACGAACACTTTCCAGGTTTTACGAGCGATCTCTCCGGCCTGACGTTGGACCTAGGCACCACCGCACCTGCGTTCGTCGTCAACCACCTCGATGGCTCGCCGCTGGCGTCGTCCGATCTCGCGGGCAAGATCGTCGTGATCGACTTCTGGGCGACCTGGTGTGCTCCCTGCCTGACTGAGATACCGCACTACAACAGCCTGCATGAAGAGTACGCCGACAAAGGCGTAGAAATGCTCGGCATGACACTGCAGTCGGGCACCCAGGAGCAGGTCGTCGAGTGGATCTCACGACCGGTCCGCGTGGGCACGCAGGAGTTCTCGCTGGACTACCCCGTCGTGATGGGCAACGCGGACGTCGAGGCTTCCTGGGGTCCGATTTACGGGTTCCCGATGACCTACCTGGTCGACTCCGAGTGGAAGATCCGCAAGAAGTGGCTGGGAGCAGTTGCCAACAAGAGCGATCAGCTTCGGTACCTGATCGACGAGCTCATTGCTGAGCGCGGCGACGTCGACGGCTAGGCGCCACTTGCCGGAATGGAATCGCCTGGCACAGTCGCCCGCCACCGCGGTGGGCGCGCCATCGGAGCAGGACGACACATGACCGGGGCGCGTTTGCTTGGCCGCGATGAGTTCCTGCAGGCGCTGCACCTGGAGGATGCGGCCTCCAACCATACGCTACGAGCCTATCGAACCGACCTCGACCAGTTCGCCTCTTTCCTCTGCGCGTGGGAGTCGGGGCAGGACGCCAACTATCGTGGCAGCGGCAGCGGCCGGCGAGCGGCCGCTGGACAGCGTGTATCCGCAACGGCGATCACCACGGCTTCCGTACGCGCCTGGGCCGCCCGCATGCACGAGGCGCGCCTGTCGCCGGTCACCGTCGGACGGAAGCTCGCCGCGGTGCGCTCTTTCGCCAACTATCTGTGCCGCGAGGGCATGCTGACGGCCAACCCCGCGCGCCTGGTACACAACCCCAAGGTGGTTCAGCGATCCCCAGCCTTTCTCACCGAGGGCGAGGTAGCCGCACTGCTCGAATTCGACGACGATTCGGCACTCGGAACGCGTGACCGTGCCGTCCTGGAGCTGCTCTACGCCACCGGCCTGCGGGTCAACGAGCTGGCCGGACTCGCCGCCGAAGACGTCGACGTGGCGGGGCGATGTCTGCGTGTTGTGGGCAAGGGCAACAAAGAACGCATTGTCCCGTTCGGCAAGCCGGCAGCTCGCGCTCTGCGTGCCTGGCTACCAGTTCGTCAGCAGTGGCTCGACAAACCCCCGAAGACGCCGCGCGGATCGGCTGACGGCACCGACGCCGCGCGAGCCTTGCTGTTGAGTCAACGCGGCCGGCGCATCGACACCGACGCCCTGCGTCGGGTGCTGGCGCGCCGACTCGAGCAGGCCGCTCTGACGAAACACGTTACCCCACACGCCTTGCGGCACTCGTTCGCGACTCACCTACTCAACGCCGGCGCCGACCTGCGAGCCATCCAGGAGCTACTGGGCCACGCCTCCCTCGCCACCACGCAGCGGTACACGCATCTGTCGACGCGCCAGCTGCAAGATGTCTACAGAGGTTCGCACCCGCGGGCTCGACGACGACCCGCGGAGCGCCCGACAGGCTCGTCAGCGGACCCGCGGCCATAGCGGCACCTTGCTACAATCGACCCATGACGAGTCGGTTCCATAGCACTACGATCTGTTGCGTACGGAGCGGCGCCAAGGTGGCCATGGGCGGCGACGGTCAAGTGACGCTGGAGAACACGGTCATGAAGGCCGGAGCCCGCAAGGTCCGCCGTATGTACAATGACACGGTGCTCGCCGGTTTCGCGGGCTCAGCCGCCGACGGCCTGACCTTGTTCACACGATTCGAGGGGAAGCTCGAGAGCTTCAACGGAAACCTGCGGCGCGCCGCGGTGGAGCTGAGTGGCGACTGGAGAACCGACAAGAGTCTCAGACATCTTCAAGCACTGCTCATCGTCGCCGACGCCGAAACATCGATTCTGTTGTCCGGTACCGGCGACGTCATCGAGCCTGATGACGGCATCCTGGTGATCGGCTCCGGTGGCTCGGTGGCTCTCGCCGCAGCCCGGGCGCTCATCGCCCACACGCAGCTCGACTCCGAGGCTGTCGTGCGAGAGGCCTTGTTGATCGCAGCGAGCATCGACATCTACACCAACGACAATATTCGGGTCGAGGTACTGGAAACGCATTGACGGCGCAGCGGCGCATCCTTTACACCGCAGCCAAGTACCCGGTGGGCCATGGTCATTTCACTGCCTGAGAAACTCGAAACAGCTCCCGACGATGTCAACGAGCTGACGCCGCGGAAGATCGTCGAACTGCTCGACAAGTACGTTATCGGACAGCGGGCCGCCAAGCGGGCGGTGGCCATAGCCATCCGCAATCGCTACCGTCGGCTGCGGCTGCCGGCTGATCTGGCCGACGAGGTGGCACCCAAGAACATACTCATGATCGGCCCGACGGGCGTCGGCAAGACCGAGATATCCCGACGGCTGTCGCGATTGACGGGGTCGCCATTCCTCAAGGTCGAAGCGACCAAGTTCACCGAGGTCGGCTACGTCGGTCGCGATGTGGAATCGATGGTCCGCGACCTGTTCGATATTGCCATCGACATGGTGCGCCAGGAGCATGCGGCGGAAGTCGAAGCGAAGGGGCGCCGGGAAGCCGAGGAGCGCCTGCTCGACGTGCTACTGCCAGCGCCGATCGCTCGGCCGGAAACCGAGATGGCCGACACCGACACCACTCGACGTGCCACGCGGGAGAAGATCCGCAGCCAGCTGCGCGCCGGGGCTCTCGACGATCGCATGGTGGAGGTGAACGTCCCCGACAGTCGAGCGCCATCGTTTCAGGTATTCACCGGCCAGGGTAGCGACACGATGGACGTCAATTTGAAGGATATGTTGCCCGGCATGTTCGGCGGCGGTGGTGGAGCCACCAAGCAACGGCGCATGTCAGTGCCGGAAGCACTCGAGCACCTCACACGGGAGGCCGCCGATGCGCTCATCGATGAAGACGAAGTGATCCGTGAAGCACTCCAGCGAGCCGAATCGTCGGGCATCATCTTTCTTGACGAGATTGACAAGATCGCCGGGCGCGAGGGGTCGCAGGGCCCGGAGGTGTCCCGTGAGGGCGTGCAGCGCGACATCCTGCCGATTGTCGAGGGCACGGTGGTAAAGACCCGCAACGGCATGATTCGCACCGACCACATACTGTTCCTGGCCGCCGGCGCGTTCCACGTCTCCAAGCCGAGCGATCTCATTCCCGAGCTGCAGGGTCGCTTCCCCCTGCGTGTGGAGCTCGACCCACTCGGCCGCGACGACCTGGTACGCATTCTCACCGAGCCGGAAAATTCGCTGGTGCGGCAATATTGCGCGTTGCTCGAGACCGAGGGTGTACACATCGAGTTCACCGACGACGCCATCGAAGCTATCGCCGAGCTGGCGGAGACGGTTAACGAGCGCACCGAGAACATCGGCGCGCGACGACTACATACGATGATGGAGCGTGTCTTGGAGGAGCTGTCGTTCGAGGCACCCGAACGAAGCGGCGAGTCGATAACGATCGACGCTACCTACGTAAATAATGCGCTCGCCGATACCGTCCAGGACGAAGACTTGTCGAAGTACATCCTGTGAGAGCTGAGAGCATCCTGGTTGCCGCGCTCACCGTTCTCGCCGCGGGCTGCGGCGCGCGCGGCGCACCCATGGCACCCCTGCGAACGGTACCGCCGTCGCTACCCAGCGTCGAAATCTCCCAGCTGGGAACCCGAGCTTTGGTACGATTCCTCCCGATCGCCGACACCATCGACATGGGCAACGACGAGGAGATCACGATCGAGCGCGCCGAGCTCCTGTTGCTCACCGAGCGCTACCCGGTTCTCACCGCGCCGATCCTGGCGCAGGGGCTCGATCGCGCCCGTACCGAGCGCCTGGAGCTCGCACGTCTCGCCGTCGAACTAGCCGCCGAGCGCGCCGAGGAGCGCCGACTGGCGGAAGAACGACTCGCCGCTGAGGCGGCAGCCGCTGCTGCCGGTATCGAGCTTCCGCCTGAAGAGGATAGCGTGCCGGAGGAGGAACCGGTCGACGAGGAAGAGCCCATAACCGAGGAGCAGCGCTTGCTCGACCAGCTGCCGGGCAACGTGCTGCGGGAGTGGCGGGAAGCTGGCGTTGAAAGTCGCATCCTCGTGGAAGCAGCGCGGTGGTTCGAGGAAGCTGTCGACGATCTCTGGGACCTGCTCGGCATGCCGACAGCAATTGTCGATACGCGACGCCCACCACAGCTGCCCCGACCGTCATTGATCATCGAAAAGGCGGCCCAGCTGGCGCGTACCCATCCATACGAAGGGAGTCTGGAGGTTGCCGTATTCTTGACCCGCGCCGCGGTTGTTGCAGCGATACCGTTCGAGGACATCAACGACTATATCGTCGATGGACGTGCGCGGCTCGACTACAACATCGGCACCTCGTCGAGCGGACCCATGCGCACGCGGTACTACTTCGCTGTCCGGGCTGTCGATACCGAAGGCAAGATGGGTAGGATCGATACCATCCTGGCGCTCGCCCCGGGTGGTGTGCCGCTTGCACCCGCCGATCTGGCCGTCGAGGTCACCGCCGACGGTGCCAGGCTCGAATGGTCGGCGCCGGCCGGAGATGTGTGGGGCGACATGATCGACGCCGACGAGATCAACTACAACATCTACCGTCGCGTCGTCGACTCAGAAGTCGTCGCCGTGACACCGATAAACTATCCGCCGATCGCCGACACCGCATACCTCGACGCCGCCATGTCATGGGGTGACCAGTACCTTTATGAGGTGCGTGCCCTTGCAGCGCCGCCGACCAACAACGACACACCGCCGCTGGTCGAGCCAGAGCCGCCCCAAGGGGTGATGGTGGATCCGGCCAATCCGACGTTGCTGGTGGTGCCGGCAGAGCCCACCGGACCCAAGAAGGAGAGCAGCGGCGCCCTCACACCGCCGGTGCTCGTAGTAGACACGTTCAAGCCGGACAAGCCGCTCAATCTGGAGGCCGTACGAGCGGCAACCCGAATCACGTTACGCTGGACCGCCTCCTATGCCGCCGACCTGATCGGCTATCGCGTATACCGTCGTAGCCTGATAGATGATCCGTGCAATCCGCTCTATCTGCCGGACGACGAGCTGCCGATCGATGATTCCGACGACGATGGAGGAGAGTCCGACTGCCTCGATCTGACTATCGTCGAAGCGATGGAAGAGGAATCCGCAGAAGACGATACTGCCGGCGTCGATGACGCACCGGACGCCGCCGAGTCGAACGACGAGCTGCCTCGAGAAGCAGACGTCGAGAGCGACAACATCGGCCAGGGCGACCAAGCGGCCACAGACGAGCCCGACGGCGTTGGCCAGGACGACCAAACAGCCACAGGCGAGCCCGACGACGTTGGCCAAGGCGACCAAACAGCCACAGACGAGGCCGACGGAGAGGCGACCGACGATGAACGACCGATCGGCGAAACGCTGGATGATCAAGCCAACGACGATGCCGAGGCCGATGACTCGGAGAGCGACGAGCCGGACGATGAACGTGGTGGAAACGAGGTCGACGACGGTGTCGAGCCCGCCGCCGAGCCCGCCGGCCGACGTCGACGCGGCAACGCTCTGGTAGCCGACGGCTGGGAGATGCTGACCGCCGTGGTGATAAGGGATGTGCGTTACACCGATCCGACCGCGTCCGCTGACAGAGCTTGGGAATTCGTCGTCGAAGCCGTCGACGATACCGGCAACGTCAGCGAAACGGCCGTCGTCAAGGTCCGCCTCGACGACGATGTAGAGGATCAATGAGCGCGGCGCCCCGACAACCGCTCGAGTTCAGCCAGTACTCCGGCGCGGGCAACGATTTCATCGTGCTCGACGAGCGCACCGGCGCGTCGTCGAGGCACGCGGCAACGCACGCCAAGGCGCTCTGTCGCCGCGGCATCTCAGTGGGTGCCGACGGGTTGATCCTGATCAGCGTTAACGGTCTCGAAACGGGAGTCTCGGGGCGCATGCAGCTGTGGAACGCCGACGGCTCATCGGCCGAGTTCTCGGGCAACGCGGCGCGCTGCGCGGTGCGTTATCTGGTCGACGAGAGCATCGCGGCCTCGCCGGTGCGGCTACAAACCGAAATCGGTGTGGTCGAAGGCCATGTCGAAGGCGCCAATGTTCGCGTTGAAGTGCCGGGCACAGCGGCCGTGTGGCCTCAGCGTCGCATACGCGTCGAAGGCCGGGATCTCGTCGGAACATACGTCCAGGTCGGTGTTCCGTTCTTCGTGCTGATGCATGAAGATCCGGACGACCTTCCGGTACGCTACCTCGGGCGCGCCATCCGCAATCATCCAGACCTGAGGCCCGCCGGCGCCAATGTCGACTTCGCCCGCATCGATGATGAGCAAAACCTTTACTTCCGTGTCTACGAGCGCGGCGTCGAGGCCGAGACACTGAGCTCAGGCACCGGCAGCATTGCCGCGGCGCTCGCCGCGGCGGCTTCGCATCGCGCCACTTCGCCGATCGCTTGCCACGCCCGCGGTGGCGTGCTCACGGTACGTTTTCGTGCCGTTGCTCCACCGGCTGCCGAGGCAGGCTCGACGCCAGCGGAGCCTACGTCAACGAACGAAGCGCTCGACAATACCGATCTGCCACGCGTCGCCGAGGGAACGCCGTTGAGGTTCGCCCAGATTCAGGTCGAGGGCGACACGCGCCAGGTCATGCGCGGCACTGCGTTTGCCGACGCGCTGCGGCTGGAGTAGAGCTCGCTCCCCGCCACACTTACAGGCCCCTAGTGTCCTGAGTCAGGACACTAGGGCGCCGTCGACACAGCCCCTTCATTCGTGGGCAACAGGCACCGGGGCACCGGCAGGCCAGCGGGCTCGGCCTGTTCCGTCCAGGTAATCAGCCGACCGGACGGATCGAACGTCGCCGATCGATCGTCCCAGTCCCAGCGCCTGATGCCGTTGTCGTAGCGCACCGACGGCTCCCCCCAGGCAACCAGGACGTGGCGGTCATCCATCTCGAAATCCAGTTCCGCTGCCAGAATCATGCGGCGTAGGTCCTCTTCCAGCTGCTCGCCGGCGAGCGTTCGCCACACCGTCGACAACTCAGCCGGGGGCTTGGCGCTGAGTGCCAGCGCGGCGCGCGTATAGCGTCTGGTTGGCCCGTACAGATCGACGCGTACCCTCCGCAGCATCACCGGCGCCCGCACTAGAGCCTGCGGCCAGTCGGTCGGGGCCAGCGTGGCGCTCTCGAATATCGCTCGGCCGGATTCCCCGACTGCAATGCTTCGATCTGTCGGCAGGAGGCGTACGATGATCTCGTCGGCATTCTCAGGAATCGTCACCACGAGGCTCGCTGTGCCTGGCAAGGCGCCGACCGCACCGCTGCCGCTTTCGCGCAGCTCTCCGGCCTCGATCTCGAAGCCGACGGTGACGGTCGAGGTGGTGCCGTCGAGCGCCGGGGCCGCCCTGGCTACGACTTCGAGCCGCAGCTCACGGCCACGCAGTCGCCGACTCATGGCTGCAGGCAGCCGCTGCTCGAGGTAGACGGCCTGACGCCGGTTCATGTCCTGGAGGAACACCCCCGTCGGAAGGGCTGACGGCACCACGCGCCGCGGTAAGGCGGGCTCGTCGGTCGCCGTTGGCCAAATGCGGGTGGTGAGATCGAAGGAGCCCAAGAACCGGTCTTCCTCGCGCCGCGCACCGGCAGGCAGGCTCGCCGGAGGTGGCGGCGGCACATCGACCCGCCCAGCCGCCAAGCCGCGCGGATCAAGGCCGCCTGCGAGACGCCAGCAAGGTAGAACGTAGCCGGTCACCTCGGCGGGTAGGTTCGGATCCAGCTGTAGCTGGCTGTTGCCCAGGAGGCCGAGCACCGGCAACTTCGAGCGAAGTCGGTCGAGCGACTCCCAGTCGTGCTCGCCGCGTCGAAAGACGAGTGGCAGGATCGATCCGACATGTAGCGCCCCGAAACCGGCGTCCTGCGGCCAGGGGCCCAGCACATCGCGACCGCCCAGCAGGCTGACCGCGTCGTCAGCCACATGAGACGGCACGGCCCAAGCTGGAACCGCCAGTGTCTCACCAACGCCGCCCAGCTCGCTGGCGGCGAGCTCTACCGTGTTCTGCCACCACTCGAGCCCAACGGTGAGCGGCTGGCGCAGGGAGGCCAAGTACAAGCCCAACGGCGACAGCTCTAGCAGCGATACCTCGGCGACCTCCAACTCGGGGTCCTCGATGACCGGCTCAGGACGAATCGCGGGCGGTGAGATCCCCTCCACCAGGGTGATTGGCCCAACCCGGTCCTGCAGCTCCTCGGCGCTCGCCGCGACCACGTACCATTGCTGGCGCCGCGACCAGGTCTCCGGATCCCCGACCATCTCCCATTCACGCCCGAAGGTGTCAGTCGCCTCGCCCAGGTAAAGAAAGACCGCACCGGCATCGAAAGCGAACAGCTCCTCCTCGGTTACCTCGGGCAAGGCACGCAATGCCCCGGCCTCGAGCGCGATCGCATACAACGGCTCCTCGATGGGCTCGCGCCCGCCCGGGGGCGGGATCTGGGCGTAGGTCTCGGCCCCGATAAGCGCGAGCACGAACGCCGTGCGAACCACCGGAAGTCCCTTCATGTGACGGTCTGGCCAGGATCGATCGCCATCACCTCGACATCGAGACCGCGCTTCTCACATTCTTGGCGAAGCTCCGCAGGGGTCCCCACCAGCACCGGCCACGTCCCATAGTGCATTGGGACGATGCGCCGAACGCCCAACAGCTCGCATGCCTTGGCGGCCGACCGCGGGCCCATGGTGTAGTTGTCGCCAATCGGCAGCAGCGCGATGTCTGGGGCGTACAGCTCGGCGATCAATGCCATGTCGCCGAAGACATCCGTGTCGCCAGCGTGATAAATGCTCGGCCCATCATCGAAGCTGAGGATCAACCCGGCCGGCACGCCCCCGTAGAGCATCCGATCGCCGTCCTGAATCCCGGCGGAATGCGTCGCCTGCACCATCGTGATCGACACGCCGTCCAGCTGCACGGTGCCACCGATGTTCATCTCCACGATCACCTCTGAGGCAACCCCCTGGCTTCGGAGCCAAGCGGCAAGTTCGATGATCGCTACGACCGCGCTTGGGTCGTTCTCGGCGCACACCTGGACAGCGTCAGCGACGTGATCGAAATGCCCGTGCGTAACGGCGACGATGTCGAGACGCTCGAACGACTTCAGGGCATCAGGACACCGTGGATTGCTCATCACGAATGGATCGATGAGCACGGTCTTGCCGGTCGGACCGGTCAGCAAGAAGGTCGCGTGACCGAGCCAGGTAATGCTGACACCAGATGCTGTCATCGTTAGTCTCCATCTTCGAGTGTGAATCGATATTAGGCGCTCTGCGGGGCCGCTCCGAGTCGCGCGCCACCGTCGAATGGCAGCGCCACGACGTGCGCCGTAGAGCCGTCGTCAACCTGCACTTCACCACCAGGACCGGCAAGCTCCCGGCGCAGGTAGCCGAGCCCGATAGGTCCGTGACGATCCGAGACCGCCGTGCTGGTTACGTTGCCCGCGGCCCGTCCGCCACCGGACAACGTCGCGCCGGGCGCGACCCCCGCTGAAAGACGAAGACCACACAGCAGACGATTGACGTGGCCGCGGTAGTGGATCCGCGCCACCGTCTCCTGTCCCAGGTAGCAACCCTTCTCGAAGTCGACAGCGTCGTCCAGTCGCGCCTCCTGCGGCAACTCGTTGCCGGTCAGCTCCGCTCCATGGGACGGCACGCCCGCTTCCACACGCAACACCTCCGAAACATCACGACCGGCCAGGCGTACGCTCTCGTTCGTGAGCTGGCACACCGCGTGCCACAGCTCGCTCGCGGCCGGTTGGGATAGCGCGATCTCGAAGCCTCCTGGCAGCCGCCGAGTTCGCAGCGACCGCAGGCCACTGCCACATGCTGATTGACCGGCCGCTGCAGGCGGCTCTACCCCGAGCGCAGCGGCGACGGTCTCGTGGCGCGGGCCAATCAAGGCAAACGACACCATGGGATCGGTATCGACGTGCACCGCGGAGCGCAATACGTAGCGGCGCAGTCCTTCCGCTACGCTGGCAATCACTGTCGCGGCGGATCCCAAGAGCACCGCCGCGTCTCCCACCCACAGGTCTAGGCTCGCCTGTATCTTGCCGCGGTTGTCTAGCAACAGGGCAGCAGTGCCGTCTCCCGGCCGCAGGATTTGGACGTTGGCGGTCAAGAGTCGATGCAGAAACGTCAACCGCTCGTCGCCGGTCACCCGCAGATAGGCGCGCCATGGTTGCCACACCAGAACGGCGCCGTCGCGGGCGACGCACAGTTCTCCCTCGGGATCGCCATACGAGGCCGCGTAGAACAGGCCGTTGGCCTCTTCGAGCACCGCGCCGGCAGCCCGCTGGGCATCGACGAAGGCGGCGGCCGAGCTCATTCGGACGGCGCGGCGGCCGAACGCAAGACTATGTCGACCTCGGCGCCGACCTGAACGGGTCCCGCCCGGCCCTCTAGATCCCCTTCCTGGCGGCTAAACGCGTCGCCGTCCTGATCGAGCCGCGCGATGATGTCGAGATCGCCGACCAGGGGGGTCCCGGGGATCATCGAGTCGGCTTCGCTGATGCTGAAGCTCATCGGAACGTCGGCCGGCATCGACTTTACTGCCAGCGGTGGGCCGGCGGCGCGCCCCGACACCCGGACGATGATGTAGAGGACGCCCGCCGGAACAGCACCGACCGTGGGATCGACGCTCACCGTCCCCTGCACGCTGGGCGGCGGCGCCACGGCAGCGCGTGCCCCGGGCTCGAGCGGCGCCGGGGGCGCCGGAATCGCAGCGGCCTCCTCACGATCGATCGTCTCGACGTTGCGTGATACACAGCCGGCGCACAAGGCCACAATGCTCACTAGCAGCGGTACGACGTAACGGCAGCGGACATCGCTCATCAAGAGTGCCTTCGGGGAGCACCAACAGGGTGGACGGATGGTTCCTACAGGCTCGATCTTATCCCAAACCCGGGCCTCAACTACGGCCCAGCAATTCGCCGTAGAGCGCCAGAAATCGCGGAGTTGCCGCTTTCCAGCTGAAACGCTCGTCGAGCAGTCGACGCCCGGCGGCGCCCATAGTCGGCGCGTCCGCTGCCGCGGCGCGCTGCAGGGTTGCAGCCAACGCAACGCCATCGCCGGGCGGCACCAGGTACCCGGTGCGCCCGTCCTCGACCTTGTCCGGTAGTCCGCCGGTGCGCGAGGCAACCACCGGCCGGCTGTGCGCCATCGCTTCAAGGGTCACCAAGCTCGAGCCCTCATAGATCGTCGGATGAACGAACCAGTCAGCAAGAGCCAGCAACCCATGCTTGACCGGTTCCTCGACGAAGCCGACCAACGCGCAGCGGCCACCCGCGGCGCCGGCATTCACAGCGGCCTCGATCATGCTGCGCATCGGGCCGTCACCGACCAGGACCCACGCCCAACCCTGTGGGAGGGAGACTGCCGCACGCGCTATCGCCTCGGCGAGCACCTCGAAACCCTTGTTGGGCGCCAGTCGACCGATCGACACCATCAGCGGCTTGGCGCCGTCGACACCGTGATCTCGGAGCAGCGCAGACGCCGCTACGACGTCGGCAGCCGCAACGCACTCGTCGGGGTCCACGGCGTTGGGGATCACTACGATGCGCGCCGGGTCCAGGTCCAAGGGGCCTTGCACGATCGGAGTCAGCGCTCGGTCAGTAACGACGACACGGTCGGCAGCGGCGGCAATGCGGCGCATGCCCGCCTGGAACGGAGCGTAGGCGAGGTTCTTCAGCCACGGGGCGCGAAACTCCTCCATCCCCTGAGTGGTGAGCACCAGGGGCACACGCCAGCGCCCGGATCGTTTCGCCGCGGCGGCTCCGAGCCCCGCCAAGCCATGCACATGCACGATGTCGCCGGGGTCGGCAATCGTCCGCGCCACGCGTCGCGCCCACAGCGGGTAGTTGGTGACACGGTCGAGCACCACGGTCCCCCTGCGCACCCCGATCGGCAGCGGGCCGCGCCGGACCCATCGAAGCTCAGCGAACGGACCCAGCACGCGCTCGGCTTCGCGGCGGCGCTCGGTGTCGCGTGGCTCCTCGCTCCACATCGTGATCTGGACACCGGCACGCGACAGCTGCAAGACCTGATCGTAAACATGTCGCTCGAGTCCGCCGGGGCCGTGGGCTGGATGAACCCGGCGCGTGATGATTGTCAGCCTGATCGGCGTCTCACTCACCCCGGCTTTCCCTAATGGCGTGCTCGTAGAGTTGCATGACCCGCGGCACCACCACCGCCGGCGCGAATCGCTCCCAGGCGCTCGCCACCGCCGCGGCAGCGGCACGCGCCCGGGCTTCTGGCTCGGCGATCGCGACAAGTGCGGCAGAGAGATCATCGGGGTTGCTGAACAGCCAGCCGTCGACGCCGCTGTTGATCACCTCTGGGCTCCCTCCGGTGGCACGGGCGACAACCGGCGTACCTACCGACATCGCCTCCAGAATTACCCGCGCCAGAGGTTCCTCCCAAACGCTCGGCAGCACCACGGCCTTCGCACCACGCATCAATCGAAGGGTCGCTATCTCCTCGGTCCAGCCGACCAGATGAAGGTCGATCCCCCGGGCGCGGGCGCGGGCGCGCATGCTCTGCTCGACGGGCCCGGTTCCAGCCACCACGAGTGGCCACGAACAACCCGCGTCCGCAAGCTCGTCGACGACCCGATCGAACCCCTTGATAGCATTCAGCTTCCCCACTGCCAGCAGGTACGTTTCCGGCAGCGCGGCGCCAGGGTCAGGGCCCAGCGTAGCAGCCAAGCGCGCCGAGCGATCAGGATCGACGATATTCGGCACCACGACCACGGGCGCGCCGATGCTCGGCAGACGCTGCCGCACGGCGGCGCTCACCGCGATCACCCCATGTGCCCGTGAGAGCATGGCCTGCCGGGCGCGCAATCGGCGCCGTCCCCAGCCCACGAGGGTCGCCGCCAACGGCCGCGGCAAGCCGGTCAACCGGGCCACCTGGTCGGGCATCGCCGCGCCGGTGTCATCAGCCCACACCACACCATCGAGCTGTACCGGCCAGTAGTCGCGCACCGTGACCACCGACGCGAGACCGGCAGCCAGCGCCGCAGCGATCGCGCCCGGACCACTGTGAAGGTGCTGACCGTGGACGACTCGGATCCACGGGCAGGCACGGATTCTCGCTGCGACGGCGGCACGAACCGAGTCGAAGGAGTAGTCATTGGCGCCGGCGCGCCGGCGCAGCGTTCGGGCCTCCCCGATACCGATACGACGCACCGAGATACCGTCAACGTCGCGGGTGTCGCTCCGCTGCGATCGACTGTCGACCTCGAGGACTTCTACGGTGTAGCCCGAAGACGCCAACGACTGTGCCAGGGCGTGAGTACTCCAGCCGCTACCTCCACAACCCGGCGGGTACGCGTCGGTGACCAGCAGAACGCCCGGAGAAGCTCGCCGTCCGCCGTGCGTCATCTGCTCCCGCCCGGAGCGTTCTCGACCAGCGACCAGCGATCGGTGAAGAACCGCCAAGCCACCCCGGCGGTGCGCTGCGGCACATGCACGAGCTGGTTGAAGACGATCGTTCGCATGGCGACTGGCTGGTCGCGCGGGATGATCCCGGTAGCATACTGCAGCGCCAAGCCGAAGTTCCAGATGATCAGGGCGGCCAGCCCGACCGCAACCCATCGCTGTCGCAGCGGCGGCACTCGGTCGACCAGCGCTGCGAGCCCCAGCGCGAAGATCGGAACGAAGTTTATGAAGCGGCGAGCCCCGAACGAGGCGCCACCGGCCCAGGTGGCATAGGACCCGACCACCAAGACCTGCACCAGGAATGCTGCAGCCATTCCGCTCGCTAGCACCGGATGCTTGCGGCCGAAGAACCAAAGCCCGGCGGTGCCCATCAACGTCACCGGGGTCCACGAATAGAGGCCGTGGAAGCCGGAGAAGAGAACCTCGAGGGCATGGCGTGGGTAGGGGACGAACTTGTCGAGAACGAACGGGCTAGGGCTGAAGCTGCCATGCAAGGCCCGATAAACCATGAACTGTGGCGCCACGACGACACCGACCGCGATCGTCAGAAGCGCCGCGCCGCACAGTGGCTGGACAGCCGCGCCCACCCCGTGCCGCCGCACATCTGACAACAACTTCCAGCCTTCGTCCACGGCCGGTGGGATGAACAGCAGCCAGTTGAGCTCCCGCACCAGCACCATCAGGCCGCCGGCGGCGCCGAGCGCCAGCCACTGAAGGGCCGAGCGGTTGTCGCGGGTACGCAGCCAAAGCCACAGGAAAAGGGCAACCGCGAACAGCGAGCTCGCATGCGCCATCGGCGGAGTGATGTACAGATAGAAGACGAGAGTCGAGGCGAACCAAAGGCCCAGGACGGCGAATCGCGAGGCCCGTACGCCGTAGAACCGACGGCAGATACGGTAGGTCAGCGCCAATCCCGATAGGCCCCAGAACAACGACCCGAGGCAAACTCCCCAAACGTACAGCGCACCGTAGCCGCTACGGTCCAAGTCAACGCCGAAGGCGCGGGCGACCACGACGACGAGATCGGCCACGACGTAGAAGGGCGACCATAGAAGCGCGGCGCCGATCGGCGCATCGTTGAGCCGGCGCCCGGTGACGGTCGGCGCGTCGCGCAGGTTGTGGAGCCAGGCGTTGGCAACCGGGTCGCGGCGCAGGAGCAAATCGTAGTCGTTGAAGTAGTCGACGTCGCCGTCGAAGTACACCGAGCGCAGGTGGGTGATGTACTTGATCTCGTCGGCACCGTAGAGCCGTGGTGTGAACAACGGCAGGGCGACAACCGCAGCGAGGATCAGTGCCCCCCACTCACGACGCCAGGAGTACGAATCGGGCATTTGCGGATCCGGGGGCGACAGGCGCGGGCCGCTGGCGCCGAGGGACGGGCGCGCAGGTTCGGACGAGGCCGGCGCGGCGGCCCTGATTATATCGTGCTGCGAATCGTCTCCAGCAGCTCTTCCGCGCCCCGCTGCCAGGAGAAGCGCGACGCTACCAGGTCGCGACCCGCCGCTCCCATTTCCCGTGCCTTGGCCGGCGAGGAGAGGATCTCCTCGATGGCCGCAGCAATGGCAGGCGCGGTCGCGTCAACCAGTCGCCCGGTGCGGCCGTCGTCGACGTTGTCGACGACACCGCCCTCCGCCACCGCTACGACCGGCAGACCGCAATAGGCCGCCTCGCCCACCGTGAGACCGAGCGATTCCTCTCGCGCCGCGTGCACGTAACAGAGCGCCGCGCAGTAGTGATGGGGGAGGTCGTCATCGGCAACGAACCCGGCGAATCGCACGCGCTCCTGCAGGCCGAGCTGTCGCGCCAGCGACTCGAGGCGTCGCCGCTCGGGGCCGGCGCCGACCACTTGCAGCGTCGGCGGTGTCCTCGCCTGGCCGATTGGATGAACGAGCAACGCCAGGGCACGCAGCACGAGGTCGACTCGCTTGCGCGGGTGCAGCGTGTTGACCGTCAGAAGGCTGAAACGCGGCGCCACGGCGATGGCCCGGGCCGCATCGAGAGCCGCGTGATCAAGACCATTCGTCAACGGCTGCGCGTGGCGACCGTAGACGGAAGCAATCCGACCGGCAGAATAGGGTCCCGCCGTGGTGATGGCGTCGACGGCACGCACGAACCACCGATCGACGGGGCGGTACAGCGCGATCAAGGGGGCGAGCAGGAGCCGCATCGCGCCGACACTGCGCAAGATGCTGACGCGATCCTGATACAGGACACGCGGTGGCTCGAAGCAGTGGTACACCACCGACCCGCGCCACCGCGGCAGGATTTTCAAGAGGGCAGCGATCGGAAGCGACGGTCCGCCGCACAGCACATAAGCGTCGGCGTCGGCTCGCATGCACCGTAGCAGCGCCGGCGACCGCAGATACTCAACCAGCGCATTCATGTAATGACTTCGCCACCAATCCAGGCGTGACCGCGTCACCGCCAGCGTGACACCTGGAGCTACCAGCGCCTGGCACGAGTCATCGAACTGGTGGCAGACCAGCCGCACGCGGTGGCCGTGGCGAGCCAAGCCGGCGGCCCACTCGAGCAGCGAGCGTTCGGCCCCCGACAGGCTCTTGAAGCGCGGGAAGACCAGGTCGATGTGCATCGGCTGCACACCGACTGGCTCAGGCACAAGCATCTCGATAGACCTGTTCGAACGACTTGATGATCGTCGACCAGTCGAGCTCCGCCGCCGCGTTGCTCCGAGCGCGAGCGCCGATCGCCCCACGCAGCTGCGAATCGTCGAGCAGGCGCAGCAGCGCTGAAGCCAGCGCTGCTGCATCGTTCTCGGCGACCAGCAGACCGTTCTCACCGTGGACAACCACATCGGGGATGCCCGCGACAGCGCTCGCAACCACCGGCGTGCCGCTCGCGAGCGCCTCCATAAGCGTGTTCGGCAGGCCGTCGACATTGCCTGAGGGCCCGTGCACCGACGGCACGACAACCGCGTCGGCAGCGCCGAAATAGCGTGGTAGCTCAACGTGAGGAACGGGTCCGGCAAGCACCACTCGTGAGGACACACCGGCGCGCTCTGCCTGCTCGCGGAGTTCCCCCTCGAGAGGTCCGGAGCCGACGATCAAGGCGCGCGCCTGCGGCTCGGTGGCGAGCATTCGAGGCATGGCATTGATGAGCACATCGAAGCCCTTCTTGTAGACCAGCCGACCGACAGCCAGCAGCCATGGCGCGTCAGCAGGTAGGTCATGCCGCCTGGCCAGCTCCCGCCTCGCCGCCTGGCGCTGCGCGACGTCGAGTGGCGCGAAGCGCCGAGTGTCGACACCATATGGAAGGCGCTGCGGCCTTGGGCCCTGGCCCATTGCTGCAACGCGGTTGGCGAGCTCAGCCGAGCACGCAGTGACCGCGGCGCTGCGCGCCAGCGCGTACTCGGCCAACCGGCGCACCCAGGAAAACCGCTCCGCCAGAAACACGCCGCTGCCGTGACACGAGATCACCATCGGTGGGCCCTCGGTCCCACGAGCCGCCGCAACGATCGGCGCATTCGGAATCAGCCAGTGAGCGTGCAGGAGATCGTAGTCGCGCTTCGCCCTCAGGCGGCGAATGGCGCGCCAGGCGGTCAACGCGGCGGGAATCGCCGCCACATAGGCGTCAGGGCGCAACCGGCGATCTCCAGAGAGAGCTTGCGCATAGCCCCAGGGATGCCAGCGGCGGGTCGGCGTGTAGTGAAACGCCCGCAGCTTGACGCCCGAGTCGGGTCTGTCGAGCTGCAGGTCGGGATGCCACGGCAGCAGCACCTCGATCTCGTGCCCCAGACGGGCGAGCCCCTCGCAGACCGCCTGGACGAAAACGGCGTTGCTATCGCCCGGATGCAATGGATAGGTGGTGGCGAGATGAAGGACGCGCAACGGTCTGCTGGCGCCCGACGTTGCAGCGCGCGACGGACTCAGGGCTCATCTCCGACGTTCCGAACCGCTGCTGGCACAGCGGTTTCCGCGCTCGCTGAACGGACCCCTGGGAGGTCGGTAACGGAGCCCGGTTCGCGCCGTTCCACATCTCTGCGCCGCTGCCGGTACAGCACCTCTTCGATCAGCTTGCGGTTGGCGGCCTGCAGATCGGCCAGCACTCCGAGGCTCATCGTCTGGAAAGCGACGATGGCCAGAATAGCTGCCAGGATCAACGACTGAACGTTGCCGGCGCCAGCATCGACAAACAGGTACCTGTAGATGAACCTGAGTCCGATGGCGACCGCGCCCAGCATGAACAACGTGCCGGCGTAGAAGAACACCTTCAGCGGCTGATACATGGAGTAAGCACGGGCCATCGTCGCGGCGGCGCTCTTGACGTACACGAACGTTGAGCTGGCCAGCCGTGATGCACGCGGCGTCTGGCGCGCCTCGATGGCGACGTTGGCGATCCGCAGGCGTCGCGTTCCCGCCTGGATCAAGGTCTCGAGCGTGTAGCTGAACTCGCTAATCACGTTAATACGCAGCGCCGCCTCACGGCTGTAGGCACGGAAGCCGCTGGTGGAGTCGGCCACGGCAGTGCCGGATAGCCGCCGCATCGACCAAGACCCGAGGCGCTGCAGCAACCGTTTGACCAGCGAGAAATGACGTATCGAGCCAGGGTCACGATCGCCGACCGACATATCCGCCTCGCCGGCAAGAATGGGAGCCACGAGGCGGGGGATGTCGGCACCGTCGTACTGATTGTCGCCATCGGTGTTGACGATGATGTCGGCGCCGGCCCGCAGTGCCGCGTCGATTCCCGCCTTGAATGCCCTCGCCAAGCCTTGCCGCTGGCTGAAGCGCAGCACCGCATCGGCGCCGTTGGTAAAGGCCACGTCACCGGTGCCGTCATCGCTGCCGTCGTCGATCACCAGAATCTCGACCGTATCCAATCCGGCGATATGCCGCGGGATAGCGGACAGCGTCTCGGCCAGAGTAGTGGATTCATTGTGGCAGGGAATCTGAACGATCAGCTTCATGGGCGGCTCCGCGGGCCCCAGCGTATCCGGTCAACAGCAACACCAAGGGTACGCCGGTCGGCCGAGCCCTCGGTGTCCGCTGGATTCAAAGCGGGCGTTGTCTCGATTTCCAGGGCCGCCGGCTCGCCGGTCGGCGACCACTCGGATGGAACCGGAAAACTATAGTCTCTGAACCCTCGGCGAACCACGACCGTCGCCATCTCCAGCCCGTCCAAGCGGACCGTGACGCGTTGCTCGCCAAGGTCCGGCGGATAGCCGCTCGCTAGTGTGATCAGGAAGCTTTCTGTCGCTTCCTCGACGCCAGGCAAGATAAACCGCGATACCGGATGGGTCCATCGAAACGACCGCTCACCACGGCGACCCTCGATGTTCTCCAGGGTACGGCCCGCCAGGTAAAGATCATCCCATCCACCTACATCGAGCTCTCCTCTCAGGGGAACTGGCGTCCCGGGGTACAGTCGGTAGAGCTTCGCGTTGATCACCACCGGTTCCATCTCGATGGGCTGTCTCGAGCCAGTCTGCGGAGTCTCTTCGAGGCGGGCGCCTTCCCAAAGAAACGCCTCTACCGGCTCGGCCCTAAGCCAGTCCACCGCCTCGAGATACCCCGTGGTCAGTAAGTACACGCTGCGGTCACGCGCTATCTGGTCGCGGACAACATCGAGAACAACGCGCTCGTCCATCTCGGGTTTCGGCAAGCGCAGCATTCCCAAGCCGAGCTCGTGTTGTATGGCGTTCTCGAAGCGCGGCAGCCCGCGGCGGGTGAAGGGCTCGACCAGGACGACCGCGTCCGGCGGTAAGGCCGCCACGAGCGTCCGCATGACGCGGCGGCTGCCCCGCAGATCACGAACCTGGGCATAGCGGGAGCCGTAGACCCAGGATCGCCAGGTAATCCAACCGGCAGTTGGTACGACCAGGGTAATCACCAGAGCTGCGGCGATCGACGACATTGCGCGACGCGGCCGCATACGGAGTCGCAGCCAGGCGCGCTCGGCGCTTAGGCCCAGCAGGCCGGCCGCCGCCATCAGGGTCGCGGGCAGAACAACCGGCAAGTAACGTCGGTAGGCCCATGGCAGGTCGGGGATGATGATCTTCCTCCAAAGCAGCACCGTGGAGGCGAGCAACAGGATCGTGACGACAGCGCCGAACCCAGCCGGCGCCGAGCGCCATTGCAAGCCGAGCACGACAGCAGCCACTGCGGCTAGCGTCGCTACGGAGGAGACCAGCCAGACCAACGCGAGGAAGTTGTGCGAATCCCACGTAGGCACCGCGGGGCGCAGAAAATACGAGTAGTAGACAGCCATTACGAAGATCGACGCGAGCACGGCGCGAAACAGTCGACCGGCGGAGCTTGCCGGATCGAGCGATCGCACCACCCACGCCACCGGAATCGCGCTGCTGCGCTGACTCCAGACGCCGACCGTCAAGGCTGCTGCTGCCGCTACCCCGGCCACCGCCGTGACCATCCAAAAAGGCGTCTTCGGCGGGCCGTAGAGCGTGTCCAGGACGTATGGCAAAGACCAGAACCACAGGTGCGCGAAGGCGTGAGCGCCAAGCACGAACGGGCCTGCCCAAAGCCAACGCGTCGACGCTACCCGTAGCCGCCCGGTGAGCACGTCGGCCAGGTAGAGGGTAGCTAGAGGAAGCACCAAGGCCGCAAGCTCCAGCTTGGTCAGCCAGATCAAGCCGAATGCCCATCCCGCCAGCAGCCCCAGGGCCCGTCCGCGGCCAGCGCGCTCGAGCAGCAGAGCGTAGCAGCCGATGAGGATCATCGCCTGGGCGTGTACCTCGGCGGCACCGTAGCGCACGAACCAGGAGTTGGCGAACGACATGCACAACCAGGCAGCAGCGAGCGCTCCGGCGAGCCCATTGGAAAGCCGCCGGGCGACCAGGAATAACGCGACCGCGGCCAGCACCGCTACGCCGACGTTCGCGTAGCCAGCATTTGGCGATCCTAGGCCGGCGCTGCCAATCGCCAACCAGACCGGCGCCACCGGCAGGAACTGCGGCACCACACGACCGGTCTCGAGATCGTCCAGATAAAAGCCCATGGAGCGCGGGCGCGACTCGATGCGCATGCGGAAGAAATACTCTCGCGCCTCAACCGGCAGCTCCCGCACCAACGGGTCCAGGAAGGCTAGCTTGCCGCTACGCAAGAGCTGCGCCGCGGTCAGCCGATAGACCCCCTGGTCCCGCGCATCAAGGCGAGTATCGAACGGAGGTGTGGAGAACCAGAGCGTCAACGCCAACAACGCCGGGATCGCGATGATGCCCGCCCAGTCGATGTTCGGTCGGGATGCTCCCCGCTGCTTCTGCCTCAGCCCCAGCAGGGCTGCGATTGCCGACGCGGTGGTGACAATCGCCAGCGTTCGGATTCCGAAGAAACCAGCCTCCGCCAACAAAACGCCGAGGTGACTCAACAGCAGGTAGCCACCCGCAGCAGCGAGGAACAACCGCTCGGCGATCGACCCGCGCCGCGCGAACAAACGCCAGCCGAAAACAGCCGAACCTGCCAAAGCCACGAACACCCAAGCACCGAGGCTGACGTCGGCAATCATGGGTCGGCCGTTATCCCGACAACGCAAGGCGCAACGTTCGCCAAACGCTCGCGGATCAATTGCCGCGCCGCATCGGTAGCATTCGACGGCACACACCGCCGCTGGAGGCGACCCCGCAACAGCTCCCAGGTCGACGCGGCGCGGCGTACGGGGGTGGGCGAGAGCTCGCGTGCACGCTCCAGCTCGACCTCCACGGTTGAAGCGATAGCGGTCGCCTCGGGCCCGGCGGCAACCAGCCGTCGGCCGGCATGCCGCAGCGCAGCGACTAATGGAGGGTCATCGAGGAGGCTATCGATGGTGACGAAGAGCGCGTCGCCGACAGCGCGGCCCGGGGTGAGCCTGGGCGCAATGTCGCGCGGCAAGAAGTCGTAGTGTGGCGCATCCGCCACCAGCGTCAAAGCGCCAGCGGCGAGAGCTCGATACAGCAGACCCCGCTCGTACGCCACCGGCTCAGGGGCCACCGCAATCACCACCTCGGCACCATCGGTAACCCTCAGGAGCTCGGCCGGCGACGGTGACAGATGCCACACGATGCGCCCATCGAGCCCGGCCCTCGAGGCCGCCGGGCCGGCAACGACTTGATGGATGACCTCCGGCGTCACGTAACGAATCGACAGATCAGGACGCTTCTCCAGAAGCCTGGCCAACCCCGACATCAACGGCAGCGGCCAGCGCGAGCTCGCCGATATGACCGCAACGACACTTGGTGTTTCGCCGTGTTGCGCAGGCGTTCCCAGAACACCGGCAGCGATGGGCAGCTCCACGTGCTCGACAGCGACCCCTTGCCGTTGCAGCCCGGCGGCAATCGGCGCGGTTGCGGCCATCATTCGGTGGCGTAGTGACATCGCACGCGCCACGGGATCGTAATGATCGTAGAGCGCGCGGGTACCCCAGCCAGCGGCGACCGTAGCAGCGACTCGAGCGCCGAGCGTCGGAACAGTGGCCGCCAGCGCCTCGATGTAGGCGTCCCAGCGCCCCAGAAGGGCCAGCCCGCCGACGAGCATGTGATGCATGGCCGGGTCGAGGATCCAGGCCACACCGGCGAATCGGCCGGCCAGGAGGTAGCTCGGCTCGTAGGGGAGAAAGTCGCGCCCGAGAGGGTAGAGCGCCGTGTCAAAAGCCGCGTGCCGGTGACGCTCATCGAACCGTAAGTAGTGGAACGCTGGCGCCGGCAGATCGCCCCCCCGTAAGCGGGTCGATTCGACGAACACCTCGATATCGACCCGCTCGGCCAATGCCCTCACAACAGCGTCGAGCTGCCGGGCCACCAGGGCCCTTCGATCGATGCTCGGCAGCGTAACCGCAACGCGCACGCCTACTCCAACGTAGAGGTCAGCGCCGCGATCGCTTTCGGCCAGCTGACCCGATCTCGCACCATCTCTCGCCCGGCGTGGCCCAGGCGCTCGCACAGAGCACGGTCCTCGTAGAGCACGTCGATGCGCTCGGCGAGGGCGACCGGATCCGGCTCCACCACGAAGCCGCTCTCACCTTCACTCACGAACTCAAGCACGCCCCCGGAATCTGTTGTCGTGACCACCGGGCGGCCGGCGAAGAAGGCCTCCAGGGTGGTGAATCCGTAGTCCTCATCGAGCGGTGTCAACGCCATCGCGAAGCAACCCGCCATCAACTCGAGCACGTCATCGTCGGAGGCAAAGCCCAGAAAATCAACTCGGTCTTCGAGGCCTAGATCCGCCACCAACGCTACGAGCCTGTCTCGGTCCGGGCCGCGTCCCGCGATGCGCATGCGAACCGGGTTGCGCGTGTGGGCGAGTGCCTGGATCCCCAGATCCAGCCGTTTGATGCGGTCGAGACGGCCAACGTAGAACAGGTAGTCGCCATAGGCGCCGACCCTCAATCTCTGATGCAGCGGAGGAGGCGCGTAGAGTGGGGTGGCCTCGACACCGCAGTACAGCTGTAGTCGACCCGCGGTGTTCTGACTGTTGGTAAACAGCGCCCGCGTTTCAGACAGTGCCTCCATGTCGAGCTCGAACAGCGCATCGCGAAGCGCCACCTCGTCGTCGGCCAGACGGAAATTGCCGAAAGGAGTCGCGTGTAGATCATAAACCTCGCGCTGCTGGTGAAATATCCAGGCAACCTTGTTGCGATGCCGAGCCAGATACGACGGATACTTCGTGGCAATCAGCAGGTCGACCTCGCCCGGGGCGGTTTCTTCGAAGTTCGCCAACCGCCATGCCATCGCCTGCTCGAGCGACGAGACGGTTCCGGTCCAGGTATACGGCAGCGTGACCAGCTCCACTTCGTGGCCGGCTTCGGCAAGGGCCCCGACCGTGAGCTCCGCGTGTAGCTCGGCACCGCCGCGAAGAAAGGGAACCTGCGGCGCGGCGACGATGATGCGGAAGCTTCGGCTCAAGACGCCTCGCTCGTCGCGCCTACCCGCGATGCGATGAGCGCGTATTCCTGGGGTGCTGCGTACATCTCGTTCACTTGATCGATCCGCAGGTTGAGCTCCCGCACGACCGCCAAGCTGGGCGCGTGTTCGACGAATGCCGCCTCCTGGACTCGCGCCACTTGAGCCACCTCTGGAACCTCGGCCTGGTACACGATATCGATATCCGTGAGGCCACTCCGGTAGGCCATGAACGACAGCAGTTGCGGATGGACCGGGCGCGTATGGGTGGGGTCGAGAACGTAGGCCCGTACTAGCGCGAACAGGCTCTCGGGGTTGATGGTTTCGACTACCAGCCGGCCACCCGGGGCCAGGCGCGAGGCCGCCAGGTCGGTCAACCTCGACCAGTCCGGTGGCGGAATATGCTCGATCACCTGGGCCAGGAAGATCCCACCAAGCGAACTCTCCTGGCGCGCCGACAGCCAGTCAAACAAGTCGGCGCACTCCGCTTGCAGACCGCGTTCTATACAGCTCGCTACGTCGGCAGCGTTGATCTCGATGCCAATCGCCTCGTTTCCGGCCGTCTCCAGCAGCTCGAGGAACTCGCCCCGCCCGCAGCCCAGATCGGCAACCGGGCCGGGGACGCCATCGAAGCGCGCCACGTGGGCGCGCAGGCGTCGGGTGATCTCGGCTTCATCGCCTCGGAAGCGCAGCTGGAAAGCACGATAGTCCTCGTCGCCCATCCACTCACGCAGTCGGCGCCAGAGCCCGCCGTCGAGTTGCTGAGGAGCACCGGCCGGCGCCGCCGCGGCGCGCTGCCGACCATCCGACTCCGAGGCGACCTGAAGCTCGTCGAGGACCCGGGCAAGCTGCGCCCGCGTCTCGAGTAGCTCGGCTTCGGCGATGTTCGAGGTGCGGGACTGCAGCTGTTCGAGAACCTTGTCCTTTTCGTCGAAACGCGCATCGATGGCCTGCGCCCGCTCCACAAAGCGAACCTCCAGGAAATGCATGCTCTCGGCGTGTTTTCCGTACAGGTCATCGAGCGCCCCGCGCAGCCCCCAGAGCTCCTCCTCCAGCACATCGAAGAGGACGCCGTGGCGATCACGCAGCGCTTCGTCGTAGCTTTCCAAAGCAGCGTCGAGTCGCGCCTCCAGCTGGCGGGGGTCCTGAGCCATTTCGAACAGCAAGTCTTGCGTGGCGGCCAGACGCTGCTCGACCGCCACGCCGAACTGGTTGAGATGCCGCACTAGTTCGGTGTTGAACTTCTCCTGACGCGCCAGATAGGGGTCCAAGAACGGCTGCACGAAGGGGCGTGCGCATCGTCGTAGCAGGGTCAACAGCGGCCCGAGCAGCGGCACGCTGGAGCGGACGTCGATCGAATCCGTGATGACCGCCAGATCGTTGGCACTTTCCAGGTGCTCCGAACGCGTCAAGCTAGGCTCGGAGACTGGCGCCCGTATATCGGGATCTGCCAGCTCGGCAGCTGGCGGGAGCGGCGTGGCCGCGCCAATACGTGGCGGAGGGGACGCTTTCAGCTCGTCCCGGATCTGATCACGAACGCGTTCAAGTCGCCGTGCGATCTCGTTCTGGTCCATGGCGTGCCTCAAGCCGGAATCTCTGCCCGTGGCGGGTCCGGCTCACCGACCAACGGAAGTGTAGTCGAACTCCAGCTCACGCATTCGGGCAGGCTCGTAGACGTTTCTCAGGTCGACGACCACCGGAGCCGACATGGTGGCACGCAACCGCCCGAGGTCAAGGTTGCGGAACTGGTTCCACTCGGTGGCGATCACCACGACGTCGACGTCGACACACGCAGCGTATGCATCCTCGCAGTAGGTGACCTGGTCGCCGAGAACAGCGCGGGCATTGTCCATGGCGGCGGGGTCGAAAGCCTGGATGATGGCACCCTCGGCAAGCAAGCCCTGCGCAATCGCCACCGCCGGGCTATCGCGCGTATCGTCGGTGTTGGGCTTGAAAGCGAGCCCGAGCAGCCCGACCCTGATGCCGTCGAGAGCACCAACCGCCAACCGGATCTTGTCGATCATCAGCTCACGCTGCCGCGCGTTGGCCGCCAGCGCGGCGCGCCCAATCATGAAATCGTAGCCAACTTCCTCGGCCGTGGCGACGAGTGCGCTGACGTCCTTCGGAAAGCACGAGCCACCGAAGCCAGGACCGGGATGAAGAAACTTCGGCGATATCCGGCCATCGAGGCCCATCGACCGGGCAACGACGTGAACGTCGGCGCCCAGTCGCTCGCACATATTGGCAACCTCGTTAATGAAGGTGATCTTCACGGCCAGGAAGGCGTTGGATGCATATTTGATCATTTCGGCAGTCGGCACCGACGTCACGATAATCGGTGTCTCGATCAGGTACAGCGGCTGATAGAGCGCCCTCATGACGTCCGCAGCGCGCTCTGAATCGACTCCGATAACGATACGATTCGGGCGCATGAAGTCCTCGAGGGCAGACCCCTCCCGCAGGAATTCAGGATTGCTCGCAACATCGAACTCGGCGTCGCCACCGGCGTGCTCGCGGACCCGTTGTTTGATGCGCTCGCCGGTGCGAGGCGGTACGGTGCTCTTCGTAGCGATCACCTTGTAGCCGTTGAGATTGCGACCGATCTCATCGGCTACGGCGTCGATGTAGGTTAGATCGGTGCTGCCGTCCTGCTGCGCCGGAGTACCTACGGCAATGAAGATCACGTCGGCATCGCGGATAGCCGCGCCGACATCGGTGGTGAAAGCGAGACGGCCGGCGGCAACGTTTTGGACGATCTTCTCCGCCAGCCCGGGCTCGTAAAACGGCACCCCGCCCTCCGCCAGAGTGGCGATCTTCGCTGCATCGTTGTCGCAGCAAGTGACATCGATGCCGAAGTCCGCGAAGCACGTCCCCGACACCAAGCCTACATACCCGGTACCGATCATGGTGACCTTCATCAGGATCCTCGGCGCCTAGCAGGCCGTGGTGGAAGTGAGGGTTGCCGTCCGCCGTCTCACCCCGTGAGACGCGGTCGGAGCCGCTCGGCGGCCAGCGACGACAGCCCGTAGGGCGGACGTGGCCGGAGAACCGCAAGGATATCGCAACAGCGGCGCGCGCGGCGCGCTGCTCAAGGACCGCCGACCTCGGTCAACGCGCGTCCGACCGCGGCGACGTAGCTCGCAGCCATGGCCTCGCGAGTGATGGTGCGCTGAGCCCACTGTCGCCCCTCGGCGGCGGCTTGACGGCGAGCTGCGGGATCAACCAGCCATTCAAGGAGCACCGACCGCAGCGCCGCTTTCTCCTCGTCAGGTGTCCCCGTCGGGACGCGCTGCACGGCACCGTCCGGAATGCCGCGCAGATGGACTAGATCGTGGATCACCGTGGGTGTGCCCAGCTGCAACAGCTGCTGGAGAGCGCCGGAAGAAGCTCGGGCAGTCGGATAACGAAGATTGATCGCGATGTCGGCAGCACACATCACGGCGCCGAAGTCGAGATCACTGAGGTGCCCCGTCCACCGCGCCCGCTGGCCGAGGCGGCGCGCCGCAGGCAGCTGGGCGAGCTCCGAGTCGGCGGCGCCCACTGCCACGAAGACAAAGTCCTGGTCGTCAGCGATATCGGCGAGCGCTTCGAGAATCAACTCGATACGATGCTCCGAGAAGATATGCCCGAAGGTCGCGACCAACGGCCGGCCGCTCTCCACCCCAAGGTCAACGCGCCACGCCGCTACCAGCTCCTCTGACGGATCCGGCACTGGTAGCCAGTGCACTACCGAGTCGATCCGCGCGTCGGGCAGCTGGGCGCGCAACCAGCGCGCCAGCAGATCGCCGTGGACTACGGTCAAGCGGCTGGCCCGCACCAGGTCCTCACACATCGGAAAGTTCCAGTACAGGGCGGGGGTGCCGAAGCCGCCGACAACCAGATGCCCGACATCGTTGGCCACGTCAGGTCGGCCGCGCTGCAACGCAGCTCGGTAGCCATCGAGATCATGGGCCAGCGAGTGATGCGCCACACGCGATGGATGGAGCACGGCGTCATGCAGTACCAACAGGCCCGGCTGTCGCCGCACTAGCGGAATCGGGTAGTGGAACGTCTCGCTGTTTCCGACGTGATAGATGGCGAGATCGTACGGTCTCATCCGCTGCCGACGTCGCCGCTGGGTATGCGGTAGCAGCCGCTGCCGACGTCCGATCCATTTGTCCTCCCTCAGATGTTCCTCAGCAAAGACATCGATCTCCCAACGCTCGGGCAACACGTCCAGCAGACCGGCGGTGTAGTCCGCGATGCCGGTCGGAGCTGGCGGCATTGGTGAGAACATGGCGAGCCGCAGCGGTCGATCGGCGAGCTCCGCGAGCGCCCCCGTCAGGCCGGCGGCCGGCTCGGGCACCGGCACCGGGTGTCCGCTCATGCGGTTCCCACGCGAGCTCGTTGCAAGATGCCGGCAAGAAAGCCGCCGGTGGACGATCCGTCGACAAGCGCAACTTCTTCTGGGGCCCCAGCGGCGACGATCTGGCCCCCACCGTCGCCACCTTCAGGCCCCAGGTCGACAATCCAATCGGCATACTTGATGACCTCCAGGTTGTGCTCCACTACAACGACCGTGTTCCCCTGCTCGACGAGGGCGTCGAGCACGTGGAGCAACCTCCGTACGTCTTCGAAATGAAGTCCCGTGGTGGGCTCATCGAGGAGATACAGAGTCGAGCCGGTGGCACGACGCGACAACTCCTTGGCGAGCTTCAGACGCTGCGCCTCGCCGCCCGAGATCGTCGTCGCTGGCTGGCCGAGACGCAGATACCCGAGACCGACCTGCTGTAGCGCCACGAGCTTCTGGGCGATCGCCGGAACGGCACCGAATTGCCCGGCCGCCTGATCGATGGTCATCCCCAGAACCTCGGCGATGTCATGACCGCAGTATTTCACCTCCAGCGTCTCAGGGTTGTAACGGCGTCCGGAACATTCGTCGCACAGCGTGTAGACGTCGGGCAGGAAGTGCATCTCGATCTTCTTCAGGCTGGCTCCCCTGCACCCCTCGCAACGCCCGCCGGCGACATTGAACGAGTACCGCCCCGGACCGAAGCCTCGCACCTTGCTCTCCGGCAACGCGGCGAACAGTTGCCGTATGGGAGTGAAGGCACCGGAATAGGTCGCCGGGTTGGAGCGTGGCGTGCGGCCGATCGGTTCCTGGGTAACGTCGATGACCTTGTCGATCGCTTCCATGCCATCGATGCGGTCGTGAGCGCCGGGGCGCGCGCTGGCGCCGTTGAGATACTGAGCAAGTGCGCGATAGAGCGTCTCCTCGACAAGGCTGCTCTTGCCCGAGCCTGAGACCCCGGACACCACCACGAAGCAGCCGAGAGGCAGCTCGACGTCGATGTTCTGCAGGTTGCGATGACGGGCGCCGCGAACGACGAGCCAGGTCGGCCCGCCGTCGGCGCGCGGCAGCGGACGACGACGACGGGTCGGGATTTCGATGCGGCGACGTCCCGACAGATATGCTCCGGTGGGCGAATGCTGATGCTCGGCGATGTCCTCAGGCGGCCCCTGAGCGACGAGGTAGCCTCCTTGTTCGCCGGCGCCGGGCCCGAGATCGATCACCCACTCAGCCGCACGGATGGTCTCTTCATCGTGTTCGACCACAATCACCGTATTGCCGAGATCGCGGATCGCCTTGAGAGCCTCGATCAGCCGGCGGTTGTCGCGCGGGTGCAGTCCGATACTGGGCTCATCGAGAACGTACAGGACGCCGCGCAGGCGGGTGCCTATTTGGGTTGCGAGCCGGATGCGCTGGCTCTCGCCCCCCGCCAGGCTGCGCGCCGGGCGGTCGAGGCTGATGTAGCCGAGGCCCACCTGGCGCAGAAACCCGAGACGCTCGCTCACCTCTTTCAGGATGGGCTCGGCCAGGGGAGTGAGCCGCTTGCGCACCTTCGTCTTGCCGACGACGCGCTCGGCCTCGGCGATAGTAAGTGCGGAGAACTCGGCGATCGACATGCCGCCAACGCGAACCGATAGGCTCTCCGGCCGCAGGCGGGTCCCGGCGCAGGCGGCGCAGGCACCCTCGTGAAGGTAGGGTTCCAGCCGCTTGAGCACGCGGGTTGACTCGGCACTTCGCAAGGCTCGCTGCAGCCACGGCACAACCCCGGTGAAGCCGCGCGCCAAGCTCTTGTCCAAGTAGTCCCCTTTGAGGCGGAACTTGATCGGCTTGGCATCGTCGGGGCCGTGCATCACCAAGTCGCGGAAACGGCGCGGCAAGGCGCTCCAGCGCTTGCGGATGTCAACCTTCTCGGCGCGCCCGAGAGCACGCAGAAACGCCCGAGGATAGGCGTCGCCCCGCCATGGGGCGATGGCTTCGTCGAGCAGGCCGAGCTCGACGTCGGGCACGATCCGGGCCGGGTCGAAGCGCCGGTCTGTCCCCAGGCCATTGCAGACAGAACACGCGCCGCGCGGGCTATTGAAGGAAAACGAGCGCGGCTCGAGGTCGGGAAGGCTGATCCCACAGCGTGCGCAAGAGAGCTTGTTCGAGAACAGATGGTCTCCATCCCCAACGACGTTGATGATCACTACGCCATCGCCAAGCTTTAGCGCCGTGTCGATAGCGGCGTGGAGCCGGTTTCGCACCTTGGGACGCAGCACCAGGCGATCAACCACCACTTCGATGTCGTGCAGCTTGTTGCGGTCGAGCTTGATGGGCTCGCCACTGAGCTCGCGTATGCGACCATCGACGCGCGCGCGGGCGTATCCGCTGGTGGCGAGGCGCGCCAGCTCAGCCCGGTACTCGCCTTTTCGACCGCGCACCACCGGCCCCATGACCTGGAGCTTCGAGCCTTCCGGCAGAGCCAGGACGCGCTCGACAATCTGCCGACCAGATTGCGACGCGACCGGGCGATCGCAACGTGGACAGTGCGGCGTTCCGACACGCGCATACAACAGGCGGAGGAAATCGTAGATCTCCGTCACCGTGCCGACGGTCGACCGGGGATTGCGGCTGGTGGTCTTCTGATCGATCGCGATGGACGGTGAAAGGCCCTCCACGAGATCGACGTCGGGCCGTTCCATCTGCTCCAGGAACTGCCGAGCGTAGGCCGACAGGGACTCCACGTAGCGACGCTGACCCTCGGCATACAAGGTGTCGAATGCCAGCGAGGACTTGCCCGACCCCGAGGGTCCGGTGACCACGATCAGGGCGAAACGCGGCAGGTCTAGGTCGAGGCCCTTGAGATTATGCTGCCTCGCGCCCCGTACCTTGATGTGATCAATGCTCACAGGATCATACGGTATTTATCTCTATTGTTCGGTATCAGGATTGTTCGGTATCAGGCCTCATCCAACAACGTCGTGACGCCCTGGAGCGGCGAAGGCTAAGATCGTTCCCGGCGTCGCCCCATCCCACCTGTCGCCGCCTCCCACTTGACATCGCTGCAGCCGCCCAGGAATTCGACGGCGGCCCAGCTGACCAATCTAGCAAAGTCGCCATGCCGTCGAAAGCGAGCACGGAAAACCGTATCGAAGCCAGGACTCTTTACGTCGTGGCTACGCCGATCGGCAACCTGGGTGATCTGACACGACGGGCCGAGCGTGTGCTCGGCGGCGTCGACTCGATACTGGCAGAGGACACTCGACGTACGCGCCGATTGCTGTCGCACCTCGGCATCTCGAGGCGCCTCGAAGCCCACCACGAGCACAATGAGGCCCGCAAGATTCCGAAGCTGATCGAACGGCTGAACGATGGCGCCGCGATGGCACTGGTTAGCGACGCTGGTACCCCAGCGGTAGCCGATCCCGGTTACAGACTGATTGGCGCGGCGATCGATGCCGGTATCTCCGTAGTGCCGGTACCCGGAGCGAGTGCGGTTCTGGCGGCGCTTGTCGGCTCAGGGCTGCCCACGGATCGATTCACATTTGCCGGGTACCCACCGCGCAAGGCTGGCGAACGCCGTCGGTTTCTGAGTCAGCTGGCGCCGTTACAGGGCACGTTGGTGCTGCTGGAGTCGCCGCGACGGATCGCCGCCACGCTTGCCGCAGCAGCCGAGATCCTCGGCGAGCGGCCTGCGGTATTGGCCCGCGAGATCACCAAGATTCATGAAGAATTCCGACGCGGCAGTCTGGCTGAGCTCAGCGCGACGCTGGAGCAGGAGGTCCGCGGCGAGATCACCCTGTGCATCGGGCCGCTGGACGACGTGCCGCAGCCAGCAATGGATACCGCTCAACTGCGAGCTCGTTACGAAGACAAGCTAGCGGCCGGTATCGATCGGGGCCTGGCGGTGCGACAACTAGCGGCGGAATCGGGGCTGCGTCGCCGCGATGTCTATGGCGCATTACACTTGCAGCCGGCTGATGCTGCCGCCGAGGCGGCGGCGCCCTCGAAGGCGAACGACGAACCAGACTCCGGAGCCACGGAATGAAACGCCTGCTGACCATCGTCGCGACCGTGCTAGCTATCGCCGCCTGCAGCCCACCATCGGGCGAGGAGCTTGTTCAGCAAGTCATGCAGCAGCGCAACAGATACAACGCCACCCCGCAGTCATGGATCGTGCGCCCCGACAACTCCATCTATATCGAGGTGCTGGTGGTCAACAACAACCTCGAGGGAGGCCTACGGACGCTGACGGTGCTGGTCGAGCAAATCGACACCGATGACAGCGTGCTCAAGAGCGAACGCGTACCGATTGACGTGCTATCGCTGACCGCTGGTCTCGGCAAGAATCTCGGCGTCAGCGTCATCGCCGTTACTCCCGACGTGGAGTACGTGCGCTTGGTCGTTGAACCCGCTCCGGAAGCCGATACCTGGTCGGATTTCCCGGAGTTCGACGCGGTGCGCCCGCGCCTCTGAGCGGCCGCTCAGAAAGGCGGCGCAACGAATAGGTGGCGGTGTCCCTCGAGGCTCCGCAACAGCGTTCGCCGATCCATCGGCGGCATCCTGCCATCGAATCGGCCGGGCAAGCGCCTACGACTCCTCCACGCAGATCACGTAGATGGTGGCGGTACCGGCATCCACGCCCCCTGCCAAGTTCTTGACGGTCGCCGCCCAGGCGTTGGTGCCGCTAGGCCCGTTGGAGGAAACAACCAGTAGGCCGCCCGAGGCATGCGCGTCGCTGTCGAGGATGATGCCGCCGCTGACGGCTCGCTTGGTCGGTGTCGGACACGACGTTACCGTCGTGATGGTGGCACCGATACCGAGGGCGTTGACTTTAACGACGATCGAGTTCCGTTCCAGTGCAACGTCCTTTGTTCCGTCGGGCCCCGGGTCACCGGTGCCGCCCTGCGGGCCGACGACACCCGGCGGCCCACCGAGGCCTGGCGGGCCGGCGGAACCCCTCGGCCCTCGCGGCCCTGGCTTGCCATCCTTCTCGATGTAGACTTCGAACTGTTCTTCCTTGCCGCTGTCACAGCGAACCGAGAACAGGTGCGAGACGCCGATCACGATATCGCGCCGCTCGAAAGCGAGCACCATTCGCCGCCTGGCCGAGGAGATCACGGTCAGCGGATCGCCGCCGAGAAACACCGCCTTCACCGCCTCGGGCGCCGCACACAGCTGCACGCCTCGTACGACGATCTGATCTGCCGTGACATCCACGCGAGCGGTCATGACGTCGGGGCGATCATCGGTGCCATTCTGTTGACCGCTCGCCACACCCGCGATCAGACCGAACGCAACGGCGCAGACGAAACGAATCGGACCGCGGGGCCTGGGAATCGCGCTGGTGACCTAGCTCGTCGATACAGACTTGGTGTGCGTCTGCGTCCGGTCGCTGCCGGGCCATCCGGCGGCGGCGAGCACCAACTCGATCTGCTGCACCGAGGACAAGCTACACGTACCCAGCGCTACAGGTATTCAGCGTGCTGAGCGCTCAGTCGTTATCAGCATCAGCCGCGATCGCCTCTACGGCCTCGACTGCCGCCTCAGAGGTAACCCCGGCGATCGAGTTGAGGCAGTCGAGCAGGTTGCTGCAATCCGACGACGGGTCGTCGAGCAGCATCGCTGCCAGCACCTCGGCAGGAATATCCCGTGCCAATCGATAGGCGCGAACCATGCGCTCGAACCAGGCGGGGTTGAGGGTCGGGTCTTGCGCAGTCGGATAGTAGACCGCGTCGCCCTCGGTGACCTTCAGGTGCTCAACGGCGGTCGCCAGCGATTCACGATAGCGCTCTCGGTCGGGAGCCGTGAACTGTCCGGCGTTGGCCCGCAGATAATCGACGGCGCGCTGCCAGACGACAGGATCCGGCTCGAGGTTACGCTGCCGCCCATAGGCCTCCATACGCGCCAACGAGCGCTTCCATTCGTCTGGCGAATACATACCCGGGTGCGGGGGCTGGTGACAGGCCGAGCAGGCCTGCAGATACGCTCCACCTCCCTCGCTCCGCAGATTGGGAAACTGACCGTTCTGAGCGTAGTTGCGGACGATCGCGGCGCGATAGCGGCTGTTGACCTGCGCAGCGATCGCCGCCGGATCGCCGGCGCCATGCTGCTCGATGAGTTGGCCGGCAACGACCGCCTCCTCGAGACATGTGGCGCAGGCAGCGGCGTGCTGCGATCGGTAACAGTCGACCACGCCGGTGTGGCCGTACAGCTCGCACGGACAATAGCAGGCGATCTTCTCGAGCACCTCTGGGTGATCGTGGGCGACCCGGTAGGCTACCGGAATCTTCTGCAGGTAATCGAGGGGTACGAAGTCCTTTCGCGGCGGCGCTGCCGCGGCAGCTGCAGCCGTACCGTTCGATCCGTCGGGCGTGCCCGCGGTGGCGGGCGCGCTGCCGTCGTCCGCGGAGACCGTCGACGCACCGCCCGCGGGCTGGCTGCCGCAGGCGGCCAGCATGATCATCGAGGCGCCCAGCAGCGATAGTTTCCCTGCTCTCATCGTTCTCGCTCCTCGCATCGACTGCGCGTCCCAGCACAGCAGTCGTTCTGACCTGTCCGTGGCAGCTTAGCGCCGTGACGTCGCCTCCGCGTCGTCCGACTCCTCACTAGCTTCCCACAGCGCCAGTATGCCGCCAAAGCGCGAATCGACAATCTCGATACTCGCCTTGTCGCGAAGATTACGAACATACTTGTTCATGCGCGCCTGCGACTTGTCCGAGGTCAGCCGTTGTCGTATCGCCTCGCGCGCGTCGTCGAGCTCGGCAACGTTTTGCTCGCTACGCTCGACCACCTTGACAATCGAGTAGCCGAACGTCGTTTCGATCGGGTCCGAGAACGCCCCCACAGGTAGGGCCGGAACCTCGACCGCCAGGCCTTCGGTCAGATCCGCGATAGCGATGAAGCTGCCTGTATCTGCGACGTGTTGACCATTCACATATTTTTCACCCACCGTGCTCGCGTCAGCGCCAGCCTGCACTTCCGAGGCGGCTTCAAACGCCTGATCGCGCAGCGCGCTCGGCTCGCCGATGAACACCAGCTGTTCGAGCCGCACTTGTTCCGGCGCGGTGAACAGATCCGGGTTTCCCACGTAGTAGTCGCTGATCTCGGTCTCGGAAACGAAGATCTGTCGCTGCACCTCATCGTAGGCCAGGCGCTGCTGCCGTAGGTTGTCGCGCAACTGTTCGCGCAGCTGGTCCATGGTGAGCCCCATCTGCTCCAGCGCAGCGTTGAGCTGTGCGTCTGTAGAAAATCCGTTGGTCTCGCGTAGGTTCTGGATCTGACGATCGACCATGTTGGCGTCGATCGTGATGCCGACGAGGTCGGCGCGTTGCAACATCATCTTCTGATCGACCATCCCGGCGAGAATCTGCGTGGTCAAGGCCGGCATCTGCGCTTCGATCTCCTCGGCCGGCATCTGCTGGCGCAGGAGGGTCATGCGATCCTCGAGCATGGAGCGCAGCTCGGTCAACAGGATCGGGTCACCGTTGACCGTTACCAACACCATGTTGATGATGTTGTCGGGCACGCGCGCCACCGCCGTCGTCGCCGGCAACCCGTTCTCGGCGTCCTGGGCAAGAGCCTGCCCCGGCACGCAAAGAGCCGCCAGGGCGATACACGTAGCTCCGAGCATCGCGGGCCGGCGCGACGCGCCGGGGTTCACGTTCATCGTCTCAACTCGACGGGTCGTAGGGGGGATCCGATTGTCGGGGCGGGCTGTCTCCCGGACCCATATGCATTGACGTCCGTTCGACCGCAAAAAGCTGGTCGTCACCGACTGCAGTGGGGCGAAACAACGTCCGAATACCGTTGATCAGCGTACCACGGAGCGGTTGCGGTCTTCATCCGAAAACGGCACCTGCGACTACCGGTCAGTCGCGCTGGCGCCGATTTCCGCGGGCGATTCGGGGAGGTTCAGGACAGCACCTCCAGAACCTCACGTACCGCTGCCAGGAGCCCCGTCGGACTCCGAACGTCCAGTGCCACCAGCACCCCGTCTGGCGGCGCCAGCTTCCAACCGCGCTCGGCCTCGACCTGCGCTATGAGGCGATCCATAGCGACTGGGGCGTCTTCCGACAGGCGGATCAGCACGCCATCGCCCTTGCGCTCGACGCTCAACACACCCTGTGTCTCAGCAGCCAGTCGCAACGAGGCATAAGCGAAGAGCCGCTCGACCTCGCGCGGTAACGCCCCGTAGCGATCCCGCAGCTCTGCTTGCAACCGCTCCAGCTTGTCGTCTGTGCGAGCCGACGCCAAGCGCTTGCTCACCATCAATCGTTGCAGTGGGTCCTCGACGTAGCCAACGGGTATCTGCAGATCGATGCCGAGACTCAGCTGAGCACGACGCTCTGAGGCCACTGGCTCGCCCTTGAGCTCGTGCACGGCTTCCTCGAGCATGCGCGCATACAGCTCGAATCCAACGGCCGCGATGTGGCCGTGCTGTCGCTCGCCCAGCAGCGACCCGGCGCCGCGGATCTCGAGGTCCATGGCGGCGAGCCGAAACCCTGAACCGAGGTCGGAAAACTCCTGAATGGCGCGCAGTCGCTTCTTCGCCACGGGTGTCAGCGTATCGATCGGCGGAACTATGAGGTACGCGTATGCCCGTCGCGTCGATCGACCGACGCGGCCGCGAAGCTGGTAAAGCTGCGCCAGCCCGAAGGCATCGGCGCGGTTCACGATGATGGTATTCGCCATGGGGATGTCGAGGCCGTTCTCGATAATCGCGGTGGTGATGAGCACGTCAGCGCGCCCCTCGACAAAATCGAACATGACGCGTTCGAGCTCCGCCTTTGGCAATTGGCCATGTGCCACCCGAAACTCCGCCTCGGGCACGAACCCCTTCAACGCTACGGCGACGCGATAGATCGACTCGATACGGTTGTGTACGAAGAACACCTGTCCGCCGCGCGACAGCTCCTCGTGCAGTGCGTCGGTGATGATCTCGCGATCATAAGGAACGATGTGCGTCGCGATGGCGTATCGGTCCTTCGGGGGCGTTTCGATGACACT
>Ga0315339_1000225_pt1 | contig 86409 bp, 73 predicted proteins | sample ASW17metaG_FD_204514 | JGI IMG/M metagenome (GOLD analysis project Ga0315339, IMG submission 204514) | Ammonia-oxidizing marine archaeal communities from Pacific Ocean, United States - ASW #17 | ecosystem: Environmental > Aquatic > Marine > Oceanic | place: USA: California | collected 2016-12-05
GACTGAAAAAGCAACAGAGGAGGGGGATGCGATTTTAGAAGAACCCTCGATAGACTCAGGCATTGGTCTAATGGGGGCAGAACCTCTTATGGACGATGTGGGACCTCCCCCTCTCGATGGGGCCTCAGAGCCTGGCAGCGTGCCACAGACGGCCACTACAAGTGCCATATCTGTCGCGGAAAAAGGTGGTTCGCTCAAATTGGACAGCTTCCCTACGCTAACGAAACAGAGCGCTACTGCAGGCCTCAAAATTATTGCCAGTGAGCCGACCAAAAAAGCTGAAACCCCTCTCCCACAGAAACGTGGTGATTACAACTTTCCTCCATTGAACCTTCTCGAATTACAGGATGCAGCGTCTCTTGGAAGCTTCAATGAAGAAGACCATCTTGTAACAGCCGAGGCTCTTGTTCGCACTCTCTCAGAATTTGGCGTTAATGTCTCCATGGGCGAAGTACATACGGGCCCAGTAGTGACACGATTCGATGTTTACCCGGCAGCCGGCGTGCGCGTTGAAAAAATTCTTAATTTAGATAAAAATATTGCTCTCGGGCTTAAAGCAACTTCGGTACGCATCCTGGCCCCAGTTCCTGGAAAAGGCTGTGTGGGGATCGAGGTTCCCAACCGAAATCCCTGTGAGGTCAGAATTCGCGATATCATTGAATCCGCCATTTGGACAGATAGTAATGCGGTAATACCTATTGCTTTGGGAAAAGAAGTCAGCGGTAAGCCACTCGTAACCGACCTTACAAAGATGCCCCATCTTCTAATCGCCGGGGCGACGGGTTCTGGCAAAACTGTATGTATCAATTCCATAATCACCTCTCTTCTTTATCATGCCAGCCCCGAAGATGTTCGTTTTATCATGGTAGATCCAAAAATTGTCGAATTACAGGCTTACAATGATTTACCCCATATGATGATCCCGGTTGTTACTGACCCCAAAAAAGTACCCGCCGCTTTGAAATACCTGCTCAAAGAGATGGAAAATCGTTATAAAACCTTTGCCAAAATCAGCGTTCGCAATATCGCAGGATTTAATGCCAAGCGTGCCCAAGATGCAGATGCGGAAAAGGAGCAAAACGCATTAGAGGCTGAATTGACTCCTGAAGAGAGGGCTGCAGTTAATACCGTCGAAGTCCCTCGGGATGACGATATAGAAATCCCCAAGAGACTACCCTACATTGTCTGTATTGTCGACGAGCTCGCAGACCTGATGATGGTTGCCCCCGCTGATATAGAAACTTGTGTTTCACGGCTTGCGCAACTCTCACGTGCGGCGGGAATTCATCTCATCATTTCCACCCAGCGTCCTTCGGTAAACGTCATTACTGGCGTGATTAAGGCTAATTTAACGAGCCGAATTGCATTCAAAGTTGCGGCAAAAGTAGATAGCCGTACTATTCTTGACCAAATGGGGGCAGATCATTTAATCGGACGTGGTGACATGCTTTTTCTACCTCCTGGTGCACATAGCCTTTTACGAGCACAAGGTGCTTTTGTCTCCGACGAAGAAATAAATGCGATCGTCGATTATCTTAAACTAAATGGTCCACCCGAAATTGATAAAACCTTCCAGAAACATGTGGAAACTGCCTGGGAGGAAAATGCAGCGGGAGGTGAGGGCGATGATGATGAACTCCTCCTAGATGCGATGAAAGTACTACAAACGACTAAACGCGCCTCTACTTCCATGCTTCAACGCCGATTGCGAATCGGCTATAACCGTGCCGCCCGGATCATGGAAATACTGGAAGGCCGTGGTATTGTTGGTCCTGAAAATGGAGCACAGCCACGTGAAATTCTTACTGACTTGAACTCGATGTAAAAAAACTATTAATCAATATTTATGACTATCGGAGAAAGATTGGAAGAAGCTCGAAAACGCAAAGGTATTTCATTGCGCGAAGCATCGGAGATTACAAAAATTCGTAGTGATATACTTCACGGAATGGAGAATAATGAGACTGAATATATTCTACCGGATGTCTATATACGCGGGTTTTTACGAAACTATTCATTATTTCTAAATCTTGATGCAGATAATATCTTAACCGATTTCACCGCAATGCAATTGCGAAGTACGCAATCATCGCAACGCTCCAAATCGCGCATGAATTTTGGGCAAATGAATTTATCGGATAAGGCCGCTATTGAGTCAGATCGATTATCTACCGCGGATCAACTACCGCCCATGGAAAGCAGCGAAACCAGCCCAACAAGCATTTATAAAAGTTCTATTGACCGGGATCTTTACTATAAAGTTGCGATGGTGTTTGGCGGTACCTTTCTTCTTGTTTTTATCATTATCATACTCGTAAACCTCATTATCTCAGATGATGTACCGGAAATAAACCCTGATTTAAGAGAGGACTCAATAACCGCGGGCACGAATGAAACTTTCGATGAAATCGTCTCTATAGATGAAGAGCAAATCAAGATTATCGCTTTAGATGATGTAACTGTCATCGTCGAACAGCAAATTGATCGGAAGCGTCTCTATAGCGGAACGTTAGCAGAAGGGGAATCCATTTCACTTACCAAGATCGGTCCGATAAAAATCAGTTTTACCGAAGGAGAAAACGTTGTTGTTGAGAAAGACGGGAAGAATTTCAAGATGGGTGTTACAGGGATAAACAGCCGAATCCTAGATTAAAATAATCCGTTCCTTTATCAAAGAAAACTGTATCATACATCTTCGCCTTGTGATAAAGTGCGAATGATTATTGATCAATAAGAGGAGCAAAGACGCTCTGTTTACGTTGCCCCATAGGCACACCAAAAATCTCCGAATAGAGAAACGCCTTTTTTGCACTCTGCGCATCATTAAGCATCGAGGTGATTTCATTGCGAAAATGACTCCGATTACTGCGTTTCGTCACTATCGCATATTCGTTTTTTTGTGCTGCTCCGAGTATCGATTGACTTAAAGAATCCGATTTAGTGTTTGCTTCACGTAAACGCTCCATCTGTGAAGTCAATTGCTGCTGCATATCTAGAACAGTGGGATCTGGCATTTTCTGCTGGGCAACATTAGGCACATCAAGCTCTGACTCTTCAAAAGTTAATCGCGGGGGGGGCTGCGGCTGCGCGGGTTTCAACGTTTGGGTCGATTGAGCAGGTTTTGTCTCCGTTCGACGTTCCGCTATTTTTCGACGAATCTCCTCATGTATTCTCCTTTGTTGTTCACCAATATCGACCGGAGGAGACGCGGGAGCATCAACTTCTTGATTATCTCTTTTACCAAATATTTTACTTATTCCATAAAGGACGAAGAAAATAATCGGCAGTAAATATTCAATCCAATTAGTATCCATAATCGATTCTGTGGAACGAATAAAATAATCAGCTTTTAGGTTGTTTCATCTCCGCCTTCATCTTCCTGGCCGATGGAAGAGCGCATCTCGGTATCTGACTGGATATTCATCATGCGGTAATAATCCATTACCCCCAAATTGCCGCTGCGAAGGGCTTCAGCCATCGCCATTGGTACCTGTGCTTGCGCTTCGACGAGCTTAGCCTGCATTTCTTCAACTCTGGCACTCATCTCCTGTTCAACGGCAACCGCGGCTGCGCGACGGATTTCAGCTTGAGCCTGAGCTACTTTTTTATTCGCCTCAGCCTGAGCCTCCTGCAGCTGTGCTCCAATATTCTGCCCGACGTCTATATCCGCAATGTCAATGGACAGAATTTCAAAAGCTGTCCCGGTATCCAAACCACGTTGAAGAACGTTTTTCGAAATCGAATCGGGATTTTCCAGGACGTATTTATAAGTATCAGCCGATCCAATCGTGGTAACAATACCTTCGCCAACCCGGGCAATTATTGTCTCTTCCTGTGCACTGCCAACATAATGATCAAGGTCACTTCGCACCGTTACACGCGCACGTGCTTTTACCTGGATGCCATCTTTGGCCACGCCATCAATTGTATTACGTCCGGATTCGGGATTGGGACAGTCAATAACCTTAGGATTAATTGAAGTGCGTACCGCTTCCATGACAGACTTACCGCTTCCTTTCGTGGCAAGATCAATAGCACAAGCACGATTCCAGTCGATTGAAATACCTGCTTTCATTGAATTAATAAGAGCTTGGGTTGTTTGAATGACGTCGCCGCTAGCAAGATAGTGCTGTTCAAATTCGTCACTCGGTATATCAACACCTGCTTTGGCTGCGGTGATGCGCGCATCCACAATTAAAGAATAAGGGACCCCGCGCAAACGCATGGCGATCAGAGTGGCAATATTGACTGGCGCGCCCGATAACCACGCCTTCAACCACACATTAAAGAAGGATATAATTAAAATAAATACAACCAGCAGAAATATTCCCGCGACAACGAGAAAGATCTGTGGAAAGGTAATTGCGAGAGGAATTTGCATAGTATTAATTGTGTATCGTGTTAAAAAATCAGCAGTATGCTGAGCGACAATATCGCGTTAAATCATAAAACTAAAATAATTTCTAAAATTTGACTGCTCTGAGTCTAAATATTGCCATTTTTTTCACCTCTTGAAAAGCAATAATTGAAAAAGGGCAAATTGAATACACATATCTAGTCAATTACTGCCTTTTTTACAATCACTTTATAGTTATCATAGTTGACGACCTCGACCGGTGTACCTGCTTCGAACAAACCGCTATTCGTGGTAGCCTCATATTCCTTACCCTCAATCAGTATTTTTCCCGTAGGTGCCATCGTGGTGAGTGATTCACCATTTTTACCGATAATATTCTCTTCGGTTTGAGGTATATTACTGCTTCCCTCAACGGCGGTCTTTAAAAAAAATCTCTTCCCCAGAGAAGTCTTGGGCAAAATTTTGATTTCCAGAATTAACATTCCGATTGAAATCCCAAGGGCAATAAAGAAAGTGAATAAAGCACTAAGCGGTCCTAAGTCAGTGTATGCAATTACACAGGCGATCAACATGAGAATGCCCCCAATGACCGCAAGAATGCCTCCAGGCACAATTATTTCAAAAAAGAAGAGGACCAGGGCAATTGCCATCAAAGTAATAATTAAACTCATGCGTCTATCTTTCTCACTTTGAGAGCAAAATTCTGGTATCCGGTAACCTGAATGCTCTCGCCACGATTCAATGTTCCAAATCCTAATGTAGCCTCAAAACGCCGGCTCTCAATCTCAACCTGACCGGTTGGGTGTAAGTCAGAGATCGCCACACCACACGAACCCACGGGAGGTAGCTCGACATCACTGTCTAAGCTACTCCCGCCGCCCGCCGTCAGTGGATTGGGTGCAGCGACACCCCCCGTAAGCATTAGTCTATCCCAAAACCACGATTTAGGGAGAAATCGCCAGATCAGCATTGCCCCCAAAATCGCTATAGAGACGGATAGCGCAAGTTGGTATACAGGCGGCCAGAAAATTTCAGGTTTTAAATCAAAGGATTTTCCCGGCCAGACATCTGCTAAAGACCAGATGAGCGAACCTAAAACCAAAGCCAATCCGACCAACGCAGGTAGCACCATCCCTGGAAAAACAAACAATTCTACGGTGATAAGTATAAGCCCTAAGACAAATAAAATAACGGCCTCTTGCCCGGCGAGCCCTGCAACGTAATTACTAATGAATACGACAAGCAAAACACCTATACCGATACCACCAATAATACCAAAATTGGGTGTTTTATATTCGATAAAAAGACAAAGGAGCCCGAGCCCTATAAGGACGGGTTTGATCATGTCAAGATACTGGGCGAGGGATTCCGACCAGGTAATTTCAAAAGATTTTATAGCGTGATTTCCCTCTCCATATTTTGTGTTGAGCAGGTCTTCTAATGAATCTGCAATACCAGCACCGAGAAGTGGCCTTGGAGGATCGCCATATTCTTCGATCGCTTCTCGCGCAGTTAAGGAGAGCAGCTCACCCTCCAGCTTGATAACTTTGTCATCGATTTCGAGAACAAAGTCCTCGTCCATCATCGCGCGTATCACCTCGGCACGATAGGGATATTCTCCCGTATAAGTGCGGATCTTAACTCTTAAATGGCTCATGAGTTTTAGCTTGGCTGTCTCGGGAATTTCCTGCCCTCCCCCAATGATTGGTGCTGCCGCCCCAATCTGGCCTTTGGGTGAAAAATATATTTCCTTCGTGGACGCAGCAATAAATGCCCCCGCTGAAGTGGCGTCAACATTCACATAAGTAATCGTATCGCCTTCGAAACGATCGAGCATATCCATTATCTCCAAGGTAATGTCAACTCTTCCACCGGGTGTATTCATATCGAGAACAACGACATCGATGTCATTATCAATCGCCTCTTTCAGACTTCGTCGGAGAATGAAATGAATGGGTTTGGAAATTACCCCTTCAATAGGTATAATATAAACATTGTGAAATGAATCCTCGGTTGATGTCGCTGATTCAATCTCATCTTTAGATTCCATCTCTTGATCGTTCCCATCAATCGAATGGTAAATGGCGTTCGTTTCATCATCTGTCTTATCGAATGAGTCGTCCGATAACCCGTTCGCTATTTCAATCTTGTGCTCAGCGTTAACTGAATCAACCACGGGTTCTATAGTCATGTTATTTTTAACATCGGTGCTCGAATCCGTTACGACCTGATCATTACCACCACTACTTTCCCCATTCTCAGCAAATATAGAGGCATTAAATACAAGCAACGCCAGTGTGAAAACGATTGCCGCTATTGCCTGGATGTAACCTTTCAATCTTAAATTATTCCTTTTATGCAATGCCATCTTATTCTTTTATCATGAAGCAGTTAGTTGCTTAAAGCAAGTCCGAGAAAGAAGAAGTATTCTACCCTCATTCTAATACTTTTGACTTGGAATACCAAAACTTGTTTCCCCTTCACAATCAAAGAGACAGTGGCAAGTTAATGTATCCCGAAATGATTTTAGTTATTTCAAATACGTTTAACTAAAGCTTACCAATCGCCAACTGCACCGTCAGTGTAATAAGAACGCTGCAGTAATTCCTGCTTAAAAGGATGTTTGGCTACTTCATTTTCATCGATCTCAACTCCAAGTCCAGGTTTCGTGTTCGGCCTCACTATACGGCCCTCTTTTTCAACTTCGAATCCCCAAGTAACAATATCCTCACGCCAGGGTACATCCTGATGAACGGCTTCACAAATAATGTAACTTGGTGTAGCAAAGCCCAATTCAAGGGAAGCCGCTGTACTGACGGGGCCCTGTGGGTTATGAGGAGCCATAGCTACACGGTAAGCTTCAGCCAGACTCGCGATGCGACGCGCTTCACTCAGACCTCCACAGTGAGTAATATCCGGTTGAATAATACTACAACCGCCGCATGCCAGCAAATCGCGAAAAGCATGTATTCCGATTAGGCGTTCTCCCGTGGCGATTGGCGTGGCAACAGCTTTTTGAATTGCGGCGATGTCGTCGTAGACTTCCGGCCAACAGGGTTCCTCAAAAAAATAAAGTCCATAAGGTTCCAGGGCCTTGGCAAAAAGCATACCCATACGCGGCGAAGGCCGCGCGTGGCAGTCAACCATGATGTCAATATTCTCGCCCACTGCTTCGCGCATAGCCTCGACACAAGCCTCTGCATAACGGATGGGCTTGAGCCCTTCAATAGGCATCGTTTCTGGTACCGCCATTGATTTAAATGCGGTAAAACCAGCCTCTACAACTTCTTGTGCCAACTCGGCAAAACGTTTGGCGTCATTAGGTTTTGTCTCGTAAAAGTCTTCCATTTTTCCGCCCCCCAGATGACAATAAAGACGCACGTAGTCGCGCACGGGGCCTCCCCACAACTGATGACAAGGAGTGTCTTTAAGTTTTCCTAAGATATCCCACAACGCGAGATCGATCCCGCTGATCGCTGTGCCACGAACAACCCCATTCCCATGCCAGAAATGCTGGCGGTACATCACTTGCCAAAGATACTCGATCCGACGGGGATCTTCTCCGATAAGCAGAGTCGAAAGGTCTTCTATGGCACCAACGACGCTACGTGTATGCCATTCCAAGGTGGCTTCACCCCAACCAAACAGACCGGGTTGATCAGTCAAAACCTTAACGAAAATCCAGTTACGCATACGTGCATTACATACGATAGTTTCAATTTTTGTTATTTTCATCGTAACTGAATCGATTAACAATAAATCTCAAATAGAGGAAGCTTAAATTAAAAGAGAATGGATTTTTAAATTGTCTAAAACTCGGCTTACAATAAGGCTAACTGACCGTATTTACCCCTTAAGATTGACAATTCAGCAATTTCGGTGGGTAATTCCGATCGTTTTCCGCAACTCATGCCTGGTAGCTCAGCGGTAGAGCAGGTGGCTGTTAACCACTTTGTCGCAGGTTCGAATCCTGCCCGGGCAGCCATTTGATGCATTAATTGCAGTAGCAAGTGCTGTTACAAAATGTAAATTCAATCGACAATCATCTACTGAGAGCAAAGCTCGACATCTCTCAACCCGCAATCGACAATCGTACCATGTCCCTCAACTTGACACTCCTTGGTACCGGCACACCAACACCGCTCATCCAAAGAGCTGGTTCCAGTTATTTGGTCACTATTGACGATGGAATGCTACTCTTTGATTGTGGGCCGGGTTGTGTGCAACGATTGATTAAGAAAGGTATTAGTCCTACTCGTATTACCAGTCTTTTCCTGACCCATTTGCATTATGATCACTGCGTAGACTACAGCTATCTTGTTTTAAATCGCTGGGATCAGGGAGCCGGTCAGATTCCAGAGTTAGACGTCATCGGTCCAGAAAACACGCAACAGATAACAAACGCGCTTTTTAACAAGGGTGGAGCTTTTGATCCCGACCTGACTGCTCGAACGCAACATCCAACCAGTCACTTCATCTATGAACAGCGTGGAGGCGAATTACCGCGCATTCGCCCCTCCCCTGTCGTGACCGAGGTAGCTTCAGGGACTTTACTTGAACGGGATAACTGGAATCTCGAAGTTGCTGAAGTTATTCATGTCCAACCTTACCTGACCTGTTTAGCTTATCGATTAAATACCTCATCCCACTCCATTGTCTTTGGAGGTGATACAGCGCCCATTGAAAGCCTAACGAAACTGGCTGAAAATGCTGATGTGCTACTGCATATGTGTCACTTCTTCAATGGGGGAAACACCGATACGCGACTGACAGACTTCTGTTCCGGCCATCTGGATGCGGCCCGCACTGCTCAAGAAGCGGGGGTCAAAATTTTAGTTCTGGTGCATATTTCAGAACAATTGGATCAGCCTGGTACCCGTGAGCGTGTTTTGTTTGAAGCTGGGAAGCTATTTAACGGCACGATTATTTTTGGGGAGGACCTGCTCGATATACCGATCGCCCCCATCGAACCTTCCCTATCCATTGAGACAAACGTTTGACAGCCGATTGTTGAAGATGATTCTCGATTGTGACTGATTCACTTTGTCATAGCGAGGCTGCTTCTCAGCCCTGGCGGCCCAGGGGCTGTGAAAACGTGATCAGAGTTCCTCTGGATTTCCGCAGTCAGCTACGCCTCCTTTGCAATGACAAAAGAAAAAACAATCGACATATGACATACGGTAATCCGAAATTGATAAGATGAACGCATTTCAAAGTTCCAAAGAAAAGATACGCACTTGGTTAGATGCTCACTTCAATGAGGAGGGAATAAGCACTGACGACGCTGACGATTCGCGGTATTATTACAAGACACCCTATCTCTTTACCATGGTGGGATCGCGATCCAAAGGCGCACGAGTGGCTAAACAGATTATAGATCGATTTATCGACTCAGAAGGCAATCTCATGGGACAACCGGCATTTTCGCTTGAAAATCGCGTCTATGCCATGGGCTGGTTGGGTTTTGGTGCGATGATCGTGGAACGGTTTGATTTGGCGGAAATTTTAGCTAACCGAATAATTCAAATGCAGGATCCGAATTCCGGAGGCATTCATTTACCCGATGAAGACGCGGGTGAAGAAGTCGCTGAAGTCTGTTTTTCCGCCGGTGCAGGAATGGCATTGGCTGCCACAGGGAAAATCGACAGAGCAAAACTCATGGCTGACCGCTTTGTGGCATTACTCGATGAGCAACCCAAGAAAGATATCTATTATAATCGTTTTCGGCGCGATGGCTCCGTATTTGCACGGTCAGCGAAAGGTTGGGAAAAATCATATGATCTTAAATTGGAAGAACAACGTCCCGCAAATTATGCAACCGTGGTCATGGCTCTCGTCTGGACCGGTCGCGCTGCAAGAGAAAAGTCTTATTTTACCGCTGCCCAAGGCTATGTTGACTGGGTCTATAGTCATAAAATGGATCCGGCTCATTTTGGACGGGCAACTAAATTCGGCTGGGCCATGCTCACCTTGTATGAAGAGACTGGCAACCCGACTCTGTTGGAACATGCGAAACACTTAGGCGATATTTTATTAAGCCATCAATGCGATGACGGATTCTGGTATTCAAGACCAGGACACAATCCAGATGAACCAGCATGGATGCGCCTTGCCTATTCAGCTGACTGCGCGATGACAGTATGTTCGCTCGCGAACATACTTAATTAAATCTTTCATTACTATCCTATTTTAAAAGGCTTTCAGCTCGATCCTGACCATCCTTTGTGATATGGGTAACAGATCTATCCGTAGCAATCGCTTCTCTCATCATATCATCAATGATCCTCCCCAGCTTTGTCCATTCAGGATGACGCGGCATATCACAAGCTTCATTCTGCAGCGCTTCTAATCCACAATAAAACGGTATAAGTTGGTTTAGTTGCTCATCCTGCCAAGTTGAAAGTCTGCTGCCATTTCCACCTTCCAGAGTTAGCAACCTATCCATATTTTTACTAACACAGTGGCGGATAAACCGGTAGGCTAGATCCTTATTATCACTACCCTCGGCGATTCCTAAAATCCAATATACATTAAGGGTAAATCCATGCGGTAATTTTTCTTTCGGTAAATGACTTACTCCAACCTTACCTTTTACTTTTGAGTCGTGCAGAGTCTCACACTGTACCGCACAGCTGAACCAGTTTAACATCATTGCCGCTTCACCTTTTGCAAAAATCATGCCTGATTCGATAGCATCATACATCCGCGTATTTACATTCATTACGGTGGGGTCATTAATTATATTTCGGTAAAAGTCTAAAGTCTCCTTCACCAGTGGTTGGTCCAGACTAATGTTTTCATTCATGTCTAACAGCGTTCCCCCTCGTGACCACAAATAAAGGCAAAAGTCGCAGATTGTATTGTATCCATCCTGGCTCGCGAGAAAGACGACCCCCGACAAAGCATCATTCGGACGATTAAAAAACCGGGCCACCTGTGTAAAAGCTTCCCAAGTCTGTGGAACACTGAGGGGGCACCCAAAAATATTTTTATAGTTAACCTGTTCTCTTGAGTCATTAATAAGATCTTTACGATAAATCAGGCATTTCTGTCCATTATGATAAGGTAAGCCATACACTTCTTTACCATAAGTTTGAATGCGCAATAAGGATTTATCCCACCCCTGGGGATAATTTTCCGGTGGCAAATCATTTAAGTAAGACTGCAAATCGATCAGGTGCTGCCCGGCAACAGCTTCGGCAATCCAATCGGTCACGATAAAAGCAACATCAAAATCACCTCGCTTTAGTCCCTCCTTATCAAAAAGCGCTGAGTGTAAGTCCGAAATATTATAAGGTATAATCTCCAGATTTAGGTCGTTCTTCTCCAATCTACGAAATTCAGCTGCTTGTTTATCTAATGTCCTTTCAAAAGCATCCAACTTCCGCACCGCTATCCGCAATCTATTTCGATCTGACATTTATAAGCTATATATTTATCTCAATCAGGACGTCCCTCTCAAAAATAAATCAATTAAATGTAATTACGATTAACAACAGCGTCAACCAACTCACATGAAGGATATAAAACATAAGTGTTAGACCAAAGGGTACCAATTCTTTTTGTATCCTAATTTATGTAAGATACTTTTAAACTATATCTTATGAATTATAAGGTTTCAGGATATAGTCAAATTCACAATGGCAGTTACAATAGATTCGCCGATATCCAAGGATAACGCTAACTGAAATTAATTACTTTTCCCTGATAATTTAGGTAGGGGGTCAACGGCTTTAAAATGTTGAACAGCTCGTAGAAGAACAGTGTGAATTGTAGGGATAGAAACAACTCGCGTTAACGCACAAAAATAGGGGTCAATCCCAGACATAAAGGGTGGCGGCGTACATCCCCCACATCAAAAGGTATATATTTATATAGAAAATAACGTATTTTTCTATGAATTATATATGCTTTACTGTTGGGTAGGGAATGGGTCAGAAGGGATCATCTTCAGAAGCGGTTAATTCTTCCTTACAAATGATAGTGTAAACTGGCTTTATAACAAAATACTTTTAGTTTGCTCTGATCCAAATTAAACAATTCCATTCCTGTTTTAATGGTTTAATTTCATTTCTTTTTTTGAATAAAATGTCTTATACAGAAAGCAGCTTGGTCTGGCTTGATTGGGTGATGATTGCGGGCTATATCGTCGGCGTGCTCAGCCTAGGGTGGTACTACTCAAAGAAACAGAAAAATACGAATGAGTATTTCGTTGGCACTGGTAAAATGAATCCGATCCTCATCGGGGTCTCACTTTTCGCTACCCTCATCAGTACCGCATCCTATCTCTCCAAACCGGGCGAAGTCATTAAGCATGGCCCCGTTCTTTTCACCGGCTTGATCTTTTCTATCCCCCTCTCCTATTTCATCGTCGGTCACTGGCTGATCCCCTTTCTGATGAAACAGCGCATCACGAGCGCCTATGAACTCCTTGAAGCTCGCCTCGGGATTGGCATCCGTTTATTAGGCGCATTGATGTTTATCCTGCTTCGCATTGTTTGGATGTCACTACTCGTTTATTTTTGCGCGGTCGCATTGACCGTTATCGTTGGTCTCGACGACAGGTGGACTCCACTTATGGTCGTAATAATTGGTATTATTGCGATTACCTACACTTCGTTAGGCGGCTTGTTCGCTGTTGTCTATACTGACCTCGCACAGTTTTGTCTGCTCACAGGGGGCGCGATCATAACGGTATTGATTATCACTATTGAAAGCGGTGGATTTTCCTGGTGGCCCACATCCTGGGTGTCAACCTGGGATACACAACCTCTATTCAGTTTCGATCCCCATGTGCGGGTCTCGCTTATAGGAGCCGTCATCTCTGGAGTCGTCTGGAAAGTTTGCATGGCTGGCGGTGACCAATTACCAATCCAACGCTTCATGGCTACGCGCGATGCACGTGACGCTCGCTTTTCTTATGGCGTGAATGCCCTCGTCACCTTTATCGTTGTCTTAGTCTTAGTTGTGCTCGGATTGGCCCTCTTGGGTTACTATAGCGCGAACCCACAGCTGCTACCGCAAGACATGGATTTAGTAAGAGACGCTGACAAAATTTTCCCCTACTATATTGCCAACCACTTACCTATGGGGATTGCCGGTCTAGTTGTCGCAGCCATGCTGGCGGCCGGGATGTCCAGCCTCGATTCAGGAATAAACTCTATCACCGCGGTGGTGATGACTGATTTCCTCGATCGTTTTGGACTTAAACCCAAGTCTGAAAAAAAACATGTGCTCTGCGCGAAAGGGATTACGTTCGGCACCGGATTTGTAGTCATCATTGTAAGCATGTATATGAAGTATATGCCGGGCAATTTTGTTGAGATGACAATGCGATTGGCAAATCTATTGTTGCCACAAAACTTTGGCCTCTTTTTCCTGGTATTCTTTGTCCCCTTTGCTACACCTTTAGGCGCACTCATGGGTGTGCTCTATGGGTTTACTGCCAGCCTCATGTTTTCTTTCTGGCATATTTTTACCGGGCTAACACCCCTAAGCCCTCAATATGTGGGCGCCACCGGCATGGTAATGAATATTATCGTCGGCTGCCTCGTCAGTTATTTCGGGCCGCGCCGAGAAAGTAAAAAAGTGAGTACACTCGTTGCATTATTCTTAATTGGAATACTTATACTCCTCGTGGGTGTATCGATAGCAAGCGCGTCATATAATTTAGATTGAAGAAGCTCTGCCAAACCGAGTCATAGTTTCGCATTGCAGAGCGCTGACAGGCAGACAAATATAAGCAGTAGAAATGCCCAAGCCCATTTCAGAGTCTCCATCTGATCGCTCCCATAATTTGTATGACTTCGCAAAGCTATACCTGCCCGGGGGCGTGTCTGCGTCGGCCCGCGCGAACGTTGCGCTGGGGCACCCGCTCTATATCTCTCACGGTGACGGAGCAAAAATATACGATGTAAACGGCCGCGAGTATATCGACATCTGTATGTCCCATGGAGCATCACTGATTGGTCACAATCACCCATTAATAAAAGCTGCAGTTACACGCGCGCTAGAACTTGGAATTATTTGTGCTTACGAAACCGAGCATCATTCCGCGTTAGCTAAGCGCATCACGGAATTGGTGCCCTGTGCCGAGATGGTAAGGTTCGCAGGTTCTGGAACAGAAACCATTATGCATGCCTTACGTTTGACGCGTACTGCGACAGGACGCGAAAAGATCGTCAAATTCGAAGGTCATTTCCATGGCTATTCGGACGATCTTAATTACAGCGTCGCACCGCCGTTGAGCAATGCAGGTCCCATTGCACTCCCCCCACCCTATCCACAGTCAGCGGGGATGGTGAAATCTCTGGCAGATAAATTGATCATTGTTCCCTTCAATGACTTTGATGCACTAGAAAAAGTATTTACTGAACAGGGACAAAAAATAGCGACTCTCATTATGGAGCCCATCAACTACGATGCAGGTTGTATATTACCCAAGCCAGGGTTTGTTCAACATTGCCGCAACCTTTGTGATCAATATAATGCTTTACTGTTCTTCGACGAAGTTTTAACTGCCTTTCGCCTGTCTACTGGTGGAGCGCAGAGCTATTTCAATGTAATACCCGACTTGTGTGTTCTGGGCAAAGCATTCGGCGGCGGGATGCCGATTAGTGCAATTGCCGGTAAGCGGGATGTTATGATGCATTTTCGCCCAGAGGGAGATAGCGAACACAGCGGTACTTATCTATCACATTTGACAACAGTGCTTGCCGCGCAGGCAGCCTTGGAAATATTTGCTGAATCCGATTTTTACGATAACTTAAATAGAACCAGTGATATATTTTACACTGGATTTCAGGAGATAATAAATCATAGTAGTCTACCGGTACGGCTACAATATTCAGGCCCCCGATTCGGTATTTATTTTGGAGTCACGGATGAAGTGACAAACTACCGTGAAGCAGCCAGACAAAATCAGGAGATGCTTCTAACCTTTATCGCGGGCTGTATCAATCGCGGGATATACTTTCATGTCTCTCCTCATCACGGATTTTCGTCAGCGCATACCGAAGAGGATATCAATCGCACATTAGAAGAAATTGAAGGTGCCATGGCTGATGTAAAAGAAAAGTTCCCCAACGGTTAATATATAGATAAAAGTAAATATTATGGAAAAAATAAATGTTCTCTTCGCGGTAGAAGGTCAGGAATCATACATTGATAAAATACAAGCGCTCTCTCCCAGATTATCTATTCAAACCGTTCAGAATCTGGATGAAGTGAATAATTATCTGGCTGAGATTGAAGTCCTGATCACAGATTTTCCAGATTTCAAAATAGAAAAGGCGCCCCAATTAAAATGGGTGCATTGGTGGAGCACAGGAATCGAGTGTTTTAAAGATAAACCAATAATGCACAGCGATATTGTTGTCACGAATTCCAGTGGCGTTTCATCAAAACCTATTGCCGAGTACGTGCTCAGTCAGATGGTTAGTTTATCCCGCGATTTCTCCCGGATGATGCGCGACCACAAGGAGCATTTATGGAACAAGGATTATTTTCTGGAAAACAGGCGTTCAGAATTGAGCGATAAGACGTTGGGAATTATCGGTTATGGCGGTATAGGCCGTGAAATTGCGCGACTCGCCAAGTGCTTTGGTATGGCGGTGATGGCAACGCGACAATCTACGACCAGACGGGTGATGATAGACGAGGTCGAAGTATTACCAAAAAATGATTTCAAACATTTACTGGCAACAAGTGATTTCGTCGCCTTGAGTACTGCGCTCACACATGAAACTGAAGGCCTTATTGGCGAAGAGGAATTCAGGATCATGAAACCAACCGCCTTTTTAATTAATATCACTCGGGGAAAAGTAATTGATGATAACGCCCTGATAAAAGCACTGCGGGGAAATTGGATTGCGGGTGCGGCTCTCGACTGCTTCACTGAAGAACCCCTTCCCTCGAGCAGTGAACTCTGGGACTTACCGAATACCTTGATTACGCCTCATATCTCCGGAGATACCGATAGGCATAACGATCGCAATGCGGATATATTAATTGAAAACCTGCAGCGCTATCTCAATGGTGAAGATCGCAAACATATTGTGGACATCGCCAGGGGCTACTAGGGTTATGGTAATTTTAATCTATAATACTTCAAAAGATGCGGCTTTTAAACTATTGTTGGGCATGGCGTGGGGCGCGACATTCATGAAATGCCCTTCTTGAAAGAGGGTATGAAGCGTTAAGCACAACAGGACGTGAACTCTACATAATCGAATAAAATTTTTAAACCCTATTTATAAGTTAGCGCGATAGTAACCAGCTTTAAAGTGATTAATTTGGATAATAAAAAGCTTACCTTTTTATCATCTATAATACTCAGCATAGTTATAACTGGTTGTTTAGCGCCTGATCCCAATCTGGAGCCCTTGACTCAAGTCGAGAAGAAAGAGCAGCCTCCTTACCGTGAACTAAAAACAACTGCGCCCACAGGCATCGATCCAATGATCCTTGCCAATCGTAATTTCCATGAGGCACCGATGCTGGCCGCGAAAGTTAAAACCGGCGAATTGCCTCCGGTCAGTGAACGACTCCCTGAAAATCCACTTGTCGTCGTCCCGCTCGAAGAGATTGGTAATTACGGCGGTACCATTCGCCGCGCGCTCACCGGTGATGTTATACAGACACAAGGACCGGTCAAAGCATTCAATGATAACCTAATGGGCTATGAACGCCCCTATCCTCCAAAAAGTATTCAACTTAACCTTGCAGAAAGTTTTGACCTCTCCGACGACGGAAAAATGGCAATCGCCAGAATAAGAAAAGGGATCAAGTGGTCGGATGGAGTCCCCTTCACTGTCGACGACATTCTCTTCTGGTATTATGACATGGAATTTAACGATGACGCCCGACGTTCGACACGTCCCATACCGCCAGCCCACTGGCGAGTCGATGGCAAACCGATCAAATTTGAAAAGATCGATGACCACACGCTTAAGATAAGCTCTCTAAAACCTTTAGGGAGGGTTCGTCAAGCTCTCAGTCACGAAGAGATTGCTTACCCCAAACACATCCTCGCCAAACATCACCCCAAATATAACCCGGGGGCCAACTACAAAGACTTTCGTGATCTCACGACCGACTCACAACTAATCATGGAACCCGACTTACCCCGGCTTTCGGCCTGGGTTCCCGTGGAGTGGATTCGCGGCCAGCGCATCGTTTATGAACGCAACCCTTATTACTGGAAAATTGATAGCGCGGGAAACCAGCTGCCCTATGTAGACCGGTACACTTTTGATGTCATTCTGGATCCCAAAGTCATCCTTCTGAAATTTATCAATAGTGAATTTGACCTCTTTGGAAGGTATTTTCAAATGGATATGTATCCCACGCTTAAATCTGAAGAGATAAAAGGGAGATTTAAACTTCGCGTATCCGGTCCTATAGGTGCCCAGGCCTACTATCTCAACTGGGATGCGCACAATCCTATGCTTCGCGAGGCATTTCGGAATAAGAATGTGCGAATGGGACTTTCTCATGCTATAAACCGGGAGGAAATTAAAGAAATTATTTATTTCGGTCTCCTTCTACCGTCCGGTTATTCATTCGGCCCCCTTGATCCTTATTTTTCCGAGGAAGTCTATAAAAAATATTCTGAATACAATCCGGAATTGGCACGCGAACTACTAGACAAAGAGGGTTATCGTGATTCTGACGGTGATGGATTTCGCGAGCTGAAAGATGGATCCCGTTTTGAGCTTAATATCGATGTGACTTCTTCCCAAAAGATTGCGGTCGATGTCTGCGAACTGGTTTCAGAACATTGGAAAGCAATCGGAATTAAGGCCAATTTAAATTCTGCTCTTAGAGACATTATTATACCCCGCCGTTTGAACGGTGAATTTGACATCCACACCTGGGTTCAAGAGGGACATACGGACATTCTCGGCCGCATGTTTGACTATGGAATAACGGGCCCTATTTTCCCCTTCTGGCACCGAAATGCGCAACAAGAGGGACCGGAATGGTTACACGAGGTTACGCGTTATATCAATTCAGCTATCACCACTGTTGATGCAGCAAAGCTGCGCGAGTATATGAATCATATTCGCGACCTGCATACCGATAACATCCCCGTTATCGTTGTTGGCTCGGCTTATTTTATATGGGGAGCTAACTCCCGCCTGGGTAATGTCCCTTGGACAAGCACCAATGCTTATGTTTACCGGGGCTGGGGTCGCTCGCTCTACAACGAACAGATTTATATTAAACAATGAGTTTCCACTTATTATACATATAAAAAGATCGAGCTGCTATTTGTTATCATATAAATTATTATCTGATCTTAATCGTACATTTTTTTATTAACAGGATGCCTCAACCTCCATTCGCAATTGAATAAGCACAGACGATGATAAATTACATTCTGCGCCGAATCCTGAATATGATTCCGACCTTGATTCTAATCTCGATGGTTAGTTTTGTCATAATTCAGGCTCCGCCTGGAGATATGCTCACCTCAAAGCTGGCCCAATGGGCCGAACAGGGTGAAATGGGATCCGGTGGAGCAGTAGAACAGATGGAAGCACTACGCGAACGGTATGGTTTGAATGATCCAGTCTATGTTCAATATTTAAGATGGATAGGTAATATTATTTTTCACTTAGATTTCGGCGAATCATTCACCTATGAATTGGACGTTATAATACTGCTGAAGGATAGACTGGGGCTTACCCTGATTCTTACTCTCACGACGCTTTTCTTCACCTGGTTGATCGCCATCCCGATAGGAATTTATTCTGCCACCCGACCCTACACTTTCGGCGATTACAGTTTTACTCTTTTGGGTTTCATCGGTCTCGCAACGCCCAGTTTTCTCTTCGCGCTCGTCATTATGTTTATGCAAATCGTCGTCTTCGACACCGAGTCAGTGGGTGGACTGTTTTCACCAGAGTTTATTGGTGCGCCCTGGTCGATTGAAAAATTCGGTGACCTGCTTGCACACATCTGGGTACCTATCATCGTCATCGGAGCAGCGGGAACCGCAACCGTTATCCGGATCATGAGGGGAAACTTAATGGATACGCTTAATCAGCAACATATACAAACCGGGCGGGCAAAAGGATTAAAAGAACGCGTGGTGATTTATAAATACGCGGTGCGTATTGCCATCAACCCGCTGATCAGTAGAGTGGGAATTGAAATGCCTAATCTTTTATCAGGAACTGTGGTTACGGGAATTGTCCTTGGGCTGCCCACCGCGGGGCCCCTATTTCTCACCGCATTAATATCCCAGGATATGCACCTCGCAGGTGCATTCCTTCTTCTCTCAGCCACTTTTCTTCTCATCGGCAATCTTATGGCAGACATTGCGCTGGCATGGCTTGATCCAAGGATTCGCTATGATTAAAGGCTCAGACAAAAATAATTCGCATCCGCAACCCTCTCTCGATTCTACAGTAGTAGGTAAAACGAAGACTACGGTCACCTATTCTCATCGCAAACTGATTTGGAGACGATTCAAAAAGCATAAGATCGGAATTGCAGGTGGGTGTGTCGTATTATTTCTAAGCCTCTGCTTTCTCTTTGCTGAATTCTTAAGTCCACATAATATCAGCACGCGCTATTTCAATCACACCTATTTACCACCTCAGAGTATCCACTTCTTTTCTAAGGATGGTTTTCAGATTCGCCCTTTTGTCTATGGGATAAAAAGTAGTTTAGAGAGCCAGACGGGAATAAAAAGATATACCGAAGATGCGACAAAAAAATACCTCCTTCATTTTTTTGTGCGCGGGGACACCTATTCTTTTTATGGATTGTTTAAATCCGATTTACACCTATTCGGAACTGGTGTGGGAAATCCACTCTTCCTCATGGGAACAGACCGCTTTGGTCGAGACCTCTTTTCAAGGCTACTGGTCGGGGGAAGAGTATCCTTTACTGTGGGCTTGCTCGCAGTTTTTATCAGCATCGCTCTTGGGTCCAGTTTAGGTGTGATTTCTGGCTATTATGGAGGAAGAATTGACAATATTATTCAGCGTATCATTGAGCTTATATATGCCTTTCCACAGATTCCAATTCTCATGGCACTTAGCGCAATATTACCACCTGAGTGGCCCTCCTATCTAACATTCATGGGGATTGTTACTGTCCTTTCCTTTATAGGCTGGGGGAGTTTAGCCCGGGAGATACGCGGCAAATCACTCTCTATCCGTGATTCCGATTTTATTCTCGCTGCGCGTGTTTCTGGAGCTAAAGACCGACGCATTATTTTTAATCACCTTTTACCTTCGATGTTCAGCCACATTATTGTCATCTCCACCCTGGCCATTCCCAGTTTCATCCTCGCTGAGAGCACACTGAGTTTTCTTGGTTTGGGAATTAAGACCCCGATGACGAGCTGGGGTTTGCTTCTTTCAGAAGCGATGAATCTTCACTCCCTCAGTCTTTACCCATGGCTTCTTTCACCGGGAGCGTGCATCATTATCGCCGTACTTGCTTTCAACTTTCTCGGCGATGGACTCCGCGATGCAACTGCCCCGTTCAGCGATAGTTAAGATTATGTATATTTGAACCCCGATATTTTATCCATGCCACCAACAGATAATAGTTCTCCACCTCTACTCAGGATTAAAAACCTGAAGACTTACTTCTATACCGATGACGGGATTGTTAAGGCTGTAGATGGCATCTCGCTCACGATTGGAAGCCGGCAGACACTCGGTCTAGTCGGGGAAAGTGGTTGTGGGAAAAGTATAACCGCGTTTTCCATCATACAGCTCATATCAAGCCCACCGGGTAAAATTGAGAATGGGGAAATTCTTCTTTACCAGAACGGCAATCAATCGATACCAATTGACCTAATCCAACTCGATCCCAAAGGAGATGCAATACGTAACATTCGCGGGAATGACATCGCAATGATCTTTCAGGAGCCGATGACCTCACTGAGTCCTGTTCACACCGTAGGCAATCAAATAGGTGAAGCCATTGTTCTCCACCAGAATGTAGATAAAAATGAAGCGCGCGTCAGAACAATCGAAGTTCTTCGCAAAGTGCGCCTACCCGATCCGGAAAATATAGTGGATGCCTATGCCCATGAATTAAGCGGGGGAATGCGGCAACGCGCAATGATTGCAATGGCCCTTTCGTGTAATCCCAGACTCCTGATTGCGGACGAACCTACGACTGCACTCGATGTTACGGTCCAGGCTCAAATATTAGATTTAATGCAGCAACTGAAAGAGGAAGGCGAGATGTCGATCATGCTCATCACTCATGATCTTGGCGTCGTCGCGAGAATGGCAGATTTTGTCGCGGTGATGTACCTTGGAAAAATTGTTGAATATGGTGATGTCAGGACTATTTTGAAAAAACCCAAACATCCCTACACTCAAGGTCTCTTAAAATCGATCCCACAATTGGGACGGAAGGAACGACTGATCCCAATCGAAGGGTCGGTCCCTGATCCTTATGAATCTATTCTTGGCTGTTCTTTCGCACCCCGTTGCCCACACGCAATGGAGAAATGTCACCAGGCTCCACCTTTAGAGGAAATTAAATCGGGTCATTTAGTAAGCTGTTGGTTAGAGAATAGTGATGGATAATAAGCCTGATAGTGAAACCGAAAAAAGTGATAATCTTTTACTTGAGGTAACAGATCTTAAAACTTATTTCCCCATCAAAAAGGGTATTTGGCGAAGCATAGTCGGTCAGGTAAAAGCCGTAGATGGTGTCAGCTTGACTCTAGAAAAAGGAGAAACCATCGGACTGGTGGGAGAAAGTGGATGTGGTAAAACAACACTGGGGCGCTCTCTCATCCGGCTGATAGAACCTACAGAGGGGAAAATTATTTTCCATCACGATGAAGAGATTGTCGATCTACGAAAACTTGACAAAGAATCGATGCGGAAATTTCGGCGGCATCTTCAATATATATTTCAGGACCCCTATTCATCGCTTAACCAACGCATGACGGTATTCGACATCGTAGCAGAACCCCTGATTATAAACAAAGTAGCTTCGGGGTCGGAACTTGAAGACAGAGTAGAACAGCTTTTATTTCATGTTGGACTGAACGCTGAGCATCAACGTCGTTATCCTCATGCGTTCAGTGGCGGTCAGCGCCAACGCATAGGCATTGCTCGAGCCCTGGCACTCACTCCCAGCCTCATCATCGCTGACGAACCCGTCTCTGCACTGGATGTCTCAATCCAGGCGCAGGTTATAAATTTAATGGACGATCTACAGGATAAGTTCAATCTCACCTACCTTTTCATCGCCCATGATCTGAGCGTTGTCGAACACATCAGTGACCGAATCGCCGTTATGTATCTGGGGGAAATAGTTGAAATTGCCCCCGCTGATCGTCTTTATCAAAGGCCACTGCACCCCTATACAGCGACTCTCTTATCGGCTGTTCCTTCCGTTGATCCCGATCATCAACCTGCGCGTCAGTCCGTTGAAGGCGATGTCCCCAATCCCGCAGACGCACCAAGCGGGTGCAAATTTCATCTTCGCTGTCATTATGCCCAGGCTATCTGTCGTTTTGAAAATCCCCCTTTACATGAGATCGAAGCTGAACATATGGCAGGTTGCCACTTTGCCGGTGAACTCAACTTAGAACAAGAAGGCTAAGCTTCGACGAAATAATATTTTACCTTATTTTCGATTGAGAGAAAAGATAGTAAGTCGATCCAGGGGTTTACTTTTTACCGGGATTATTAAACTGGCAATATATCCCAGGCAAAGACAGAGCATAAATCCAATTGCCGAATAGAGAAAAATATTTACCGCGGTGTATGTTTTAATTAAGAGAAGAATAATTGCACTAGTAATCGCACCCACGAGTGCACCTGGCCCATTAGACCGTCGCGTAAATATGCCCAAGGCAAAAAGACCTCCGAGACCACTTCCGATAAGACCAAGTGTGGAAACGAATAAAAGAGTCACTGACTTGATGTCCATAGTGGCAAACATTATTGCGACAATAGTGGCAAAAATCCCAACCGCTAAGGTAACTAAACGAGCTAGATTTAAAGATCTGATTTCCGTACTTGAGGGAAATAAACGTTGGTAAAAATCTGTTACTACCGCGGTGGCTATCGAGTTCATACCACTGTCCAGGGTGGACATCGAGACGGCAAAGATTGCGGCAATCACTAATCCCGCTAATCCAATGGGGATTTTCTGAGTGATAAACAGCGGGTAAATAGCATCATTTTGCATGCCCAGGTCAAGAGCTGCAGGGTTGCTTTTATAGTAGACATAAAGAGCCGAACCCACGACATATAAAATAAAGGTTATAGGAATCATCACGATCGCATTCATCCATAAACTTTTAGCCGCTGTTTTTTCATCAGATGTCGTAAGGTAACGTTGGACTATTGCCTGGTCGGAGGAATAATGGACTAGCGCCCCGAAAGTAGAACCGATTAATATTACCCATGTATTTCTCATGTCTGAAAAGTCACCATCGAGATAAAGCATCCGAAGTTTATCGTCAGCAATACTGGTTTTGAATAGTCCGCTAATCCCACCATCGATGTAAAAAGGGATGGTGATCAGGGTAATGACCGCACCCAGAACGAGAACTATTGCTTGAATGACATCGGTCCATATCACAGCTTCAATACCTCCCATCACGGTGTAAAAGGTACTCAACACACCCATAGAGAGAATGCATACATAAATATTTAAACCAGTTATGGTGGAAAGCGCAATCGATGGTAAATATAGTACTAAGCTGGTTCGCACTAATTGATACAGAATAAACTGCGCGCTACCGTATAAGCGCACGATAAAATTAAATCGGTATTCGAGATACTCATAAGCGGTAGTCAAATTCAACCGGCGAAAAAACGGCAAATAGAAATAAATAATAAATATGGGGATGAGGACATAGCAGAGCTTTTGTGGATACATAAACCAGTCCACGGAGTAAACAAGCGCCGGCTGTGAGAAAAAAGTATCCCCGCTGAATATCGTCGCTACAATGCTGAATCCTGCAGCCCACCAGGGTATACGATGTCCGGCCAGAAAGTAGTCATCAGTTTTCTTCTCACGTTTGACAAAATAGAAGCCCATGTAAATGAGCGCTATCATGTAAAGTCCTAAAAAAGTATAGTTAACATAACCGAAATCAGCGTTGGCTCCCGCCTCATGGACCATATACTGAATCGCGGCCGTGCTTTTTCCAGGACTTATCTCCCCGTTTGGAATGACTATACCTTCATTCCATGAAACAGCGTTTGTCATCAATACACCTTGTGGCATTTTCCCTTCTTTAATCCAGGTGTCAGTAATGGTGTGATATACGAGAAGGTCTTTAGACAAGACTGAATCCAATTGATTTTCGAATGATCCACCGAAGACGATGAGATGAGATTGACCAAATGCAACGTGGGGTGCAGCAGCTATGGGTTGTGGTGCATCCATAATCAGAACCCATTGATTGCTAAAAGGAGAATAACGGTAGCCGTCTCTAAACTGATTCCTCTCAACTTCGCCATTCTCTCCTAACTTCAGCGTCTCGCCCCCGATGAGATAAAAGTAATTATCTCGACTGATACTTTGCCTTACAGCAATCGCATTTTTTCGAGCTGGACCCGGCCATGGGTCCAGTTCCCTCCATCCAGCCTCAAGATCTTTTAAGTTCAAAGCCCAAAAAATTTTCAACACCTCAAAAGGATTATTCAAATCCTGCCCACCAACGAGATAGAGTGTATCGCCAACAATGTCTGCAGCAGTATAGGTTACAGGCCCAAGTAAAGAAGGTAACGTCTCTTGTTCTATTTTTCGGGTAGTTTCATTCCATCGAAGACGAATAACATCCTTATAGCTTTTCTTCGCATCGCGTCCTCCAATGAGTATCAAGCTGTTCTCACTACTTACCGATGCGCCATAGGCAAGGGAATGGGGTAACCTAAAACCAGTTATCCAATTTTCATTCCCATTACTTGTACTCGGGAGTACATAAATAGCATCATGCCAAGTTTGTTTGCCCTCATCACTAAGGGAATTCTCGGAAAATCCCACTCCTCCAGCGACGATTAATGCACCGTTGCTCACACCAGCATAAGTTCCCGATAAGCCAACTGGCGCAGGTATCTCGGTAAGATTTTCCCAGCGAATGACCTCTTGCTGTAGTGCACTGCTTACACTACACACTACTAATCCGCTTAAAGATAAAACAATTAATATATACTTCTTCAGATTGATTCTAATTAAGCGTTGGGGTTGAAAAAATGCTTCGAATTAATTGCAAATTAAGACTAATTCATAGCTTCAATAATACTATTCCCTCTTAGTAAAAAACATTATATCTAAAATTCCAAGCGTAAGTCTAACGTAGAGGGATAACGACCGATTCAAAAAAAATGGAATCGATCTCCATTACTCCTCACTGTCATGCGTCGGGGTCTCGCTCGTTTTATCATCTTCAGCTTTCCCCTCCATCTCACCTTCTTCTCCCTCAAATGACTCATCGTCATCGAAGTATAGATCGTCTTCAAGCATCGATTCAAGAGGTGGGTTTCCATCATAGATATTAAACGTCCTATTATTTCGGAAAGCTTCGCGCACGAATATATAACGATCGACTGCAGATTCGTCGACGTTCTTTACATTATCTATATTATTTGCCCTCGTGTTAAGCGTTCCGAGCGAACCGATTGCAAATCTAATCGCATCATCATTAATATAAAAAATTGGGTTTGTAAATGAGCTTAAAAAACTGCCAGGTATGTCCCGTAAAGTAGTCGGTCCAGTCAAGGGTAAAACGAGATAGGGTCCCTCCCCAAATCCCCACAAGGCAAAGGTCTGACCATAGTCTTCATGATGTTTTTCTAGTCCCATCTGGGTTCCCAGATCGAATATGCCACCAAGACCAATTGTTGAATTAACGATAAACCGCACCGCGTCATTCATTGCTATATTCAACTTACCCTGGAGTATATTATTAATGATCACATTAGGTTCACCTAAATTACTGGAAACATTTGAAACTCCTGATCTAATTAGTTTGGGTAAAACTTTTACATAGACTTTGACCACAGGGCTTAAAAAAGCTGTATCAAGAGCATGATTTAAATTGTGTATGGGGCGATTGATCTTTTCCAGAGGATCACGATTACCATTCGTCTGAGCGGTTGTCACGCAACCGCTAAACAGAACAAGAAAATAGATTAGTAACAGTGAATGGAAACATGTTCGAAAATGATGCCGGAGATCCTCAGCATATACATGATTACTTTCCTTCTGCATTGGATCAAAAAACTTTCAGTGGCAATTTAATAGCAACATTGATGAAATTGATCCTGCAATTATGTCCCTTGTTCTTTATGTTTAAGCCTAATTTCATCAGTATTATTAGTTATTCTCTCTAAGAGTTTTTCCAACCCTTCATTTTCAATAACACTGGTAAACTCAGCCCGCTTCAATGCCAGATCACTAACTCCTTTTACAATAATATTGACGATTTTCCATTTGCCATCGAATTGGCGCAAGATGTAGTTGAATCGAATAGAATCTATTCCGTTGGCCCAATACAGATCAAATACCAATATAACCATCCCGCGTTTCATAAAATCTTCTGACACAAACTTAAAATATTCCCCCTTATATTTCTGGAACCTTGAAGCATAATTGGAGACCACCATTTTACTGAAAGTACTTTGAAATAAATCTTTATCATCGTCGCTCATTTCTTTCCAATATTTACTGACCGTTAGACGAGCGATATAAGGAATTTGATGGGTGTTATTAATGATTGGCTCGAGCCGTTCATATCGCCCCGAATATAGAAGTTCAGGACCCTCTTTCATTACTTCAATCAAAGTCGACTGTAGTTCGTCAACAACAGCGCCAGGATCTGTTTTCGACTGCGCATGAAGAGGAGTATCAAATAGTATACTCGAGAAGAGACATATCACTGGTAAAAAAACCAACAAGAGAGTCGAAAGATCATGGTCATGATTTGACCTGTCATTTAAATTTTCGGAAGATTTGTGCATCTTTTACTTTAAATTTTTTAAAAAATATAGCTATAGGAGTAATAATTAAAGCAAATATTCGATCATAAAATAACACATGACAATTTTGTCATGAATACTTTATAATTAATCCATATATAGAATATTTCTTTTCATTAAATTATAGTGGATTTATAGACTCTGCTTTTCCACTGAGAACGTACCCCCTTCCAATAGCGTAAAGCTGAGTGCCAAGTCATCGCCAAGTATAAGAACCCAATTAAGGGCAATGAAAATGCCCAAATTTTTGATCTGTGATAAAAATTAAGGGTTGGTAAATAAGTTAAAAGCATACCCAGCAAAGCACCAATAGCAAGATACCGAACAAGCCCTGAAGAAGTAACGAGGATAACGATGGGGATGAAATAGACTAAAATCATAATTACGGAAGTCAGGATTAACAAAACTACTGAATAGCGCAATTGGGTAAAAGCAGTACGCGCTACCATATCCCAGATATCCAGTAAATTCCGGTATGGCCGAACACTAAGTACCGATTGAGTTAATCCAATCCATGTTCTATAACCTGCTGATTTAACTCGCGAGGCGAGGGAGCAATCGTCGATCAATTCTCCTTTAATTGATTTAAAACCATCAATCTTTTCGTAAATTTCAGTATTCATTAGAATACACGCGCCAGCAGCGGCGGCTACGTTAGAAATGGGGTCATTAGCCAACCGAAAGGGATAGAGGAGCTTGAAGAAGTAGACAAAAGCGGGCATTAAAAGTTTCTCCCAAAAGCTTATCATTGAAGGTTTTACCATCAAGGACATGAAATGTATGTCTTTATTAATCAAGGTCTCCCGCATTTTATTAACAACGCCAGGGCCCAGCTCTATGTCAGCATCGAGCAATACTGTATAAGTCGAATATAACTTTTTACGTCCTTGTTCCAAAGCCCAGAGTTTACCCACCCATCCTTCAGGTAGTGGCTGACCGTTTATTATTTGCAGTGTTTCTCCAACTTCATCTCGAGCGATGTCTGCTGTCCCATCCGTTGATTCATCATCAACGAGTATAATATTTATCCCGCTCCCCTGATTGAGGACAGATCTAAGCGTGCGTTTAATTACTGCTGCTTCATTGCGAGCGGGGATAAGTACCGTAACATCCCCCAGTTCCGGCTCATTTTCTGATTCCTGTGCATAAAATATCTCGCCTGTTTTCCATGGTTGCCAGGGTAATAATAAAATAACGATCCAAATAAGCAGGGCACTTCCCGCGAGAATAAATGTAAAAGTCTCCATCTTGAAAAATAGAATTGATCATTGAACGATCCCTTAAGGTTAGATAAGGATTTGTAGATAAAATCCTAAACTACCTGAGATGAGAATGAGATACTATACTTATTTATGCAATGGATCGTTAGCATTGCTATACAGTGTCACCCTCACCTTGTTTTCCCGGGAAAACCTTTGTCCCCCATTACTGTAATGGCTATAGTAATTTGGCCTGGACCCACTAATTAGACTCCACCTCATATTGGATTGAAAGTTCTGGAGCCATCGGTCCCTCTGTCCTTGGACCCTGAATAAATTTTCTTAATGCTTTAATTGGATGGTCAAAGGTGTCGTTAACAGCAGTGGGTTCATAACCACAATGGGCCATACAATTAGCACAGCTGGGGTTTTTTCCAGTACCGTATTTATCCCAATTAGTATCTTCCATTAACGACTTAAAATCAGGAGCGTAACCCTCATCTACCAATAAGTAACAGGGGCGTTGCCACCCAAAAACATTGCGCGTTGGATTTCCCCATGGAGTACAATGATAGGTTTCATTACCTGCGAGAAATTCAAGAAACAGCGCGGAATGATTTAGTCGCCATTTCCTACCCACACCATTTTTAAAAATATCTCTAAAAAGTTGCTTACTCGCATTGCGCTGCATGAAAACTTCCTGTTGTGGTGCGTGATCATAACTGAATCCAGGTGACATCGTTACACCTTCAATACCCAGAGTCATAACATAATCGAGGAACTCAGCTACTTCAGCCCCCGTTTCCCCCTGAAATAAGGTACAGTTAATATTGACACGAAAACCTTTACCAACCGCCAATTTTATCGCGTCTACCGCCTGATCAAAGACACCTGTCTTGCAAACGGAGGTGTCATGCCGCGCTCGGTTACCATCGAGATGGATAGAAAAAGTCAAATAAGCCGAGGGGGTGTAATCATCTATGCGCTTTTGAAGTAGCACCGCATTAGTACATAAATAAACAAATTTCTTCTTCTTAATAAAACCACTTACAATAGTGGGTAATTCTTTATGCACGAGGGGTTCTCCTCCAGCAATTGAGATGATGGGGGCTCCGCATTCATCGATCGCTTCCATACATTCTTTGACCGACATGCGACGGTTGAGAATTTCGTCGGGATAATCGATCTTACCGCACCCGGCACATGCAAGATTGCAACGAAAGAGCGGTTCGAGCATTAGAACCAGCGGATACCGTTTCACACGACGGAGTTTCTTACTTATAATATAACGTGCTACGCTATATTGTTGACGCAGTGGTACACCCATTGTTTTTGCTATATTTCGAAATTAACATAACTGTCACTTTTTACCATATTGTTCTTTCCTAAGTGACAACGGCAGGGGGAAAGTGACCTCCTCGGGATCACTTTCCATATCTATAATATTTGAAACACCAAATTGCTTTAATTTCTCGAGCACTTCCTGAACAAGTACTTCTGGCGCTGAGGCACCCGCGGTTAAACCAACACGAGGGCTTTTTTTTAACCATGATTGATCCAGATCCTCAGCATCTTGTACAAGATAGGCTTCGAGTCCTTTATTCTCACCGACTTCTCGCAAGCGAGTCGAATTCGAACTGTTTCTTGCGCCGACGACAATTAGTAAATCGATATCGTCCATCATTTGTTTTACTGCCATCTGTCGATTCTGAGTTGCGTAACAGATATCATCTTTACGAGGCCCTACGATAGCGGGAAATCGCTTTCTTAAAGCATCAATTATCTGTTTCGTATCATCTATTGAAAGCGTAGTCTGTGTTTCATAGGCTAATTCTGAAGGGTTTTTAACTTGGAGTTTTGCTACGTCAGCAACTGATTCTACAAGGTATATGTTTCCTCCCCATTTCTTGTCATAATGCCCCATCGTTCCATTGACTTCAACATGTCTCTCATGTCCGATGAGAATCACTTCCCGAGCACGTTTAGCGTGTTGCTCGACCTGACGATGAACCTTTGTCACCAATGGGCAAGTGGCATCGATAATATTGAGATTGCGCTCGCGCGCTTGTTTAGATTTTTCGGTCGCGACTCCATGCGCGCTGAATATCAGGTTTGAACCGTAGGGAACATCATTCAAATCCTCGGTAAATATCGCTCCCCGTGATTTCAGATCTTCAACTACCCGTTGATTATGAACAATCTCATGCAAGACGTATACCGGAGACCCATAAATTTTGAGAGCTTTTTCAACGATTTCAATCGCTCGGTAGACACCTGCGCAGAATCCACGTGGCTGTGCTAGTACAACATCCATATTCGATTTTTATAATACTTTAAAAATTTCAATAATTAATGTAAATGACCAATACCTTCACGGTCAATATTGGAATTTTATAAATATATTGAAAGATAATGACTTGACATAAATTTTCAGCGAAATGTTATTGAAAATACTATTCGAGGTATATAGCAGCCCATTATAGAGCGATTCAATATAAGCTTTTGGCGTCTTTGTCCTACCCACATTCAACAAGGATTTTCAAAAATTGCCTGATACCGCATTAAATTCTGATCTTCGCTATCAAGAGGATTCAGCTTTAAAATCTGATTTTTCAAAATTAAGCGACCGGGAACTTCAAGTTTATTTGCTCCAAGGTGTATCTCGAACCTTTGCTTTAACGATTCCACTCTTACCCTCTGATTTATTAAATATCATAGCGAATGCCTATCTCTTGTGTCGCATTGTCGACACGATAGAAGATGAACCCGCTTTAATCGGCGAGGAGAAACGGCTGTTTTGCAAAAATTTTGAAAATGTAATAGCGGGAAAAGCAGAAGCAAATAATTTTGCGCACGAGCTTTCTAAACGGCTATCGCACGCAACAATTCCAGAAGAACACAAACTGATCGATCAGACACCTCGAGTAATTAAGATCACACAGAGTTTTGATAAAATAAATAGGGATGCACTTGAACAATGTGTTCATATCATGTCAGAAGGTATGATTCATTTCCAAATTGAAAAACGATCCTATGGATTAAAGAATATTAAGGAGCTCGATAAATATTGTTATTGTGTTGCCGGCGTCGTGGGGGAAATGTTGACCAAGATATTTTGTCATTATTCATCCGCTATCGCGCTGAACCGAGATCGAATGTTAACACTCTCTGTTTCTTTTGGTCAGGGGTTACAGATGACAAACATTCTTAAGGATATCTGGGAAGATAATAGTCGATCAGCTTGCTGGTTACCTCAGGATATTTTTGCGAAAGAAGGGGTAGATCTTAAAAACCTGACGACTATTCACACCGATGAAAATTTTTCGAAAGGGTTAGCTCACTTGATAGGTATTGCCCATATGCATTTAGAAAATGCACTTCAATACGTAATGCTTATTCCTAAAAATGAAAAAGGGATTCGAAAATTCTGTTTATGGAATATCGGTATGGCGATTCTAACTTTACGGAAAATAAATTATAATCGGAAATTTACTAGTGGAGTAGATGTAAAAATTTCCCGCTTGAGTGTAAAGGGGACCATTCTCGCAACCTATCTTACAGTGAGAAGCAATCGAATGCTTAAATTACTCTTTTATTTGGTGAGAATGCGCCTGCCCTACGTAGCAAGCGGAAAGTAATTATTGGAAATTGCCTATTATTTGAGACAAAACTGCACTTAATCTTTTACTACGAATAGATGCCCACCTCATACACAAGTGAAACTGCTCGAAACTCGATCGATGCAGGAAGTAACATTGTCACCCCAAAATCTAGGTATGACTTAATTTCAAAATCCATTGCTCACGGCCTCAAGGCATTGCTCGATTTACAACATCATGATGGGTACTGGTGTTTCGAATTAGAAGCCGACGCCACAATTCCAGCTGAGTATGTAATAATGATGCATTACCTAGATGAAGTAGATGTAGAATTGCAGAACAAGATTGGTGTTTACCTTCGCGACCATCAGCTGCAAGAGGGAGGTTGGCCGCTTTATCTGGGCGGCGAAGGAAACATCAGTTGTACCGTAAAAGTCTATTATGCCTTAAAACTAATAGGGGACAAACCTGAAGAGTCACACATGAAAAAGGCGCGAGATGCGATTCATTCCTGGGGTGGCGCAGCACGCAGTAATATTTTTACGCGGATAACCTTAGCTTTATTTGAGCAAATACCCTGGAGAGCTGTTCCCTGTTTACCTGTAGAATGCATGCTTTTACCGCGCTGGTTTCCTTTTCATCTTTTGAAGATATCCTATTGGTCCAGAACCGTTATTGTCCCTCTTCTCATCCTTTATCATTATAAGCCAAAAGCTAAAAACCCCCGCAAAACTTCTATCTCTGAACTTTTTCTTACCCCACCCTATGAAGAGAAAAATTATTTCCCCGTTCGCTCACCGCTAAATTTTGTTTTTCTGCTCCTCGATAGTATGGTGCGATTGTTTGGTCCTTTTATTCCCAGCGCGATACACAATTGTGCCCTTAAAAAAGCGGAAGCCTGGATGATCGAACGTTTGAATGGCACCGGAGGGTTGGGAGCAATTTTTCCCGCCATGGTTAATGCTTATGAGGCGTTGGTGTCTCTAGGTTACCCGAAGGATCATTCCTATTGTGTCACCGCTCGCGACGCAGTGAATAGACTGCTTGTTGTAGGGGATGAAAAAGCTTATTGCCAACCCTGTGTTTCTCCAGTTTGGGATACGGGTCTCACCTGTCTAACCCTCCTTGAATGCCAGGGTGAGGAAAATATAAATGCGGCAAATAAGGCGCTAGACTGGTTAACAGAAAAGCAGCTCCTGGAAGACCCCGGTGATTGGCAGGAATACCGACCTTCATTGCCTGGTGGTGGTTGGGGGTTTCAGTTTTATAATAGCCATTATCCGGACCTCGACGATACTGCTGTAGTTGCTTATGCGATGTTAAAAAATGGGGAAGACCGGTTTCGGGAATCTGCACAGCGTGCGATGGATTGGATTGCAGGAATGCAATCACGTAATGGCGGATTTGCATCCTTTGACGCTGATAATGACCATTATTACCTTAATGAAATTCCATTCGCTGACCACGGCGCATTATTGGACCCGCCAACTAGTGACGTGAGTGCCCGCTGTCTCATGTTATTGTCACGATCTCCATCCAAGGATAGTAATTACCAGAAGATATTGCAGACCTGTCTGGATTTTTTAAAGGACGAACAGGAGGAAGATGGATCCTGGTTTGGAAGATGGGGCACAAATTATATTTATGGGACATGGTCTGTTCTCATCGCTTTAGAGGAAGCTGGGATTAGCGTTGAGGATCCGCTTATACGGAAGGCAGCCAGCTGGTTAAAATCTACACAGTGCGATGATGGCGGTTGGGGTGAAAGTAATGATTCTTATGCAGACATCAGCTCTCGCGGACAGGCATCGAGAAGCACTTCTTTCCAGACCGCATGGGCACTACTCGGACTAATGGCTGCCGGAGAAGGTAATTCTATTGAAACGGAACGGGGCATTGATTTCTTGCTGAGTACGCAAACTCCATCCGGATTTTGGGATAATGAGGAATTCACGGCACCGGGGTTTCCCCGCGTATTTTATTTAAAGTACCATGGTTACGATAAGTACTTTCCGCTATGGGCTCTCGCACGTTACAAAACTCTTCTCTCAGTGGGAAGCTTGTGAAGCTGGGAATTATCGTAGCTCTGTCTGAAGAACTAAAGAGTCTTAGCAACCAGACAATCGAAAGCGGCAGTTCTTTAAAATTAAAAGATGACGTCACTCTCTTTCTTTCTGGAGCTGGTCCTGAACGCGCTGGTGAGGCGGCGACACAATTAGTTGAACAAGGGGCAAGTGCCCTGCTTAGCTGGGGCTGCGCAGCAGGGTTAACGAGTGAACTTGAAGCGGGGAGCCTCCTTCTTCCTGAGCAAATTCAAAGTGAAAGTGAAAGTGTATTACCAGTAGACAGAGATTGGCATAATCGTCTATACCCTTTATTATCGGATAAATTACATACCCGTAAGGATTGTTTATTGGAACGCAGTGAAATTATAGCTGATCCTGAAGAGAAAAAATTGCTGTATGAAAAATCGCACGCGATAGCAGTCGATATGGAGAGCGCGGCTATTGCCAAAGTTGCGCACAAACATAAATTAATTTTTCTCGCGATTAGAGCAATCGCAGATACCAGTAATCGACGAATTCCACAAAGTATTTTAAATTCACTGGATACCAATGGACAAGTAAAAAGACTTTCTCTTACCAGACAGGTAATGCTGCACCCGCTCGATTGGATCGCTTTAGTGCAATTAGGACATCAATTCTCTGCGGCCAAAAAAACATTAATGAAAGTTGCGACAATTTCTCCCAACAATTTTCTTTGTCAGTAAGCTTTTACTTGATTGAAGGGTAGGTTGTAAGTGACAAAAAAAAGCTCCAATACATATGCACCGTTTACAACACCGTGTCTATTGAGAAACCTTCTTGATCAAAATTGCAACCGTCCTCAATTTGACTCAGAAATTATTTTTTAGCAGACTGACAATCGAAATGGAAACTTATCGATGACAACTTTAATCACAGGTTCTACCGGCTTTTTAGGATCTGCCGTTCTCAGGCAACTGCTTAAAAAAGGCCAAAAGGTACGTGCCCTCATCCGTCAAAACAGCGATCAACGTAATCTCGATGGGTTGAATGTTGAAATCGTATTCGGAGATTTAACTGATCGAGACTCTCTCCTCAGGGCCTTAAAGGATTGCGATTCTTTATTCCACGTAGCTGCGGACTATCGTTTGTGGGTACCGAATCCTTCGGAAATATACCGCCATAATGTCGACGGTACTCGTAATCTGATGATCGCTGCTGCGCAATGCGGTACTCAGCGTATCGTCTACACGAGCAGCGTTGCAACTCTCGGTATAAATAAAGATGAAACCCCTGCTGATGAAACGACTGCGGTATCTCTCAATAATATGGTCGGCCATTACAAACGATCAAAATTTATGGCTGAACGAGAGGTAGATGAATTAATTAAGAATGAAAATTTACCCGTCATTATTGTTAACCCTTCGACACCTGTGGGTCCACGAGACATAAAACCGACTCCTACCGGACGTATGATTCTCGATGCAGTTAACGGAAAGATTCCAGTTTATGTGAATACAGGTTTAAATATTGTTCATGTCGATGACGTCGCACAAGGTCACCTGCTTGCTTTTGACAAGGGACAGATCGGTGAACGCTATATTTTGGGTGGTGAAGATATGAGTTTACATAAAATACTTTTAGAAATTTCAAAAGTTACTGGAAATACCCCACCACTATTCCAGATCCCCCACAACTTCGTATTGCCTATTGCCTATATTGTTGAGTGTCTGGCACGATTGACGCACGCTAAAGAACCTTTAGTAACCGTGGATGGTGTTCGTTTAGCAAAAAAGAAAATGTATTTTTCCACGGCCAAAGCCAAACGTGAATTAGGATATAATCCAAGGCCTGCAAACGAAGCGATAAAAGATGCCGTAGCATGGTTTTTAGAGCAGGGCTAAGTTTATTGATTCTACTTCGTTGCAATCATTACATTGTTGTCATTACCTTGACAATAGGGGGTTTGTGAAAATTAATATACAATGAGTAAAATTAAAATTGCCCTTGTTGGCCTGGGTAATTGCGCCAGCTCATTAATCCAGGGAATTCACTTTTATCAAGATGAAAACCTGGAGCGTGCGATTGGTCTAATGCACAGTGAGATTGGCGATTATAAACCTAATGATATCGAAGTAGTTGCTGCCTTTGATATCGATAAACGAAAAGTAGACAAAGATGTAAACGAAGCAATTTTTGCCGAACCGAATTGCACGCAAATTTTTTGTGGAGATTTACCTCCATCAGGCGTGAGGGTAAAAATGGGAAAACTGCTCGATGGGGTTGCCCCCCATATGCAGGATTTCAAGGATAAACAGACTTTCATTAAAGCTGAAGAAACTGAACTATCAGATAAGGAAATTGTCGATGTAATCAGAGATTCCGGCACTGACATTCTTGTCAATTATCTGCCCGTTGGGTCGGAGGAAGCGACACGATTTTATGCTCAATGTGCATTGGATGCTGAAGTAGCATTTATCAATAATATACCCGTATTTATTGCCAGCGATCCTGAGTGGGCTAAGAAATTTGCAAAAAAAAATCTACCCATAATAGGTGATGATATTAAAGCTCAACTGGGGGCGACTATCACTCATCGCGCATTGACTGATTTATTTAAAAAACGCGGTGTTAAATTGGAAAAGACTTACCAGCTTAATACAGGAGGCAATACAGATTTTCTTAACATGCTCAGTCGCAGTCGTCTCGCTTCTAAAAAGATTTCAAAAACTGAAGCAGTCCAGTCAGTAACCGCCTGTCGAATGGATGAAGACAGCATCCACATCGGCCCGAGTGATTACGTGCCCTGGCAGAATGACAACAAAGTTTGTTTTATCCGCATGGAAGGTCTGCTTTTTGGAAATGTGCCGATGAATCTTGAGCTGCGACTCTCCGTAGAAGATTCTCCAAATTCGGCTGGTGTTGCTATCGATGCCATCCGCTGCGCAAAACTAGCTTTAAACCGCGGGCAAGGTGGCATTCTTTACGCACCTGCAGCATATTTCTGTAAACATCCACCTCGCCAGTTTACTGATGATGAGGCTTTTCATATGATGGAAAAGTTTATCGTTGAGATGACAGAAGGTGATCCGGACCATGAAATGTCTGATCATAGCAGCCGGAAAAGGCAGCCGGCTTCAGTTAAGGGGTAACAGCAAGCCGCTTATACCCGTTTTTGGTGTTCCTTTAATTGAAAGGGTCATCCGTTCCGCCATGGCTGTGAATGTTGATGAGTTCTTCGTCGTCACAGGTTATCAAAATGAAAATGTCACTTCATTTTTGAAGGATTTATCCAGACAACTAAAGATTCCCATTCGCGCCATCTTCAATGAAGATTGGCAACAGGAAAATGGCATATCGGTGTTGAAAGCGAGAGACTATATTCAGGAACCTTTTCTTCTTCTTATGTCAGATCATATCTTCGATCCGAATACGCTCCACGAATTAATGGAAGTTCCTTTACCGCACGGCGAAATAAATTTGGCCGTAGATAGAGCAATCGACAATCCCTCGGTAAACCTCGACGACGTCACTCGCGTGAAAATAAAAAAAGGGAAAGTTTTGGAAATAGGGAAGGGACTAACGAATTATAATGGGTTTGATACCGGTATCTTCCTGTGCACACCCTCTATTTTTGAAGCTTTAGAACAAAGCACTGAGCAGCATGACAATACTACCCTCAGTGGAGGGGTATGTATCTTAGCCTCACAGGGTCGTGTGAATGCGGCTGAATTCTCGGGTAAATTTTGGATTGACGTGGATGACCCTGAGGCGATGAGACAGGCTGAGAACATCCTTCTTAATTATTTATCGGATAGTTTTTAAAACGACGAGTATTTATCGCAATATGAATAATACCTTTATATTCAACTTTCTATTCCAGGATGACTCAAAAAAAGAGTGAGAAATGTTGAAAACTGAGAAATTGTAGTCTGAATCTATTTTTATATTTTTGGAAATTGAAAGGTGAAGAGGTAAACCGCGTAGCTTCAATTGGTCGTTGTTTCTAACTAGAAAACATAAAATAGTAATATTTACAAAATTTGTTGCAATAGAATAAATAGAACCTTTAACCTTCCAATTATGCTCTAAATAACTTACCATGATGGGATTAAATAATTAGAGTGAGCTTTTTTATGATAGCGTTTTAAAATTGTGCCAGTGTTATAAAAGAATAATAATTTACTTAATTTCTAACGGTTTTTTCCCTAAAAATCAGAATGTCTCTTCTCGATCGTATTAAAGAACCCGCTGACATAAAAGCTCTAACCTTTGACGAACTCTCTTCACTTGCAGAAGAAATCAGGGTAAAGATTATTGCTGTCACATCTGAAAATGGTGGTCATATCGGACCTAATCTCGGAGTGGTTGAACTCACTATTGCTCTGCATCGGGTTTTTGATTCTCCTCAGGACAAGTTTACTTTTGACGTCTCACATCAGGGTTATGTTCACAAATTAATCACCGGCCGCCAGGGCGAGCAATTTCAAAAATTGCGCAAGACGGGTGGATCGAGTGGTTTTCTCAGTCGCGCTGAAAGTCCTCATGATAGCTATGGTGCGGGTCATGCGGGAACAGGTTTGTCAGCCGCTTTGGGGATGGCCGTGGCGAGAGACTTACGTGGAAGTGATGAACATGTAATAGCGGTTCTAGGTGATGCCGGGCTCACTTGCGGCATTACGATGGAAGCCTTGAATAACGTTACCGCTCATACGAAAAAGCTGATTGTGGTACTGAACGATAATAAGTGGTCGATATCTAAAAATGTTGGTGCCACCGCAAAATACCTCAATGAACTCATCACAAATCCGATCTACAATCGGCTTGATCAGGATGTAAAAGCTTTTCTGAGAAAAATCCCCGGAGGTGAATCCATTATAAAAATTGGAAGAAAAGCTAAGAAGGACGCCAAAGATTTTATTGTCCCCTCTTCCATTTTTGAAAAATACGGGTTACGTTACCTTGGTCCCATTGATGGCAATGATCTCGAAAGCATCAGCCATTATCTCGATTTCTGCAAAAATTACGATAAGCCGATCGTTCTACATATTCTTACCACAAAGGGCAAAGGTTATGAACCCGCCATTGCAGACCCTGAAGCATTTCATGGTCCTGGTCCATTTGAAATTATGACAGGCAAAATCAAACCCAGTAAACCCGGTACACCACCAAAATTCCAGGATGTATTTGGTCAAGCTATGGTTCGCTTTGCTAAACGCGATCCCAAAATCGTTGGCATCACTGCTGCGATGTCTACGGGAACAAGCTTGAAACTACTGCACGATGAATTACCTAAACAATTTTTTGATGTGGGGATGGCAGAAGAACATGCAGTTTTATTTGCCGCTGGATTGTCGACGCAAGACTTTAAGCCAGTTTGCGCAATATATTCCACCATGCTACAGCGAGCTTACGACCCAATCGTTCACGATGTAGGTGTCCAAAATCTTCCCGTTACATTCTGCATGGATAGAGCGGGATTATCCCCCCAAGACGGACCGACACACCACGGATTATTCGATATTGCTTATTTGCGTTGCATCCCGAATTCAATCGTCATGCAACCTAAAGATGAAGACGAATTAGTCGACATGCTTTGGACTAGCCTTCAGACTCAACAGCCTACTTTTATTCGTTATCCCCGTGGTAATGGAACAGGAGTTCCCATTAAGAAGAACCCCTCAATTTTAAATATCGGGGAAGCGAAAATCATTAAAGAAGGTAATGATATCAATATATGGGCGTTAGGTTCCTGGGTTGTTGAGGCGATAAAACTGGCGGAAAAGCTGAAAGTAGAAGAGGAGATTTCGGTTGGTGTAGTGAATGCACGTTATGCTAAGCCAATCGATATAAATCTCCTTATCTCACAGGCAAATTCCAGCCAATTGATTGTAACGATTGAAGATCATGTCTTGACAGGTGGTTTTGGAAGTGGGGTTCTCGAATCGTTTAATGAATCCAATTGTCGAACGCCTGTTGAACGGATTGGCTGGCCTGATCGATTTATTGACCACGGATCTTCGGTAGATGATTTGCGGACATTCAATGGACTAGACTTTGATTCAATTTATAATCAAATTTTGACTCGCTATAATATATTGGAGACAAGAACAGAAAAAGCAGCTTTGTTACGATAGTCTATCAGAAGTATTAGCCCTCAACTGCTTTAGCGTTACGACTTTCCTACACTTCACACCAGCTCATTTGGGAGCAGAGTAATTAGGTATGGTAAAAAACAATTCCTCAACATAAAGGATGGCGTACGATTCGCATGGGCCCCATTAGCTGTAATCGCTTATTGAGCTTTTATGGTGATAGATTGAGTCTCAGAATCGAGAATAAATTTAGCCCTTTTGAAGTCCGGCTGACTAAACAGCGGTCTGACATTATTAGAAAATCCAAACCGTTCTCTGAAAATGATATAAAGCAAGCCCATATTAAATTTATCGTCATTATTTTCGTCATGATAAAGGGCAATCGCAAATTCACCATAGGGGATTTCAGTAAATTGTGTTATTGCTTTTTTCTCATTCGGGTTAATCACTGCACTTCTAAATTCTTTACCTTTTATGCAAAATGAATCACTGGATGCATAAAGCGCTATTCTTACCGCACCATGATTATTTCGAAGATTCTGGACGTTAATATCAATTGTTCCCTTTTTTAATTCCAGATTGGTCGCTTCTTCGCCAAAAAGAATACACGTTATACTTAAAAAAATTATCGGAATTGTGAGTAAGACTTTTAGCATACGAGATGAAATCAATTGAGATATTACATATAATTCCATGACAAAAATTTTATGCAATAGAAAGGTTATGCTGAGAATTGCAAGTTGTATCCCCTTAAGCTAAGATATAATCTGTAACATTTATAGAGACAGTAGCCTAACTATCTATTTTCGTTAAAAGCAGTAGGGTGCGTTTAAAAGAGAAAATTGACATGAAATCAAGCTATTGTCATTCGACATTATTTCTAGGTGAGCAATCGATTTTCCCCACTGAGAATAACCGATAATTAATATAAAATGTGGTTACAAGAACAGTTGAATGAATACGCTGAGACTAGTTTCCTCTATCTCCCTGGACTGTTAACGAGCGAAGAAACGTCGGAGCTTAATGATGTGTGTTGATCTATTAATGGACGAAAGAGATGAGGAAGATCTCATCATTGGGGCCGACAGGAACATTATGCTGATACTGTAACCACCAGCTATAAACAGTGGTGTATCAGACAGGGAAACGCTCATGCAAAAAGGAAAGAAAGATAATATTCGTCAGATCATAGGCGGCCCTAGTGACGTGCTCTTCTTTAATTGTAATATTACACACGGCTCCGAGCACAATATATCTCCCCTTTCCCGTAAATCATTAATCATTTCTTATAACAATATAGATAATAAGCCTTGACCTGTGGATAACCCACGACCTGATTGAGTGGTAGCACGCCAGTTCGTTTTTCGAATGAAACGCTTATTGAAATATTTTGATGGGTTAATTTTAATATACGCAGTATAATTTGATTCCTTTCATGAAAAAGAAAGTCCTTACTCCTGAAGAGATAGCTTTTATTGATAATTTTGGCTATCTCACTTTTCCCGGTTTATTTAAAGATGATATCGATAAAATTATTGCTGAATTTGAATCGGTATGGATCAATCATGGAGGTGGGCATGATGGTAAACCCCATGAAGGGACCAAGCGGTCATGTATCATTTCATTTATTGATCATAGTGAATACCTTTCCTCACTATTGGATGACCCTCGAATAGATGGTATTTTAACAAGTCTTCTCGGTGAGGACTACAACTACGACGGGAGCGACGGAAATTATTATGTAGGGAATACCCCTTGGCACTCTGATGGTGGATTTTTCAAGTGCAAAAGAGTAGCTAAGTGGTATAAAGTGGCATTTTACCTCGACCCATTAACATGTGATACGGGCGCTTTGCGGGTAATTCCAGGAAGCCATAAACTTAATGATAGTTACGCGGAAAGCCTGGAGCAAGCAGTGAAAAATTCAGTGCGAACGGATGAGCAGAAACTATTTGGAGTTAAGGGGAAAGAAATACCCGCCGTAGCCTTGGAGACAAACCCGGGCGATGTCGGAATATTCAATCACTGCACCAAACACAGCAGTTGGGGGGGAGGAAAAAGAAGGCGTATGTTTACGATGAATTGTTCTAGCAGGTATAAACCCGAACATTTACATCATCTTCGTGAGGAAATCAGTGGCCACGCTCGATTCTGGAAAGAGTCAATCTATGGGGAGGCGATGTTGCAAACAGCGGGTCCCGAGAGAATGCTACATCTTGAACAGATTCTCGCCAATCAAGATCATCTTCCTGAAGCGGTTCGTAAGGCAAAAGAGACAATGATCGAACCCTCTCGTGGTTGAATAGCAGAGGAGAAACTCCTGGAACGAACACGACGATTAAGTGTAGATTTTAATCCAAGCTGGAGAGATCTACCTTGCAAATATGCCAACCGCCCAAACTGGCGACAAAGAGCTCATGATCATTGCGTAAGGCAATGTTGGTCGGGTGATTGAGTTTTGAGTACAACTTATCCTCAACTAGGAGTTCCGCCTCACCTTTATCATTAACAAGAAATATTCGGTTAGGATCGAAACAAGTGATAAAGAGTTGTCCCTTAGTATTAATGGCAAGTCCGTCAGGAACATACCCTACTGTCATGCTGACATGTAGTCGTTTCGGACCTGCACTGCCGTCTTCATTTATAGGCACGGTAGTGACTCCTGGTAAATAGCTTTCCACCACATAGAGCGTATCACCGTCCAGGGACAACGCTATTCCGTTAGCGACCATGCAATCCTCGTTCATCCATAGCTGACTTGCACCGGTTGCCAGATCAAATCGCCATACCCCCGGACCGTTTTCCAGACTGTTGGACACATAAAGTGCGTTACGCTTTTCATCTACCACCACGTAATTGGGAACGGTCAGTTTATCATCACCGTCACTGCCAACAAGACGATCTAACTCTTTTCCCTTCTCATCAAATACCGTTACGCACTTATGGCCTGAGTCGCAAACATAGATGCGCCGTTGAGAATCCATGGCCAAACCAAGATGATAGCCATCGGTTTTTGCCAACATCTCGATTTCAGAACCATCATTACTGATACGGTATAATTCACCGTGTTCGCCACCGCACCATATATTGCCATCCGGGTCCACCATTATGCCTTCCGGATGGTTGAGCCGTACTTTGGAGTAGCGGGCAAAATGAAAGATACTGACAGAATCTAAATTGAGTAGAGGTTCCATGTCCTGTAAATATATTTGGGTTAATTATTATTCTTCAAAACCTGGATTGATCGTAAGTCCCCCGTCAACCATGAATTCCGCACCGGTAACGAAACTCGCATCATCGGAAGCGAGTAAAAGAGCGACCCCAGCCACTTCATCGGGCTCCCCTATTCTATTCATCGGATGCATTCTTACCCACGATTTCATAAGATTTTCACCCCCGGGTTCCGCTACTAATCTGGCATTCATCGGTGTATTAATAGTACCCGGGGATATACTGTTTACGCGAATATTTTGAGGGGCAAATTCTTTTGCCAGTTGTCGGGTCATAGCTATGATCGCGCCCTTTGCCGCTGTATAAGCTGTGAAAGTATCTAGCCCAACGTGTGCTGCAGCTGACGCAATATTAATAATCGATCCACCTTTCCCTTTTTTCATGTACGGGATGACAAACTTACAACCTCGATAGACGCTCGAAAGGTTTATATTAATTACTTTATTCCAATCTTCCTCAGTCATCTCGGTGATTGTCACGCCTAAAGCAATAGCTGCATTATTGCACATAATGTCAACTTTACCGAAATGCTTTATCGTCTCTTCGACTGCTACGAAAACGCTTTCAGAATTTCCGACGTCGCAATAAATGGGTCTCGCTTCACCTCCCAGAGATTCAATGGCTTTTGCTTCCTCTACACATTTTTTTTCCTGGATGTCGACCATCGCTACCTTTGCCCCTTCCGAAGCAAATCGTTTAGCAATGGCCAACCCAATGCCGTCAGCGGCACCCGTAATAAGTGCAATCTTATCTTTTATCTTCGCCATTGCTGATCCTGAATATTAATTAATTAGTGTGTCAAGAATTATGCATAGCTGCGTTTATCCTATGCATCTGAATGGAAATATAATACCTTACGTAATTCTCTATTTTTTATGGTCTTAAATTACACTCTCAGCTAACATTAAACGCTGATTTTTTTATTAAAATGGTACAAGTCGTCGTAATTCGTCACCCAAAAGAGCGAAATAGTAAATGTACTCTGGCTCCACTCCATAAGAAGACCGGCATTACTTTTTTTAATGCGCACGACAGTTTCCATTTTGATGCAACCGGTTATATTCTCCTCACTCTCGATGCACCCCTTTTAACTCGACAAGATTCCGGACACCCGATTCTCATCCTTGACAGCACATGGCGCCTTATTCCTCAGCTTGAATACTGTATTGTTGGAAATCCCTTACGACGCACTCTACCTGGAAATATAATAACTGCTTATCCGCGAATAAGCAAAATCTTTAAAGACCCTGAAGGAGGACTCGCCTCAATTGAAGCGCTCTATGTCGCCATGAAGATTGTGGGCGAAGATAACCCATCGCTGCTCAATGCGTATCATTGGAAAGAACAGTTTCTCAGTGGTCTACTCTATACACAGAGCGCCAAATAAAATATTTTATCCCATGAAACTATACTTGCTAAGACACGCAGAAGCCCAATCAACGTATCCTGACGAAGATCGCATCTTGAGTGATAGAGGAAGAAATACGGTAATTGCATTGGCAAATTTATTAAAAGCAACAGATGTCATCACTATAGATGAAATCCGCCATAGCACCCTTGTTCGTACTGGTGAAACAGCCCAGATTATGAGCACTGAGATGAATCTCGATATACCCTTGAATGAAATCAAGGGACTGGCACCCTCAGATAATGTGCAAACACTCATCGATCAATTACAAAAGGAAGAAAAAAATATTATGCTTGTAGGGCATTTACCACAGCTCGCAATCCTTGCTTCATCCCTTGTAACATGCGAAGAAGGCAACATCTTATTTAACTTGAATACCTGCGGACTAATCGCATTCGAACGCTATGATGGCTACTCCATCGATGAAGATGACAATCCGCTCTGGGTTGTCCAATGGATGCTCGACTCCCAATTATACGCTGGGGAAACGGATCAATAACTAACTGTCTACTCTATTCGCACGCTGTGCTTAAACGGCTGCAGGTAACAGGTCAGTATTCAGACCTCGATTCATTATATCATTGCCCCGAACAAGGTAATATATTCGATGGAAATCACTGTTATCACGGTAATCTTGATAGTCCTTATCTGCCATTTCATCTTCCGCGCCCATATAACGCAAAACGAGCACACGACGCCATCGGTCTGAATTATTGGGTACTGAGTTATGGGGAGTCATCGTATCGTGAACACATAATTGCCCCGCGCGCACCTTGTATTGCACCTTCATTTCATCTATATTTTCTGGTAATACAGCTGGATCAATTTCCTCTGAAAAAAATTTTTCATCTCCATAAAGTCTTTTTAGAGTACCTTTATTATGCCACCCGGGAATGATGGACATCGCCCCATTATCTTCATCGATATCATCAAATGCTATCCAAACACCTCCGGATAGATTCTTTGATACATTCCAGTAGGGGGCGTCCTGATGCCAGGGAATAGCTTCTCCGGTATGGGGTTGTTTGCATAATAAATGAGAAGACCAGAGGACAATGTTGGGTCCGACTTGCTTCTCCAGGAGGTCTAACAATTTTGGTTCCGTAGCCAGGTCGATCATCCACTGCGCACCAAGTTGATGAGCAGATACAATCATATGTGTCGGTAACTCATCGCAGACCTGCGCTGTCATCTGATCGATTTTAGCCCGACAATAAGCAAGCGCTTCATCCGTCAAAAATTTATCACAGATGTGATACCCTTCTTTAAGGTAATGTACATTTTCTTCATTTCCGTAATGGAAATCCTCATGAACCATGATAGAAGGTTTATTGGCCATCTTATTATCCTTATTTATTATTCTAATTTCTAATCGTTTTAACGAATGAATCTACAATGCTTTTAAAAACGTAAAAAGTCAATAATGTGCATTAATTGTGACGCTGAGTTTTATAAATTATCTCGTTGTAGTCGCAATTCAAAATACGGCACGACGGAGTGTTGCCCTCAAGAAAAATAGCCATCAATGGGACAAAGGGGTTAAAAGGTGGAGGGATGAACTCCGTTGCGTCAGCGTCACATTACGAATACCTTTTAAATATGTCTATTCTGACAATGATTCTGTGTTTTGTAAGTAATGTCTATGTGGATATCGCTACCTGCCTGATAGCTTAACACTTAAAACTAATCGGTAAGCTCTTCAACAGCTGCATGTCCCCCTCTCGTGTCATTTCGACTGCATAGAACTGGAGCGGTTACGCCTCTTTCACATTTTATTATATCTTCATTTCCCGGTATCAATACTAACGCTTTAGAAGCCGAGTGCGAAAGGTTAGGAGCATTCGTGTACTGCAATGTAAATCCAATAAAACGAACACTGTTCGGTAATTGACAGATTACAAAGTCACCTTCACCCGTAGTGTTCTTAAAATCAAAGACCACGTCGAGGTCTTCAGGCACACTCCACAAAACACCCGCTATCTTGAAAGATAAAAATAAAGCGAATGCATATTTTATATTTAACATCGAGACTGATTTATGATTAACATATAAGTGCCCATGAAGAGTCTCAATTACTACAGCCTGAATGATCTAACATCGTTATAATTGTTAATCAGTGTACAATTTTCAGTCTACGATCCCCCTTCATTCAATTACCTTTATTATTAGATATCCATTGAACGAATATTAATCAAAGGTCATATTTTTTCCGTTATCAACTTTCAATGAATAAATCCATAGATAAGAACTCCAGCCAATGGACAAGCAGTGACGGCGAAAGTTCCAACTATACCTATTGGTCAGATAATAATGAGGGAACAGACCAACCAAACGTGGTGTTGATTGCGGTCCACGGTTTGGGTGGATCGGCAAATGATTTCGACCCTTTGGGTGCTCACTTAGCACAAAAGAATATTGTAATTTACGCCTATGAAATGCGCACCCAGGGAAATGATCCCAAGGTAAAACGTCGTGGAGATCTTATCGATTGGCATATTTTGACAAATGACCTTAAAGAATTTTGTGATTATGTTTATACCTTATATCCCAAAGCAAAACATATACTTGCCGGTGAAAGCATGGGGGCTGTAATTGCGATCAATGCTTGCGCTATAGAAAATAATCTACCCGGTATCGATGGCCTGATTTTATTTACCCCGGTAACTGAAATAGACATTCATTTGCATAGATGGCAGATTTGCTTATGGCGATTATTGATGAAAACCTTACCCTGGATAAAAATTCCACCAAAGTGGTTCAATAAAGATAAGGACCAGTCAACTCGCATCAGTAGTGACGATGAATACGAAATATATCTCGAAGAGGCGCCTCACAGACTTAAATATTTTACCCTGAGATTTTATTATAATCTATTGAAAATGATTGAAAATTGCAGCATGGCAGCCAGTAAAGTAAATTTGCCCGTATTACTTCTATATGCCGGAAAGGACACTTTTATCAAAGCAAACAGAGTTGAATCATTTTACGCACTCCTAAATAGCACAGACAAACAAAAGCATTTTTATCCCGAAGCCTTTCATCTATTGCTGCATGATACAAGAACACCCGATGTTTTAAGCGTGGTTGAAAACTGGATTGTTCGCTTACAAAACTCTACTAAAAATAACTGAATAAGATGAGATTAAGCCTACTTAAATAAGGAGCTTTATTTATTCTAAAGCATTGCTCCCTTTAATTTCTTAGTATAGAATATATTTTTATCGTGGAAACAAAACAATCCGTACCCCCTTTTAATCGCCGGTTAAATATATGGAGGACCATCCGAAGAGGTTTTACCGCACTTGCCAAGAACAACCAGTTAGATTTCTTTCCCCTTGGGCCTGTTTTAAAAAATTATAACAAGGGAAAACTAAATAGTGATTTGAAAGCCGGGCTGAACGTAGCACTGCTCACTTTTCCACAGGGTATGGCTTACGCATTAATAGCCGGGATTCCTATACAGTACGGCGTTTTCGGAGCAACGGTAGCTTCTATATTAGGGCCGATATTCTCTGGTTCCCGGTTTATCACATTGGGCCCGACAAACGCGACCGCGGTATTATTCTTCAGCTCATTTCTTGCAATAGGAGGGACGGCACTAGCAAAAGTAGTAATGATGCCACTTCTCCTCTTCATGGTTGGAATTATCATGATTGTCGGGGCATACCTTCGCGTCGCCAATCTCATACAGTATGTTTCGCGCAGTGTGGTCGCCGGTTATATCACTGGTGCAGCCATTCTAATTATTGCCAACCAGATAAAAAATGTGCTCGGGTTTGAAATACCGGGAACATCTACCTTTTATCATGTTTGTCGACAGACGATATTCTCTTTGTCCCTTACGCACTGGCCTTCGGTTGTAATAAGCATAATTACAGTCATTATATATTTCCTCCTCTTGAGGAAATTTAAAACGCTGCCCAATGTCGCCATCACTTTACTACTTATGACTGTAGTCGCAATAGGTATAAATTATTTACTTCAATCACCCACATTTGCTCACATGGATTTGGCACCCCTCTCCATGCTCAATTCAATCAATGCCCATCACTGGGCTTTTACCATCCCTCACTTTAATTTCCAATGGATAAGTGAATTGGCGAGTTTGGCGTTGGCAATTTCCTTTCTCGCCATTTTGGAGGGTTCATCTATCGGTAAATCATTAGCTGCCCGTTCAGGCAATCGCCTCGATACCAATCAAGAGATGTTAAGTATGGGCGTCGCTAATCTTTGCTGTGGCTTCCTTTCAGGAATGCCTGCTTCTGGTTCACTTACCCGATCAACACTTAACATAATGTGCGGTGCTGCAACTGCCTGCTCAAGTATTATTACCGGCATTTTTTGTATTGTCGGTGTCTTTACCCTTGGCCCGTTTATCAGTTACATCCCTAAAGCATCTCTTGCAGTACTCGTAATAAGCATTGGAATTTCGCTTATCAATCAGCATACGATACAAGTTGTTATGAAAGCTACTCGGTCGGATGCCATTGTTTTTGTTATCACCTTTATTGGGACATTGCTGTTCCGTTTAGATACTGCGATCTATTTTGGTGTAGGAATATCCATTCTCCTTTTCCTACGTAAAGCGGCGATGCCAGAGTTAGTAGAATATACATTTACTGATGAAGGACAATTAACTCAACTTGAAGACAATAAAAAAACGCACCCTGAGATTTCAATCGTCCACGTCGAAGGTGAATTATTTTTTGGCGCGGTTGAACTCTTTCGGGATCAGATGAGAAGAATCGTTGAAGACCCTAACCTGAAAATTATTGTGTTGAAAATGCGCAATGCGCACAATTTAGATGCGACCAGTGTTTTATCATTGGAAGAACTTATTGTATACATGAAAGACCTGGATCGATACCTACTGGTGAGCGAAGCAAGGAAAGATGTCATCCGTGTCTTAAAGAATTCAGGTTTATTAGAAATCATTGGGCGTGAAAACATTTTCCCTGACGTCACGCAAAACCCTACCTTATCCACTGCTCGAGCACTTAAGCGAGCTCAGGAACTACTGGGTGAGAAGAAATGAAATAAGGCATCTACGTTGATCAAGCAAAGACTACGAAAAAAGGTCCCCGCTGATCAATACGGAACTATCATAGATCAGACATGAAAGACATACCTCATAACGGGTTCCCGGACCCGCGGTGTGGTTCGGCCAATTTTCCTCTTGCACAAGGCGGTACACTGACGGGAGATCGATTACTATCTGCCTATGAGATGGGGATATTCCCATGGTATAGTGAGGGCGAACCTGTTTATTGGTGGTGTCCTGATCCTCGTTTTATATTATTGCTTTCTGACTTTCATTATCCGCATAGCCTTCGAAGGGAATTAAAAAATCCAGTCTGGAAAACAACGATTGATACTGCATTTGAGGATGTCATTTGCGCATGTGCGGTAAGCCCCAGACCCGGTCAAAAAGGGACATGGATAACTAATGAAATGATCGCAGCATATACTCAACTTCACCGTGCAGGATACGCACACAGCGTTGAGTGTTGGCGAGAAGGGAAATTGGCGGGTGGGCTTTACGGGGTGTCACTGGGAAACATATTTTTTGGGGAATCAATGTTTCACCGTATTACTAATGCCTCGAAAGTGGCACTCGCTCGTCTCGTCAATCAGTTAAAACACTGGGGGTTTCATTCAATAGACTGCCAGATGCCTACTGTTCATCTTGAAGTATTCGGGGCAAAGGCAATATCTCGTAATTATTTTCTCGATTTACTTAAAGTTGCATTGAAACAACCCACCCGGCAAGGTTCTTGGGAAAACATAGGATAGTCGAAGGTTATCACTCTAATTATCTGGAACAAGTATTATCAAAATGGATTCTCATTTTTTATATTATACTCAGAATATATTCATATTTTTTTGCTTAATGCTGTTTAAAATTATTTTTTTATTACTCTACAACTTGGAATTTAATGAAAGAAATGATGAAGATTTTCACTTCTAATTTTTCGATGGCGACGTGGGTAATCGCTATTATTGGTTTCGCATTTTTTCCGCATCGCACAATAGCTAGTGATGGAGATGACATCTCCCATGATAGTGATGTGCAAATGGTGACCACACAAAGCAATCGCCTTATCAATGAAAAATCACCTTATCTTTTGCAGCATGCGCATAATCCAGTAAATTGGTATCCTTGGGGAGAAGAAGCATTTGAAAAATCCCGGACCGAAGATAAGCCTATTTTTCTGTCGATCGGCTATTCTACCTGCCATTGGTGCCATGTCATGGAACGTGAATCATTTTCCAATCTGGAAATTGCGCAGTTGATGAATAAATATTTCATCAGCATAAAAGTTGACCGAGAAGAGCGTCCGGACGTAGATCAGGTATATATGCATTTTGTCCAAGCGACTACAGGTAGCGGGGGATGGCCATTAAATGTATGGCTTACTTCCGATCTTAAACCCTTTGTCGGTGGCACTTATTTTCCTCCAAAGCCTACCTATGGACGCCCAGATTTTCCTTCTATTCTGAACTCAATAGCTGAAATGTGGAATACTGATCGCGAAAAGATATTGAAATTAAGTAATGAAATCTTGACCCAGCTCAGCCCATCAAATGCAGATTCATATAGTCCTGAGAATTTAAGATCAACCAAACTGAAAAATGCATACATTATTTATAAGGATACATACGATGAGCGCAGTGGTGGATTTGGCTCTACCCCCAAATTCCCACGGCCAGTATCATTAAATTTTCTTTTATGCTATTCGATTGGTAAAGAAATTGAAGACACCGATAAGCAATTAGCCAGGGACATGGTTCTCTTCACTCTCCGTAATATCGCACAGGGTGGAATCCATGACCACTTGGGTGGAGGATTTCACCGCTATTCAGTGGATGGCAAATGGCACGTGCCCCATTTTGAAAAAATGCTCTATAACCAAGCGCAACTCTCTGGCGTATACCTAAATGCTTATCAACAGACGAGTAACTCCTGGTACGGTGATATTGCGAAGGATATTCTGCGTTACGTTGACAATCAGCTTACCGATCCCACAGGTGGCTTTTACTCAGCGGAAGATGCCGACAGTCTTCCAACTTCAGATGCCAAAGAAAAAGAGGAAGGTGCATTCTATATATGGACGAAGGTAGAAATTATTGAGATTCTAGGAGAAGAAAACGCCAGCATCTTCGCTTATCGTTACGGCATAGAAGATGAGGGGAATGCGTCTCCTGAAAGTGACCCGCGCGGAGAGTTTTCCGGTAATAACATTCTTTACGAAAAACATTCACTCAATGACACCGCCTTACAATTTAACCAGAATGAAGAACAGCTAAAATCTCTTATCAATCTGTGTAAAGATCGCTTACTCCAAGCACGCAACAAACGTAAGAGACCACAGCTGGACGATAAAATTATTACCGCGTGGAATGGGTTAATGATCTCATCCTATGCCCGCGCATCGATTATTCTTCAAGACCCAGTTTATTTAAAAAAAGCGTCGGCAGCCGCAGTATTTATTCGCAATAATCTATATCAGGAAAGTAACGCTCGCCTGCTTCGTTCCTATCGCAACGGATCCTCGCAAGTGGAAGGTTTCCTGCAAGATTATGCTTATCTCATACAAGGCTTGCTCGACCTTTATGAAGCCTCTTTCGACATCCAATGGTTGCAGTGGGCACTACAACTTCAGGAAAAACAGGATATTCTTTTCTGGGATGATATCGGGGGGGGGTATTACACCGTTACTGGAGAAGACGCTAGTATTCTACTACGGATGAAAGATGATTTTGACGGAGCCATTCCCTCACCAAACTCGATTGCCGCTATGAATCTCTTACGCCTGTCCCAAATGATAGATAGCACAAGCCATCGAGGGCGGGCGGAAAAAACCCTTCAAGCCTTTAGTTCAAACTTTATTAAATCTCCTCAATCCATGCCACATATGCTGGCGGCTTTAAGTTTCTACCTCGATACCCCTAGACAAATTATTCTCAGTGGGGACAGGTTTTCGTCTACGACCAAAACAATGCTCAATGAAATTTACCGACACTATTTACCTAATAAAGTAATTCTTTTAGCTGACGGCGCAGAAGGACAGGATTTCCTTAATGAGAAGCTCGAAATTTTTAAAGCGATAAATCCGGTAGATGGCGAAACAACCGCCTTTGTCTGTGAAAACTACACATGCGATATACCAACAACCGAGTTGGCAACATTGACCCGGTTATTAAAAAGATTGCGATAAGACAGGCAATGAATAGAGAAACATTAAAATAGAAATACTATTTTTCGGCAAATCCAATTAAAGATTTACGAAGTGATGGCACAATATCTTTAAGCATCGTCCCCAGCGATTTGACGCGTGATAACCCTGTCCGGTAACGTCGCGACTTTAAAAAAGAGCAACGAATATTTTTATATTCGCCCGCTTCCAATAATATCTTCAACTCCTTTATCGTGAACTCCCTGTTATGCCTATCGGGGTAAAATGCATAGTTTTTATATAAAATGGGGTCAGCATGTAAATAATGTGCTTCGTAGTCATAAGTAATATTTTTTCCCCTGAGAATACGAGATCTATTTCTAAAGCTAACGACATTAGGCACATCCAATTCAATTATGCCCCCCGGCTTTAAGACACGGTACATTTCCTTTATCGCATGTAGGTGTGAATGGGAAAAATGCTCAAGGACCTGACAGCATACTACTCCATCAAAATAATTATCGGGAAAAGGGATCGGATCCACCTCAACATTACACTGTTGGAATGAAATATCTTTATTCAAAAATATACCTGAAAATTTCTCTCTGTTGTCGACGATATCGATCGCGAAACACTTGTGCCCCAGTTCATGAAACAGTGATAGGAGTAAACCGGGGCCAGGTCCTACATCCAGAATTTTTTCCTGGTTCCTGAATTCGAAAGCTATCCAACTAAAACGGTCAATACTGCCTCGGAAATTGCTTTCCTGATCTGTATTATCCAAATCATAAAGGGCGCCACTTTCTCTTATTTTTAAAGCAAGCTTAAAAATTTCTCGTCTATCTAAGCTTTGAGATTCTCGTAATTTCATATTACTTAGATAAGTAACAAATACCTAAGCTGAATTTATACTATTCGTCTTAATCGGCAACTCACTTCCTGGTGGGACGATATATGGCGGCTAGAATAACCCCGGCTAATATTAATTCCATTACGTCTCCCACTAAACAGGAGACAAGAAGATTCGTGGGTATGGGTTGAACTGCAAACTGAATAAATATGGGAGCAGTCATTAATAGACCTATTAACAAACCATAACGTGCACCCTCTCCCAACCCCTTGTTTTCATATCCGTGCAGAAAGATTAAACAAAAAAATACGGCTAACATGAGCTGTCCAAATACGTGCCAAAATAAAAAATCCAGAATCTCTTCATCGTGCCTCCATAAAGATGAAGTATCGTCATAGAGGTTTTTAATGACAAAATCATGCATGACCCAATCAAATAGGAAAATAAATGCGAATACACTTACACATGATAAAATGAATTTTTCTTTGTTCATGAGATTTATCTTTTCTAAATTTCTATAATAAATTGATTAAAAAGTTCTTAATTTAGAGCTAGAGTATAATTTGTCACCAAAATTGTTCCCAATGAATTAATTAAACTATGTCCTGAATTCGATAGCATCTTTGTCAAAGTGGAGTACGTGCTTTGACTTATAAGGAACAGGAATTATATAACTTTTTAATGCTTAATCCAAGATGTTCTTTTTTACCTCGTAAAAAATAATTGTTTGCCCGCAGGATTAGGATCCACCTCTCCCTTTTGATAAGCAATATGACCTGAGACAATAGTGGTATCAATTGATGATTTGAATGTAACCCCGGTAAACGGCGACCACCCACATTTGTAGAGAATATTTTCTTTGCTAACGGTATACGTTTTATTCACATCAATTAGTACTAAATCGGCCCAATACCCTTCGCGAATAAATCCTCTATCTTCAAGTTGAAACAGTCTCGCTACCGCATGGCTGACTTTCTCCACGATCAGCTCGAGGGGAAAAAGTCCAGCGTGATAGTGTTCAAGTAGAGAGATCAGCGCATGCTGTCCTAACGGCATGCCTGAGGCAGCATTAAAATATGAATGCATTTTTTCTCCTAGCGCGTGGGGAGCATGATCAGTGGCAATAACATCAATCTTGTTATCAATGACCGCCTGGCGTATGGCATTCCTATCATTTTCTGTTTTAATCGCGGGATTACACTTTATAAGAGAACCCTTTTTTTCATAGTCGGAATCGTCAAAGAATAAATGGTGGACGCAAGCTTCAGCAGTTATCTGTTTTTCTTCAAGTTGAAGATCAGAAAACAAAACAAGCTCATCTGCCGTAGTAATATGTAATACATGTAACTTCGTGCCGTGCCGTCGTGCCAGTTCGATGGCAAAAGATGATGAATTAAAGCAGGCCTCGACATTTCGAATCAACGGATGATATCTAAATGGAATATCTTCGCCATATTTCTGGAGATAGATTTTTTCGTTATCTTTTATCAAGGAATTGTCTTCACAATGAGTAGCAATTATAATCGGTGCATGGGCAAAGATTCTGTCCAGGGATTCGGGGTCATCGACAAGTAAGCTCCCCGTTGAAGATCCCATAAATATTTTTATGCCACAAGTTTCCCGTACATTTACATCTTTTATTTCTTCAAGATTATCATCTGTTGCACCCAGGTAGAAAGCATAGTTAGCGAATGAATGCTGGGCTGCTATTTTAAGTTTTTCGACAATACGCTTACGGTCAACCGTTGGTGGATTCGTATTCGGCATTTCCATGTAACTCGTAATTCCACCCGCGACGACCGCACGTGATTCGGAAAATATATTACCATTTTGAGGTGAACCAGGCTCGCGAAAATGTACTTGGTCGTCAATCATACCAGGTAAAAGGAATCGTCCCTCGGCATTAATAATCTGGTCCGCAGGTTGAGATGCCAAGTCCGTTCCCACTCTTTCGATACGACCTTCTTTTATATAAATATCCCTGTTCTGTATTGTTCCCTCATTAACGCAATTAGCATTTAATATTAAAATGCTATCCATCAACTCTCTCCGATTAGCTTTGATAGATAATCACGTGAATGTATCACTTCTTCGGACGCAAGGCTCGGATTCAAATCAATGCCCAAAACATGTTCTTGGCGAAAATATTTTTTCGCCATTTCAAAATCAACTGTACCTGTACCCAATGCCTGGTTATCCCAACAATTCGCGGTGACATCTTTCAAATGGTAACCGAGCAGAGGTTGGTGCGTCTGTTCCATAAATTGGGAATGATCAATGATTTCGCTCTCTTCTTTAAGCTTAGCATGCCCTGTCCCAGGGCATGTTCCAATCGCATCACTATCGATAAAATTTCCCACTAAATCCACGTTGTCTTCATCGAGTGGTGTTGCCATAAAACCCTCCCGATTTTAAGCTCCGAACTGGATACCTTTTCCTTTGCTAAAGGGATCACTGCTTCCAGGCATTGACGGACACGATCCATGACAACAACAGATTTTCGGCGCGCTTTAACGATGTATTTCTCCACTAAACGACGATAGCGTTCATTACTGTTTATAGTTATAGAATCTCTTCCAGCTCGCAGTCGGTGGATCGTCCTTTCTGGATCCGTCCAAAAAAAAGATGTAATGCCACAATGAGCATCGATCTGATCGGCTCCGACGCATGAAGTAAAATCAATGGTTCGTGAAGTTTGGTGCACCCACAGCTGCCTCTCTTTACGTTCAGGGAAAAAAGGTTGATAAAGATTAGGCGCGGCATGACTAATATCTGTAGGCAAAGGGCAGTAATTATGGATGGAATAAATTTTCATTAATTTTTCATCTACCACGCGCAATAAACCGGGAATAAAAGAAATACGCACCCTGTGGGTTAAATCGATATATTCGAATCCGAAGTCGACCATTTCCTTTATCATCTCATAGCCGTCGATATGACGCTGTGAACAGCAACAAGTGGAGAGTGCTATCTTGGGTTTTGACATATTTCCATAAATTAAAAATCAGAAAATAAAAACATCACCTAAGAAAAATTTTTCCACATCATGGATTCAACAGGAAATGAAGTTTTTACAGTGTACTTTGATGAGGCTTTCGAATGGTACGGGGTCTCTACATCCCCTTTGATCTCGAAATATATAAGTTGTCCCACCGGCATACCCATATAGATTTTTACTGGCTGATGGACGGATATTTCTAGTGTCCAGTGATTGCAATAACCGACATCGCCTTTGCCTGCCGTGGCATGAATATCGATACCAAGCCTGCCAATACTAGATTTACCCTCCAAAAATGGGACAAAGCTATGAGTTTCTGTGTATTCAGCTGTAACCCCAAGATATATATGGTTTGGCTCAAGAATAATACCCTCCTGAGGAATAACAATATGGTTCACTTTATTATGCTTTTTCGCATCGAGCACCTTATCCTTATAAACGGCCAGGGTATTTCCTAAATGCACATCATAACTGTTGGTTCCAAGATTAACGCGGTCAAAAGGATCAATAACAATGTCACCCTTTTCCAGTGCTTTGAGAATTTCGCTATCCGTTAATATCATAATTGATAATCAGTAGCATTTTGTATTGTGGATAGAAAAATCATCGAACAAATTATCTAAGGTTATTATTATATAAATAGACACTATTAATTTCGAACAGACGAGTAATAGTTTTAAAAGCTGACCTTAATATTTCAATGAAAACTAATCATTTTTTAATATAAGTCTACTGAACTTGTCGTTCATAACCCTCAGTAATAAATGGAGTGTATAGCTGACAATCGAAATAATACCTCTCAAATGTCCGATTCTATCTTTTTACCCACGACCCTGAGGAAAAGAAAAGCAGTGATCGGAAAAAGAATAAAAAAAGTCCAACTGGAAACGCCCAGCGCTACAAAGATATACCCAAGAACTGAGGCGATTATCATCGTTGTTAAAGCATAGGGGAGTTGGGTTGCCACATGATCGAGATGGTCACACGCTGACGAAAATGAAGAGAGGACCGTGGTATCACTAATTGGACTACAATGATCGCCAAAAATAGCCCCATCAAGAATCGCCGCCGCGGCGAGAAAAAATAGCATATTACGACCATTACCAGAGGTTTCCATCGAATACATCAAGGGCAAGATTATAGGAATTAGGATACCCATTGTCGCCCAACTAGAACCCGTGGAAAATGAAATGATTCCGGCAAGGACGAAAGTGAATAAGGGGAGTAACCATAGAGGTAACCGATCATCCAGTAGTGAAACAAGGTAAGTATCCGTACCGAGTGTCTGACCAATAGTTTTCATTGCCCAAGCCATAACGATTATAAATACTGCCAGCCGCAAAGTCTTAATTGATTGGAAAAACGCCTGGAAAGATTCCTTAACGGAAAGAATGTTTTGACCCCATGCGAGAACAACTGCGATAACTCCTCCAGCAACAGATGACCAGAAGAGGACACTCATCGTTCCTTCACTTGATTGAGCAGCTGCAGCAATAAATCGGTCCCACTCACCAAATGAAAAAAGGGAATAAATTTCACCCCTGACGAGTAATTGTTTATGTCCGACAATAATGATGCCAATAAAGATACCACCTATGACTACAAGTAGCGGGAGTGCAGCATTAATCCAACGGTGAGGAACTTCAGACGTAGGTTCATTATCACCTCCGTCACGGGTTAATAGATGTGCATCATCGTCCAGTAGCTTGCCTTCGACCGCTGCTCTTTTTTCAGCTCGGTACATGGGACCAAAATCACGCTCCATAAGCGAGCTTAGCAAAATAAAAATTAAAGTTCCCCAGCAATAGAATCTTAAAGGGATGAGCTTGAGAAAGATGGAATAGCCGCCAAGGTCCATCCCAAGACCACGTGCAGTCTCTCCCAACAACCAAACTTCAAAGCCAATCCAGGTAGATATGAGTGCTAACCCTGCTACCGGAGCAGTAGTCGAGTCTACAATATAGGCGAGTTTTTCACGTGATATTCTCCATTTATCGGTCAACTTACGCATCGTTGACCCGACGACAATAGTGTTTGAGTAATCGTCAAAAAAAATGACTAGCCCAGCCAGCATCGTCGTAATTTTCGTTGAACGCCTGCTTTTTGAGAAACGCGAAAAAATCACAACTAGACCATCGATACCGCCGCTTTTATAGGTTACATGAATCAATCCGACGAGAGCGAAAAGGAAGCCGAATATATAAATATTAAACTGTGTCGTAAGATTAGCCCAGATGAACTGGTTCAGCGCTGAAGAAATAGCCACCCAAGGGGACGGTCCAAAGGCTAGAAAAGCTCCAAGTAAAAAAGCGCTCGTCAATGCCCAAATCAAGGTCCGAAAATAAATGGCCACACTTACTGCAAGCAGAAGGGGCAAAATAGACGTCCAGTGCCCGACAAACTTATCATCGAGCGATTCGGGCGCATTCGTCGGTAAATTTGCAAATACTGCACATATAATAATAGCGTTTAATGCAAAGTATACCCAGTGCTTAAGATTTCGCCAGTCGGGCTTTGATTCTTTCATAGAAAACGGTGGTCACACATTTTATATAAATTTGAGACCGCAAGATATAACCAAAACGTAATCAATAAGATAACACATCTCATCGTTACTTATATTTTAAACATGCTAATTAATCATCCCTATTTAACCCGGTGATTATACGCGCACCTCGTCTATAATTAATATAAAAATAAAACCACTGTAGTAAAATAGCTATTTTATTGCGAAATTCGATGAGAAAAATTAGTTGGACAAATAATCAGGATAACTAGGCAAACAAGCCACTTATCTCTAAAAGGCCAATTTTCGCTACTGTAGCTGAACCCCCTATAGTTGCCATTGAACCTTTATCCCCATAGACAAATGGTGGACGTAGAGGGCAATGACCTGTCGATGCTTTCAGTTCAAATTTCAACACCTTTGCAATATAGGCGGCCACTTGCATCGCTGTGGGTGAAACTTCCATTACAGGCCTCCCATTGGCATCTACCAATGCCGTAATATCTCCCACTGCAAAAACATTGGGAAATCCAGGCAGACTCAAATCAGTAATTATCTTGATCCATCCAGAATTATGCTTCTCCACATTAAGCTCGCGCGTGATTGAATTGGCACAAACATCCGCACTCTAGATTATATTCTCAGCTTCCATGATTTCATTTTTCAGTACTAGCTCTCCCTTCTTAATTTCATTCACTTTAGCTCTAGTCCGAATTTCAACCCCAAATTTTTCAAGTTGTTCTCTACCTCTCCTTGCAAGTCTCCCGTGAAACTTAATAAAATTCGAGGAGCTGCTTCGATAGCAACAATTCTCTCCTTCGAAGGATCGATATGCCGAAAGTCTTTTTTGAATACATGGCACACGAGTTCTGCAAACGCACTCGCTAACTCTATCCCTGTCGGTCCTCCACCAAAAACGACTATCATCATTAAACGTTCGCGAATAGAATCATTACCCGCGTATTCTGCTTTCTCAAATGGAAAAAGGACGTGATGACGAATGCGCGTTGCATCAACAAGCATTTTCAATCCATGCAAATATGCAGACCAACTGTCGTTTCCAAAATAATTCGTCTGGGCGATAATGAGATAATTATAAGTGAACTCAGCATCGCTCTCCCACAGTCGAACCTTCCTCTAATTTAAGTTAATTTCCAGATCTTCATCTAAAATTATCGATCGGTCCGTTCTCCCCGAAAGAATTTGACGAATGGGTTGTGCGATCTCAAGGGCTGGCAGACCTGCAGATGCTACCTGATAAAGCAGAGGTTGAAAAAGGGGATGCATTTTACCGATCGATAACAATGAACTCAGCTTCTCCCAAAGAAAATTCTTTGCAGAATTCCAGACTGCAAAATCCAGCACCTAAAATAATTACTTGTCTCCACTTTTCAGCCCCGATTTTTTCTTTATCTCTGATAAATTTATTATAAACCAATTCTAAAAACAGCATTTATTTTCTTAGATAATTCTCTCCTTTACCTATGCGTTTATAAAAAAACAGGGGCATTGTTTTTCAACAATGCCCCTGTCTAGGTTTAATTAAAACTACAAACTATAAGGCTAGAAGCCAATTCTTACACCACCTTTAAAGGTTCGAGCCTCAAGAAATGACTGATTTCTTTCTACTGCATCAATGTCAAACAAGTTATGAATGTTGAACATTAGAGTGAGGTCGTAATCTTTATAGTCGATGTTATAGCGACAGAACAGATTGGTTACATACATTTCATCGGAGTAACGACCCCGTGGTACGTCCGGCAGATTCGTGAATCCGCTACGGTCTACCTCTTGCATATATGTAACACCCATTCCAACGGCGAAACCCGCCAGAGGACCTTCATCAAAGCTATATCTTGAGATAACGCTTAATTGGGTTCCTGGTGCACCGCCTAATTGACCACCTTCACGAGCAGGATTGGTCTCGTCACTTACGAGTGATGTAGTGAGGAATGAGAAGGAGAAGAAGTTCTGCCAGTTATCCCATGGCGAATAAACAATGTCTCCATCAAAACCACTCGAATTTTCAAGACCGGAAAGGAAGGTGCGCTCACCTGCACGATTACCGGTAATTGGATCAAAGATCGTCACCTGACGTGGAATATTAGACCGGTCAATAGTAAAGTATGACATCGAACCAGAGAGTCTTCCATCATAGATATCGAACTTTATACCAAACTCAGTACCAGAACCAATCTGTGGATCTAGAGCATTGGCATCCTGTCCCGTGCCATTATCAGCGAGAGATTCACTCCAACTAAAGAAGGCACCAAATCCGGGCCATATGTCATAGACAACACCAGCTTGGAATGTTTCATCCTGTACTATAGGGTTTTGGATCTTGTCTGTGCGAGCACCCCAGAGTAAGTGTAATCTACCGTCCATAGCAGTAATCTGATCAGTGATAAACCAAGCATCGAAACCAAAACCACCGCCTACATTATGCAAACGATCGAGTGTTTGTGACTTGCTAGGTGCGTCACCTTTCGGCCATCCAATAACTCTTTCCTCATCTCCGTCAGCACCTGCATAATTAGTAAACGGGTTGGCGGGATCATAAGGAACTACGTTATCTGTAAGATAACCAAACTGCGATACAAACTTCGAAGTTCTGCGTCTGGAGTCAAAACCAATCACAATGTTGTGATCCATATTCCAGAAACTCGTTTTGATTTGCAGGTCATGGCGATGATGGGTGTGGTCTTCTTCCTCAACCGTGAAACGAGTTCCAATTTCTTGGAAACCATCGAATTCACCACCGCGTATAAGACCGCGAGGCTGCCTTAAGAAAACATCTCTTTCGCGCTGTCTGTTCATGACAACATAACGATAATTGATATTTTCACTGAAGGAGTAGTCGAACTTTATGACGTTGAAGTCATGAGTGTTATCAAACCAGTCGTCCGGACCTCTCCAGGCAGTGTTCTGTCTTCCACCGCTATATCCGCGCCATGGGTACTGATTGCCGAATTCGTCAGATACCCAGAAGGGTAATCCCTGACTAGGAGTCCAGTCCCGGTCATGCCGTTCCCATTCGAACTGGATAGTAGCTTTATCAGTCAATCTCCATTGGATTGCACCATAGGTGAATACAATCTCGAGTTGTTCGAACATCTCATCCGAATGGTTGTAGGTGAAGGCGCCTGTAAACCGATAGGCAATTCTATCACCAATAGCATCGAGGGGACCCGTCACATCAAGAACCGCACGACGATAGGAATAGTTACCGATTGTACCGGTAAAAGATCCCGACCTTGTCCATTGTGGTTGCTTGGTGATCAGGTTGATCGAACCACCAGGTGTCATTGATCCATAAGTCACAGACCTCGGCCCTTTAATAACTTCTACACGGGCGAGGTTAGCGGCTTCGTGGTATCCCGAGATCGTAATACCATTACGATAGACCTGATCAGTTGGGAATCCGCGGATGTTGTACCATCCTTGGTCACGTTCTGCATAAGCGACCCTTACATTGGCGGCATACTCTACGATGTCATCCAAATCGGCTGACATCATATCCGACATAAGGTCCTCGGTTATGGCTTGAATCGGAATGGCTATGTCCGTCAACGCAACAGCAGTTCTTGAACCACTGATAACATCGATAGCTTTATAGCCAACGTCTTTGGAGGTGTCTACCTCGTACTCAGACAAGGTATAAACTTCCTCCTCGTCTTGCGCGGATAACTGCGTTGGTGCAATTATCGCAAGACTAAGTACTGCTGCTGTGCCAAAGAGAAAAATTCTTTTGGCAAAGCAAGATAATACGTCATTCATGTTTTTCCTATTTTGGGTTGGGGTTTGTTTGTAGGTTTGGTCCTCGACTCACGCAAAGCGAGGCCGAGTTATATAAACTACTAAACTTCGTCTCTGAACCGACTACTGTCAACTGTTTTATGGTTTTTTTTACAAACGTTTGCAGGGGAGAGAATATAACTATACTTGTGAGACTTTTAAACGGTGATAGAACAGGACAAAAATAATATAAGTATTTATTTAACAGTTACTTGTATACTTTTAATAAGGCTTAAAATAAAAGGGCTTAGTCCTTTAAATGTCTAGATCAAAAAATCGGTGTAAATAAGCCAATTCTCAGGGTTATTCTGCCCCTGAAAAAGCACCTGTTTTTGAAGGGCCAATGCCCCTTCTCAAGTCAACAAAATTAAGCCTTTTGTCGATTTTAAAATTTAATCGCCCAATTGAAAAAATTGCCTCGTATTAAGTGTAATTTGATGGGCGCATTCTGGAGCTGATTTCTCAAAAAGCTGCGCCATGCGCTGTGCCGTATGGAATAGATATGACGGCTCATTCTGCCTCCCGCGAAAAGGTTCGGGGGAAAGGTAAGGGGCATCCGTTTCGATCATCGCGGTGGCGAGGCCCTGCATCAGGGCTGCCTTGCGTACCGATTCAGCATTTTTGTAGGTGATTATCCCTGTAAATGAACCCCGACCGCCCCTTTCCATCAGCATTTTCATTTCTGCTGAGCCATGGCTAAAGCAATGAAAAACCACTTTTCTCCAATCGATACCTGCTTCATCGATGAATTTCACACATTCGTGAAAAGTATCGCGCGTATGTACGACAAGGGGACAATTAAGCTCCAAAGCTAACATGAGTTGACGCTTGAATGCTGCTTCCTGGCGCTTTTTAACCGCAGCTGCTGTAATCTTAGAAGCGCGAAAAAAATCTAACCCAATCTCCCCCAAGGCTACTGGACAGGGGGTTTCATTAAAATATTGGGGCAATTGGCGTATTTGGTCTTCCCAGTCCTCACCCACATAGGAGGGATGTAATCCGATCGTGTAATATATAACTCCACGATAATGCTCAGCTAATTGCCGATAATGATCCCAATCCCCCTCTTGCGTCCCAATTGTAATGACCTGCTTAATCCCGTCTCTTTTCGCGTTTTCAAGAATCTCGTCGAGAGTTCCCATTTTATGGAAACGCTCGAGGTGACAATGACTATCAATCAAATCCATATATTCCATATTTAGTGCCTACCTTGACGTTTTTTCAATCATTTAGCGTGAATTCTAAATAATAGCGCTTATTTAAGCTTATTATTTTTACTGCTTACCCGTGCCCCAGATTAAATTGTGTATATATTCATAGGCTTTATAATCAAAGACTAATGACATTAAAAGGGCACATTTTAACCAGCTTGCTTATTAATTTTACTTCAATTACTAATAATGATTATAAGTCTCAATTAATAATGATATTAAATCTCATTTACATTTGATTCTAAGAATCACTACAATTATCTTATTTCCCCTTCACCTTTATTTTAATAAAAAAACAATGAAACTCAGCACCGAATCTAGAGTAACACTCAACCAGGCACTCAGTCGGTATGGACTTCGTTCAACCCAACAGCGCGAGCAAGTTTACAGTAATTTATTGAGCAAGCATGACCATCCAACCGCGGATGAGATTTACACCCGTGCGAAAGAAGAGATGCCGATGATTTCTTTAGCGACGGTTTATAACTGCCTGGACACACTCGTTAATTGCGGACTGGCCCGCCAGGTAAATTTTGAGCGTGAATCAACACGCTATTGCCCGATGGACGCGAAGAACGTGCACTATGCCCACTTTCACTGCAAACACACGGGAAAAGTGCATGACATACACATTCCCGCATCGGTAATAGCGATGCTGCAAAAGATTATACCCGAAGGCTTCAATGCAGAAAAAGTAGAGTTGTGTTTCCGTGGAATCGCCCCTGGTGAAATTGAATTCTCTGAGGACTGATCATACCCATTACCTTTAATAAATTAAACTGAACACAAGCATGAATTCCCTTGAAGTTAAAAACCTGAGTGTCGTCATTGAGGGTAAAAAAATTCTCGATGATTTTTCACTGACCGTGCCTAAAGGTGAAGTGCACGCCCTGATGGGTCCTAACGGTTCAGGGAAGAGCACCTTGGCAAAAGCTCTTGCCGGACACCCGAATTACACTGTGCTAGCGGGCGAGTCACTGGTCGACGGTAAAAATGTCATCGGCTTAAGCCCTGATGAAATTGCCCGCAGCGGAATATTTATGGCTTTCCAGTATCCGAGCGAAATTTCCGGAGTGAGTATTGCCAACTTCATCCGCGCGGCGATAACAGCCCGTCTAGAAGAGGATGAGGAACTTCAAGCTACGCAGTATTACAAACATCTCTACGAAAAAATGGACCTCTTAAAAATCGATCGTAAATTTACTTCTCGGTCGATAAATGCCGGATTTTCGGGAGGCGAGAAAAAGCGTTGCGAAATCTTGCAGATGATGATGCTCGAACCCAAATATGCAGTTCTGGACGAAACTGACAGTGGCCTTGACATCGACGCACTAAGGATCGTCGCTGACGGTGTAAACAGTATGCGCGGTCCAGATATCGGGATACTCGTAATCACCCATTACCAACGGCTCCTCAGTTACATTGTTCCCGATCGGGTACATGTGCTCTACAATGGGCACATTGTCCGCAGCGGCGATAAAGGGCTCGCATTAGAGTTGGATGAAAAAGGATATGACTGGGTAAAAGATGAACTCGCCGCAACTGCTTAAGCTGAGAACACGCAAACTACAAACTAAACAGTAAATATTTATAGTAACACATAACAATTATCAAATGGCAGCAACATCAACCATAGACATCGATCGAGAAAAAGGAAATTTTCACTACGACACACAATACAATTATGATGCCGGCACTGGGCTTAATGAGGATACCATTCGTTATATTTCTGATGTCAAAGGTGAAGACCAATGGCTGCTCGATTTTCGCTTAAAGGCCCTCAAGATATTTGAGAGCAAAGCCTTGCCAACCCACTGGGCAACAAAGGATTTGGAGAATATCAACTTTGATAAGATTCGCTATTACCTGGCTAAAGGGCAGAAACCCAGCCGATCCTGGGAAGAAGTTCCCGACGATGTGAAAGAAACCTTTGAACGTTTGGGCATTCCCGAACAGGAACGCAAGTTTCTCGCTGGCGTGGAAGCGCAGTTTGACAGCGAAGCCGTCTACTCAAATACTAAGGAAGCACTGGCAAAAGAAGGTGTCATTTTTATTGGATCCACAGAAGGATTAAAAGAACATCCAGAAATTTTTCGGAAATGGTTCGGTAAGGTTATACCGACTGGGGACAACAAGTTCAGCGCCCTCAATAGTGCGGTATTCAGCGGAGGTAGTTTTATTTATGTGCCACCTGGGGTGAAGGTTCGCCAACCTTTACAGGCTTATTTCCGCATCAATGCCGAAAACTTCGGTCAGTTCGAACGCACCCTAATCATTGCTGACGAAGGCGCTGAAGTTACCTACATGGAGGGCTGCACGGCACCAAAATTTGAGACGACTACTTTACACAGCGCGGTAGTAGAGCTTATCGCGCTGAAGGGTGCTAAAATTCAGTATATTACAGTGCAGAACTGGTCCAATAATGTTTTCAACCTTGTCACCAAGCGCGGCATGGCGATGAAAGAAGCTGAAATCAAATGGATCGATTGCAACATAGGCAGCCGTCTCACTATGAAGTACCCCGCGGTTATCCTCAAAGGGGAAAAGAGCCGGGGCGAAGTGCTTTCAATTGCCTTGGCCAACGACTGCCAACATCAGGATACCGGCGCAAAAATGATTCATGCAGCAGACGAAACTACCTCGAACATTATAGCTAAGAGTATCAGCGTCGGAACTGGCCGCTCTTCCTACCGGGGATTGGTCTCCATACCCAAGCACTTGAAGGATTGTAAGAACAACACGGAGTGTGACGCCCTGCTCATCAACAGCAATAGTCGCACCGATACTTATCCCGCGATTTCGGTCCGAGGTGACGGTAATTCGGTGCAGCACGAAGCGAGCGTCTCTAAGGTGAGTGCCGAACAGATATTTTATATGATGCAGCGCGGCTTATCTGAAGGCGAAGCGATGAGCCTCAGTGTTAACGGCTTTGTCAACGACCTAATCAGCCAATTTCCAATGGAATACAGCGTGGAACTCAAGCGCCTCATTGATATGGAAATGGAAGGATCCGTCGGATAACCCTGTCAGAGACGGGAGAGTGCGGCAGAATTTATAAAGTTAAAATATAGAGGCAGGAATACATGATTGAGACTAGAACAGCTGATCTCACAAGACTTAAAGATAGTTCCATCGAGATGACGAACGAAGAAACTTTCGCTAATCATCTGGATCGAATTAATGTCGTTCCTGCATGGCTTCTAGATCTCAAGCGCACAGCGTGGAACAATTTTATCACTGCGCCCATGCCCAAACACAACGAGAGCACTTGGCGTTTTTCTAATACTCAAAGTCTGAATCTTGATAACTATCACCAGGTAAATAAGATTAAATCGATTGAAAATGAAGCACTGGAGGAACAATCGGATCAGCTCGACTCGATTGCTGGCAAGATCACTTTTGCCGACGACCGTCTGTGTGGAGACGTAGAATTCAGCACAGAATTAGACGAAAAAGGTGTGATCTGGACAACATTAGAAGATGCCATTGTCAATCACAGTGATCTAGTCAAAAAATATTTCACAGGTGCATTGCCAAACCTGGGTGCGGAAAAATTCGGTTCCCTGCATCATGCGCTTTCGGTAAACGGTACCTTTCTCTATATACCTCGGGGTGTCGAAATCGAATTCCCATTTGCTACCTATAATTGGACATTAACAGAGGGTATGGCCGTGTTCCCACACACCATAATCATCGCAGATGATAATGCTAAGGTAAGTTTCGTGAACTTTTTTAAAAGCGTGAAGCCGGATATACGCAACCTGGCTATTTCCTGTTCGAATATTTATGCAGGAGCGGGAAGTCAGGTTTCTTACGCTGCTGCTCAGGATTGGAACCTGGAAACCCAAAGCTACCACCTCAACACTGCGAATGTGGACCGTGACGCTTATATTAAAAGTATTAATATTAATGTCGGTTCTTCCTATATGCGCCACGAGCATCACACCCGAATGCTTGGTTCAGGGAGTAAAGTTGATACTTATTCTCTGAGTGTTACGGATGGCGATCAGGAATTTGATCAGCGCAGTTTGCAAACGCATTCCGCCCCGCACACTGTTTCCGATCTTCTTTTTAAGAACACACTCCTGGATCAATCACGCACCATTTTTTCCGGACTTATTCGTGTCGATGAAAATGCTCAAAAAACTGAGGCTTATCAGACTAATCGCAACCTGCTCCTCAGTGATATCGCAGAAGCTAACTCCCTACCCGGTCTTGAAATCCTGGCAGATGACGTCAAGTGCAGTCACGGTGCGACATCGGGTCGGCTTGATCAGAATCAGCTATTCTACATGCTCTCGCGGGGAATTCCACAAAAGACAGCACAACAACTTATGGTTTTTGGTTTTTTCGAAGAAATTATTGATAAGTTCGATAACCAGGAATTGACGCGCAACGTACGAAATATCATACGCGGTAAACTTAACAATCAATAAAGTCTTTTAGAATCGATAATCTTCATGGCTGTGGAAGAAGAGAGAATCATTTCCCGCGACTGTCCTGCTACAGTTGTTCCCTCGGGAGAAGCTGTAACCCTTCCCGAGGGAAGCAAGGTCAAAATTACTCATCGGCTAGGTGGTAACTTTACGGTCATTTGGGACTACGGTATGGCCAGAATAGAACGTGAAAATGCCGATGCGCTGGGAGAGCAGGTGCTGCCAGTAACACCTGCTCAAGCCAACCGAAGCGTAAAGCACCAGGGTCCGCCTGATGAGTCAGCGATCTGGGAACAGTTAAAAACCGTGTTCGATCCTGAAATACCGGTTAACATCGTCGATCTCGGTTTGGTATATTCTTTGAATGTTAAGAAAGAAGGAAACGATAATTATAATGTCAATGTAACGATGACACTCACTGCCGCCGGTTGTGGGATGGGACCGGTGATTGCAGAGGATGCTAAAAGTAAAATGTGCGATGTCCCCGGTGTCGGTGAAGCAAATGTTGAACTAGTATGGGATCCGCCCTGGAATCAGGGTATGATCAGCGAAGAGGGCAAAATGCAACTTGGTCTGATTTGAATTAAATCCGTTTCCAAATACCGTTAAAACTTAACTGCGGTTGTCGACTTTTTCGCGCGTATCCCAGGGATGGGGAAGATGATTTTTTCGTTGCTTATTCAAATCTCTTTCATGAGGTTCTGCAATGATCGCCCCTATCGGCGACGGGATCTCTCCTTTTAGTAATGGATCATCAGTCATATGCATCCATTGATCGAGGCGCTCCCTCATCTCCCCAAGCACCTCGGCATAAATTTGATCACCGGCCAAATTATTCACTTCATTGGGATCGATAACGAGATCATATATTTCCTCTTTTGGTTCTGAGTGGTCCTCCCATCCGTGTTTAAGTAAGAAGTCTCTGGACAAACTGGAATCTACATTAATGATATTTTTTTTGGCGTAATCGCTGAAATGGCGGATGTATTTCCACCGCGTGGTCCTCATAGACCGCATCGGCTGATAACCGGCGTGGTAATTGATTTCAGCAAAAATCTCGCTATTAATTTCATCTTTTTCATTCCGAATGAGTGGCATTAATGAATGCCCTTCCAGCCATGCAGGAGGCTCGATCGCAACCAACTCGCAAAGGGTCGGATAAATATCGATCTGCGAGACGAGCGCATCACAGACTTTCCCTCCCTGAAATATCCCCGGGCCTCGCACAATTAGCATGACCCCAGTACCGTGATCATTGAGATTACACTTCATATTCGGAAATGCCAACCCGTGGTCAGTGGTACAGATAACCAATGTGTTCTCTGCCAATCCGCAATCACCCAGTGTTTTCAGGATCGCGCCTATATTTTTGTCGAGGATTCTCGCACTCGCTTTATAAGCGGCCATGTCTTCCCTGATCTCAGGGGTGTCTGGAAGTGGTGCTGGAGGCATACAGTAATGCGGATTATCCCCCTTACCGGGGGAAGGAAATACGCGGTGCGTTTCAGAAAATCCTACGGTCAGAAAAAACGGTTTCGACGGTTTATTTTTTAGAAAATCCTGAACATTATTTACTGTATCCGAAGACATATCCAGGTTTGGCAATGATGCAGTCCGCTTAGCCTCGACAATCCGATCGTACCCGAGCAATTCAGGTTTAAGGTGTAGATGTTGAACCCCATATAAAGCGGTATAATAATTGTGTGCGCGAAGAGTATGGGCGAGGTGTTTATCCGTATCGCGCAAATAAAATCCGAGATTTGCTAAACCCAACTGGCCACAACTGTGTGGACATTGGCCTGTGAGAAGCGCAGCTCGACTCGGTGAACACGTCGGGGCGGCGCAATGGGCTTGTCGAAAAACAACAGCCTCCTCTGCAAGGCGTTGAATATTTGGCGTGGGAACCGCGTGTCCGTACGGTTGCACATAGCGCCCTGTATCGTGAGAGTGTATATATAATATGTTAGGGCGATTCATCTACTACTATTACCCCGCGTCACGATACATGTTGAAGCGTAACTGCGACACCCATACCTCCACCTACACAGAGTGAGGCCAGACCCTTCTGCATATTTCCCGATTGAATACGGTGAGCAAGGTGGATGGCGAGGCGGGCACCACTCGCTCCGACCGGATGACCGAGCGCGATAGCCCCTCCCTCCTGATTCACTTTTTCCGCGTCCAGGTTTAATTCTTTCATACAGGCCAAGGTCTGAACGGCAAAAGCTTCATTTATTTCGATCGTATCAAATTGATCTACTTCGTCACCGTTGAGCGCACACAATTTTCGCGTGGCATACACTGGGCCTAGGCCCATGTATTTAGGATCGCAACCAACCGAAGCCCAGGTGCCTACTTCAGCGAGCGGGTCCCAGTTATATTCACTTAACGCCTCTTCACTACATACGACCAATATAGCTGCACCATCATTAATTCCCGAGGCATTGCCGGCGGTAACACTCCCTTTTGCATCGAAAACCGGCTTCAAAGACGCGAGGTGCTCCATCGTCGTATCTGGGCGCGGATGTTCGTCGCTGTCCAGCTCATTCATAGCGATTATCTCCGCATCAAAGTGACCAGCGCTCGCCGCCTCAGCATATCGCCTTTGACTGACTTCGGCAAAAGTATCCTGCTCTATACGGCTGATATTATATTCTTTCGCAAGACGTTCTGCGGTAATGCCCATGTGCTGATGATCGAAGCTGTCGACCAGCCCATCGCGCAAGATAGAGTCAACGGCAGCCCCATCTCCGAATTTATAACCCTGCCGCGCGCGCTCAAGCAGGTAAGGAGCATTAGACATCGATTCAGTTCCGCCGCATAGAACAACAGAGGCTTCACCTGTTTTAATCGCCTGCGCCGCAAGAATTATAGACCAAAGCCCGGATGCACACATCATGTTTACGGTAAAAGCAGTACGCTCGACAGGCACACCTAACTTGACACCGATCTGACGGGCTATATTCATTCCCTGCCCTGCACTCAGGATATTACCGACAATGACTAAATCGACAACTGAAGGGTCGATTCCCAAAAGCGCCTTTTCTCCAGCCGCAACAGCAAGATCAACCGCTGAATACCGTGAAAGTTTTCCCAGAAAACGCCCCTGAGGTGTACGTTTTCCTGCAACAATGAAAAAGCGGCTCATCCCTGTATTTTAAGCAATAAATATTAAAGCTGTTCTCATAATCCCGTAATTACACTCTTAGAGTTCCAGCTGTTTGTTCCGCAAGAAAATTCCGGTAAGTTCTCACCAGCCCTTCCTCGAGCGAGATCTGCGGCTGCCAGCCGGTGGTAAAAATTTGTTTGCTATCGAGTAACTTGCGCGATGGGCCGTCAGGTTTTGAAGTGTCGAAATTAATTTCCCCATCATAATCCACTATTTTTTTTATGAGCTGCGCAACTGCGATTATTGTTACGTCCTCACCGAAACCAATGTTTATCCAGTCAGGTGGATCATCGAGCTGTAAAAGGTGTAAGACGCCACCCGCAAGATCGTCAACATGAAGAAACTCTCGACGCGCCTGTCCTGTTCCCCAGATCGTAACTGACGGTTGTCCCTCTTCTTTTGCCTCGTGAAACCGCCGGATCAGGGCGGGCAACACGTGGCTGTTTTCGGGATGATAATTATCACCAGGACCATAGAGATTGGTCGGCATCGCTGAATGAAATAAAACCCCGTATTGCTTGCGGTAATATTGACAGAGTTTGAGACTCGCGATTTTAGCAATAGCGTAAGCTTCATTCGTAGCCTCTAAGGCGCTCGACAGAAGACTTTCTTCAGCCATCGGTTGCGGCGCCTCACGAGGATAAATACAGGAACTCCCAAGGAAAAGCAATCGGCTCACTCCACAATTATAAGCGGCGTGAATCGTATTTAAGGCGATGGCAAGATTCTCATAAATAAAGTCCGCAGGATAAGTATTATTTGCGTGAATACCGCCTACTTTTGCCGCTGCAACAATAACGGTAGTGGGTTTTTCCTTACAGAAAAAATCATCGACTGCAGAGTTGTCACACAAATCGAGCTCATCACGCGTGCGTAATATCAGGTTGTCTAATCCCCGATCGCGCATCTCTCTCACGATGGCTGATCCCACCATGCCCCGATGCCCCGAGACATATATTTTATCGCTCATTTTAACTGGTCACGGCTTCTTGATAGGCCTTTTCATTTTTAGCCATCTCCAAATCGGCATCAACCATGATTCCGACAAGCTCCTTGAACTTAATCTTGGGTTCCCAATCGAGCTGTCTTTTAGCTTTAGCCGGATTACCCTTCAATAGATTAACTTCGGCCGGTCGCTCATAACGTTTGTCATATTCAACATATTTTTCCCAATCTAGGTCAACGCGTGAAAAAGCCTCCACGCAAAAATCTTTTACGCTATGCGTCTCATTCGTGGCGATAACGTAATCGTCAGGGTTCTCCTGTTGAAGCATCAGCCACATGGCTTCGACAAACTCGGGTGCGTAACCCCAGTCACGCTGGGCGTCAAGATTGCCGAGGTAGAGTTTATCCTGCAAACCCACTTTTATACGCGCTGCAGCCTGTGTAATCTTTCGTGTAACAAAAGTTTCCCCCCGGCGGGGTGATTCATGATTAAAGAGGATCCCGTTGTTAGCATGCAGATTGTAAGATTCGCGGTAATTGACGGTAAGCCAATAAGCAAAAACTTTTGCACACCCGTAAGGCGAACGCGGGTGGAAGGGTGTTGTTTCTATTTGCGGTATCTCCGCAACTTCACCAAACATTTCTGAAGAAGAGGCTTGGTAATAGCGCACACGACGGGCAAGGCCCGCTTCACGCACTGCCTCAAGAATTCGCACTGCGCTTAATCCGGTAACATTCCCCGTATACTCTGGAATATCAAAAGATACGCGGACATGACTTTGCGCACCGAGATTATAAATCTCCTCGGGTTCCAAATCGTAAAGGAGTTTAATCATTTGTACCGAATCCGCTAAATCTCCGTAATGGAGAAACAAATGCGTTCCCATTAGATGCGGGTCTCGATAGAGATGATCGATACGGGAGGTATTGAAAGTCGATGATCGACGGATGATACCATGGACTTCATAACCTTTTTTCAGAAGCAATTCAGCTAAATAGGAACCGTCTTGACCGGTAATTCCAGTGATCAGGGCACGTGACATAGTAAATGTGATTATCCAAACATTAAGGAATTAATAGAATCTCAGACTGTGTAATATCTGTTACCTCCTGACAACTTATTTATTTATTGACTCCTTTGATTTGTTCCAATATAATGTAAATCACTCTTACGATTTCAATATCATCGATATAATGATATCGATTCCTGATGATGATCTACTGGAATAATTGGGAATATTATCTGGAGCTAACTTCTGGCCTTCAGTGATCAAATCTCTGAACCCCCACGTTTCTTAATAAATAAAATTCTAAGTTTCAAACGGGTCGAAAAGTTGTAACGCAGAGAGACTAAAGGGATTCTCCTCTTCAATTGAATCCTCATCGAATTCCTCGTCTTGGCCTAAGTGAGCATCACCCTCATGCAAGGATTTATCTGCATCATTATTTTTTCACGCGAGCTCCAATACTATGTTTTTAAATAAAAAACTCAAGTGCAACGGCAAGGAGAATGCAATAATGCATTTATAGTGCAGGTTTAGAATGCAATAATCACGCTATTCAATTCTGTCGCTAATTTAACCTTGGATAAGCCCTTAATTACTTAGTTGTACTTTCGCTCCTTTGTATTCATAAAAGTCCGTCAATCCAGAAGCTACACTCTGTTCCAGTAATGGAATTGATCCGCTTCTATCACCACGCAACTGGCGAAGTTGAGCGGCATAAAAATAGGCTTCACAACGCTGACCTACTATTTTCTCTTCATCGTCTCCCTCATTTGCTTTTGCGAGCAAAGAATCTTCGTCAATATCACCGAGAAAAAAATGTACTAAAGCTTTATACCAGGGATCAAAGTCTTCCTTATCATTTGATCGGTGGTGAAAATAATTTTTCAATTCCGTTTCCGCTAAGCCCGGCTGCCCTAATTGTGTTTCCACTAACCAGAGCCATAGTTGCGTATAATTACGCGCTTCTTGTTTAAGCTTAGTCTTCTGACTCATGCGCATGTCATTTAGCGCTTTTTTTGATTTCCCCTGAGCATAGGAGATAAATCCTCGCATTAGCAGTGCTCCATTCGATCCGTTCGATGCTTTTACTGCCTTGTCAAATTCTTTCATCACTTTCGTCAGTTCGCCCATTTCAATAAAGAGATTTCCACGCAGGTAATAGGCACGCGCGAAACCGGGAAACCGTTCGACCGCTAAAGAATAATCTTCCAAGGCTTCATCTAACTCCCCGTGTTTCATCTTCGCTTTTCCTCGCTCACAGAGGTAATTAGGGTTATCAGGATTTAAAGTGATCGTCGCTGTGTAATCTGCGATTGCCCCGACATAATCCTTTTCATCGAATTTTGTCTTTGCTCTCAAAGCGTAGGCCTTAGAATTTTCAGGTTCGACCCGAATGGCCCCAGTAAAGTCAGCGATAGCTCCTTCGGGATCATTCTTATCCATGCTCACAAGTCCCCGCTTAATATAGGCATCTGACATTCTAGGATCAATTTTAATGGCGATAGTATAATCATCGCTTGCCGTATCGAGTTGCTTCATATTCTGCCGTGTAATGCCGCGATTGAGGTAAGCTTCTGCATTTAAAGCATCCAGGCGGATCGCTTCGCTGTAGTCCAATAATGCCCCCTGGATATCACCCATATCACGCATCTCGTTCCCGCGTTGCACGTGGCGTGCGGATCGTTCTGCTTCAGAAGCTGCATTTAAGTTTAGTCCACTTACTATTTGAATACAAAGCAGACAGACAGAGAGAATAAATGATGGGAGCGATGATCGCATTTTCTTTGAAAATATTTTTATATTACTTTTTCCGGTGAAACTCATAGTTAAAATTCGATACCAAATTCAAAGATTTTTTCAGTTAATCAATACATGAGATCCTGGCCTGAACCCAGGGCACTATTATCGGTTCGTCATAACTACGCTTATTTCCACTCGTCATGGAATCAAAAAATTATGCCGATCGTGAAAATTAATAATCGCTGTTATAGCATTGAAAGCCCAAGCTGTTTTTATTCAAATCTATTCATGGTTAAAATTACTGCAGAATACGAGGGTCAATTGCATTGTCAGGTGATTCATGAACCATCGGGATCCCAGCTCAATACAGATGCCCCGGTTGATAATAAAGGGCGTGGTGAAAGCTTTTCCCCAACTGATCTCTGTGCCACCGCATTCGCAACCTGTATGGCGACAATTATGGGGATTCAGGCTGAAAAAATTGGGGTCGACCTGAAAGGGATGAAGGTTGAAGTGACTAAAGAGATGTCCAGCGATAAGCCGAGACGCATCGTACGTCTGCCGGTCGAGTGCTCGGTCCCCGGTAAGCTGACGGAGGAACATAAAGCTGCTTTAATTCATGCTGCTGAGACTTGCCCCGTCCATTACAGCCTGAACCCCAATATCGATAAACCCATCTGTTTTCATTGGGTAGACGAAGACTGACCCATCTTTATATAATGCCGACCAACATCCGCCTCTACTCGGCTTCAAGCTTTGAACAAGCATGGGAGGAGGTGCTCGCACCCTGGTTTCAGAGTGAACTGCAAATAGCCTGTCATAACTCGCTGCCCTGTGTTGCTGTTGTTCCTTCACACGGGCTTACCAGTTTACTTAAAACTCGTCTCGTTCAAGCCCGACTCCCTCTCTTCGCGATCTATCTCTGGACACCGGAAGATCTGGGTAAATATCTACGCAACAGTTTTCTTCCCCATAATCAAATTGCCCTGCGTGAGGATCTGCGTCTACTCATGTCTGCGGCGGCCGACGATTTCTCTGAGTTTCCTGTCGCCACGGCAATTGCTGCCGATCCGGATCAACTCCTTAATGCTTATGATACCTTGAAGCATGCTGCGCAGCCCACTATGTCACTTAAAGGTGACTTAGTGGAGAAGATCATTGCCCGTTTTGAGAAATTGCTCCTTTTATCCGGCCTCTTAAGTGAACCGCAAGCGAATCGAAAAATCGCAGAAACGCGCTCCAGGGATACGTCGCACCTTTCATCCCTCCTTCTCTATGGTTTTGGAGCTCGTGAATGGCGCCATCGTTTTCTTTTACAGAGCGCAATTAATTCTTCAAATAAAGTTTCGTTCTGTCTGCCGGAAAGTCGGTGTGAGAGTGAACGCTTATGGCAGGCGACGTGGGAAGAAGACTACGGGGAAGCAGAGCTGATCTCGGGCAGTGAACAACCTGATAACCCCTATCAAACCAGGGCTCAAAGCCTTGAGATGGATCGGCTCGATGAAGACACCTCAAGTAACAGTGCCATTCATTATCACATAGCTGCGAATGTTAAGCTGGAAGCTATCGCGGTGGTAACTCAAGGCGTAAATTATTTGCTGCAGCCCTCCTGTAATCGCCTCGGAATCGTCGTCCCCAGGGAATCAGCATTGGCCCGTGAAGTAGCCGCTTGTTTAATACGATTTAAAATTCCTCATCACGATACGATCGGATTTTATCCGGTTCAGCCCGTAAAACAGTCGCTCCTCAATCGTTGGGTAGAATTTCAAATGGATACTCGATTATCGCAGATTATAAGCTTTCTTCACCTTCGCAGAGAACACCAATTGATTAGCGCTGACGGTGCTGCTAAAATCGAGCGCTCGCTAAAAAAAGCATTGGATACAGTAATTACTGATGACCTCACAGTCATACGGGAATGGCTAATTGAGAGTGAGCCTATGGGTGCCGGTTTAATATTTCTCAAAGATTGGCCACAGATTCCCGCCAAGGCACTCTTCTCCGAGTTTCTCTCTTTGGCCACTAAAGCCCTGAATTTTCTCGACTTGGATGATAAGGCAGAATTCCTTAACCAGCATGCCAGCGGTTTGATAAGGGCGCTCGATTACCCCATAGACCGCCGACATTTTCTTCAATGGTTAGTTGAAATAAATCGAACACCAGGTCGGACGCGCCACTCTCTCGGTCGACAGCTGCTCGCCCCGCTCCAACTGCTTACCTATGAACAAATTCAGGATCAGTCTTTTACTCACCTGATTATCGCAGGGTTAAACCACGGTGCGTGGCCTCCAGAGATACACCCGAACGCGTTTCTTCCTGAACCTAAAATTGATGCTATCAATCGTTTAGTTATTCTCCAGGGTTCACAGGGTGACGGACATCAAGTTCTTAAAAAGGGGTTTGGGCTCATCCTCACCGCGGAGGAGAAAAGAGCACAGACACTCGCACAGTTTATTAATCTTCTTGAAAGCGTGCAGGTGGGACTAACGGTTTCAGCAAGTTTATCCACGGAGAAAGATTATAATCGATCGGTTATTATCAGCGATTTTCTCCTGCGTCTTTACTGGGTGGATAAGGGTATTTTTCTCAACGAAATCCACTTGCAAGCCTTGAGTAAAAAGACCGCGACCTGGTGCGAGCGTTTGCAAACCACGGACACGGATCCCGTATCAGATATCGATCGCATGCTCCATGCATTTAATATACGGCGCGATCCTCGTGAAGGTTACGGCGAATATGAGTTCAGCTATCAATCACCTCCCCCGGGCGGTCTGCATCTATCCTGCAAAAGCTGGGAAGATGTACTCTCAAGACCGGCCTCTGTGTGGTTCGAGAAAGTGTTGGGTGTCTCTAAGTCACCTGATTTTAACCATGCTGTTTCTCGACCTTTATTCGTCGGTAACTGGGTACATCATTGGATGCGATTGTCGACGAGTCAGGGATTTTTTCCCCTTCCCAGGGAAGGGGACTGGACCACACAGGTAAGAGATTCCGCGACTAATACTTTTGAAAAAGTATCGCAAGCTTATGATCGGGCTAATCGTAGTTTACCCGATTGGTGGCACTCCTTATGGGCAGAAGCTTTTCAATTCAGTAGAAATTTAGCAGATGCGGTGGCAACAGTTGAAGACTGGCCATTTGTCGCCACGGAATTGGATCTGAAAAGTACCCTTGCTTCCGCGAACAACGATCTGAAAATCCCCCTCAGTGGACGTATTGACCTCGTCTTTTCTACCGAGGATATTTCCGCACTTAATGATGGGACGCCATTACCTGAATCAGCTGAATTTTGGGTCATCGATTTTAAAACCGGTCGCGATAAAGCACTTAGTCCTGCTACGCTTAAAAAAGGAGCAGGGGTACAAATTGCACTTTATATGCTCGCACTCCGTGCGCGTGGCAGTCGGCGAATAGTGGCGAGTATGTTGCGACCGGACAGTGAACTAAGCCCGCAAATTGATCTGGAATCCATTCTCGATCTCAATGAATTATGGCATGGCCTTAGCGCTATCCAAGAGAGTGGTGTAATCGGTATGTCAGGACCCATCTATTCTCGCTTTGCCTTCGTCGGAGATTACCCAATCGCCACCCTTCCCATCAGTGGTGACATTCTCAATGAAAAATGGAGACAATCTCACCCCCTCCTTCCCCTTCCCTATTAAATAAACGCTCTTTATACGTGGATACTGTTTTATCAGATAATATTAATCGTCAAAGATTTGTGCATGAGCATGAACAGAATTTTTCCGTTGTTGCCCCAGCTGGAGTCGGCAAAACCAAGGCTATTGTCGACCGGATAGTCAATATTGCATTAAATGAGGGGGAAAGAGAACAGTCACGCTTACAGCGACTGGTTGTAGTCACCTACACGAAGAAAGCTGCTGATGAGATGCATCTTCGTACCCGAAATGCAATCATGGAAAAGAGGGTGAACCCCGAAGTTATCAGGCGACTGAATCGAGCATATTTTGGCACTATCCATAGTTACTGTTTGGAATTACTGCGCCAGCATGGGATCTTACTGGGATTACCAACGACAGTCGATGTAATAGAAAACGATGAACTACTTTGGTCGCGATTTCTTTATCATACAGATCAACTGTCGAATATTTTGCCTGAAAAAGTAAAACGTCATTTTTTTCGCCATACTCAATTAGAACCGCTCTATCTCCTAGCCCGAAAAAGCAAGATAAAAGGTGGTAATACACGATTGGGTGCGATCAGTCCCTACCCAAATCTCAATTTAACCCCACTTCTCCAGTTCCCACCTAATAACCGGGCAAAGGGTAAAGTTGAAATGGGCCAGAAACAATTGTGCAGGTGGTTGAAAGCCGTAGAGGAGGATGAGGAATTCATTCCCCCACCGGTTTATGAAATGGGAGGCAAAGAATTCCAGGAACTCTGGAGAGCCAGTTTTCAACCCCTGCGCGACTGGATGAGTGAAGTTGCCTGTATTTTAATCGCGCATGTATCTAATAGCTACCGAAATTTCCGCGTATCTCAAGGTGTCTTAACCTACGATGACCTTGTAGATCTGACGGCTGAAATTTTAAAAGACAAGCACGTGGGAGCAGAAATCCGTGCCGAGGGAAAGCATGTTATTCTCGATGAAGCGCAGGATACTGACCCGTCTCAATTTGAAGTATTAACCGAAATTGCGAGACCCGCATCAGCACAAGGAACCTGGTTGAAAAAAGGTGGGGCATCACCGGGGGCTGGTCGTTTTTGTATGGTTGGTGATCCTCAGCAATCAATTTATGGAAGCCGGGCTGATCTAGACTTCTATCAATATGCACACAAGAAGTTGTTAAAAAACGCAAAAGCAGAGGAACTTTATTTTGAAGTGACCTTTCGCTGCGATGAAAAGATTGTTGAAGGAGTTAATCTTTTTTTTCCTTCAATTTTAGATGGCAGAGGGGAAGTGGGTGGACAAGTGAAATTCGTCCCACTGAAAGCCCGTCCCAATGCTAGAAGTGGTCAGATATATCGAACAAATTTGAAACTCTCTTCGGAGATGGAGGGCGAACGAAACCAACAAGCTGTCACCATCGCCTATGTGCAGGCTTTTGTCGGTTGGTTAAAAAACCTTGAGCCCAGTGATTTGCGGGCGAGAGACTGGTCTGAAGTAGCCATACTCTGTCCCCGTAATGAATGGCTAGAAGCACTCGATCGAGAGTTAAAAACTTCAGCATTCAGCACTCAAGTTTTATCGCGAGCAGAACAACTGCGCACGCTGCCGGCCTATGCATGGTTCACTGCCCTCATGCTTGTTATCAGTGAACCTGAGAATGCTTTTGAGATTGCAGGATTGCTACGGGAAGTTTTTGGCATATCCGACCACGATCTTGTAACCTATTATCAATACTGGAAAAAGAATCCTGAACGTTTTCCAACTACCGCACACGCATTACAAATTCTACATCCGGTAAAGAGTAATGGCACCGTCGAAGAAAAATTAAACTTATTAACCCAAGCCCGTCAACAAGCGCTGACATTACCTTTACGTGATGCGGTAACGCATCTAGTTGAGGCAATCCGCTTACGCGAAAGGCTTGACGCTCTCCCTCTCGGTCATACTAGTGAGTCACAAATCCTTCTCGACAATTTTATCACTCAAACGGGGGTAGCTGAATCAGAGCGCATGTCATTGTCGGAGTGGACTTATTCATTGATCGAGAAAATGAATGACCAGGTTAAAAGTGAAGCGTCTAACTCCGGCCATATACAATTACTCTCCTGTCATAAAGCGAAGGGATTAGAATGGGACGCCGTTTTACTTCCCTTCTTTTCCCGACCAATCGGTTTTGCTCTCAAAAATTATCCCCAGTTTTTTTATGCAAAGGGGAAAGAGAAGCCGTTATTAGCAATCGATAAGCACCACGAACACAATGATTATAAAATTCAAACTGACAGGGAAAAAGAAAAGGAATTAGACCGCTTGCTCTATGTAGCTATAACGCGTGCCCGAAAAACACTCGTGCTCTTTGACGATGAAGTTTTTTTCTCTTCGAACAAATCTTCTTTCGCTGATCGGCTGAAGATTTCCTCTGGCGCATCAAACAATAAAATTTGGAGTAGTCTACCAACCACTAATCAACCAGAACCCGGAATTGAAAAAGAGGCTGAAAACGGACCCACGAGTGAAATAAATGATGAAGAAAAGAAGGCCACCTTTAACAGTAATTCTTTAGACACAGCACGTGAACGCGCTCAGGGTAAATTTAATAGGGTAACACCTCACACCTTAGTAAAACCCGCTTCAGAAATACTCAACGACCGGGATGAACCGGAATTAATATTAGGTCATGAGTTTTCTGATGAATCGATAGTAACTTCAGCAATTGAATATGGGAATTGGTGGCATATGATGATGGAAGCAAACCACTGGGATCAAGATATTGTAAGTTGGAAAAATCATTGCGCTTTAAGTGTGGTATCTACTGCCTGTCCGTCATCCGAGAGAGGAAAGAAAGAGATTGATTTGTTTTTTAAATCCGATCTGGTTGAACAATTACTGGCCTCTAAATATAAAGTTTCCGCCGAAGTCCCACTGCTATGGGGTCGTAATGATATCGTCTATGAAGGGCTTATTGACTTTGTTGCTTATGATCTCGAAAAAAAACAATGGATTATTATCGATTGGAAAACACACCAAAATCCAAATCCAGAATTAGCCACTAACTTGCGCGAGCAATACGAACCACAAATTAATGCCTATGCCACTGCTCTCAGGGATATTTTTGGTCAGCCAGTAAACACCTATCTCTACGCAACGGCACTTGGTCAGTTAATAGAAATCTTTAAAAGCTGAAAGCTGGTAAAGAAGGATAAAGACCTTTACCGCATCTGAATAAACAGAAAAACATTAACCGTGAATATAATTTCATTTTTAAATGCTCACCTTCGATGCTCGCCTGTTATTATTGCCGCAGCCTCGCAGATCTTTTTCCTGACTGGTTGTTCGCGAATCGATGAATCCGATACCCACCCCAATACTTTTGTCTTTGCCAGAGGTAGCGATGCACAAAAGCTCGACCCAGCTGATATTGATGATGGGGAATCGGTCAACACCCTGGCTCAGATATGCGAAGGCCTTGTACGATTTAAAAGCGGCACACTTGATATTCAGCCTTGGTTAGCTCGATCCTATACCATTGCGAAGGATGGGCTGTCCTATACCTTTGAGTTGCGCGAAGGGGTGAGATTCCACGACGGAACACCTCTTAATGCAAAGACCGCGCTTTTTACTTTTGAACGACAATTGGATGCCACCCATCCGGCTCATTTTCTTAAAGCCAGTTTTCAGTATTGGAAAAATCTTTTTCAGGAAATTAAGACTGTGCGCGCAACCGGTCCCATGACGATTGAATTTAAACTAAATGAACCCAATGCTTCCATTCTTTATTCTCTCGCAACATTTCCCGCCTGGCTTATCAGTCCTCTGGCCTTTGAATCCCATGGTGAAGCAATTGTTCGGCGCCCAATAGGGACCGGTCCCTATCGATTCGTAGACTGGAAACCCAATCAGGCGATAATCCTCGAGAAAAATCAGGATTACTGGGGCGCACAAGCAAGTTTCGAACGCCTTGTTTTGCGCACCATCCCCGATAACACGGTGCGCCTCCTGGAGCTTAAAGCAGGTAAGATTCATGCCCTTGACGGATTGCAACCCGCAGAGTTAGTGGAATTGTTCAACAATAATAAGTATACTATCCACTCCCAACCTGGAATGAATGTAGGGTATATAGCTATCAGTAATTTCGCCAAACGTCTTCGCTCTCCAGCTATCAGACGTGCAATCGCTATGGCCATTGATCGTAAAGCAATCGTAGATCTTGCACTGGATGGTTTCGCAATCGTTGCCGAATATCCAATCCCACCAGGATTTCTCGGGGAACCTGATAATGGTCCGCCGCCCATTAGTCACAACCCCGAAGCCGCACGTATAATATTAAATGAATACCCTGACTTACTTAAGCGCCCGATCGAGCTTCATACCTTTACCGCCCCGCGCCCGTATTTCCCCGATCCGTTAAAGATTGCTTCTCTTATTCGCAACGACCTCGAAAAAGTAAATTTGAAAGTCGAGATTATCACTCGGGATTTTAAAAGTCATCTCGTCGCCGCACGACGGGGAAACTTCGAACTTGCGCTCCTCGGTTGGTCCGGGGATAACGGTGACCCGGATAACTTTCTTGCAACTTTTTTTGCGAGCTGGGCCGCGGTAGAAGATTCAGCGACAAACATTTCTTTTTATAAAAACAAGGCAATGGATAAATTACTTATCACAGGTCGCCAACAGACAGATTTAAAGCAGCGTCAGAAAACCTATGAACAGGCGATGCTCATTTGGGCACGGGATCTTCCACTCATCCCGCTCATCCATACTGAGCAAATTGTTGTTACAAGATCCGAAGTGACTGGGTTTCAACTTCAAAAAACAGCCAACTTGTTTTTTGGTCCCATCGGTTGGCAATCACTTTAATTATTAAAGTATAAATAGGCGACAGTTCTATCCCTAACCTAGCCATGATTGCAGCCAAACAGGAACATAAGTTAAAAGCGTTTTTAATCGAACTCTTGCATAAGGTATGGTTACTGCTACTCGTATTCTTTATTGCGAGTGTGGTCATCTTTACTGCCGTCAATCTTGTCCCTGGGGATCCAGTCTCCCTCCGCCTAAAGAATCCTGATCCAGAAAGAGTGGTAGCAATTCGTGCAGAATTGGGACTGGATGAACCTTTAATTAATCAATACCTTCATTATATTACTAGCTTTGTGCGTGGTGATTGGGGCGATAGTTTAATCACTGGACAAACTGTTCGAGAGGAGATCAGCGAGTATTTTCCCGCCACTTTAGAATTGGCATTCGCCGCACTATTTCTGGGTGTTTTTTTGGGTCTCGGCGCGGCGTTCAGCGCTCAATGGTTTAAGTCTGGTCTATGGCATAATACCGCGCTTGGATTGGGTGCATTGGGCCTCACAGTACCCATTTTCTGGTTAGGCTTTTTGTTCATCGTCGTAGGTAGTTTATGGTTAGGCTGGTTTCCCAGCGGAGGGCGCATCGATTTCACTCTCCCAATACCCCAGGGCAGTGGTTTTTTAATTTTTGATTCCCTGGCTGTCGGACGTTTAGATATGTTAGGCTCTACTTTCCAGTATCTCGCCCTACCAGTCTGTTGCCTTTCACTTTACCCAGCGGCATTGGTTTGCGGCGTTTTACAAGCTCGATTTGCAGATCCGCGCTTGCATACTTTAGTCCGCGCTTTAAGGGCCAAAGGGCTAAACGAATCGCGCATCTGGCTAATCCATGTCCTTCGCTTACTGAGCGCCGCAATCATCACTGTTGTCGGTACAAATTTCGGCGCTCTCCTCGGTGGAGCAGTACTCACAGAATCGGTGTTTTCCTGGCCGGGCATGGGACGTTACCTCGTAGAAGCTGTGTTGAATCGCGATCTCTTTGTCATCGAAAACGGCCTGCTTTTGATCATCCTCCTGGCCTATTTCATAATCAGCACCGCAGATTTACTCGCCTTTCTTTCTAACCCAACTGTGAGGAGATATTACGATTCAACAAGTTGAACTAAAATAGCATGAATCGTTTTTCTACTATTTTTGAGTACGCTACCTGGAGTGCTCTGGGCCTATCAATTGTAGGATTATTTTACACCCCTTATAATCCTATGGAGCAGGATTTTAGAAACCTTGCTTTTTCCGGTGCCAGTTTTTCTCACTGGTTTGGAATCGATGGACTCGGTCGTGACTTCGGCAGTCGCCTTTGGCGAGGTGCAGGCAATACCGTCGCGATGGCTTTGATCGCTTTAACTTTAAACTTTATAATCGCATTGGTTCTCCTCTCCATCGAACAAAGCGGGTCCCGATTATTACGACACGTCATTCCGCTGGGGATTGGAATATGGGTAGCAGTCCCTGTAATTCTTATCGGTCTTGTGATCATGGTCTTTCTTAAACCTTCTGCTGGAACCCTCATTATTGCTGTTTCACTGGGAAATGTGCCCTTAGCCTTTCGACAACTACGCATTCTGTGGATCGAACAACGCTATGCGCTCTATGTTCTCGCCACAGAAATTCTCGGCGCAGGGCGATGCCATCTTTTGGCCTATACCTTATGGCCTAATTTGCGACCGGACCTCCTTGGGCTGGCCAAACTTATCTTAGCTATCTGCGTCCTCGAACTTAGCGGATTAGCTTTTCTCGGTCTTATCGGTGATCCCGATTTTCCAGAGCTTGGCGCTATCCTTAAACAAAATCAGGCTTATCTCTTCCGCAATCCAATGCTTGTAACATGGCCTGGATTAATTCTCAGCACCCTGCTACTCCTAGTGCATCTATCCAAATCGCGATCCTATTAATTAATCCGGAATGAGTGAAGAGTAAGGAAGATAGGTACAATCTTGGTCTTCCTCTTCGTCTTATAGGTTACTGCGCAATGATTAGAAAAGGTTATGAGTCCTTCTGATAATGGGTCGATAAAACTTGTCGGAGGAAGGACTGGAAAAAGATTCCAGCAGTCTCTACTGTTAAGAGTGCCAGGAACTCCCAGCCCCAATCCGGGGACCCGAGAGCAAATAGGAAGAGTTCATTCCGCGTCTGGAACCAGCGATCGACGAGTTCAAGACGAAGCCTAGAAATCTCCAATTTTACCTGACT
>Ga0315339_1000226_pt1 | contig 85790 bp, 66 predicted proteins | sample ASW17metaG_FD_204514 | JGI IMG/M metagenome (GOLD analysis project Ga0315339, IMG submission 204514) | Ammonia-oxidizing marine archaeal communities from Pacific Ocean, United States - ASW #17 | ecosystem: Environmental > Aquatic > Marine > Oceanic | place: USA: California | collected 2016-12-05
GCTTGGTCATATAAGAGTGGTCAGTGGTCAGTGGTCAGTGGTCAGTGGTCAGTGGTCAGTGGTCAGTGGTCAGTGGTCAGTGGTCAGTGGTCAGTGGTCAGTAAAAGACGTCCCCTATAATAATTCAACTAAGCTTTCCAATTAAAATATAACACCTAATGCAAGCCATGGTCCGCAGCGACAAGACAATGGCGGCTAATATCTAACATAGCTTTTTCCACTGTCCACTGTTCTTCCCCAAACCCTGAATTCCTTCCTGAGCGAAGCCGAAGGGCTAACCTTATTCAAGCACGCAGTTGACGACCCAGAGAAATCTGTTGGGGGTGGTCGACGAGTTGCTAATCTTTAACAGCAGGTGATTGTCGCCTTTCTGTAATTTTACCGGGAGCCTGGTTGTTTCAAGTCCTGGTTTATGCTGAAGCGTGTCTAGGAGTTCACCGTTAAGCCAGATAGAACAAAAGTTGTTAATCGAGAGGCGAAGAACTGCTTCCCTGGCCTTTTCACTTTCGATCGTCGTACGGGCATAAGCTGAATGATCTTTCACATTGTAGAATAGATTCTGAATATCGATCCACCCATGACGGCTTAGCAGTTTTGAGACTATAAAATTGTCGTCGTCATTCTTCAACTCATCCGGCCAGACACCAGCTGCAAGTTGTTCGACGAACTCTCTCTTTTGAAACGTGTCAAAGTCGTCTGCGCCGGGGAATGGTCCAACGACCTGCCATTCCAAAGGCGTCTCAATTTTCGGTGCGCTGCTGCCGTGAATCTTGTAGTAGTAAACGACGGTTTCCATGTCGTCACCCCGACAGTTTGCAAGGAAGGAACACGAGGATCGAAAAGCAATGGGGTCGGGTCCGAAGAAGCGATAGAACACACCGTCCTGATCGTTACGAACACGATTGTCGTGTTGAGGGCATCCTATCCAGTGTGCCTGGAAATCATTGAACCCCCAGGTGAAACCGTAATCGTCTTCGACGTTACATCCTCGAATAGCATTCGGTTTCGTCTCGCCATCGAGGAGGATCGTTACACCCCCGGTATGGAAGACCATATCCTCATGGTTCTTTTGTATGTAGCCGGTGAGAAAGCCAGCCAGGAAGCCACTCCCGGATGCATCCGCCATGTCAATAAGCCCACGCGAAGGGGTGGTTTCAAAGCGATTGTGTATTGCATGGAAACGATAGGGCGTAATCTCGGTGTCCACCTCGTACTCATGCCAGTCTATCATCGTTCCCAGTATGGCGTCTTTCGGACCGTGAATGCTGATGCGGCAGGATTCGTTAAACGGAATAGGTAGAAACAAGTTGTAGCCGGGGTCGCCCGGGATAGGGGGGTGTTTCTCCCTCGCGACCCAGTTGGGCAGAACAGTGTAGGCTGCGCAGTTGACATAGTAAGGATCTCTACCCTGCATGACGCCAAAAAATGAATTCATCGGAGCCAGGACCTGAGGTTCCTTCGCCCCATCAACATTGATCTCCAGGGTCAGATTTCCACCCCGTAGAAACCAGATATGCCGGATGCACCCAGGTCCCTGGATGTTCGCAACTTCGGCAGAGCCATTGTCGTCAATCGTCGAACTGATATTGAGCCGTCGAGAAGTAAACGAAGTAGGCAGCGTGATTAACGGCACCGTCGGGTCCGAATATGTATGTGGAATACCTTTTATGGATTATTTAGAGGTTAAAGATGGAGATGGTTCACGGTTCACTGTTTGAGATTAAGAAGTTCACTGATTTCTATTCACTCTCCCCAAAATATCATTTTTATGTGCTTATCTTTTCTTCAATCGAAAATTATCTGATCTTCGACTTTAGACTCATTCACTTACATCAAATTTGCTAAAGCAAATCCTTGTTCTTCTATGCTGCATATCCTGTGAGCTATCCCAGACTGCGTACCAGCCGGTGTCATTTCTCGCGACGAGGGTTGGGTAACTGTTGCGGTTCTCACCATCATAAAAAACGCGTGGTTCACCCCAGGTTTCGTCACTGGGGGCTCTTTTAACCCAGGACAATCCGGGGCGTTCCCTAATCTCGTCAGGTGAGTAGATATACACCTCAGTTCCATCAGATCCGATAAAGTACCAGGATTTACTCCAAGTGTTGTGACAGCCGTGTTCTGGACGTGCGTTCGACCAGGTTATCCCACCGTCATTGCTGTCACAGCGATAGGCGCAGTTTCCGCTTGTTGGTAGTGTCGGCCTGGGTCCATACTTCGCCGTACGGTAGACTATCGTTAACGTTCCATCCTGTCGTTGAACAAGATTGCCCTCGGCCAGAAAGACGGGATCGGATTCATCAAAAAGGGTATACGCACCTATCTTCCAATGAAGCAGATCACTGGACTCAAGAAGAAATGCTTTTTGATCGGCATCGGTGTCGCCGCGAATGAACGGTCCGCGATGAACGGGCATAAGGTACTTTGTATGACCATCGTGCTGAATGGGAACCGGAGCATTACAGGTGATCAAAGGTGACCAGAAATCGCAGGCGAGGGGAATTTCCTGCCAGCTCCAACCGCCGTCTACCGTGTAGGCAGCGACCAGTTCATTATCATCCCCGGACAACTTATACATAGGGCAGCGTGTCGCGAAACACCAGAGCGTATCGGTACCCTCAGGTTTGATGAAACTCGGATTCAGATAAGCATAATGGCGATTGCCAATCAAATTCCGATGGTCGAAAATGTATACTGAGGGGTACCAACTGTTGCCGCCGTTTTCGCTGACCGACGCGCATATGTCGCCCATATCTACTTTGCCACGAAACTCCGCTCCGTAGCAGGTGACAAGATGGTCGTTTCCCAGGTTCGCAACGTAGGGCTGCCAAAGCCGATGGTAAATCGATTGCGTGTCAAGTTCCGCAATAATCCGTACGTCTCTAACATCGCCGCTGTAATTATGTGTCATTTATTTAAGTCAAAGGTCAGACAATTCACGATTTTCGATTGCAGAAATGGGTAAGAACATGAAGAGATAGGCACAAGAAATACAAGAAATAAATTGACACCCGACACCAAAATCATCCTTTACGCACCCTCCTACTTCTACCACATCAACTCCTCGAAGGGAACAAAGCGCCATGTCTGTTCATCCCAATCCAAAGTGAATATACTTTCATCATAGTAAGGCTGTCGACGACATATGCCATCGACACGTCCAAGCTGTGTGGTATCCACCAGCGCGAAATATTTCGCCCAAGGTCGGTATATTCGGCAAGATCGACATGCTGTTTATAAGGACACCGTTTTCGTGAGGCAGTCGGCCCGTTGCCACACTAGTGCGTGAGGATCCGCATACTGGAGTGGCACAGTACGAATAATCAAAACAAATGCCTGAGGTGGCAAGCGCATCTATCTGTGGTGTGTGAAGATAGGGGTTACCACTACAACTCAGAGCACGGTTGGATTGCTGATCCGTGATGATAAAGAGAATATTGGGTTGTTTCAATAGGGTAAGAATAGTTAAGAGTTCAGAACTTAGCTGGAAGGATGGAAGTGTTAATGATTGGGATGGTAACATTAAGGTGTTTTCATTTTTCCTTTTATCCATTCCCCCACTATTTTCCGCTGATTAATTATATATTTGACCAGGGTCGTGTGCGATCCTCATTTTGTGTCTTTGAAATAGTAAAATCTGAGAACTCAATGGAAGAAAAAATGGATATGAGCTATCGGCCACTTGCCGAAGTGCGAAAGGCACTCCGGGTCGAGTGGTACCGAAGTCCCATTGAACGGACAAAGCTTCGTGAGCTTTCAAAGCGCAGCGACTTACAGGGATGGTTTCAAGCGGGAGGGCACCTCGCATTATTTGTGTGCACCGGGACCCTGGTTTATTTCTTGTGGTCACAAGAGAACTGGCTTGGCTTCGCTGTGGCGCTCTTTGTGCACGGGACGATCGGGACTTTTTTTTCTGGAGTGGCTCCACACGAACTCGGTCATGGTACCGTCTTCCGTACGAAGTGGCTGAACAAGTTCTTCATGTATCTGTTCAGCCTCTTGAGCTGGTGGGACCCATTCGACTATGCGAACAGTCATACCTATCACCATCGCTACACGATGTACCCCGATGGAGATCGAGAAAATCTGCTGCCGCTCGAACCTTCTTTAAACCTTACTCTTTTGCTCAAGTTGTTTACCGTAAATTTGTTCTCTAAACCCGATCGTGTTTTTAGCAAAGGCGGGCTCATCTCGACGATTCTCGTTACCGTTAAATCAGCCTTCGGCGTCGTTGGCTCAACTAAAATACCGATTAACGAGTGGCTGGTATCTCTGCACAAGGACCAACCAGACGATCACCGTAAGTCGATACGCTGGTCACGCGTGTTGCTTCTTTTTCACGGAACGGTGTTGGCCTTTTCGATCGCCACCCAGCTCTGGGTCCTGCCGCTTATCGTAACATTTTTTCCTTTCATCGCGAATTGGTTGGCTTATTTCGTCGGTTTGACGCAGCATTGCGGTCTGCATGATAGTGTCTCGGATTTTCGCAAGAGCACGCGTTCGATCACGCTCAATCCACTGGCTGAGTTCCTCTATTGGAGAATGAACTGGCACACCGAGCACCATATGTACGCTGGAGTTCCCTGTTACAATCTCAAGCAGCTTTACAGGGTGATCGCAGAGGATATGCCGAAGCCGCGCACGCTGCGCGGCGCGTGGCGAGAGATGTGCGAAACATGGCGACATCAGCAAACGGATCCGAACTATCAATTCGACACTCCGCTCCCTTCTACCGCTGGAAAAATTCCGACCGAAACATCTGAGGAATTAGTAACTTCAATCGGGGAGTTAGCCCCGGAAGGTTTGAGATAATGACAACCGCACTACCACTTGTCGCATACCCTAACCTGGATGAGCAAGTTGAGGCAATGAATCGAGACGGGTATGTATATTTCCCGAATGTTCTCAGTGTCGATGAGATAGCCGAACTCCGCGAACTATCAGAGCGGCTTGAGCCGTCGGCTGAAGCTTATGATATCGACTTGATACCGGAAAAAGATGGTCACTTCCAGCGATGCATCAACGCGGTATTTAACCGCGACCCCCTCTTTCTTAAATACCTCGACAAGCCGGGACTGATCGAGCTGGCCGAGGAGCTTCATGGAGCTGACTGTCACATCGTCAGTATGCACACCTGGGCAGTCGGCCCGGGGCGCCCTAACCAGCAATTGCATGCTGACTGGCTCCCGGCGGTTATGCCGGAGGAACTACACGCGGATCCGCGGCTACAGCTTCCGTTATACATTACGACCGCACATTTTTATCTCGACGACATGACCGAGGAACTTGGTCCCACGAAAATCGTGCCTGGAAGCCATCGGTCGGGTCGAGGACCTGATAAGCCGAAGGCGGACAAAAATCTTGATACTGAATTGGGAAATAAATGGAATGGGATAGAGGAGCAGAGTTTTCTCGGCAAGTCGGGTGATTGTATTCTCTTCCGAAGCGAAATCTGGCACCGCGGCACAGCGAACGACAGTAATCAGACTCGTCACACTTTCATGGTTCACTACTCCCAGCGAATGATAGCACAGAAGTTTCCACCTTATCTTCACTTTCAATTCAATCCGGAAGTGCTTGGCCGTGCAACTCAGCGCCAACGCCGACTGCTGGGCGAGCATGCACAGAGCGCTTACGACTGATGGATGTCCGCTATGGGCAAATATCAACCTAAACATCCAGACATCAGCTGGCAAAAGGACTCGGAGCGTTTGAAGTTTGCCAGGGGCGGACCTGAACCCGCTCAAGGCGATAATGAATCAGCTATTAACGTTGAACGAATGGCCGCCTACCGATTTAACCGTCTTCAGAAGCAAATCGACAGTAGTGAATGTGCCGGGGCACTGCTCTTTAGTCCGATGAATGTGCGTTATGCAACCGAGACGGTCTACGCTCCCATTACCAACATGCATTCAGCATCACGCTCGGTGTTTGTTCCGAACGAAGGTTCTGCAATCCTCTATGAGTCGGCGGCACCGAGCTTCAATTCGTTACCAGATTTCATCGGCGAACAACGTGAGTCGCCGCTTACTCCTTATTTTATCGCTGGAGATGCCTATGCAGATCGCACGCGAAAGTGGGCAAGAGAGATCGCAGACCTTGTCCACACTTGCGGCGACGGTTGTAAACGAATCGCGATTGATAGTTTCGAGCCGGAATTTATCGTCGCACTTCTCGACTATGGTTTGGAAATCGTCAATGCTGAAAGAATGGTTGAGCGAGCTGCAGCCGTTAAATCAGAAGACGAACTGCGATGTATCGTTACCTCGGTGACTGTAGCCGAGCGAGGCCTGAAAAAAATCTCGGAACACCTGAAAGTAGGGATAACTGAGCAAGCGCTTTGGGCACATCTTCCTTTTGAAAACGCGGCAAATGGCGGCGAGTGGTTCGAATACGCGATACTTGTATCGGGTGAGAGAACCAATCCCTGGGGACGGGAGTGCAGCGACAAACGCATTAAGGCGGGGGAACTGGTCGGTGTAGATACAGGTATGATCGGTCCCTATGGCTATGGCGCCGATATCTCGCGAACCTATCTATGCGAGCCGGCCAAACCATCAGTGGAGCAGAAACGCCTTTATCAGACAGCGATTGAGAATCTCAGTTTCAATCTCGAACTAATACAGGTGGGTATTAGCTTTCGTGAGTTCGCCGAAAAATCTTGGCCTGTTCCCGAAGAGTTCTATGCGCGACGTTATAACTCGGTGGCTCATGGAGTTGGCATGGGGAACGAGTGGCCGCACATACCTTTTGCTGCAGATTGGAACAATGATGATGAGCGCGAGGGCGTCTTTGAAGAAAATATGGTCATGGCCATCGAGAGCTGCGTCGCTCTTGAAGATGAGGGCGAATGCGTCAAACTGGAAGATATGGTCGCAGTCAAAAATGGAAAAGCTCAATTGCTATCAACATTTCCCTTTGAAGAAAACCTGCTTCACTGAATAAAGGGCTGTCTAACCTCAATTGCGTGCCAAGGTGTACTTCCCTGCTCTTCCTTTTTGACATTTTGACCAGTTTAAAATTGTCGACATTTGAATCTGGAAGGTAGGATTTCGGAACCATTACCCGAAGTATTTGCAGATCGCATTGCACAAGGGGCTCTATTTTTCTCCGCTTCGAGGGTAAGCAGTTCGCAGGGCGCCATCATCTTTTCCTGGGCTTCTGGTGTTTCTACGAGATTCTGTAATTCTCTCGGAACTTCGTTTGAATTATAACATTCATCGATATCCGATTTCCTGTAAGCGGGGGTGTAGTAAGATTTCAGGGTTCGGCAGTTCCTTCAACGGAGAGTAATACATATCGCAATTCGTCAGCCCCCGTGATGAAACGCGTACCATCCGGTCTACATCGAACCGCGTGCTGGGGTACAAAGACTGGACGGGCAATAAGCCCAATTAAAAGAATTACCTCGTCGAGTCAGACGAACGATGTTTGGTGTTTGGCACACCGTATTTCCATTGCACCCTAGAGTGTTATAGTGTAACGGATATCAATCCTATCCAAAGTATATTCGATTTCATTCTTTATGCGTAATAAGTGAACAGCGTTGACGAGCATGTTAATTATTAAGTATTGCCCGCAGTTAGGTCAGCTATGGCCATTTTGTAGTACGCAGTGGGGGTTGGCCCCTGCAGAATAGGATCTTCCACCTCTTTGAGCCAAGTTAAGAGTCGTTTGTCTAAGTCCTTACGAATGTCTTCGTGTCGCTTGTCTGTCGCAATGTTGCTCAGTTCGAATGGGTCTTCATGCAGATCATAAAGCTCAATTACCGGGCGTTCCCGCAATCCTCCTTGTCCAAGACGAAATGGGGTATCCGAAAGACGGCTTGGAGAAAAGTTTCGGATGAGCTTGTATTGGTTTGTGCGGACACAACGTGACTCAACGAACATTCCATCGGCTTGCATCATAGCATAAACGGAATCACGTGTAGGAACGGATTGCTCGTTGCGGAAGTATGCGGCAAAGCTTCGGCCCTGCACGTTTTCCGGACACGGCAAATCGAGCAGGTCAAAGAGGGTGGGCATCACATCGATGTTGCTGATCAGCCAGTCGCAGACACTACCACCCTGGGGAAGGCACGGGGGTAATTGCATCAAAAGAGCAGTGCGAATGCCACCATCGTAGAGATAACATTTACAGTGAGGAAACTCAACGCCATGATCTGCAACAAAGATGACGATCGTATTTTCTTCCAGTCCAGTTTCTGAGAGTGCTTGAAGGATCTTACCTATGGCCGCGTCCAGGCTTTGGACCGCCCCTTGTAGACCGGCGATGTGCTGCCGTTCTTTAGGTTCGTCCGCCATATAAGGTGGTGTGCCAATACCGAGACTGTCATTCGGTTGAATACCCCCGAAGTCATAGGGAGTGTGTGTCTCAAAGAATCCGACCTGCGCGTAGAAAGGAGCGCCACCTTTGTCGTATTCCCCGAAAAACTTGACGAGCTCATTAGCTGTTTCGTCTGCGGTAGAGACATGTTCTCCCGTCAGTAGTTTATGCGAACCAGTGTCTACGACCCGGCGTTCGCGAAAGCCAAGTGGGTTGTCGAACTGCGCTTCGTGCTGAAAATTAAAAAGAACCGGGTTGTAGCCCTGTTCACCAAGCAGATGGGAGATATGGCGTTCACCCTCGTTATAGCGCCAGCGATACGGAGTCTGAATATTTCCCATGATGCCGTTAGTTTGGGGGTATCTACTTGTCATCATTGCACCCCGACTTGGCGCGCAGATCGGACTGGTACAAAAGTTTTTGTCGAAACGGCAGCCCCTCGCTGCGAGCGCATTCAGGTTCGGCGTGTGCACAGTCTCGTGTTCGTAGCATCCTAGCCAATCTCCGATGTCGTGGCTGGTCATGAAGAGAATATTCGGTAATGTCATATTTATATTTTTATTTTTAAGAACTTATACCACGCAGTTAGGGCTATTTCGTTTAAGATTCTTTCAAAAGATCGGTCACAAGAATGCCTTCGATAGTCATCCCTTCGTAATTCGCATTCGAGATCTTAGCGTTGTTAAAAATTATATGGTAAATACTGTAGCGGAAAAAATTCTGTCATTACAGCGGAGATGTTTGAGTCTTTGAAAACGCTGTTTGACAGGGTGATATTACCAAATGTCGATTTGGTTGATCGATTGGATCGGATTTCGTACTTGTTAAAATAATTACCGGGCAAATGCGAGTTATTTCACTTTCACTATGGAGTGATAATGTGAGTAATAATTACTCACGCTTGACTCATCTAGGAGTACTGTTCTTTTTAACTTAATTAATATATGAACGCCAATATAGATAAAAATAATTCATTCACAAAACGTAACCGATACCTTCTTCTAGATTCACGAATCATCGAATCGAAGGACAATGTTGAGTTGACAGTCGGTGTGGTGCAGAAGGATAAAAGCAATCCTCTATTCAAAGAAGACAAGCCATGGGAACCGCGATTCGACAATCCCTATTGCAGTGTCATCTATGATGAGGACGAAAAAATATATAAGTGTTGGTACAGTATTTTTATTAAGTCTGCCCCGAGGGAGGGTTTCCCGGGAGAGGGACTACCAAATGAAGAACGAGCCCGTGTTGATTGGCGAGAAGGGCACCGCAGTTACGGTGTATGCTACGCCACTTCCAAAGATGGTCTCCATTGGGAAAAACCCGAACTGGGACTGATCGACTATGACGGCAGTAAGGATAACAACATCGTTATCGAATACACTCATGGAGTAATAGTCATCAAGGATCTGCATGAAACCGATCCCGAGAAACGTTACAAAGCTTTACACCCAGAACAGGAAGAGAGCGCGGCATGGTTTTCGGCTGATGGTATCCACTGGGGGGGACAATATAATGTTGGGGCTATCGGTTGGGGTGATACTAACCAGGGTCTCTGGTGGGACAACAACCTTGAGAAATACGTAGTCATAACGCGTCAATGGGGTGGAGAAAAAACTACGATGGACCGTTATGGCCAAACCGGGCATCGCAGCAAATCGAGGAGCGAGTCTTCTGATTTTCTGAATTGGTCGAAACCTGAACTCGCCATTGTAGGGCTCGATCTGCGGATGCAGATCCACGATATGCCGGTTGTTCCCCATGCAGGTATCTACCTAGGAATGGTTGGCCTGTTCGACATTACAGCCAGTAAGCAGTGGTGTGAACTGGCTTGGAGTCCGGATAGTATAGAGTGGCACCGGATTCAACCAGGGAAACCGCTGATTCCTAACGGATCGGTTATGGGTGATTGCGACTGGGGTTGCATATTCACTTCCAAGCCGATAATTCGTGAGGACGAGATTATCCTCTACTACGGTGCAAACGATGGTAGATTTATGGGCTGGCGAAATGGCTATTTGTGCCTTGCACACATGCGACCTGATGGATTCGCGGGCTACGAACAGTTTGAAGGAGGTAGTAATAAAACCGGGGCCATAACGACCGTACCCCTTTCTGTAGTCGGCGGATCACTTTGCATCAGCGCCGATGTTGCCCCGTCAGGTTTCGTCAAGGTTACAGCCTTTGATAGTGACGATAAAGAATTGCTCGAAGGTAAGCTAGTTACAACAACCGTATCAGACGCGAAGATAGAATGGAAAGACGGATGCTCATTGAAGGAGCACGAAGGTAAAGAGATCAAGTTGAAATTTCTCCTGCGAGAATCAAAAATATTTTCCTTCAGTTTTAAATAATAACACGCACGTTAGCGCTTTTCCTCTCTGGCTTTCCCACCTTCTAGTCATTCGAACTTCAGCTCCCATTCGATGGCATCATTTCCCATGTTTCGATATCAGTAAATGCGGCAGTACCCCCCTTGCAGAAGAAACTGACGTGATCACTGTCATCCCGTTCTGGATATACTCTTCGGCTAATCGCCTGTCGATCGTTCGCGAATATCTCAACTACCGAATTATCGATGAAGACGCGTAGATTAAGTCGCTCGTTTTCAAGGTGCTCAAATGGCGCTTTTTCAATAACTGTTCTCCCCAGGGGGCCGCTGGCTGTGGAATCAAATATAAGTTTCTTCCGAGTAGTATCATAGTAGAGGAGAGTCGTCTCTTCATTCTTTAAACTGCTACGCACTTTTATACCCGCTTGCTGCGCCGACTGAAAGTCCATGCTAAAAGCAATTTCACACGATCGGCCGTTTATCCCCTTCAGCTCGAATGCTGAATCGTCGGTGAGGTTGATGGTGTCAAAACTTTGAGGGTTGTAGCGAAGTGTTTCTAACTCCTTTGCCGGCGCGATGCGCAGTGTGTTATCGTCTCCGAGCCAGATTACTCGCGGCAGACCGTAGACTCCACACCACCCGTCTTCAATCGCTTCGTCGATCTTGTGCTTACTGCCCGTAAGCCACGCCCACATGATCTGTCGGCCCTGGCTGTCGATGAGCGCTTCAGGTGCGAAAAATGTATTGTCTACCCATGTCATCCGTCCGTGGGTTTCAGGTATAAAAAGGTCGCGCTGCGTATCGTAAACACCGATGTAGTACTGGCACCCCAAGTTATGTGAAATGAAGAGTTGCAGATACTTATCGCTCATTTCTCCGCCCTCGGGTGAAGAAGGTAAAGGGAGAAAGCTCGGACACATATCATCCTCGCTCTCTTGGGTCCAATTATTTCCACTGTCGCGTTGATAGAACCGATGAACAAATTTCCAGTTTGTGAGGTCCGGGGAGGAAAATAGATCAACCCAGTCGCCGCGGTAGTGTTTCGGTGAATCCTCCTCTCGTCCAAGTTTATTCAGTATCAGTAAATTCCCAGCTTCCATGTAGTAGACGCCATCTTTCTTCCAAATATTGCTCGGGTCGGAGTTGCACAAATACTGGGTGTTACCCTTTTCGTCTTTGCGTTCGATAATGCCAAACTCGGTGCCGTCAAGACTCGGTATATCCATTTTCTCCCAGATGTCGTAATGTCTGTCGCTGCTACGCGCGATGCCGATACCGGTTCTCTCGACACCGTTTTCAGTGTTGCCAAGTCTCCAGTAGGAGAGGTACGCCGTGCCGTCATCATCGACGAAACCGCCGCCGCTGAAGCAGCCTCCATCACCGTCACCGGGACCGATCGCGTCGGGATGATGTCGCCAATGGACCAGGTCATGACTTGAGATATGACCCCAGCAGAAACCGCTGTCTTTCCAAGCGTGCACGCCCCTGCGGTTATAGAGATACATGAGATGGTACCGTCCGTTAGCGTAGAAAGAGCCATTGGGGTCACCGGGACGGCCGATGTCCTCGGGAATCGCAAAGTGGTAACCCGGGCGGTGTTTGTCTCGCAGTAAGTGTTCGCGCAACTCGCGCGCGGCTTGTATTCTCTCGCTTTGTTTGTTCATTGTCATCGTTGTATCTACTGTTTATTTAATTCGAAATCAGTGTAATGAGCAAACAGTAAAGAGTGAACGAACGCTGTTTTAAGTGTTTGGATTTATATCGGGCAAGTACCCTGGAACAACCAGGACATCGTTTTCAGTTTTAGGTCATTAGATGGTTTATACTTTGTGAGAGATGCTGTAATCAGTAATTACTTTACTTTTTTCAATAAATTGCCAATCGCATATCCGCAATCGTGTCGCCCCGCTGGGGCTTCGGAATAATATCAATCTTCCTATCCCACAGTTCGCGCAGTGGGCTAATAATGTATCGCCCCTCCAGGGAGAATTTGCATCTTTAGTCCATTTATTTGTTTCCTTTAATGCCATGATGCCGTTCATTTAAAACCTGCATCCTTTGGTAATCTGTAAACAATATCTTGAACTATTATCCCCTTCGACAAGGTTAAGGCTAGCAGGGTTTAATCAAGAGATCTTTTAATTATATAATCTTTCCTAATTTATTCTTGTATCGTCCTGCTTGCCAGCCATAGCTTCAGCGACGACGGGTACATCTTGTGGCTATTTCTTCTCAATCACCGCGAGCTCTGAAACTTACTTAAAAAAAATGAAATTACCCAGGAGAAATCTCAGTCCACAGAGTATGTTCGTGCGTATGGCGGACGATCATCAACCAAAGTTTCATTATGAAAATTGGACCAATGACTTTGAAGCGTGGAAAGCATCGACTAAACCAGAAGTGATGAAATGCCTGGGTGTATTCCCTGAAACCGTGGACCCGAATCCGGAATTGAAGTTGGAGTGGGAGGAAGAAGGAATTCGCGGGCAGAGATGGATCATCGATGTTAATACAAAACTTTCAGCGACGGTGCTTATTTTTTTCCCGACGGATATGAAGGAGGGTGAACAACGCCCGGCTCTTTTGTGTTGGCATGGTCACGGTCCCTACGGCAAGGAGTCCGTAATGGGCAACCGTTCCACCCCCGAACGTAAGGCCGATATTGAGAGCACTAATTACGACTACGGGCTTCAAATGGCACACGCGGGTTTCGTGACTTATGCCGTCGACTGGCTCGGTAATGCAGATTTGGACGATAATTCGAAGCCAAACTGGTGGGGCAACGGACATAATCGAGATTGGTGTAATATTTATTATCTTCACTCCACGATGTTTGGCATGACTTCTATTTCGATCAACGTGGGCATCGGCATGGCGACAACGAGTTTTGTCTCCAGCTTACCGGAAATTGATTCCGACCGCCTGGGTGTGATGGGCTTGAGCGGCGGCGGGACAATGACCCTGTGGACCGCTCTATGCGATGATCGGTTCAAAGCGGCTGAGATCATATGCTATAGCGATTTATGGGCCACTTTTGGGATACGCGACATAAACTATTGCGGCATGCAGGTCGCTCCTGGCCTCTATGCTCTTGTTGATCTGCCCGACCTGCAGGGCTTGCTCGCACCACTTCCGCTTCTCATCGACGTCGGCATTCGCGACATGTGTTTCAGGGTGGATACCGCCATAGCGTGTTACCACCAGTTGGAAAATATTTATTCAGCCGCCGATGCGACTGAACACTTGGAACTCGATCTTCATCCCCGTGGACACGCTTGGGGTGGGAACAAGTCTCCCGAGTTTTTCAGGAAAAGGCTCTAAGAATAGGCGAAATAAATGAAACGTTATGTCATAGTCGGTACGGGTGGGCGGTGCACGCACAGCTATCTCGGCCCCCTAACAGCCCGATTCCGGGGCCGGGTCGAGCTGGTCGGGCTTTACGACCCCAATGCCAAGCGCATGGAAGCAGCCAATCAGTTGGTGGGGACGGCAGTGCCGACATTCAACAATTTCAATGAGATGATGCGCACCGTAAAACCGGATGGCGTCATCGTCACATCGCAGGATTCGACGCACGCCCAGTACGTAGTCGGCGCATTGGAAAATGATTGTGAAGCCATTGTCGAGAAGCCACTCTGCACATCCACCGAGCATGTCCGCGCTATCCGTATTGCTGCTGAAAAAAGCAAAGCTGAAGGGCGCGTGACCCACAACATGCGGTTCAATCCTGACATCGAGGTAATCAAGCGCGAGATTCTGGATGGCCGCATCGGCAAGGTGCTGCACATCAATTTTGCCGAGACCCTGGACAGATCACATGGGGCCGATTACTATCGCCGCTGGCATCGTATGATTGAGAATAGCGGTGGATTGATGATTCACAAGGCGAGCCATCACTTCGACTTGATCAACTGGCTGGCGGATTCTACACCCGAGACTGTTACTGCTCTGGGCCGTCAGTCCTTTTATGGAAAGCACGGTTCCTTTCGCGGTGAACGTTGCTCGAATTGCGAGCATGCCGAAAAGTGCAATTTTTACGTGGATATGTTTGCGGAAGAGGAGATTCGTATGCTCTACCGTGAAGCAGAGAGTGAAGACGGATACATTCGCGACGGGTGTGTATTTGATCTGAGCATCGATATCCCGGACACTTTCAGTGCGTCGATCGCTTACAACAATGGCAGCATCGCGAGCTATTCGCTGAATAGCTACGCGGCATACGAGAGTAACTCAATCGCGGTTGAGGGTACACTCGGCAGGATCGAAATGCGGGCTGTGCATTCCACGGGATTTGTCGCAGGACAAAAAACGCAGAACGTCACACAACTTGTCAATGATGAGTCATTCGGAGTCGGACGCAAGGTCACCTTGTTTCTTCCACACGAGAGCAAAGTAATCGATCTCACTCACGGAGATGTCAAAGGCGGTCACGGAGGGGCGGATCCTAAGATGCTCGAGTTTCTCTTTGGCGACGCTGCGGGCGATGACCCACTGAATCAGTTTGCACCACTTGATCAAGGTATTCAAGCAGTGCTCGTGGGTTTAGCAGCTAACAAGAGCATCCAGAGCAACGGCTGTCCAGTGGCCGTGCAGGAGTTGGTTTGAATCTCATCGCTTACGCTCGGATTCGAGGGAAATTACACAGTAAAATGCAGTAGCTCTGTTTTTAGGGGGAGCGCGGTAGAGGAGCGCTATCGCGTGTGTTAGGTGTTAAGTTTTAAGTGAATAAAGTTCCACGTTTCACCTAACACTTCTTTTGTCATTGTGAGGCCGCCTATCAGCCGCGTCGTGCTATCCCTCGCAATGACAATAGAGGATTATATCCGATTACCGTTAGGTACAATCGGCAATCGAAAATTGACAACCCTCCTTGGGCTTTTCGAGTATTCATCATGCATACAAAAATAATTACGCGTCTGGGTGCGCTTATTTTCACCCTCTTAATAGTAATAGTCGGCAGCGCCTACAGTGATGGGCCCTATACTGATTCAGTTGGGGAGAGTGCTCTCAATCACACGGAAATCCGCTATCGGCGGGCTATGATTAGTCCCACGCTGGTTCATCTGGATCCGGGCGAACAACAAAAATTTAGGACCGTGATCGTAGCAGCTCGTTTAATGGCTGCTACCGTGCCGGAATCCGTAAAGTGGTCGGTCAATGATGTGCCAGGTGGCAATACCACGATAGGTACGATTGATGATCAGGGCGTTTACACCGCGCCAGGAGTAATGCCATCCCCACGTGAAATCAATGTGGGTGCATACGTTGTTTCTGCCGCGAATAAATATCTCTTCGCTACGGTCATTATTGGCGATGCACTGATCAGGTATAAGTCGATTCATTCATGGTCCGAGAAACGGGAAAAAAAGGGGTCCCACCTTTCTACCCCCCACGGAATCGGGATGGACAAAGACGGCAATATCCTAATTGCTGATATGGGTAATTCCAAGGTGCACCGTTACACGCGGCAAGGAAAATTTATCGACCAGATAGGTAAGGGGACCGGCGGGCGCCCGGGTGAAATCAGCAGCCCGCGAGAAGTAACCAGTGATGTAGAAGGGCGCATTTTTGTTTCCGACAGCAAGGGGGACAGGCCAAGACTCCAGGTGTTCACCCACGAAGGGGAGTTCCTGCAAATTTTTGCCGAGAAAGGGCGCTTACCCGGTATGCTCCTTCGGGCTCACGGCATGGACCACGATTCAGCGCGCAATCTCTATGTCGTGGATGTGGACAATATGCGGGTCAACGTCTACGACCATTACGGTGTGTCTCTGCGCGACTGGGGGACGGAAGGTTTGCTGCTCGGTCAGTTCAACGCGCCCCATGGTTTATACGTAGACCGGAGTGATGATGTCATTGTATCTGGCTACTATGGACCCACCCAGAAATTTAATAGCTTCGGTGACTTTGTGATCGCCTTTGCCCATGGCGATCCCCCTGACGGCCCGAGCTATTTCCACAGTGTGTCGGGTGACAAATGGGGCAACGCTTACCTCTCAGTGCGGAACCAGGGAGGGTACGACGGCGCTATCCAGCGAGGGGATGAGGGTTACTACAGTATCATGAAATATAATAACAACGGCGATTTTATTTGTGGATGGTCCTATACCGCTAAAGATCACACCGAATCTGAAGTTGTCGTCGATGATGACGGCATAGTCTACTGCATCTTCAACGGTGTAGATGAAGCCGGTGTCGAGACCTTTATGCAGAAGTAGGGGGGCGCAAATTCGCAATGCGAATCCGCGCATTTTAAGTTTTAAGTAAAGATGGTTCCTCTCGGCTACGTCCAGGGGTGGCACGGTGGAAGATGTTAGGCTATACCCTCGGTACAGCGTTCAGTGGTTGGAATTTGAATGGAACATTGGAAGAATGGATGTGTGGAATTTTAGTTAACCGTAGGGTATTTTCAACCTTCCATGCATCTCCCTCTTTCGACTTTTCCATCCTAACACTTAAACCTAAAACAAGCACCAGCGCTCCATGCCTTCCATTTTTATTGACGCTAGAAGATAACATATTTTTGTGTAATGTTTAATGGGGATTTACCTGGGATTCATAAGCCGTTTTTCTGCTCTTTACAACGCGTCTGAGCATCTGGAAAATATGACATGAGCAGTTCACCGCCCATTATACATAGTGGCTTTAAGGACTTTTCCCTTGGGTCTTTCGATAACGGTGGAGACAATCTTTACGTCAATTCCCATGGCGAGATCGAGATCATACATCGTTTTGATGTTAATGGTGACGGGTACATTGATCTCGTACTCCCAAACGCGCATGGCTATGATGAACGTGGTCCGACCACCATCTACACGCAGAAATCCAACGACGAGTGGGATAGCGAGACGCTGCCTAATGACAGTGGCTATATGAGCCGCATTCTTGACGTGGATGGTGATGGATTTCCAGATCTGATCGTTGTAAATGGTGCAAACGGGGTGACATCCGAGCTCGACTCCTACATCTATTGGGGAGGCCCTGAAGGTTTGACCGGCGAGCGTACGGAGCTTCCAACTACCGGTGCGTATGAGGTCGTAGCCACCGATCTAAACGGGAACGGACAGCTCGATCTCATTTTCCCGTCAGCGTGGTTAGATCATCACAATCCTGGTATATCTCGGTTACTACAGGTATACGAACAAACTGAGCCTCGGCGCTTTGAAGACCAGTCGACGCAATACGGGTTAACTGGAATTGCTGCGAGAACTATTGCTGGAGCAGACTTGAACCACAATGGTAAGCTTGATCTCGTCGTCGCCAATTTTCGCGAGGGGTTTCAGTTCGATATCGACTCGTATGTATATTGGGGAACGGAAGGAGGGTTCGATGCCGAGTCACCGCTGAAATTACCTTCACATGCCGCCATGGAGGTTCAGGTTGGAGACCTGAATAACGACGGCTGGAGTGATATTTTGTTCGCCGGTGGTGGGCAGATCTGGATTTACTGGAATCGCGAGGGCCACTTCGATGAGAAGAACCGTACTATACTGGACTTCTCTGCTGAATCCACCGAGTTCAGGATCGGTGCTGTCTTTGCTCACATCGCGGATGTAGATGGCGACGGGAGAAACGAATTACTCGTCGCGGCGGAGGGTGGCATCGATATTCACAGCCAGGATGATCTGACAAAAGCGATTACCCAGCTGCCTTTACCGGCGTGCACGTGGATAGAAACAGCGGACCTGAACGGTAACGGCCATCTCGACATAATCGCCAGTCGATTTCATGACGGCAAGACATACGATTGTGGTTCGGTTGTGTTTTGGAATAGCGCCGATGGATTTTCCAAAGACCGGATAACCTTATTGGAGACGGCCGGTGCGATGGGCTGTGTAGCGGGAGATCTCGATGGAGATGGTATTCCGGAAATTATATTTAACAGCACCCATAGCGGGTGGTTGATCGGTAATCCGGATTTTCCGCTCTATGTATACCTGGGAAACGAAGAGCACGAATACAGTGCAGATCGCCGGCTTGATCTACCCGTTGGTCACACAAATGTCTACGCGTTGGCTGATCTCGATCAAAGCGGATACCCGGATCTGGTATGTACGACTAAAAGCGGCATGCGGATTTTCAATGGCAGTTCGAAAGGATTAGATCCGTCCCAATATCACGACCTGCCAGAGCGATCTCCAGGTTTGTATAATGTGCTGATCGCAGACCTGAATCGTGACGGCTGGTTGGATCTGGTCGGCATACCTATGTCTCTAGATTCTAAACCCGAAACATTGGCTCACTCTTCGGTCATTTATTACGGTTCCCCGGATGGATTTACACGTGAAAATATGCAGCCGCTTCCAACCAGCTGTCGTGGAGCTGGAGTATTGGTGGATGTCAATCGCAACGGATGGATCGATATCATCTGTCCAGATATACGCGGTTATCTTGGAATATTCCTCGGGGGTCCATCCGGATACTCACCCGATCGTATGTTAAAAATTCCGTTGGAGGGAATTGACATCACTTTCGTCCCCGCGGTCACCTGTGCTGATCTTAACGGGGACGGCTGGTTGGATATCATCGTAACCTTTATGGGGCACTATACGCGCGAACGCTCAGGTTTTTTCATTCTCTATGGGAGCAGTGAGGGTTATTCAACTGAACGAATGGAATTCCACCCCACTGATGCTTCAAGTATTCTCATTTCTGCGGCTGATCTCAATAGCAACGGTCATCTCGATCTCTTAGTTCCTGCATATTCGACAGAAAATTCACGCGTGATCCCGGCCCATATATTCTGGGGCGACGGAGAATCTTTTGATTTTGAGAACCCGCTTTCCATCCCCTGTGATGCCAGTTGCGCGTTTATGGCCATAGACATTACCCAAAACGGCTACAAAGATTTGTTTACAGTTTGCCATCGTAATGATGTGGGTCATAGGGTGGATTCACTGCTCTTTTGGAATGGACCCGATGGCTTGGATCTGGATAACCCGGTTAAACTGCCTGGGCTTGGTCCGCATCTCTCGTGTTCCCGGGATTTCGGCAACGCTTTTACGCGGGAGCCGGTCGAGCACTTTGCCTCTGCACCGATTGAACTACAGGGGCGTCGCCCCACTAAACTGAGTTGGAAGGGAGAAACACCATTCAACACCGAATTTCAATTCGAGCTTCGCTGGGCACAGCGAAAGGATAACCTCGAAAGCCAGAATTGGAGTGGTCCATCGGAACAAGCGCATTTTTATCTGAAGTCCGGCAGCGACATAACCTGTGTTGCTCCGGATGCCGCCTGGCTCCAGTACCGCGTCGGTTTCGTTTCCCCGAACGGCTGTGGTTCACCCAAGCTGATCGAAGTCCGTATAGATTTTCTTGAAAATTAAAAAGGGGTCACGCATGTATGCGTGTTAAGTTTTAAGTGTTAGTCACCGTCGTTTCACTAAAGCGTGCCAAGGATTTTAGGTTGTTGTTTAGATAAGGATCAAAACAGGACATGGATTACACTTTGTGCGAGGTTATCATAGGATAGTTAACCCCGGAGGGGTGAAATAAACGTAGCCCATAGCGTAAGCTATGGGATTAATTATAAAGTAAGAAAATAGCCCCAGCGGGGCGACACAACAATCCTCCCTCCTCCCAACTGTAATTGTGTCGCCCCGCTAGGGGCTTTGGGTTTTTATCAATCATCCTATCCCACAGCTTGCGCAGTGGGCTAATAATGTATTGCCCCTCCGGGGCGATTCGGTTACCTTCGGTCCAATTTAAAATTTAGGTTATGAAGGTTCCCTTTGGCTTCGCTCAGGACAGGCAGGCCTTCCGGTAATCTAGTTCTCCGGCCTGGAAGATGTCGTTCCGCGACTGCGGAACTCGGAACCGGTTTTCACATGCAAGTAGAGTAATTACAAAAAGAGTGACATGATCCCTTTCGATTTTTCTATTTACTGTTCACTGTTCACTGTTTACTGATTCACACCCACACCAGTATGAGCGAAAAACCGATACCCTTTCCAGCCCTGACACCGACCCAACGTTTGCACATCGACATCCATGGCTATGTCATAATTAAAAATCTTCTTACCCAGAGCGAAACCGCTACCCTCAAAGACACGCTTTATGGTATTGAAGACGACTTTCGCCGCACGAATGAATTGTCCAGCCCGTATAGCTGGAACATCAGCACTACCGAGGATTTTTTTCGCGTCGACAACTTACCACATCTTGCGCCCTGTTTCTTCGACTATATTTCGCACCCATACATTTTAGGTATGGCCGAAGAAATCATCGGTGGTCCGGCAAGACTTGAACAGTCTGACGCCCACATACGACGTCCATTAGCAGATAAAAATCGGCCCTTAGGATTCCACCGAACTATTAATTCGGCCTACAATCACAATGACAATGGGCTCTATCACTACTCCTTTATCAAAGCCCTAACCAATCTCACCGATCTTGGTCCGGACGATGGCGGAACTACAGTCATTCCAGGTACCCACAAAATACCAATTGATATTCCGGACGAGGTGATCATCAATGCCGCTATGGATGATCCGTCCTTCATTCAACAGGTGGAGGCACCTGCTGGTTCCACCCTGCTTTTTTTCGAATCGCTCATCCATTCAGGAGGCAATATAAAATCCGACCAAGACCGGCTACTCATCCTAGGTGGGTACGCACCGACGATGTTTCAGACCTGGAAAGGTTACGATCCCGATCCCGATTTTGTCATAACGCTATCGGACAAACATCGTGCTTTGCTTACCGGGGAAGATAAATATAGTTGGAAACGCAAAGCGCGCGATCTCGCCACGCCAGCTGAGACGTGTTTAGTAAACAGTGAACAGTAAACAGCGGAAGAGTATTAGGGTGTCAGGTGTCGGTAGCACGCAGAGGCCTTGAGAAGAATACTTTTTATCCATTCAAAGGTATAAACTCATTGTGAACTGTATTCAGTAAACAGTTTTGGTTGTGTTTTAAACCCCGGAGGGGCTATTTCAATTATGGATTGTCGATGTTCGATAGGCGATTGATAGGAAGAGTGTTTACCCCGTGAGAGTTATCAGTTAATGAGTCTAGGATAGTTTAACCCCAGAGGGGTGAAACAAACGTAGCCCATAGCGCACAAGCTATGGGTTAATTATTAAGTAAGAAACAACCCCAGTGGGGCGACACAGCATACCTTCCAACGTTTAGCGATGTGAGGACAATGGGATCACCTAAAGGTGACCAGCGTACAAGGCTAGTTCCAGTCAGATAATCATCAATACCGCTGACCGTAAATATAGTGTTAGTGATCAGATTCCAGGTGCCGCAGTAATTGCCGAGACCGTCCTTTCCCTGAATGACCACCGGCTCGGGTCTCACACGCTCTACGACCGGTGGTAGTTTTCCCTCTTCTACCAGTTCCACCAGGATTGGAGACTTCCCTTTAGGGTACCAACTGCCGGATTTGCCTTCGCTGTAGTCTACGTCGTGTTGTAATTTGTATATATCTTCTTCACCGAAACTGATGTCTCTCAATTCATCTGTCGCTTCGATATACTCCGGACTGTAATAAGTCGGTTCGCGTTCCAGTTCAGACTTCATCAACGCTCCCCAGAAATAAGCAATACCGGATACGCCGCAGCAGGTAAGGAGGAAAAGCCTACAATATTTCAGGAAATTATTCACTGTCGTGAATAATCAAAAGGTCAAAGGATCAAGAAGTCAAAAGGGTAGACTGTAATATGCAATAACTGTATAGAATTTGCGATCTACCTGCTGCCCTTGACATTAAAAAAGATCGACATGAGCTCTTTCTATTTTTGGAGTTGGAGGTGAATGAATGACACTTTGCCATTCGTCGACTGCACGGATATGATTGAGGACCGCGATCGTCTCCTCGATCACGGTAGTGAGAATGGTTATTTCTTTTTCCCCGGACTACTGCCTATAGAGCCCATGCTCGAACTGCGTCACCAGGTGCTCCGTGTGGCGGAAGAGCACGATCTACTCGAACCGGACACCGATCTCGATGCCGGCATCCGAAAAAAAGGCGTCTTCATTTGCGAACAGGATGGAACAGAGATCTATAAGCAATTTTATGTCGACATCCAGAAACTAAGGCTCTTTCACGAGCTTCCCCATGACGAAGATATTCTACATGTGCTGGAAACACTTTTCGGCGAATCCGTCTTCGTTCACCCCCGTCACATTCTTCACATTATTTTCCCTGGTGAGCATCAATATACTACGCCCCCACATCAGGACTTTCATCCGGTTCGCGGTACCCGAAATACATGGACCGTATGGACACCGCTGGGAGACTGTGATACCGAGTTGGGGGGTCTGTCGATCGCGCGAGGGTCGAACCAGCTCGGCTTCATGAAAGATGATGATGTCCGATCAGGGGAGTTGATGGGAAAAGATACCGACTGGGCCTGTAGTCCCTTCAAGTGTGGCGATGTTCTAATGTTTCACAGCTTGTCGATTCATAGGGGCCGCAACAATATGACCAAAGACCGTATACGACTCGCAACGAGTGCACGCTATCAACCGGTCTCTGAATCTATAGATGAAGCGGCACTCCGTGTTCATATGGATTGGGTGGATTGGAAAGAGATTTATTCAGGATGGGAAATACGCGATCCACTGAAATATTACTGGAAATCTGTCGACCTCGATGTCCAACCCGCTTACCATAGACGTAAATTAGCAAAAAGGAAAAGCACTGAACCCTCCTAACTTAAAATCCTTGACACATTCTATTGAAACGATGGTGGCTAAAACTTAATACTCATGCGTGCATGAAAATACTATCTGATAAAGTCATATACCATGACGGTCGGCACAACGCTTTCACTTCGCTCGTGCCATGGAGGGGGAAATACTGGCTCACCTTTAGGAATGGGACACACCATAAATCCGATGATGGCCGGATATATGTCATCAGCTCACCCGACCTTGAAAAATGGTCTGAACCGCAGTTGCTTATTGATACTGACATCGACGATCGAGATCCGACCTTATATGTTCACAACGACCAGCTTTTTCTCATCAGTATGTCTTACGATCGCTGCTTGCATCCAGGAGAGAAAGAGCGCCGTCTTGCGAGTAAAAAAAGCTATCTTGTCCACAGCGGAGACGGTGTGGCTTGGACCGATCCCCAATTAGCTCTGCCTGAAAATCGTGTCATCTGGTGGGTAGCCAAAGGTCCCGACGCTAACTATGCTTCCGTCTATCACGTGGACTGTGATTTCGACGGTTCCACACGTTCATCATTATCAGAGTTGTGGCGGAGCGTCGATGGATTGCAGTGGGAAAAGGTTAGCGTCATTTCTGATGAATATAGAGCAACTGAAGTGGCCCTCGCTTTTTTGCCCGACAATCGTCTGTTCGCTTTCATCCGACACGATGCACATGATAGGCCGGAGATAAAATATTCTTCGCTGCCGTATACCGATTGGACGACAGCCTACCAGTTTGATTTCAGACACAATGGACCTTGTCTAGGGCTTGTTGGTGACAAGCTGGTAACTTCAAGCCGAGCGTTTTTTTTCGAAGATGAAAAGACACCACTGGCTGACGAGCGCTGCCGGGAACGTAAGCGCGGTTTGATTATGGGAGTGTTTGATCCAAGCACCCTTCAGTGGGAACCCGAAATTGCTATACCCCATTCCCGCGGAGTGAAGGGCCCAAACGATCCGGACTGCCATGATGTTCCCGGCATGAACTGGCCGGATGTATCTTATGCCTCCATCTTTGCACTAAATGACACCCAATTTAAAATGGCTTACTACGAAGGTTTCAAAGGTTGGCCCTCCGATATCAGACTCGCGACCTTTTCCTTGTAGAGGCTTAAGATAGAAGAGTCAAAAACCCAAGATCAAAGGTCGAAAACGGAAAGAAATCAGTGAACAGTGGTGAGAGTTGGGTGTGTAGTTGCCTTGTCTCATTTCTCCTCGCATTGACAAATGAAATATTTCAACCTCCACAATCGAAAATGTCTCCATTCATCGAGTCTAACAACATTATAGATGATAGCGAAGCGTTGAGCTGTCGTGCAGATCGTGACGGTTACCTCTTTCTGCGAAACTTTGTCGACGGGGAGTCTATCCTCGAAACGCGGCGAGACATCACCGCAATCCTACAAGATGTCGGTTGGATTCAAGCGGGCACGGATCCACTCGGAGCAATAACCACTCACCCGGCAATCATATCAGGGATGGAAGAATTCAAACCTGTTTATGACGAAATCCTGAAGCTCGAATCGTTCCAAACGCTTGCCCACACCAACGCTCTCTTCAATCTCGCGGAGACGCTTCTCGGGCCGAGTGTGTTATTGCAGCCAAGCAACATATTACGCATTATCTTTCCGAGCGACCTCGACCAGACTACACCAGCGCACCAGGACTATGTTCACATTCAAGGCACCCAGGACGTCTGGACAGCATGGCTCCCTCTGGGTGACTGCTCGCAAAAACTGGGTGGACTGAGCGTGCTGAGTGGATCGCACAAGTCAGGTATTTTTCCCGTGACGAAAGCCTCCGGCGCCGGTGGACTGCGAAGTAAAACTGAAGCATTCGGCGAGAACTGGGTTTCGAGTCCATTCGATCTCGGGGACATGGTATTATTTCACAGCCATACCGTGCATCAGGGGCTTCCTAATCGATCGGGCGATCGCCTGCGTCTTTCAGCAGACTTTCGCTACCAGAGAGCATCGGAACCTGTCATTCATCAGGTCCTCACCCCGCACCAGGGCCGCTTGACATGGGAAGACGTCTACGCAAATTGGAAATCAGATGAGTATCAGTACCATTGGAAAAAATTCCCCCTCACGACAGTGAGCAAGGTGCCCTGGGAGGTAGGTTGATTGGGTTCACCGTTCACGGTTCAGTGAAATAAGTGATAATTACTAAAACTGCTACTGCATCATATTTCCTGATTTTTAATTCATAATTTGGTTCTACCACTGTTGTGGTACGGAGGGGCCATCGCCGGTGAGCGTGGTGCGATGCATGATGCGTTTGTGACTTCCAGAGTCCCAGGGTCGGCCCCGGTGAAGACAGTAGCGGTTGTCCCACATGACCAAGTCGTTTACACACCAGCTATGGCGATATACAAACTGCGGTTGCGTCGACCACTCCAGTAGTTTCTTTAACAACGATCGACCCTTATCTATCGGCCATCCGATGATATGTGAGGCATAAGAACCGACAAAGAGAACTTTTTCACCAGTTTCCGAAATCGTGCGCACGATGAGATGGTCGGCTGGGGGGATTTCGTCCTGAAATTCTTTGCTAAGCAGATTGGGGGCGATCTGGGCTCTTGAGTGGGCCATGCTGTGTTTAGCAATCAAGCCTTCCAACTTGGCCTTCTTAGCCTCGGGTAGGGAGGAATAGGCGGTGCGCAGGCTGGCGTACTCAGTATCGCCTCCTGCAGGGGGCACGACTTTTGCCGAGAGCAATGATGCCCGCAAAGGTACGCGCCGGAAGGAGCCGTCCGAGTGCCAGAGCATATTACCAGACTGATACAGCGTTCGCGTGTCTCCCGGCGGTATGATCAGGCCGTTCTCGTCAACGTTTGATATATAGAATACCGGACGGCCATGACCTAAAGGGTCGTTTGGTAGACTCGGTTCGATCGAACCGAACCCCTTGCTGAAAGCAATCTGTTGTTCGTCGGTGATATCCTGATCATGAAAGACGAGCACCGCGTATTTCTGGAATGCATCCCGAAGTTGCTGGAAGCTTTTGTCATCAACGCCTAAGGCGATATCGACACCCTCAACCTCGGCGCCAATGTTTTCGCTGAGTTTTTTAACGGAAATAGGCATGGGCATTCAATCGATGATCAATCAACCATAAGAAATGATGCTAATCAATCTGCAACTTACTTGCCATCTATAGCCTCGCAATTGCGTTGGCGAAGGATGGTCATGCCATGAACTCATGGTATTGATGAATGATACCCTTAAAATAATTTAATTAAGCTTTCCAATTAAAACCTAACACTTTTTTCACTGTTCACTGGTTTTTCTTGCTTTCCGGACATCTGTTCTTCCGACTTTCTCTTTCTTCATCCTTCTGCCTTCAACGTTTTGACATTTTGACCTTTTGACCTTTTGACTAAACCCCGTGAAACATATTTTCAAATACACCGGCTTTCTCCTCCTCACGGGCTGTTTTTTCTTCGGATTCATCTACTTTTGGAGTGATGTTTTAAAGCCAGATCTGGAAGAGGAACCTATATACTACAGCCCGGAGGAAATTGAATTCATGGAAAAATCAAGAGATGTCAGTTTCACTGAGGATGAAGTTTTCCAAATACAGGAGAATGTCGACTACAGTGAGGGAAAATCAGGCCGCTGGTATCCAAAATCTGAATCCCCTCTCTTTTCTGAACTGGTAGATGAAGGTAAACTGCCGACGGTCGCAGAGCGTGTGGGATCCGAACCCGTGGTGCTCAAAGGAGTGGACGGTATCGGCAGTTATGGTGGCACCTGGTTTCAAGTGAGAGGTTCAGCCTCTGAGGTGGGTTCGATCGAAGTATTCTATTCCGGGCCTACGCTTGTTCGGTTCTCTCCATTCGGTTACCCAATTGTCCCTCATGTAGCAAAGGGTTGGGATTCCAGTTCCGATAAGAGGGAGTGGACTTTTTACCTGCGTAACGGTATGAAGTGGTCTGATGGTCACCCTTTTACTGCCAACGATATCCTTTACTGGTGGGAAAAAGAGGTGAAACTTAATTTAAGTGGAACGCCCGATTGGATGAGAATAGGGGGAAGGTTAGGGGAGATTATTAAAATCGATGATCGTACCGTAAAGTTCATTTTTCCTCAACCTTATGGAACATTTCTTGAACATCTTGCTCGAGCCAATATTTTTTGCGCTCCGAGACATTACCTGGAAAAATACCATCCTGTATTCGGCGATGACGCCCTCATCGAGGCTACTCTCGAAGAGAGAAGGCTTCCTTCACGCAGGAGCCTGATCACCCTATTAAAACTATGGAACAACCCCGAACACCCGCGATATTGGCCCTGGATTTATCGCACGTATAAAGCTAATCCGCCCCATGTTTTTGTGCGCAATCCCTACTACTTCGCGGTTGATCCAGAAGGCAATCAGCTTCCCTATCTGGACCAAATATATTTCGATGCAACAAACTTTAAGCTTGTTCCTATAGCTGCGGCCAGCGGGGCCATCACCTTTAAGATTTTTGATAGTATGGATTTATATTATACCCTACTCATGTCACAGCGGGAAGCCAACGATTACGAAATCTATCACTGGTTTCCTGCTACCCGCTCGCGCTACCTTATCTATCCGAACCTCAACCTCTGGGTAGACCCTGAAAATCCGGTTACCCAAATGAAACACGATCTTATAAATAACAAACGCTTCCGCCAGGCGCTCTCCCTCGCGATCAATCGCCAGCAAATCATTGACATTGTCTACAGTGGGATGGCAGAGCCCGCCCAGTTATCCCCCGGGAGGGAATCGTTTTTTCACCATGAAAAACTACATAAAAGCTTTACCGCTTACGCGCCTGACCGTGCGAATAAACTGCTCGATTCAATAGGTCTCACGGGTAGGGATAAAGGGGGCTACCGTACGTTTGAGGACGGCACCCGCATGACCTGGTTTTATGATGTGCCTGAGGGCGAAGATGAGGGTCCGACTGAGCTCATCATTGAAGATTGGAGCCGTGTCGGCATTCGTGCTATCCATCGTCAGCCGTCGCTAGCTCTCTTTGGAGCAAAGGCAAATGCGCGCAAACTAGAATTTTCCATTTGGCCTTCGGATGGTGAGTTCATTCCACTTATAAATCCCATACATTTTGCCGCGTTAACATCATTACAGGCTGCTAGTTATTCTATCTGGTATTTGAATGGTGGGTTTTCAGGCAATCCTGAAGCGACTCAACTCGGTGGCATTGAGCCCCCGATCGATCATCCCATAAGGCGATCAATAGAACTGCTTGAAGCAGTTTACGGGGCGACCAGTCGTGAAGTGCAACGCGAGTATTTAAATGAATTATTCGACATCGCGGCAGAAAATGTCTGGTCGATCAATGTAAACACCTCTCCTCCGCACCCGGTCGTTGTTAAAAATGGTTTTAAAAATGTTCCGCGTAAAGCGGCCTATAGTGGACTCTTTTATCCACCTTCGAATGCGGGATTGGAAACCTTCTACATCGAAAAATCTGATAATTCACCCGGAGCTGTTGCCCAGATTAAAAATGAAATAATCAATATTTCACCTGCTCCTTATAGCCAAATTGATGGCAATCACGAATCAAAAAACGTTAATCGCCTGGCAGTACTTATTAAGTATTTGATTATCGGCATTTTTGTCTGCGGTATTATTATGATTGGGATGCGGCACCCCTACATCGGAAGGCGGTTGTTGATCATGGTCCCATCACTTCTTGTCATCTCGATCATCTCTTTTGCTATTATTCAGCTGCCACCGGGAAATTTCCTTGAGACCAGGATTTTGAACCTAGAATTAAAAGGCGGACGTGTGAACATCGAGGAGATCAAAGAGCTTCGCGAGATCTTTCAACTCGATAAGCCCATCACCCAACGATACGCGCATTGGCTCGGTCTTTACTGGTTTACATCCTTTGATAAAAAAGACCAGGGGTTGCTGCAGGGTCACATGGGTTTGTCGATGGAGAATCAGGCCCCGGTCAACGAAGTGGTAGGCGATCGCGTCCTGCTCACTTTTCTTATTTCACTTGGCACGATTCTCTTTACCTGGGCTGTTGCATTTCCCATCGGTGTCTATTCAGCTATTCGCCAGTATACTCTGGGTGATTATCTATTTACCTTGATCGGATTTATCGGAATGAGTGTTCCCAGCTTTCTCCTCGCCTTGATCCTGCTTTATTGGAGTGGTGAGTATTTAGGCATTAATATTTCGGGTCTGTTTTCACCGGAATACGCAATCCAACCAGAATGGACGAGAGGTAAAATAATTGACTTGATGCAGCACATCTGGGTGCCAATTGTCGTCCTCGGTGTCACGGGGACCGCTGGTATGATCCGTGTCATGCGGGGTAATCTGCTCGACGAGTTAAAAAAGCCCTATGTTATTACCGCGATGGCTAAAGGGGTGCGACCGTTTAAACTGTTGATAAAATATCCAGTGCGCCTGGCACTCAATCCGTTTATTTCCAGTATCGGTGGAATCTTTCCCCAACTCGTTTCCGGTGGCGCCATTGTCGCGATGGTGCTCAGCCTTCCCACGGTGGGACCGTTAATGCTCGATGCCCTCATGAAGGAAGATATGTATATGGCTGGATCGATGCTCATGGTACTCAGCTTGCTCGGTATTTTTGGTACCCTTGTCAGCGATCTTTTGCTCGTATGGCTCGATCCAAGGATACGCATGGAAGGTGGACAACGGTAATCCATGACTACCTTCGTCAAATGGTTAAGCTTGGAAGTCGAGGAAGAAAGATGTTGGAATGTGTAAATATACCGATGAATCCCTAGGCACGCCGTAGTTTTTAGGAAGGCGGCTAAACTCCGAACCATAAGACACTCATCACTCAATCATGATAATAAAAAACAATCCAGAATGCGTTAGTACCGATCAGGTGGTCCTCTTCCCTTTCGATGATTACAGTATTCCGTTTCAGCACGGTGTCCGCTTGCATTTGGTCAGGTATAAAGCTGCGGTTGATCATACGAGGATCGTAGTGAAGCCCGGCCCTCCCGGCTCACCGGACTGCGGTGGTGTTATCTATTATGGAACGGTACATCGGGTGGGTGATGAACTCTGGATGTGGTACCTCGGACAGGGCGAAGACGGACCCTGGCTGGAAAGGATGTGCCTGGCGAAAAGTCGCGATGGATACAACTGGGAGAAACCTGAACTCGGCCTTGTGGAATACAAGGGATCGACGCGAAACAACCTGGTGAATATGCTGGACGGACAACACCACATTAAGGCATGCGTGGTTTATTATGAACCGGATGATCCTGATCCTTTGCGTAAATTTAAGGCCATCATTGAAACCACCAAGTACTCTACGCTATTCACCGTCGCGTTTAGTGAAGACGGTTTGCAGTGGTATGAAGCTGAGCGCCGGCCGGAGGTACCTGCCTGCGAAATGTCAGGTGGCACGAAGTTCAATGGCTGCTATTACTTGAGCGGCCATGGTGGCAGGCATTTTGGTTCCTTGCGGCAGCTCGTGATGTTTACGTCGTACGATTTCGAATATTGGATAGAAGCCTCCTGCCTGGGTTTCCGCCGCGAAAATATTCCTCCCAGACCGATGGTATACGGAGACAGCCAGGGTGAGCAGGTACATCTGGGCGCTTCCCTGTGGAATCGCGGCAATGTGATTGTCGGCTTCTATGGTCAGTGGCACGGTCCGGATAATGATGACCGGCGGCACGTTGAGATGGATCTTGGTCTAGTTGTCAGCAACGACGCGTTGCACTATCGTGAACCGATTCCAGATTTTCGCATCGTAGAAGCGGGCGAAGACGATCTTGAACATCTCCCTACCCCGATGAATTTCAAACATGCGGGACTAGTGCAGGGGCAGGGCTTTGAGAATGTGGGTGATGAGACACTGTTTTGGTATGCGCCCTGGCCGGAGCAGTTGAGTAATGGTGTTAGAGTTGCCAGTTGGAAACGCGACCGGCTCGGTTATTTTCAGGCTTCAGATGTAAAGCTGAACTCGTCGCAGCCACCTCACGTAATTTCAGCGCCGATCGACCTCGAGGGTCAGCCCGCATGCGTGTCCCTGAATATCGACGGATTATCCGAGTACGCTCAGATAACCGTAGAGATCTTGGACGAGTGTTTTCAACCTGTGGAAGGGTACTTCGGAGATTACTGTGCTCCACTCGAGTCGGGACTTGATCAGGCAGTGACATGGAAAAACCAGGATCGAATAAAAAATATAGAGGGAGCCATTAGGCTTCGACTTAATTACATCGGAATTCGGCCAGAAGATCCCAAACTCTATGCGATTTATTTGAAGCGTTCTGGTCGAAGGAGAGTTGCGGATTTATCATTAAGAGACTAACCATTCTTACCTGAACCCTATTCCCCGAATCCTGGATTATGAACCCTACTCCCGATTTGACCGCGACCCCGCACGAGGTGGGGCTATCTTCGGAGGGGCTCGAGCGGATTTCCGTAACTACGCAGAAGTTTATTGATGATGAACTGCTTGCTGGTGCGGTGACGATCGTGGCACGGCGGGGAAAAGTTGCTCACTTCGAGGCATTCGGGATGATGGATATCGAAGCGGACAAGTCAATGCAGAGAGATACCATCTTCCGAATCTACTCCATGTCCAAGCCGACCGCCGCTGTGGGAGTGATGATGCTGTGTGAGGAAGGGAAATTGGAGCTCGACGCTCCGGCCTCGAAATACATGCCAGAATTCAGCGATATGAAAGTGGTCGTGGACCCCGACGCCGACGAGGTTAAATTAGTGGATGTGGAGCGCGAAATGACAGTCCGCGATCTGCTACGGCACAGCTCCGGCCTACCTGGCGCGGCTCTCTACACGGCGAACAAGTCTGCCCTCGGGGTTCTTTATCGTCAGGCAGGTCTGAACCGATTCCACGAAGGCGATTTGCAGGATATGGTCGAAAAGCTGGGAATGATCCCGCTACTCTACCAGCCGGGTACAAAGTGGCACTACAGTATCGCGGCCGATGTCCTGGGGAGGTTGATTGAGATTATATCCGGTCAGTCGTTTGATGTGTTTCTTGCCAAACGGATTTTCGAACCGCTTGAGATGGAGGATACCGGGTTTTATGTTCCAGCGAAAAACATAAACCGGCTTGCAGGGATGTACGGTCCCTCGCCGGATGGTGGCTTGCAGACTATTGATGCTCCTCAGGGAGGCACCAATAATTACTCCACAACAAGCTTTATAGAACGACCGAAATTCCTCTCTGCCGGTGGAGGGCTGGTCTCTACGGCTAACGATTTCATGCAGTTCTGCCTGATGCTCTCGAATAAGGGAACGCTGGCCGGAAAACGGTTGCTTAATGCGGAGTCCATCGAAGAGATGACGCGCAATCAATTACCGGAACACTTGATACCGCTCGATAAGAAACCGGATGACCGATACTCAGGGCTGGGTTTCGGACTCGGGTTCTCAGTTCGCGTCTATCAAACCGACTGGGTGCCAGCTTCCCAAGTCGGTGAGTACGGATGGATAGGCGGGACCAGCACCGAGTTCTGGATCTCACCGCGGGATGAGTTGATTGCGATTACCCTTGTTCAACACATGCCTTTCTCCAAAGTGAGCGAATCCGTCAAGCAGCTCGTATACGCAGCGGTAGCTGCGCGTCAAAAAGTCAAAAAGTAAAAAAGAAGAGACCAGTGATCAAGCGCTTCTGCGCATTTTATCTTTTAGGTGTTAATTTTTAAGTTAAGGAGGTTCATCGTTTACTGGTGTTTTAGCTTTCCGGCCCTCCGGCTCTCTCTTCCCTTACGCCCACACAAAGATCTCGTCGTCGTCATCGGACATGGCGAAGAAAACGGCGAGAACGACTCGTGCCCGTTCCCCCTTAGGTGCCGGTAATTCGTGTACTGTCTCCGAGCAGAAGACATAGAAGTCGCCCGGTTCGAGATTAACACTCACGCGTTCGATTCCCTCTTCTTCGGCGTAGGCGCGGAAGTTTAGCAGTTTGTCATTAATTTCTGGTGACCACTGCTGACGATAGAGTAGGGTCTGACCTTTTTCATCATCGAGAAGTGACTCCTGCATACAGAGGATGGCGGCAAATTGCTTATCGAAACGCGAGACTTGCATGTCAAGCAGTCGCGTTCGATCGCGCACGGAATCGAAGTGTGGCTCATGTCCCATGCCTTCGTAGTAAGTGCGAAAGATGGCCGGACCATAGAGTCGCCCGTCCGGTTCGTGAGCAACCATGACACGTTTATCGGGTGCCATCGCCCCAATTTTTTTGTAGATAAAGTCGACGGGATCGTCGTACCCCTTAAAGAGCGAGGCGAATAGTTCGCACGTTCCTTCGGCGTGGGAAAAAAAACCCTCTCTATCACTATATCTCATTCCTAGGCTCGTGCCGATATCGATACGTGGTACAGGTTTACCATTGAGATCTATCCTTGGATCGTAGAGTAGTCCGCGTTCATAGAATCGTTCTATTAATGCTGTACAGTGGTCTGATTTGTAGGCGCCACGCATAATGAATGCTGGCACGTCCCCATCGCCCAATGTTTTAAGAGGGCGGGGATAGTCCTGGAGCAAAGATGCCAAGTCAGCTTCGATTGGACACCAGGGTGATGACGTTTTCATTAGGGAGAATAGTTTAAGAGTCTAAAGTCGAATGCCTGGTAATATAAAGAAGAGACAGCCACATTATCAAATGCTAAATTATGAATATGAATGCAGAGTGTGGTAAGAGAAGAGATAGTAACTACCTAGCCTCGCAGCTGTAGGGCGACATGCACCAAAGGTACAAGATAGCAATACTCAAGTCAGGATCAAATAATAATTTGCTTTTTACAATGCTAGGTAAATATATAGTAAAGAATGGAGGGATATAAATCGATGTCTGTCACTGCTAAAGAAAAAAGGGAGCAACTTATAAATGAAGGCTTCTGTGTCTTTGAAAATGTTCTCGAGCCCGTGATGGTAGATAAACTGAATGCAATGAGCGAATGGACAATTGCGCAGGAGGATCCCGCTCACTTCGAAGAGCGTCGCTCTCAAGGCTGTATCATTCCCTATTGGAAATTTCCTCATCCCACTTTTACCGAGCTTATTGTCCATCCAAGCGCGCTTTCAGTTTTCGCTGAACTGGGATTTAACGATCCCAAAGTCTGGAGTGGCTTTGTGATCAGCAAACCACCGCATGCCCCGCCACTCTACTGGCATCAGGATGGTGTTATTTGGGGTCATCCGATCAGCTTTACGAAAAAACCGCAGCAGTATTTTATGATGTACTACCTCGTCGATACAAACCACCGTAATGGGTGTTTACGTGTGATTCCCGGTTCTCACTTAAAGCGTCACGCCCTGCATGATGTGGAACGAAAAGCTCACGAACCTGACGAAATAAGTCGCGCAACCAATCTCGATCATCCTTCCTTACAGTATGCCGAGAGTGAAATCGACGTCCCGGTCAAAGCCGGTGACGTGGTCATCGGTGATTCGCGTTTGCTCCATTCCGCTCATGCCAATCAAACCGACCAGCGGCGAACCGTGCTCACGATCTGGTATTGGCCGGACTACGAAAGCTTACCCGATGATGTCAAAAAGTTGATCATCGATCATTACATCAAAAATTCTGGATGGGTATCGTGGATTGAAAAAACGCGATCTAGCACCCATTCCTTGATACCGACCTACGAAGGCGAAATAGAGGCGCCTCCCGTTAACAACGTTTGCGCGTTGCCCTCATTAGAGGTCAACGGTTAGGGGGAATTCGCTAGTGTGCGTAAGAGGAGCATGTTAGTCAATTTATGGTAAATACACTTTTGTCATCGCGAGGCTACTTGTCAGCCCCTGGCAATCCAGGGGAATGTCTGTTGCGTAAAGTGATTCGCTTGGAATGGAAGATATCGAGCTTTGCCCTTGGTAGCCACTTCGCTTCGCCCCTCGCAATGACAATTAAAATAAACCTGCAATCGACAATAGTTTCAACCTAGACATCCAATTCCCTCTGCATTTAATCTCTGAACCTTGAACCTCGCTTCCGTGGGAAGCGAAACTAACTTGCGTTGATTTTAGATTGGCTTATGCTAAATTCCATATAATAGTGGGGATTTAATCAAAATCATACAAACAGGACATGGCTGAAGATAAACGTTACAGAACGATACTTTTAGTAGGTAAACCCGGCTCCGGAAAAGGAACTCAGGGCAAAGCGCTGGGATCACTGCCCGGTTTTTTTCATCTCTCCTGCGGAGAAGTCTATCGCCGGCTGGATCACCAAAGCGAGTTGGGGAAAATCTTCCTCAAGTACTCAAGCCAGGGACTGCTCGTGCCCGATGATATTACTGTTCGTCTGTGGTCTGAGCACATACACAAGCTGGCTCATACAAATCACTTTCGTCCCGAAGAAGAGATCCTGATCCTCGACGGCATTCCTCGCAATAAACATCAAGCCGAAATGATGGAAGAACATATCGACGTTACTCTAGTCTTTTTATTAGAGGCGACGGAAGAGGATAGGCTGATTGAACGCATTCGCCGACGTGCCCTGCACGACAACCGGCTCGACGACGCCCGCGATGAGATCATCCAGCGCCGTTTTCAAGAGTACAAAGAAGAGACGGAACCCATCCTGTCCTCCTACCCGGATCACTTGATCCGCCCTATCGATGCGACTAAAGTTTCCATCGACGTTGTCTTCTCCATCATCAATATAGTCCGCGATGAGATCGCGAACCCCGTGCCGCAGGCGACCTGAGCGATTGTGGGATGTCTGGCTTTGCTCTAGGTAGCGGAATGCCGGTTAATCCTAGCAGATAAAATAAGCTATCAACTGCAGAACTCTGAACCGGTTGTCTGGTCTTCTGGCTTTCTCTTTTCTTGATCCCTACCTTCGACTCCTAATCAACGCACGTTTTAAGTTTTAGCCGCCGTCGTTTCACTTTGGCGTGCCATGGGTGTCGGGGGCAAGTACTCTTTTAAGAGGCCTCTTGTTTAGATCGTGCTTCTTCTTGGAGTTTGTAAAGCGATTTATTTTGAAAGCCGCCTGGAATGTCCGGGATCATAGGCACGAGATTACCGAAGCGGGCATGATGTGATCGTTCACCGCGCAGATGATGGGTGTGCATCTCTAATTCGTGGACATAAATACCGGAGTAAATCGGGAACGCGTCTGTGGCTCGGTATTCAAAAATTAATGTACGGCGGGGCTTGTCGGAAGTATTCGGGAGTGAACTATGCGGTGTGTTGACATGCATTAAAATTATACTGCCTGCCTCCGCGGCCAGAGCGACCGGTTTTCCAAATTGATTCTCGTCGATCGATTCTGTGATCATGCCTGCAAACGTGCCGTCAGGTAAGCGGTGATCGAAGTGATGAGTATGTTGTCGGGGCAGTATCTGAAGGCAGCCGTTTTTTTCCGTAGCATCATCGAGATAGATCAGCGTCGTCACCAAGTCGTCGTTGGTATGAGGAAAATACGCCAGGTCCTGATGCCATTCGACTACTGAGCCGACTTTTCCCGGCTTCATGTTCAACTTGCTGTGGTGCAATGCAATGTTCGGGCCGATTAGTGATTCGATGCGGTTCAGAATGCGATCGTCGGTTGCCAGTTTCCTAAAACATTCATGCTGATCAAACGGGTTATAAATGCGTCGTGGCACGTATTGACCATTCACTTGTTGAGGCTCCAGCTCCATGATTTTATCCGCTTGACCCGATTCGATAGCCTGGTCGGTCAAGTTGCGAATTGTTTGATCAATTTCCCCTAATTCGTCTTTGCTGAAAACCGACGGAATTACCAAATGGCTTTCTGTTTGATACCGATTGATCTGTTGCTCAGACAATGAATATTCAGACATGGAAAATAAATTCAGTTAGTTGGTAAAATTAAAAAAATACATCTAATTTATTATTCATATTTCATATAATATGCTAAATCGCATTTATATAATCTATCACGGTAGATATTAAAAATCTAGCACAACATTGATTAGTTTTGAAGCACGATATAATTAAGTCGAAAGTCATATCAAATGCGGATTGATCCTAATTGTATAAAATTTTGTTATCTGAACCCTGAACCGTTGAACTGCTGAACCCAAAACCCTAAATCTTCCCCATCTGCCAGACGTTCAACCTTTTCATAACTGCATCCTGTCCGCGGGCGAGCAGTGAAACACCGAGACTATCTTTGCGACCGGGATAGACTCTCATTGCGAGGTATTGCCGTTCATTCGCGAAGACTTCCACTACACTGCGGTCAATGAAGACTCTCAGTTTCAATGTCTCATCGCCGCGTGACATGATGGCTCTCTCAGGCGGCCGGGTCCATACATCATCCAGATTGCTGGATCGAGAACCATCGAGGACGATTTCTCCTTTCGTTTCATACCAATAGGTCAATGGTCGGTCGAAATTATAAAAGGTAATCGCGGTCTGCTCTTCCGCATTCGGGGACCGCAGGACATTTAATTGTACCCAACGCGACAATTGTGGATCAATCTCCAAATTTAATTCGATCACATTTCCTTGAATCGTGTTCAGTATAATCTCCTTATTGGCAGGGATTATTGTCTCCCCAATAGTCTGATGTTCTCCACGGAGTGACTGGATGGTCTCTACCGGTTTGATCCGAAGTGTTTTATCCTCACCTAGGTTGAGTTGCTGTGGCAACGAGAGGATCTGGTCCCAGTCGTCAGACTGTTTACCATCGTTAATGTTGAGAATATTAATAACACCCCCTTTGCCATCCGCTGCCACCGAGGGAGCGTGGACACCCCCCGGAGCTACCCGGCCGTGATTGAATCGGCCATGATCGTAAGGTCTGAACTTGTGCGTCTCCTTATCGTAGTCTCCAAGAAAATATTGACCGCCATTACTGTGACTGAAAAAGAGAAGGATGTGCTTGTCACCGATGGCTGAAAAATTCGGGCAAGCGCCGTCGTCAAATTGAGCGGTAAACGGCGTATTCTCATAGAGAAATTCCCCCTGGGATTTCCAGTTCACCAAATCCTTTGAGGTCCACAAGGTCCACTTTGGCCATACGGCATGACTATAAATGCGGCTGTTTATACTGATGGGAAGGCCGGCTGAGTAAGGGTGATACTTTTCTCTTCCACCGATTAATCCGTAATAGGTGTCTCCTTCTTTCCAGATGTCAGAATCACCTCGATCGGAATTCAACGGCTCAGACTTTTCCCAGTTCAGCAAGAGAGGGTCACGCGAAGTCGCGACCATTTGACCTGCCTCAATGCCTGGATAGAATGCCACGACCCGGTCTTCCTCGACTACTGTGCTGCCGGAAAAACACTTCTTTTCAATCCCCGGGTAGAGTGCATAGGGGAGATCGCACCAATGCACCAAGTCCTCACTCACCGCATGTCCCCAGTGCTGGCGGCGTATTTTAATATCTTTGGAATCGGGAAACTCGTCGGGTGGATAGGCCTGGTAGAACAGGTGCCAACGCCCCTGCCATAAGCAGAGGCCGTTAGGGTCATTCAACATACTTTCCGGACTGACAAAGTGGTAAGCCGGCCGATAGGGGTCCGAAGATAACTTCTCCCGTGATTCCGTGAAGCGATGAATCAAGGGGTTCGTTTTTAATTGAGCTTCCTGCTCTTCCAGCGTGTCCGCGAAAACATATTTCGGGGTGTGCGAAGGATAGGGATCTTCTTTCGGGGCCAAGGCCGCGCTTATTTGTCCTTTGGCATTAGATGGCATGGGATAGTCTTTAGGTCAAAAAGTTAAAAAGTCAAAATGTCAAAAGGGGAAGAATATTAATCAACAGTGAACAGTGGGAAAGTGATGAGTGAACAATGAAAGATGAACCCAATAGTATTTCAAATAAGCTTTTCACTTAAAACTTAATGCTTATTCTTCACTATTCACCGTCCCTCCCTCCTTTCTGCCTCTGACACTATTTTTCCACTATTCACTGTATCCTGTCTACTATGACTGTATTCCTTTAGATGAATAAAATCTTAAAATTTACTGGCTTCTTCCTTCTCACGGGGTTTTGTTTTTTCAGCTTCTTGTATTTATGGAGTGATATTTTGAAGCCGGATCTGGAGGAGGAGCCGATTCTCTATAGTCCGGAGAAACTTGAGTATACGGAAAAATTAAGGGATATCAGTTTCACCGAGGATGATAATTTCCAAATTCAACAGGATGTTGACTATAGTCAGGGTGAATCGGGCTCGTGGTACCCAAAATACGAATCACCTCTCATAGCTGATCTAGTAGCAGAAGGTAAACTGCCCCCGGTGGCTGAGCGTGTGGGAACCGAGCCGGTGGTGCTCAAAGGAGTGGATAGTATTGGTAATTATGGCGGTACCTGGTTACATATGGTAGGGTCTCCATCAGAAGTAGGTGTCATCGGAGGAACTTATACCGGGTCCACACTTGTTCGCTTCTCTCCGCTCGGTTATCCGATCGTGCCTCACGTCGCCAAGGGTTGGAAATCCAATCCTGACAAGAGTGAATGGACCTTTTATCTGCGTAAAGGTATGAAATGGTCTGACGGTCACCCATTTACCACCGCCGATATTCTTTACTGGTGGGAAAAAGAAATACCACTTGAAATGTACGGGCTTGCTATTGCCGATTGGATGGTTATAGGCAGTAAGCGAGGGGAGATTATTAAAATCGATGATCACACCGTAAAGTTCGTTTTTCCTCAACCTTACGGAGCGTTTCTAGAACGGCTGGCTCGGGCCGCTAATTTTTGCTCACCGCGCCATTACAAGGAAAAGTACAACCCGGTATACGGCGATGACGCACTCATCGAGGCTACCTTGGAGGAGAGAAGGTTGCCTTCACGCCATAGCCTCTATTATATACTGGGACTTTGGTCGAACCCTGAACACCCACGGCTTTGGCCCTGGGTTTATCAGACTTATAACGCCAACCCGCCACAGGTATTTGTCCGCAATCCCTACTACTGGGCAGTCGATACCAAAGGCAATCAGCTCCCTTATGTGGATCGGATATTTTGCGAAGTAAAAAACTATAATCTGATACCGACAACAGCGGCCAACGGGGCGATCACCTTTTTAATATGGACTATGGATCTCTCTTACACCCTGCTCATGTCACAACGTGAGGCAAACGATTACGAAGTATATCACTGGTTTCCTGCTACACGCTCACGCTACCTCATTCATCCCAATTTGAACTTTTTGGGCGACCCCGATAACCCGGTTAACGAGATGAAACACGATCTATTAAATGACAAGCGCTTCCGCCAGGCGCTTTCCCTCGCCATCAACCGCCGGCAAATTATCGATATCGTCTACAATGGGATGGGAGAACCGGCTCAATTATCACCCGGGCGGGAATCGTATTTTCACCATGAAAAACTGCATAAAAGTTTTGCCGCCTACGCACCTGAACAGGCTAATCAACTGCTCGATGCTATAGGCCTCACCGGACGGGATTCTGGAGGCTATCGCACGTTCAAAGATGGCACGCGCATGATATGGTTTTATACACTGCCGGAGGGAGAGGACGAGGGGCCAACTGAGCTTGTCATCGACGATTGGGGTCGAGTTGGTATTCACGCCATCCGTCGCCAGCCATCACTTCCTCTCTATAGCTTAGAACAAAATGCGCGTAAGAATGCATTTTCTATTTGGGCCGCGGAAACCGAATTCATTCCTATTGTGGGGCCTGAACGCTTTGTTGGGTTAACGGGTAATCAAGCTTACGGGTATTTTTTGTGGTATATGAGAGGAGGATTGTCAGGCAATCCTAAAGCCACTCAACATGGTGGCATCGAGCCCCCGATCGAACATCCCTTAAGGCGATCGATGCAACTGCTCGAATCAGTTTACGGTGCGACTACCCGTGAAGAGCAACGCGAGATTTTCAATAAAATATTCGACATCGCTGCTGAAAATGTTTGGTCGATCAATATTACCACCCCTCCACCACATCCAGTCGTAGTCAAAAAAGGTTTTAAAAATGTTCCCCGCCTCGCATTTTACGGCAATCGGCTTAGCCCTCCCGCTAACGCGGGTGTGGAAACTTACTATTTTGAGAATTCTCATCATTCACCTGGAACCATTGCCCAGATCAAAAAAGAATTAGTCGAAATTACTCCTGCTCCTTACGGTCTGGTTGGCAATAAAACTGAATCGAAAAGTATTAGTCGTCTGGGAGTAATGGTTAAGTATTTGTTCATCGGTGTTTTTGTCTGCAGTATAATAATGACTGGGGTGCGCCACCCCTATATCGGAAGGCGGTTGCTCATCATGATCCCGTCGTTGCTCGTGATCTCGATCATCTCTTTTGTTATCATTCAGCTGCCGCCAGGTAATTTTATCGAGACCAAAATCCTGGAATTGCAGATGAGAGGCAGTAATACGGATATCATTCAGGCAGAAAATCTGCGCAAGACCTTTCACCTTGATAAATCCATCGTCGAGCAGTACGCCCGTTGGATTGGGCTGTACTGGTTTACTTCCATTGAGAAAAAAGACCAGGGCCTCTTGCAGGGTCACATGGGATTGTCGATGGAGAACCAGAACACGGTCAATGAAGTGGTGGGCGATCGAATCCTGCTTACTTTGTTCATTTCACTCGGTACTATTCTCTTTACTTGGGCTGTCGCTCTGCCCATTGGCATCTATTCGGCCGTTCGCCAATATTCCCTGGGTGATTATCTATTTACCTTGATCGGATTCATCGGGATGAGTGTTCCCAGCTTTCTCCTCGCACTGCTCCTGCTCTATTGGAGTGCAAAGTATCTGGGTATCAATGTCACTGGTTTGTATTCACCCGAGTACGCTGTCCAATCGGAGTGGACGAGAGGAAAAATTGTCGACCTGCTGCAGCACATCTGGGTGCCCATTGTCGTTCTCGGTGTAACTGGAACCGCGAGTATGATCCGGGTCATGCGCGGCAACTTGCTTGATGAGTTAAGAAAACCTTACGTTGTAACCGCGATGGCTAAGGGATTGCGACCGTTTAAAGTGTTGATTAAATATCCCGTGCGTTTGGCGCTCAATCCGTTTATTTCCAGTATCGGCGCGATCTTTCCCCAACTCATCTCCGGTGGTGCCATTGTTGCGATGGTGCTCAGCCTGCCCACCGTCGGCCCGCTATTGCTCGATTCCCTGATGATTGAAGATATGTATTTGGCCGGATCAATGCTCATGGTATTGAGTCTGCTCGGTGTCTTAGGTACCCTTGTCAGTGACCTCTTACTCATGTGGCTCGATCCCCGCATTCGCATGGAATCAGGAGTTCGGTGAGCCGAACTCCCACTTCCGGTAAAAAGTCAAAAAGGAAGGGATGTATGGATGGTTGAAAATGTCCTTCGGTTAATACTTAATCATCCATTCTTCCATTTAACCTTGAACGGTGAACCTTTTTTACCTAATACCTAACGCTTAAAACTTAAAACGCGCGAATGTGCTTCGCGCTTTCGTACAATGGATCTTCGGTTTTCTCCATCCACTCAAAGAGTTGGGATCGATAGTAAGCCAATTGTTCATTATTCTGATCGTTATTAGCGAGGTTAACTTTTTCCCAGGGGTCTGATTCCAGATCGTAAAGCTCTTCGCACTCACCGCGATTCCAGATATACTTAAACTTATTGTCCGTCACCATTCTCCAATCAGTCTCAAGGTGATAATCTCCATCCGGTTTGTGCTCGCTGAAGAGGACGCTGCGTGCAGTCCGGTCACACTGCCCGTTTAAAATTGCAGACAAGTCTTCACCCTCGTAAGATTCCGGAATCGGACAGCCCGTAGTGCTGAGAATTGTCGGGGTTAAATCGATCAATGAGGTAAGCGTAGTTGAATGTTTATCACATTTGATCCATGGTGCACTGAAAACTAGTGGAACGCGGAGCGACTCCTCGTAAGCCTGCATTTTGTGCCATAAACCATGCTGGCCCAGCATTTCACCGTGGTCGCTGCAGAAAATAATGAGTGTATCCTCATAAACCCCTTCGTTTTTAAGGCATTGGACAAGACGACCAACCTGGTTATCGATATGCGTGACAAATCCCCAGTAAGTCGTCACCGTTTTTTTCCACGCTGACCAATCCGTACCGTGATCTTCCCAAAGTTTATGATAAAAACTCTCTTCCTTGCATTTTGGTTTTCCTTCAGTGAGATAAAAGTTAGGTGGCTCGGGAACCTCCTCATCGTCATACATGCTAAAGTAGGGTTCTGGTATCTTGAAAGGCGGATGGGGCCCGATCATACTGCAGACCGCCATGAAGGGTTTATCTTTCGGTCGCTGTTCAATCATACCGATCGCCAGGTCGGCGATCCACGCGTCGTTACTCTTCTCTTGAGGAATCTTATTTTCTTTGGCTACAGGGATAGACATCGGGGGATCACGGTGACTGCGAACCGACATATCACTCAAAGCCCAGGCGTCTGGATATCCCTGCTCGGTGGACCAATCAATATACTGCTGGTCTGTCTCCCCATGGTGATCTTCAAACCAATTATCGAAAATATCGTCGCCGAGGTGCCATTTACCCGCGTAGCAACAATAATACCCTTCTGATTTAAGGGCGTCCGTTAGCAACGGATTTTCTCGGCAAGAGTAATCACTGAGCAGCATGTCTGTCGCATCGGCTGTTATTTGATCATCGCGGAGAGGACCTTTATGATCTTTTGCATAGCTTCCATTGGCTTGATGAGCGTAGAGGCCGGTAAAGATGGACGCCCGAGCGGGGGTGCAGACCGGTGTGGGGGTGATCGTCTTCTCGAAAATAACACCATGATCAATTAATGCATCGATATGGGGTGTGCGGCAAGGTGTGCGACCGAGAGAACTGATTGTATCCGTGCGTTGCTGATCCGAAATGATCAGCATGATGTTTTTTTTAGCCATCGTGGTATCCACCCTGAAAAGTTATGACGTAAACAGTGAGAATGTGGTGTCGAGTGTCGGGGTAGAAGTGCAAGCGCGCGTTAAAAAGGTCAAAAAGGAAATACGCTATCTCAATTATTGTCTAAATGTAGCCAACTTACTCACCATCCACCACCGATACCCGAATACTGTTACAGCATCATAATTGGGTTCCGTTCACCGGAACCCTGATATGCGCATTAGCCTCTCCCAAGGATTCAGGATTCTCTTCCAGTTGCTTAAACCCCCACTTTGCACGTGCCCAGGCTGCTCTGGCGCGATCGAGGACCGGCTGTTGCAAGGTGTCATGCTCATCGGAGCAGAGATGCCGCATCAAGGGTTGGAGATCAGAGGGTAGGGCGAGATACTCTGCGTGCGACAGTGGCTGACATACCGTATTGGTGTTGTACTTATCTCCGGGCGCGAAGTCATCGACGGACAACCACCAGGGGGCCCAGCGGTTAACGATGGCGATCCTCGCTCGCCCACTCGGATTATGCATCGTGGATGAATGCCAACTGCGTGAGTCCTGGATGTAAACGGATCCCGCCGGAGCCGTCACTTGAATATCGCCAGGGATGGGGGCTGTGACAGTTATGTTGTCGCTCGGTCCCCGCGGGTTTCGCTTGTCCTTATGTGAACCGGGTACGACCCAGGTGCCGCCCGAGTTTTCATCCACTTCGGTTAAATACCAGATCATCACCAGGCACATCGGTACGTTGGGAAAGGGCTGGCGAATGCAGCCGACGTTATGGTAGGGGTCTTTATTGCCGTAGGCTGAAAGATCGTGGGGCCAGTCTGTGTGCCATTCACGGGTGTCGGCGCGGCCACGGTTCTTATTAGGGCCACCAAAGTTGAACCCTCCCGGGGTCCCATCCGATTTGTTAGTATCGATAAAACGCATATGCAGTTGCGCAATTCGAAGGTGGTCATCCAGGACGTGGCGTGCGAGGGAGGTGATGACCGAGTTTGCCAAATGTTTTGCGTAGAGCGGCATCCAGATAATATCGTTGGGGGATTTCGGGGGATGTCCGACGCGGCGCACCCGCCTTAACTCCACGTCGTTTGCCGCGGCCTTGCCGTTGAGTAATTCTTCGGCGTTTGCCCCCTCTTGTTTAAACAGTTTCTTGATGCCCTGTCTATTGCGTTCAATGGTTGCGTGCGCGGCCTCAGCTTCCTCGCGAATAGCATCCACCTTGTCGGGTGGTATCACATGATCGACGACACAGAACCCGTATCGCTCGAGCGAATTAGCACAACCTGCAACCACCTCCTCGAGCGGTAGTGCGGCCGCATCGAATGCGTAAGCTCGTGAGTGCCTAAGTTCTGTCGCGACAGCCTCCGAGTCGTTTGTCTCCTGCGCCAGTAGTTCCCGCGTCTCCTGCAACTCCCTCTCCAAGCGAGCAGCTTTGGCGTGTAGTTCGGTGATTTTCATTTTAAAGACCTTCAATCTAATCAAATGCAAATAAGAATTGAATCAAGAATAAAAATGTTGGGTGTCTGTGAAGAAACGCTAGATAGAAATAAGGAACTAAGGGACTCAGGAAATAAAAAATGTATTACTGCAGAGGCGCATAAATTGTGGAGCTTTCTTACTAAAAAACCCGCTCTTTCTGTAAAAATATTTTTTGTGCCTTTGGAAGATCTCGTTTCGCTTTGGTAGTGGCCAACTCTTTCTTTCCTTATTCTCCATTCCTAATTCATAAATTTGCATTTGCTGGTGGTGGCTATCTCCACTCCAAATCTGCGTTCATCCGCGTTATCCGCAGTTAAATATTCCTTTTCAAAAATTTATCTCGCTTATATAATTCCGTTCGCAATTACTTTTATAAATTAGCTCTCATCTTTAATATACAAAAAATGCCAAATCCTAACGATAACTATCAAGTGGTGCATGGGTGGCCACAACTGCCGGAAAATGATTCACTCGGTCAAGTGACGGGTGTCAGCGTCGACTCACACAACCGGGTCTTTATTTGTCATCGGGGCGCGAACAAAGTGCGTGCTTTTGATGGAGACACCGGGGAACAAATTGTCTCCTGGGACGATACATTTATTAAAAACCCGCATGATGTTGAATTCGATGGGAAGGATAACCTTTGGGTGACGGATACGATAAACGAGCAGGTTTATAAATTTGGCAGCAATGGGGAGCTATTGATGACCATTGGGGAGTTGGATGTTCATGGGGACGATCACGATCATCTCTACGGACCGACGGGCGTTGCTGTTTTAGCGAATGGAGATTTTTATGTCTCGGATGGCTATGGTAATAACCGTGTGATAAAATATGATAAAGATGGGAAGTATCTTACTGAATGGGGACAGCAGGGGAAAGAGCCGGGGAACTTCGAATTACCCCATGGGATAACGTCCGATAATGAAAACCGGATCTATGTCGCTGACCGGACCAATTCCCGCATCCAGATCTTCGATAGTGATGGGAATTTTCTCGATGAATGGATCAGCAAGGAAAACGGAAGACCTTGGGGATTGGATGTGGGCGGAGATGGTTTTCTTTACGTCATCTATGGAGGCGAGCTCAATAATGCACCGCCAGAACGCAGTGTTGCAGTAAAGAAGGATTTAAAGGGAAACGATTTAGAAACCTGGGGGAGTTTTGGAAAATATGATGGCCAATTTTACTGGGGCCATGACATTGCTGTTGGAAAAGACGCCGCAGTCTACATAACCGATGTGAATGTAGGCATGCGTGTGCAGAAATTTGTGCCTAGAGTTTGAGTTTTTCCCTTCGCTTGCGAGTAGGAAACAAAGGTTCACGGTTCAAGGTGGAAGATGTCCGATTGCGGATTGAAAGAATGTGGAAGTAGGTGTCCTTTCGACTGGACTCAGATTATAAAGGGGTTCGGGGAGAAAGATATTCGATATTTGATATACGATATAATTTAAGCACTTCATAAATCAAATATCGGATATCAAACGTTGGATATCAAAGAGAAAGATATATGGATGGCTCGCTTCTCTTCGACTTCGCTCAGGGCAGGGAGGATGTCAGAGAATAAGCGATTTTTCATAATTCATAATTCAGTTCAGTGAACAAGAGCTGGCTCGCGTGTTAAGTTTTAGATTTTAGGTAAGAGGGGTGGAGCGGGCCATCTCTAGCGCGCTTCTTTTCTTATTACTTTATTTTAACGCAGTAGGGAACAACCTCCACGAAGCTTCTGGTGGTCAGGTACCGTGTTTGACTCGTGGGTCATTTATGACGCTTTAAGTAGCTGATTTACAATGGATAATACATCTAAGTTATTGACAGCTGTCTGCGTTATTGTCAGTCTCATTGTCAGTGATTGAAAAAAAATTACACAGAAAAAAGGAAGTATTTAATATATTATTTTAACGACTGATACTTTTAGGTAATAATCGTTTATAGTCAGTTATGGCTTCAATTAGACAGAAAAAAGGGACACGTTATTGGTTTGCATGTTTTACAGATAATACGGGTAAACAAAGGCAGAAAATTACCAAAGAGACTGATAGGCTTAAGGCTAAAAGCACAGCCGATGAACTTGAATCGTTTTACCTTCGCGCGGTCGGCGTTTACGCGACTCATCTGCGACAGACCCGTGTCATGGCAAAGGCTCAGCCGTTCGCTTAGATCTTGACTCGTCCGCGGGGGGAATTAACATTCGCTCGATCATGAATCGAACACCAAAGAATGGGGCTGAATCGATGTGGGGCTGAATCGATGTGGGGCTGAATCGATGATTAGTCCGGAAGAAAAATTCAGGTTCGATCTGGAAGGTTATCTGGTGGTCAAGAACGCCCTCGCGCCCGAAGAAGTGGTGGAATTGAACCGGATGGCCGACGAGAATTATTCGGAAGATTACGACGAGAAGTGTGTACGCTCCCGGTTCTGCATATCGCAGTGGGGGCCACCCTTTCAATCGCTTATCGACCATCCCTCAGCCTTGCCTTATCTGGTTGAATTCCTTGGGACGAAATTCCGTATCGATCATGATTACATCATGTTTATGATTAAAGGAAGCGCGCACGGACGCATCCACGGGGGACCCGCGATGGAGACCGGGATCGAGGAGGACCACTGGTACCGTTGCCACAAAGGAGTGATCCGCAATGGACTGATGGTTTTTACTTATTGTCTTACACCGGCGGGCGCAGGAGATGGAGGATTTATTTGTGTTCCAGGATCGCACAAAAGCAATTTCGTGATGGATATACCGGAAGAGGTGAGATTACAGGAAAGGGATGCTGATTACGTTGTTCAACCGAAGGCGGACGCCGGTGATCTGATAATATTCACAGAGGCTCTCGTTCATGGCACTCGGGCGTGGACGGCAGATCATGAGCGCCGTGCCCTGCTCTATAAATACAGTCCGGGACACTCATCATGGAGCCAGAATTACTATCGTCCGGAGGATTACCCGAAGGCGACAGAACAGCAGTTGCGGATCATGGCAGCCCCGTCAGTCGGCAGCCGTCCTGATAGTATCCAGGCTAAGTAAACGGCAAGTGACGCAAGTGCACCACGGATTAAGTCCACAACAGGTTCAGCAGTTCGACGACGATGGTTTTTAAATCTTAAAACCAGATTCAGATTAAAAGTGTTAGCTGCCGTTACTTGATTGGCGTGCCAGGGGAAAATTATTAAGTGTCAAGTGGTAGGTTGGGGTGGCTATCTGCTTAACGGGCCATGACGGCCGGATGTCCCTTTCGCCATAGACGAACCATGCCGGTACATCCAGATTGGCAACCCTCCTAAGGAAATCGGGATTCCGTGTAAATTCTGCCAACGAAGACGGCGATGCGATCGAAGTTGCGACCGAAGAGTTGACGATCGAGTAGAGTCAAAACGTCAAAAAGGAGGAGACCTAATACCTATAATGTGTTAGGTGCTACTGCTCTATCACTGTTCACTCTTGTTCAAAAAAGAATTGTTCGGGCCGAGCTATGCCCGGATTCTGAAGTTGTGAACTGTTAGGCGCGACATCGGGAACATTGCGGAAGTTATTTTTTAAGACAACAACACCGTTCATCGCTGGAGTTTGTCCGACAGTGCCAATCATATAGAGATTTTCCGCATGGATTCGCCACGTCTCTTTGCCTAATTCAATCCGCCGATCTCGGGGCAAACTATTGCCTTCCCTAAATATTTCCAGGAGTCGTTTAATATCACCGGTCGGGGCCATCCCCTTTTGACCGTTAGTTATATGCCATAAGCCGTGGAGTGGCGCGAAGAATGCTTGGCCTACTGGATAAGTCAACATGCCGCCGGACCAGGGATTTTCAGATCCGCCGGTAATCCACATGCTAAGTTGGTGCTCATTAATCTCCTCGCGTTTCCCATAATAACTTCGCTCTTCCAGACTTAAGCGTATTTTTATTCCGACATCCCTCCAGTGATTCACGAGCAGTTCAGCTACACCTTCAAAATTTACCATCGCCTGTCTCGGAACAGAAAGGGTGATAGCCAGACGTTCCTTATTGTCGACGCGCAAACGATATCCACTGTTATCTCTTCTTGTGAGTCCGAGTCGATCAAGGATCTCATTTGCTTTATCCAAATCCCGTACCGCATATTTCCTCTCATATTCAGGTCCGGGATAATACGGGTTGCCAGGCACGGTTATGAATGCCCTTGGCCGGCCGATACCAAGAAAAATCAATTCGTTTATCTCCTCGCGATCAATAGCTATTGAGAGGGCGATCCGAAATTCACGGTTTCTCAGTAATTTCACTATTTCCTGATCTCCATCCCAAGTTTGATTTATTATAATCACCGCGTCTGATCCCCCCAAATTAGGCCAGAAAAGGACACGGTAATCTCCCTTCTCCGCTTCCTGTTTGAGCACAGGAACTTTATCCAAAAGCACATGGCGGTGCTGCATGTCCACCTCGCCAGCGATCACTCGCGCATTGAAAACCTCCAGATTCTCAACAAGGTGACTTACAATCTTGTCGATATAGGGAAGCTGATTCCCTTCCGGATCGACCGCGAAGTAATAAGGATTGCGTTCTAATGTATAATTTTCGCTCGTTATCGGTGTCACCATTTTCCAGGGTCCGACGACCGGTAATTCGATATTCTCGTGTGGTGAAGCCATACGTTTGAAGAGTTGCACCCAATTCTTATCCCCCGTGGACTTAATTTTATCTTCCAGTTCAATTAAGGGGGTATACTTAGGGAGAAACTGTCTTAAATAATGCCTAGGAGCATAGATGGGACTTTGCCACTTGGATTTGAACTGACCACCAATAGCTAATCCACCAAGGCTCTCGATAAATATATATTTAGGGTTAGGAAAAGTATAACGAACGGTTGTTTCATCTAACTTTTCCACTTTGAACAATTGCCCATCCACTTTCGCGTAGCCTGGTTTTATCGGGTTGAGATTATCATTCAAGGTAATGTCTTCGAAGGCGAAGATAAAGTCATCAGCCGTGAACGGCACTCCATCAGACCACTTCATTCCCGGGCGCAAATAAAAAGTAAATATAGTCCCGTCTTCACTGACCTCCCATTCTTTCGCGATATGGGGCATCAGGGTGTACCCATCGAGATCGAAGTAGACCAAGTGATCATGAATTATGCGATCGAAGTTATTTTGATCGGCACGACCCATAAATCCACGCCGCCAGGTGCCGCCGTATTGACCGATACGTTCAATCGGAGGAATAATCAAGGGCTCATCAGGCAGACGATCTTCAACCGGGGGTAACTCCCCCGCGGCAACACGTTTCGCCAGTTCTGGCGCTTCACTGTAAGTAGTGACCGGCGCCCCCTGATAAATAAAGCTGAATCCTTCGGTACTAACCGCGGTGCGTTCAGGTCTAACCGGTTCTCCTTTTGATTGGGTGTCCTTATTCCCGCTGCAGCCCAATACTGAAGAAATGAAAGCCATTATAATTATAATGATCTGTATCCGACAACTGCTGAAATTGATTAGCGCCATTACAATTAATAGCCCCAGTCAGTAAAACCCAACAGGACTGTGAAATAATAAAATATTATAGATATCTTTTGTTATCAGTATTAGTATTAATAGGACAATCTGTCCACTGTTTAACTTTTTGACCCGCGCTTCACCGCGTTCCACCTTTTATGCCATATTCTCACTAGTCCGACAGATCCTCGTAATTTGCGGAATTAAATTTGACTACCATTTTAGAAATTTTTAAAAGAACTATCCCTTGTGTTAGATACAACCTATTAAAAGCTCATCATAAAATTAAATAAATCGCTCGCGTCCTTCATTGCCTCACTCTTATCGCCTGTTCTTCTCATCGCTCTTCCTCAAGATCTGGAAATATTTACCGATTTTGAAAACGTCAGCGGTGAAGGGACAATCTTCATCGGCCAGGAGCCAAACGTGGTTACGTTGATCGGTTTCACGGTGGAAACCTTAGAGGATCCGGCGCAATTACACTCAGGAACGAAGGCGTTGACCCTGGGTCCTGGACAGGAAGGGAGGATCGTCTCCTCTAGAGGAATACAATTTCTAGAATTTTACGCGGGTGAATCGACGGGTGGGGGTAAATTTGAGATAAGAGGACAACTCAATATAGGCGGCGGCGGGGCAGAAGAAATTGGCACAGTCATTGGTGACGAAGGTAGTATCGAAGGACTACCTTCCAATATCAGTCCCGGCGCCAATCCATCCTTGTACAGCTTTGTCGCAGACAGTGGAATTTTTCAGGATGATACAGATTTTAATTTCCACAGCGGAATGCAAGAAGTGAAATTTTTTAATGTTACGGGAAAACTCTTTATCGACGACCTGGGATTCACCCTGACCGATTTCCCCTCGAACAACACTGTTTACACCACGTTTAATGAATATGGAACGGGGGCAGGACAATTAGAACCCTTGGTCCTTGGGACGTCTCCAAATACTGCTACGCTTGAAGGAGGATTAATTGTAGTTTTATTTTCAGATGGCGCTAATGTTGCGCGCTCGCATCCTAGTGGTTATGCATTATTTAATGGTGAGGTGATGACCATAACTTTTGAAACCCCAGCCTATGAAGTAGATTTTTTCGCCGCTCATATTGTTACAACAAGCACCACCAATCCCGATGGCTCAATCGAAGTTTACGATACTAATGATAACTTACTCGGTACTTTTTCAAATCTTGAACCGGATCTTGTCCCTCAATACAAACCTTCTTTTTTTACGTTTAATGCAGATGAATTAGGAGCTGTGGGCGGTATTAGCAGGATAGTTATAAAAGATGATCCTGATGTTAACCCTACTTACAGTCGTACTGGCGTCGATGATTTCGGGTTTACCCCGATTGGCGCCCCAGGCACCGGTTCCGATGGCCCCCCACCTGCCACCGCTCCCGCTATCACTTCGCAGCCGGTAAGCCAGGAGGTCGCATCCGGCGCTTCAGCTAGTTTATCCGTTGCCGCCAGCGGTGACGACCTAACTTACCAGTGGTTTACCGGTAACAGCGGTGACACCGCGGCTCCTGTCGCCGGCGCGACAGCCGGAACTTTAGACACGGGCGCGCTCACCGCGAGCACCAGTTTCTGGGCACAGATTACTAACGCCGGGGGCAGTGCTGATAGCGACACCGCAGTTATCACGGTAGCGGCACCCTCCGTGCCTCTCGTCCTTGAGGGGTCGGGTGATATCGCAGGTGAAAACATTCAGCATGCCAACGGTAATGTCTTCGACCAGATTTTACTTACTGGTGAGTCCGTCCAACTCCAGGCCAAACCAGGACAGATTACCCGCGTCTCCTTCATGGATGAAACCGAGGACATCGTGCAGGTTGAATTTTCAGGTGTTGGGACCTTTACCGTAACCCTGGATCCGGCCACCTTCCTGCCCCCGGCCATCCCTCCACGCTACAACCAGGCCGTTGAGTACGTGACGGGCAAACCGAGCGTAGTCATCGACGGAGCGGACACCAATACCTTCTTCAGTATCTTTACCGTGGGTAGGATCAACGCGTTTAACCAGGCCCTCTTCCCCGAAGGACAGGTCTATGACGCGCAAGCGGACGTGACTCTTGTTGAAGTTGTAAATTCCACGGGCATGGGTGGCATACAACTGTCGAACACCGTGTTCAGTGGAAGCACCGGCAAGACCGGTATCGACGCGCGGGGAGTACCGATCGGGGTACGCTTAACGATCGGCGACATCGATGCCAGTGGCGATGCGGTACCGCACATACTGTTTGGCTCAGGCTCCTTCACAGTGACAGCCGGCAACCCCGGGTTGCGGGTCACCGGTGGAGACTTATTGCAGACAAACGGTGCCGCGGTCGTAGTAGCGGAGAGTGGATCGACAACGCCCGGATTTGATACCCTGATCACGCAGAACAATTTTAAATCGGACAATACCCCTCAGCCGACATTAAGTATCGATGCTACCTTTGCCAATGAGGATGGTGATCCTATCACTGTTACTACTGAAGAGCTGACCATCGAGTGACCCCTAAAGGGGCATTTATTTTTTCACCTCCGCCGCATACAGGGTAATGGATATATTAGAGCCATTCTGCTGTATGTGAAATAACCCCCCCTTACCTCCCTAAAATATCAGTGGGAAGTAATGATTTTCAAATAGTTTGCTTATCAATTTCATCCAGCGTTATCCTTGGATATTGGTGTGTTTATTGTCAGTCTCATTGTCAGTCACACAAAACCAATTGTCATAAGACAATGATATATAAAAACTTACAGGTGTTTGGGGTATGTAATAATTCAAATACCGTGTTCTACCTTATCTAAGATCTATTATATTTCTCCAATCAACAATTCGTATTCAGTAATCAACAATTGATACAGTGGCTATCCGGTCTATACACGTTCAACTTTTGACTTTCAATAACTCCATCTATACATAATTTTCTCTTAAAGGATATAAATAATCTCATGAAAATCACACAGATAGAAACTATCAGGATCGACTCCCAGCCGCAGATAATCTGGGTGCAGATTCATACAGACACCGGGGTAATGGGTCTTGGAGAGACCTTTTATGCACCACTTGTCGTTGAGTCTGCGGTGCATGATTGGTTCGGTCCGTTGCTTATTGGTCGGGAACCTGCGGCGATCGAGCGTCATTGGGAGGCGATGTTCCGTCTCTCTGATCATGCCGGTTATGGCGGCGCTGAGATGAGAGCGATATCAGCGATCGATATGGCGCTTTGGGATATCAAAGGACAGGTAGCCGATCTTCCGATCTACGAATTACTGGGCGGCGCGGTGCGGAAAAGAGTTCGCGCCTACGTCAATGACATTCCCTATGAGGGCGCGGGCGAAAAAGCGAAGTATTACCTCGACCAGGGTTTCACCGCGATGAAGGGCGGCCCCACAATCGCTCTTGCCCAGGCCACCGATGGACAGTCACTTTCGCCAAGAGAACTAGATATGGCCTTGAAGCCGATCAGAGACATACGTGATGCCGTAGGCATGGATATGGAGATCGCAAACGATGGTCACGGTAAGTGGACGCTACCCGTGGCCATACGCATTGCTCAGGCTATGGAGCCGTACGAGATGATGTGGCAGGAAGATCTCATGCCGCTCTTGAATCCAGACGCCCTAGCACAATTGCAAGCGGCGACGAAGACACCAATATGTATCTCCGAGCGCCTTTTGACGCGCTGGCAGTTACGTCTCTTCATTGAGAACGGATCGGCCCGCATCGTTATGCCTGATCTCATCTGGACAGGAGGAATCTCGGAAACGCAAAAAATAGCGATTCTGGCTTCAGCACACCAGGTACCCATCGCCCCGCACGACGCGACTGGGCCGGTGAACATTTTTGCTTGTGCACACATTTTGATGAATGCACCGAACGGGATGATAATGGAACATGTCCCGCCTTATTACAAAGGCTGGTATAACGAAATGGTCGACCCCAATGTAGACATCCGCGAAGGATTCCTGCATGCGCCAAAGGGATCCGGTATGGGAACCCGTCTAAAAGCGGGCATCCGCGACCGCTCCGATGCCCACGTGCGTGTCAGTGACACCCCTGGCAATAGCCTTGTAGATCATTATGGCCCCTACGAAGCCAGGACTGCAGCAAACCAGGCAGTTGTTGAAGAAATGGAGATCGATCGCAGACCGCAGTGATTTAATTTCAGATGTCGGATTGCGGATTGAAAGAATGTGGAAGTAGGTGTCCCTTCGACTGGACTCAGAGTACAAAGGGGTTCAGGGAGAAAGATATTCGATATTTGATATACGATGTAATTTAAGCACTTCAAACATCGGATATCAGATATCAAAAAGAAAGATACATGAATGGCTCGCTTCCCTTTGGCTTTACTCAGGGCACAGAGAGCAGGCAGGGTGTCGGCAGATAAGCGCTTTTTTATAATTCTTAATTCCTGATTCATAATCTAATCCAAAATTCGCAATCCGAAATTGATTTAGCTTTCATTAACCAACTATTAGTAGTTATGATTTTACCTCATGAGAATTGCCATAGCCTTTTACATGCAAGAGACGAGCAGCTTCAGCCCTGTTCGAACAACTTTAGATACATTCAAACTGTGCGGTCTCTATGAAAATGATGAAGTTCTCGAGAAAAGTAAAACTGGATACTTTCGAGGATTTATGGATGCAGCGAAAGAATCAGCTATCGATTGGACTCCAGTGCCAATCATCTACGGTTGCTCACCGGCTAATGGCCCCATTACGGCTGAAACACTTTCCTATTTCGAGGAAAAAATTACCACGGGTATAAAAGCTGCTCAACCGATAGACGCCATGTACTTTGGTTTGCACGGGGCTGGTGAGGCAGAAAATGCCCCCGATTCAGAAGGTTATCTATTAAATAAATTGAGAGAAGTAATTGGAGATGATATACCATTAGTTATTGCTCTTGATCATCACGCTAACATCACCCGACTGATGATTGATAAGGTGGATGGTCTGGTGGCGCATCGCACCCAACCGCACGATCCCTATGATACCAGCAGAGAGGCTGGACGAATGTTATTTTCTATTCTTAAAGGAAAAATTAAACCAGCCATGGCGTTGAAGAAGATTCCGCTTATCACACACCAGGAGCAATATTTAACGTCAAAAGGGCCAATGAAAATATGGTTTGATCTCGCGCGTGAAATGGAAACCCGCCCCGGAGTTGTATCAACAACGACCTGTCCCATGCAGCCCTGGCTAGATGTCCCAGAAGGTGGCTGGTCGGCAGTGGTCGTAACCGACAATGATCTCCCATTGGCTGAGCGTTTATCCGAAGAATTAGCTGATAAAGCCTGGGAACTAAGGAACGACTTTCTTCATCGCGAAAGCATCCCTGCAGCAGAAGCTGTAAAGCGGGCGGTAGATGCAGAGAGGGGACTGGTTGTGCTTTCCGATACGGGAGACAGTGTCTACGGTGGCGCGCCGGGAGACAGTAATTGTCTTTTAAAAGAAATGCTCACACAGCAAATAAAGGTACCTGCGCTTGTGCCGATGGTTGATGCTGAAGTTGTTGAGAAGGCGATTAAAGCCGGAGTCGGCGAAACGATCACTGTAATGATAGGAGGAAAACTCGACACCAGCTTTTACCAGCCGGTGAAGATTACGGCGAAAGTTGCTCGTATTGGTGGGGGCATCATTACCCGAACAAGCAACACACCTGCACAGACTGAAGCGAACGAAGATTTAGGCGTTTCGTTTGATATGGGACGAGCAGTCCTCCTGGAGAGTGGAAGTATTAAAATCGTAGTCAGTGAAGAAGTCGGTATTGGTGGAAATAATCCTATAGTATACGAACACTTCGGATTGAATCTGAGCGATGCGAAAATGGTAGTGGTTAAAACGGCGAGCAACTGGCAGTCTTTTCAAGAGTATATATCTGAAGTCATCCGCGCAGACACACCCGGTGCGACGATGTCGAACCTAAAACAGTTTAACTGGAAACAACTGCCTCGACCCATTTATCCCCTAGACGAGCTTCAAACTTGGTAAGCGCTGGCTAAGTGTTTTAAGATTTAAGTTAAGAGGTTCACGATTCACCGTTCAGTGGTTCCGGTCCTCCAGCTTTCCCGTAGTCGTATTTCTTATTCCGGCTGATGTAGTTGATCGGTCCCTCTACGAATTTTGTTGTGGTTTTCAAGGGGCTCCCTTCGAAAAGGCTTTCCGTGCCTATTGGAAATAGGAGCGATTTATTGGTATGCCACCAGTGGACAAAGTGGACCATGGCGATCATTGGCCGCGGGGTGTTGGTGTAATTGGGCATGCCGCGGTGCCAGAGGCGCATGTCACGGATTATGACACCTCCCGCAGGAACATTGGGTTGGAGAGGCTCGACTTCGGCTCGGCGTCTCTCCTCGTCTTCGGGCGCGATCTTGATATTTTTATCGTCGTGCGAGCGCGTGGTATCGAGGTGGGTGCCGGGCCAGATTTCAGTGCTTCCATTTTCCGGGGTCATGTCGACTACCGGGACATTGGTGACGATGGAGAAGGCGGGCGTAGCTGTTTTGAGACCGGGCCACAGCTGGCCATGGTCGACGTGTAACGGTTGTTGAGTCTCATTCGGTAGACAGGTGTTACCGCTGTACATTGTGTTTTTTACCCCTTCGCCCAACGCGGCTCTCGTGATTTGTACGACAAAGTCATTTACGAGAATATCACGGAAGAGGTAGGGTGGAAACGGTGGCGGATCTTGTTGTAAGTGGCCGTCGTTGAACTGAAGAGGGACGTCATCGAGCGCGAGGATGTCGGCGACATCAGAGAGCATGCGCTCGCGTAGAGACTCGATGTGTTTGTACGCGATGACATCGTGAAGAATGACGAAGCCGTCCTCGCGCAGCGCTTGAAGAGCAAGTTTTAGATTTTTGGCATCGAAGCTGTGGTGCTTTCGCTCATCCCGGCTGAGGTACAATTCTAACATCTAGTTATTACACAGAAATTAAATAGGGTTCAGGATAACCAGTAAACAGTGGAGGATGCTATCGCAGTTTTAAGTGTTAGCCCGCCGTCGTTTCACTATGGTGTGCCAAGAGTGTTGGGTTGTGAGGTGGAAGCGGGCTGTCCCTGTGCGCTTCTTTATTCTACGTTTGACCCCTTTCCCCTCTTTTGTACCTACTAGAATCATCTGGCTTCGCCGCTCGGCTTGTTTGGGTTTTCCATCCCGCTTCCCGCTTCACGTTGCCCTTGCGCTGTCTCTCTTGCCTTTCGGCTCCATTCAGCGAATTCGGGCGTCATCGCACTGTCGTGGAGAGTTGCCCGTTTTTGGTAAGGCACATAATTCCCAAGATGCCAGAGCGTGTTCCGATACAGGGCAAAATCACCAGCTTTCAAATGCAATTGCACGGAGCCTGGCATCCTACGACAGTATTCCAGGCATACGCGCTCTCGTTCTTCTAGGGTCTTGTCCTTGAGATTTGGTCCAGCTATCGGTCGATCAGGAAACAATTTCACCTCACGTGGCAAGTCTCTCCGCAGATGGCTACCGGTGACGAACCAGGTGCAACTGTCTTCATATAAGGCACAATTAATCTGGTTGAACATATTAATATCATTAAAAACCTCATCCCACATCGAAAGCGGCAATCCCAACACATTATCGCGCCAATCCCGGTGCCAGTGAGTGCAGTACGGCATCTCTGCAGGTTCAAAAAGCACACCAAAGTGATTCCGACTCCCGTGCCGATGGCGTGGTGTCAGGACTCCGGCGATGGCATTGACGAGCTCTGGCAATTCGGCGTAGTCAATGAACGGTTGCTGGTCTAGGTCGTAATTGACAACGGGCTGTAGTCGCTGTGTTTGAGAACCTCCCTTTTCTCGGGCGATTTTTCGTGCTCTATCGGTAACCTTACGAAGGTTTCGGATCAGCGATGGCGGTAGAATATTTCTGAAAATCGTGTAGCCAAGTATGTGATATTCTTCGATGTGTGCGTCGGATAATTTGAATGGCATCTGCGATTTTATAAATTGAGTGCTATTGTGAAATAGCAAAAGGAAGGGGGATAAGGGGTCAAACGTAGAATTTAAATATTAATAGAGTGGCAGACATTCTATGGATCATAGTAAACAAACTTTTTAGTCATGCCTTTCTGATTAGTAATATATTATACAAACTATGATATTTAAATTCTACGTTTGACCCCTTTCGACTTTGTTGAAAGGAAGTTATTGAAGGATGAGGTTGAAATCAGAAAGTGGTCGGGAGTTTATTTTGCGCGAAGTATCTGCATGTGATTCAGAACCTCTTGGTAAATATTTCGAATCTTTATCAGCTGAAACTCGAAAAAGGTATGGTCCTCATCCGTTCACAAAAGAATTTGCCGTAGAACTTTGCACAAGAAAACATGACAGTGCTATTAGATATGTTCTCACTCTAGCGGAAAATAAGCGTTTTGTTGGGTATTTCATATTAGAATTTAGAATGTCAGAAGAATTATTTAATCGCTATAGAGAACAAGGAATTGATCTTTCAGATGGCAAAAATCCGTTGTTTGCACCTTCTATTGCAGATGATTATCAAAATACTGGATTAGCATCATTAGCAATGCCAGATCTCATCAAAGCCGCGAAAAATATTGGTGCAAAAAGTTTAGTATTAATGGGTGGAACTCAAGCTACGAATAAAAGAGCAATAGCTTTTTATGAAAAGTTTGGCTTTAAGCATGTTTGTGAATTTGAAACGAAAGTTCTCAATTATGATATGTGGCTGGTTTTAGGTTAAAGAGGTGGAAGATGTTGGGCTATACTCTCGGTCCAGGGTTCAGCGAAGATGGTGTTGGGGACACAAGAACTCTTTCATAATTCTTAATTTATAAAGCATAATCATACTGGTCTCAAATATTGTCTAATATAACTCAACTCACGCTTCACTCTTTACAGACAGCCAACACCTGACACCCGAACACTGTTACTGCATCATAATTTCTAATTCATAACTTATTGTGATAGGATCGATCCTCTCACTACCATTATTTCAAAAGTGGTCTGTCGATATTTTTTTCAATATGGTTTACTCAATAGATTAAAGACAGTTTTTGTGTGCAATCAGGTCTCTGCAGTAATACATCCAAGCGAATTTCTTGACAATTTTAGGATGAGAACCTAGGTCAAACGGTTTTCTGACTCTCATTTATAACAGTAAAGAAAGATTCATATGATTATGTCCAACACGTTTCGTGAGAAACTTAACGAGGGTAAACCAACGATTGGCACCCATTATCTCTCATCCGATCCAGATCTCCCGGAGATTATTGGGGATACGGGTTTATTTGACTACGCTGAGTTCAGCGCTGAATACACCATTTTTGACTTTCAATTGCTCTTTCATATGGCGCGTTCGGGGCAGTGCTCAAACTTACCGCTATTAATTAAGCTCGACCAGGCTAGCCAGACCTTCTGGGCACAGGCTGCCTTGGGCGCGGGTTTTAAGTCCATCCTTTTTACCGATATACGCACCGTTGAGGATGTCAGTATTTGCCACCAGGCGATCCGACCCGATTCTCCAGATGTGGATGGGCATATGGGCGTTAAACTGCGTCGGCCGTTTTTTGGCGAAACCACTGCCGATAGTTACCTGGAAGATCTTAATAATATAGTTTTTATGATCATGATCGAGAAGGGTTCCGCAGTCGACAACCTTGACGCGGTGCTATCTGCTGCGAAGGAAAAGGGCGTCGACATGACCCAGTGGGGACCGGCCGACTACTCGGTTACACGCGGTAATTATGGCAGTGCAGACCCCGAAAAGATGCGCACGACCGAAGAACTGGTGATCAGAAAGTCGCTCGAATACGGTATTCATCCACGGATAGAGATTGGGAAACCCGAACAGGCCAAACGCTATATCGATCTCGGCGTTCGCCATTTCTGTATGGGCTGGGATCGGTTTATTTATGAGGAGAATTTGGTTAAAATAGGGGAAGGGATGAGGAAGCTCACTGATGAGCTGTAGCTCATTAGCGAGCGTCAAAAATTCAAAAGGGAAGAGCATTTTAGATTTTCGCCGCCGTCGTTTTACTAAGGCATGCCAAGAGTGTTAGGTGTTAAGTAAATGGCCTAGAATCTAACCTAATGTATGCATGATTTCTCTATTCTGACACTAGCCACCCTGCCTGCCCTGTGTGTAGTCGAAGGGAAAGCCGAACGCAGCCGCGATCCTGCTTGTGCTACGCATTTGTTAAACTACAGTGAGGGTTCTTTAATATGAAACTTTTGGTTACGGGGGCGGATAATGCGTTGGGGGAGTGTGCGGTGAGGCACTTTTCAGTAGAGCATGAGGTAAAAGCTGCCGGACGAGAGGAAGATTTTCGGGATCCAGTGGTCGCGGCTTCGTTGGTCGAGGGGGTGAGGGCTGTTCTCCATCTCGATGGGTACTCAGCTGATGGCTCTCAAGCGGAATTTGAATTGCTGGATTTTTCAGCGAGGGGCACTTATGTGCTGATGCATGCGGCCCGTGATGCAGAGGTCGGACGGGTCGTGGTGGGGAGCACGTTGGGCTTTTTCGAGGACTATCCCGAGGATTACGTCATCAATGAGGACTGGCGGCCGTTGCCGAAGCCGGATGCTGTCTCCTTATCACCACTTATGGTCGAGTTGACGGCGCGGGAGTTTGCGCGCGAAGGGGGAATCGAGGCTGTTTGTCTGCGGTTCGGATTGCTGGACGATTCAGGCACGCCGGAAGCGGAGGCGATGAAGGCAATTGAAGAAGCTTTGAAACTAAAATTCAACCGGCACAGTTACCGATGGGGACTGTTTCACGTTCACTCGGACGGGGGTCGGTTCACGACGATGATGAAGACCAGTCCACTTCGGATGAAGGAGCAGCAAGCGGACTGATGGCGAGTATTTATTCAGGGCGTGTTTGCATCTTCGGCGCGGGGGGGCCGGTTGCCGCGTCAGCGGCACAGTCGCTCAAGAATGACTACGAATTACGTCTGACCGACTTGAGGGATGTGTCGGAGATCCTTAAAAGTGAACCGCAGTCCAAGGGCGCCCCAATGCCCGTAGTTCCCGAATCGCCCCATGAATGGCGCTGTGTCGACGTGACGGATTATGAGGAGGTCCGTTCAGCAGCTGAAGGGATGGACGCGCTGATCAATGCGACAGTGCTTAGACCCGATCCGGTACTTGCTTTTCATGTAAATTTAATTGGCGCCTACAACGTGATAAAGGCTGCGGTTGACTGTGGGATCACACGAATTATTCATACCGGGCCGCGACACACCCGGCTCAACCACGAGGGTGACTATTGGTACGATTTTGATATTTCTGATGATGCACCCCTGCACCCGGGAACAGATCTCTACGCCCTGACAAAATATTTAGGGGGGAATGTCGTGCGCGTATTCGCGGAAGCGCACAAGCTCGAGGTAGTGACCTTTCTCTACTGCGGTTTCAATTCCGGCGACGGTGGGGACCTGAAGGACGGAAGCGGGATCGGACCATTTTTTACTTCCTGGGAGGATACAGGTGAGGCGTTCCGCTACGGGCTTCGCACCACGAAGCTAACACAGCCTTACGAGGTGTTCGATATCGTCGCCAACCTGCCTCACGGGAAATACAGTTCAGCGAAAGCGGAGCGATTGCTCGGATGGAAACCGAAGGACAATTTCGAGCGGTTGTATAAGTCAAAAGCTGGTAACGCTGAAGAATAGCCACAAGAGGCATAAACCGTCGCCAAGGCTATGGCCGGTAAGCAGGAAAGAGTTGTGCATCTTGTGGCTATCTCTTTTCCCCCATTTTGCATTTGCTGATGTGGCCAACTCCTTTTTTCTCCCTGCCCTGAGTTTATTACGAAGGGTGCGGTGCATCTTCTTAGCTATCGCGCTCAGCGCTACACATTTTTTTTGACCTTTTGACCTTTTGACCTTTTGACTCGTCTATACGTGGACGATAAATTAAGCAATCTTAGTTGCGAATATCGGAGTAAACCTCTGGGGATTGATGTGGTTAGACCTCGGCTCAGTTGGCAATTGCAGAGCGATCGGGCGGGCGCTCGCCAAACTGTGTATCATGTCCTTGCTGCCAGTAGTGCCAAGCTGCTCAAACCCAGCCAGGCAGATTTGTGGGACAGCGGTCGGGTCGAATCAGACCAGTCGATACACGTGACGTATGCGGGTAAAAAGCTTAAGTCGCGTCAACGCGTTTATTGGAAAGTAAAAGTATGGAATGAGGAAGGGCAGCACGTTACGAGTACCCCGACCTGGTTCGAATTGGGCATGCTCAAGCGCAGCGACTGGAAAGCTAAATGGATTGGGGGGGCGCTTACCGGCGGAGCGCGAAGCACTATTCCAGCCCCTTACCTGCGCAAGACATTCAGACTACCGGCGAAGGTCGAAACAGCTCGCCTTTATATCACCTCGCTCGGTCTCTACGAATGTGTGATCAACGGCAAACTTGTGAGCGAAAGCGTATTCAATCCGGGTTGGACCGACTATCGCAAGCGGGTGCAGTACCAAGTTTATGATGTAAGCAAACTGCTGCGATCGGGGGATAATGTCATTGGTACAATCTTAGGAGATGGCTGGGCAGTCGGACACCTGGGCATGGTAGACCGCCAGAGCTATGTAGAACAAGCCAGACTGTTAGCACAATTGGAAGTTACCTTCAGTGACGGCAGCTCCAAATCGATTGTTACCGATCGCGGTTGGAAGGTTCAGTATGGGCCACTACTGGAAAGTGACATGATTATGGGTGAAGCCTATGATGCCCGCCTGGAAATGCCCGGTTGGGACAAAGTGAATTTCAATGACAAAGGTTGGCTATCTGCGGAGATCTTTAAAGATCTCGGTTCAGCCCTGGTGGCTACGAATGGGCCGTCGATGTGCCGAAACGAAGAGTTAACCGCCATCGCCGATCCAGTGAATAAGAGTACCGTTCAGGTTACCCGGCACATCTTTGATCTAGGACAAAATATGGTGGGGTGGACCCGCCTCAAGGGTCGAGCATCTGCCGGAACAACGGTCACGCTACGTTTTGCGGAGGTTTTGGACGCCGATGGCTCCCTCTACACCGACAACCTGCGCTCTGCCCGAGTAACCGACTATTATACCTTCAAGAGTAAAGGGGAAGAGATATGGGAACCTAAATTCACCTTTCATGGCTTTCGCTACGTGGAGCTTCTTGGCTACCCTGGCGAGGTCAACCGCGACACCATCACCGGTATTATCGTACACTCAGTTATACCCCAAACAGGTCATTTTACCTGTTCGGATTCCAGCCTCAACCAGCTGCAGAAAAATATTCTCTGGGGACAAAAGGGTAACTTTGTCGATGTGCCAACCGATTGCCCTCAGCGCGATGAACGAATGGGCTGGACTGGCGATATTCAAGTCTTTGTCCGAACTGCAGCTTTCAACATGGATGTGGCAGGTTTTATGACTAAGTGGATGTATGACGTGGCTGACGCTCAATCAAAGGAGGGAATGGTGCCGCCCATTGTGCCCAATGCCGGTATGCGGCGGTTGCAGGCCGATGGTGGTCCGGCCTGGTCCGATGCGGTTATCATCTGTCCCTGGACACTCTATCTCTGCTATGGAGACAAACAGGTCCTGGAGAAAAACTACAGGGTGATGAGTAAGTTTATGAAATGGGTCATCGCAGCCAGTCCCGGATATATTCGCTGTGCTCCTGAGTATGAAGGCTGGCCCGGTTTTGGCGATTGGCTATCGATCAACGCTGCGACACCCCGCGATCTGATAGGCACCGCTTTCCTGGCCTATGATTCCAGTATCATGGGCCAAATTGCCGAAGTTTTGGGCAAGAAAAAAGACGCTGAAAAATATCGTCAATGCTTCACCGATGTAAAACAGGCATTTGCCAATCGCTACTTAAAAGGCAGTAAAGTTCCAGCTGTTTCTGCCCCTCCTTCACCGTGGCGGCAGACGATGGACAGAGCTGATGCCGTCTCTCGCGGCAACTTAAAGGTTGTTGATTACGGTTCCATCACCTCCGAGGTTTTTAACACGGAACTCTTCACGCCTACCCAGACTTCGTTCGTTCTGTCCCTGCACTTTGACCTACTGCCAGACGAGCTGCGTCCGCTGGCTGTTTCCGAACTGGTAGCTGATATTAAGCGCCGGGATATGCACCTTTCCACCGGCTTTGCGAGTTCCTCGTATCTCCCCCACGTACTCTCTAAAAACGGCCGGCTTGACATTGCTTACCAGCTGCTTTTCCAAAAAAGTTGGCCCTCCTGGCTCTACGCCGTCAGCCAGGGAGCGACAACGATTTGGGAGCGTTGGGACGGTTGGACCGAGGAGCACGGTTTTCAGGATCCACTCATGAACTCATTCAACCACTACGCCTATGGAGCCATCGGCTCGTGGCTTTATAGTACTGTTATTGGCATTGAGATCGATCCAGCCTCTCCCGGTTACAAGCACACGCAGTTGCAACCGCAGCCCGGTGGCGGTTTGACCCAGGCCGCCGGGAAACTTATGACTTCCTATGGCGAGTTGATTTCAAAATGGCAGATCAAAAAAAACAGGTTCGAGTGGAAGATAATTGTGCCGCCGAATACAACAGCAACAGCCCATCTGCCTCCCCAGGTGGGGAATAAGATTAAGCTTGACGGTAATGCTGTTAAAGAGAGGGTGCACCTCTTAGAAGCCGGTGAATACTTTTTTACAGCGGGTGTCTAAGAAGAGTCTAATATCAAAAGTTGAAAGTCAAAAGCGGGGAAGGGAGAGAAGACCAGAAAACCTGAAAGCCAGAAAACCGGAAATCTAGTCCCGAGTTGCGTTTTGGTAATGTATGTTACAATTTTTTCCGACACTCGCCACAATTGGCACACCAAAGCATAGCGATGGCGGCTGGATGCCATGACGAAGACGAAGGAAGCTTTCGCTAAATAGAACCTAACACTTAACCTAGCTATGGATACTGCAGAGCTCGTTTATCATCTTCGATCATTTGCTGCCAGGCAGCTTGCTGGCGTTGGTGGAAGCCTTCATTGATGCCGAAGAGGCGGAGAATACGTCGGTCATTGCGTTTGCGGGCGTCTGCTACGATCTTTACGATGACGGGGTTTTTAAAGGTGTCGCGGTGGGGTAATCCAATGCGGCAAAAATAGGCGCTTATAAAGTAACGAATTGCGCCTAAGGTGTTGACCGTCCCGGTATGATAGAGGTCACAGTGAGTGAAGACCATGTCGCCAGCTTTCAGTTCGATGAGCTTCTCTTTGGAATGGGGGGCCTTTAGCTTCTCTTCGGGAATCATCGTGTAATCGAGGTGCGATCCCGGGATGACACGCAGCGGGCCCGACTCGGTGGTCATGTCCTGTAAATAAGTCAGATAGTTGCAGGCCATGGGGGGAGTGTAGTGTCGAGGTTCTTGCTTATAGGAAAAGTTGTGGCCTGCCCATTGTTCGGACTGATTAAAGGCGTCGCGGTGCCAGCCGGCGACCTCACCTTTTCTCTCAATATCCACTGTGGGGTAGCCAGAAATCTCCATACCGTCCAATTGCACGTAGGGGCCCATGACTGCATCTGCGAAGTCGAGCATGGTTATGTTCACGATATGCTCACCCATCAAGGGCCCATAGGTCTCATGTGAGAGAATACCATTAATGGTCGCGCGCCAACGGTCTGGTTCTTCGGCATGGCGTTGTGTGAAGTCGGGATCGAGGAGGGCCCGTAGCGCCTCTACCTTCTCCGTGGGATAAAAGTTCCTGAAGATGGTGTACCCATCGCGTTCGTAGGTTTCTACATGTTGTTGTAAGGTGGGCACTAGGTGATAGCTACAAGAGTAAATAAAGAATAGGAAAAAAAGAGATAATCACAAAAGACACAAGAAAGAAACTTGGACCACGGAAATTGCGATGAACACCGCGATTCACCTGAGTTTTAATTCTTTTATAAATCTTTCTTTTCTTTTATGTGTTTCTTGTGCATGTTTTCTACTGGCCATAGCTTTAGCAACGGCTGGTGGCCAACTCTTCTTATTCTCCCTACCCTGAGTATAGTCGAAGGGAACCACTGAACCTGGCTGAAAGCCAAAGCCACATGAAAATTAAAGTATGTAAAACAGAAATGGACTTCCCGGGGGAGGTGGGGGAACTGAGGGAGTCGAATTACCTTTTGGAGAATATGGATGTGCTCCATAAGCGGATCGAGAAGGAGGGCTATTTGCTTTTGCGCGATTTTATCGATCGTGAAGATGTGCTTGCGGCAGAAGAAAAATTTCGCAGAGAAATTGAAAGAGCTAACGCGGGTAGTATTCAATTGAATTCCGAGCACGTTGTTCGTGAAGAAGAATTTGTAAAAGTATTTGAATCTCCAAGGCTCTTTGACTTTTTTGAAAAGTTTTTTGGAGAATCAGTGTTAACTTTAGATTTTAAGTGGTTGCGAAAAGTTTCACCTGGTGAATTTTCGGGACTGCACTTTGACAATGTATATATGGGACGGGGATCTGATCGGCTGCATACGGTCTGGGTACCGATTGGTGATCTCACACCTGACCTCGGTACGCTAGTTCTCAATGTCGGTTCCCATAGTGAACAGAAAAAAAAGCTGATTGAAACTTATGGGATGATGGATGTCGACCGCGATAAAGTAGCAGGTTGGTTTTCTCATGATCCGCGTGAGTATACGGAAAAATATGGCGGCCAGTGGCAGACCACGAGTTTCAAGGCGGGTGACATCGTCATCTTTACGATGTTTACGATGCACTGTTCGACGCTTAATCTCACAGACGGCGATCGTTACAGTGGTGATATCCGTTTTCAGCCCGCAAGTAATCCCGTTGATGAACGCTGGTACGGAAAAGACGCGCCCGGACATACCGCTGCTGAAAATCAAAAATCAATGAAGAAGTTTAGGAAGGAGAAGGGGATTTAGCGTGCTAAATCCCATGTCAAAGAGGATATGCGAGAATGTGATTAAGCGAAAACGCGCACTGCACTCTTCACTTTCCCCGTCTGAGCAGGCGGGCGAAGATCATGAAATGAGTGACGAAAAGTAAGGGGACAATGAATATTGGGATGTACCAAGTCGCTTCTAATTTAGGATGTCGGAATTCGAATTGATCCTGACGGTGCCATCTATTCTTCTCTGAAACTTGACCCCCTTCATTCGTGTGTCATTCTACCTGATATCCAATGTTTGATATTCGACGTTCGATTTGCGAAGGGTTGTGGAATCGAAAGTCGAAGGCAGGGGAGCGCTGGCGCGTGTGTTAGGTATTAAGTAATTTGGCTGAAACTTATAACTATTAAAATCTGACGAAGACGACTTGCGTTATGTAGAGCCTGAAACACTTTCGACTTTAGACCTTAGGCTTTCAACTATACTTTCCTTTCAGGAAAGTACCTTTGGTGCCAGATCGCCGATGGAGATATCCAGGGCATCCTGGTTCTCAGGTGGGAGGCGGCCGGCGGTTTCGGGGAGGGGGGTGTTGAACTGGTAGCTGGGGTCTTTCAGCTGTCGTTTATAGATTGCGCGCATTTCTTTCCAGGCGCTGGAAAGTGTTCGGGGTTTAGGCATATCATCGGCGATTTCGCAATACAATTTTTTCAAGTTGTAACAGGGTACGCCCGCATACATGTGGTGTTCCACATGCCAGTTCATGCGCCAGTAGAGAAACTCCGAGAGGGGATCGAGGGTAATACTGCGAACACAAAGTCGGTAGTCCGGTGTATTATCACGCAGACCGCAGTGCATGGGTACGCCGATGAGATAGCGCCAAATGCCCCCCATGAAAAAAGCAAAAGTGAGCAGAAGCGGAAGGAGCCACAGTTTAAATACGATAGCCACTAGGAGGACGATCAGATGGAAGAGGAGGATCACCCGCGCATTAGTCACGGCTTTCAAGTGTTCCTGGGGGCAGTCCGCATAAACATCTTTTATCCAGTCCTTGTCGCCGGGGAATTTTCCGAGGGCGACCCTGATGGTTCGCTTCAGGATGGGATAAATCGCCGCTGATTCGAACCCGCCAGTAATGTTGAAAGTGAAGAGCTGTAACATATAGAGAGGGTTCAGGCTGGGGACCTTGGGCAACTCTACTTCCCGATCACCTTCAGGGTGCAGGGTGTAGCGGTGGTGATAGGTATGGCTCATGGCATAATCGCGATGGTTGTGCCAGGCAAATACACTGTATATCCAGAGGAAGAAGCGATTGAGCCACCTGGTTTTAAAGACTGTCCCGTGTCCCAGTTCATGAACCGCCAAGCCAAAAAAGCTCATGACTGTCGCGTGCAGGAAGAGGGCAATGGCAAAGCCGAGCCAAAGCCGTTGCGTGAAGAGGTAGTAGGTCAGTGCGCCGGTGCAACCGAAAAGAAAAATGTGCCCTAAAGATTGGAACCAACCCTGCAGGTCGCTGCGTTTGCTCAATTCGAGAAGTCGCTCTCTTGATACCGGGCATCGATACCATTTTACGCGCATTTTTTTGCGGACATCTTCGAGGGGTGGGTAATTATTGTTCACTATTTGGTTCAATGAATAGGTCTTATTAAGACTTGGAATTATAAAAAGGTCAACCGATTGCGGATATCCGCAATTGATTGACCTTTGACTTTAGACCTTCGATGGTTGCAGACTTGCAATCTTGTGGACTATGTGAATTTTGGATCGGTGGGGTTGAAGGTGAGTCAATTGGCTTTGGGCTTGGGATTTCGGGGGCAGAAAAGTAAAGACGAAGCTCAGCGGGTGGTTGAACATGCGATTGATCGGGGTATTAACCTGATCGATTGTGCCAATGTCTACGGCATGATGGATTCTCGCGAAAACAGTGGGAGTTCAGAAATTGTCCTGGGAAAAGCGCTTAAAGGTAAGCGGGACGAGGTGGTCATAACTTCAAAAGTGTGCAGTAAGATTGGACCTGAACCTAACGATAACGGTTTATCCCGGTATCATATCCTGCGGGAAGTAGAGCGATCTCTCAAACGCCTTGAGACCGATCATCTCGATGTCTATCTCGTGCATGGTTTCGACGCGAGCACTCCTCTCGAAGAGACAATGCAGGCCCTGGATGACCTTGTGCACAGTGGCAAGGTACGCTACATTGGCTGTTGCAATTTTGCCGCTTGGCAGGTCTGCCGCGCGTTATGGATTTCGGATATAAAAAGTCTTACTCCTTTCATGTGTATTCAAAACAGGTATAACCTGATCCATCGCAAACTTGAAGATGAAATGTTCGGTCTGGTGCGGGAGCAGGGTTTGGGTGTAATGGCCTTTTCACCACTCGCGGTGGGACTACTCAGTGGGACCTATGTGCCCGGTCAGCCACCACCCGCTGGTTCGCACTGGGGACGATCCGACCGATCTCTGGATGAACTGTTTCAAGGCGCCAGTGGGGAAGCGGTTACTACTCTGATCGACCTTGCAAAAGAGATCGGTAAAACCCCCGCCCAATTGGCCCTCGCCTGGGTGCTTTCGCAACCCGAAGTAACCGTTGCGATCACTGGTGGTGACACCACCCAACACCTCGATGACAATCTTGGCGCGCTAGATATCGAGCTGGATGATACCGTGCGAGAGAAGTTGGATACGGTGTCGGAAGCGTTTGTTAAAAATCCGGTGGATATTTAAAAGCGCGCGCGCTTTTAGTCGAAGGAGGGGAGAAAATCAGTGAACGGTGAACAATGAATAATATATAGATTATTCATTATTAATACATCATAGCAAAAGCCCATTTTAGCATTACACCTTTGACGTTCGATTTTCGACCTATTTAATTAGTTCTAATGATTAGTGAAACATTTGATGCTGCCAAACATGCTAAGGAGATCGAAGATCAGGGATTTACTTTGGTCCTGGATACGTTGAGCGTAGAAGAGATTCGGGATGCAACGGAGGCGATGCTCGAGGTTTATGAGCGTGAGCGTGAAGTCGCGCAAGGTTGCGAAACACAAACTGAACACGCGCATGTGGTTCACCACCTTTTTGCGAAGCATCGCTACTTTGAAAAGTTTTATCTCAATGAAAAAGTGAACGCGATCATTCGACTTGTGTTGGGCGACGATATGGTTCTCACGGAGACCCACGCACGGTCCGTTTTACCTAGCAGCGGTCGCGAGGAGAAACATGGTTTCCAAGTGCACGTGGATCGCGAAGCGTTTAGTGTTTTACCGTTCGAGGGCAGTTCGCACCATTACCCAATGGCGGTTAATAATGCGTGGTTTCTCGTCGATTTTACTGAAGACAATGGAGCCACCGTGCTCTGGCCGAATTCACATAAGCTGAATAAGGTACCGGACCCGGAAGGAGACTACTCGGAGATGCCGCAGGTAAGAGCGCTCGGGCCCGCGGGAACCTGTGTTATCTGGGATGCCTCGGTCTGGCACGCAACGGGAAAAAATATCAGCGACCATATACGTCATTCCATCCTCGGATTTTATCACCGTAAGTGGATACGGGGAACGATCAATGTCGAACATGTCATCCCTCCCGAAGTGCTTGCCCAGATGTCACCAGAAATGCATCGCCTGATTGGTCTTTACGATTGGGCGCCTGAATATTCCGCGGTCACAAAAATGACCATCGAGGAGATTGCTGCCCTTACGCCGGAGCAAAGGGATGTTTTGGGGTTTATGATTTACTGAGAAACACGTTTCTCAGTAAATCATAAACCCCAAGTTGAAGATCGAAAGGGGAAAAGCGGAGTTTCAATCGCCGCCAATGATTTAGCGTGACAATTGAATTTATAAAAAAAAGTTGATGGTGCCAATTCAGAGACAAACAGCGGTCTCGCTATTTATGACATCCCCGCTCTTATCTGTGCAACGAACCCGGGCGATATAATCGTTTTTGATTTTAGAATATGGCATGCAATTACCGGTGAGGCCTATGACCGGCGCTTGTTGTCGACGATTTTTATGAACAGTCGGTTACGTCCGAAGAAAACGATGTCTTCAACAAGCAAGTGCATTTATCGAAAAATATTCTTTCTGTTGTCAAAAGGTCGAAAGCGATATGCGATAATGCGTAGAAGTGTAAATGCGATAAAGAGAATAAATATTGGATTATCCTGTATTAATCCGCATTCGGCAACGCCTCCTTCGTAATGACAAAAGAGAATGCAATATGCAGAACGTAAAATACAAATAAATCCATTCGTGAGGTGCTGGCGTGTTTCTACACGCTATTAACATTTGACGAAGACGAATAGTGATTGTAATTTTTATAACTTAATTTTCCCCATTCCTTCATCAATAATGGCTAAGATTTCATCGATTTGTTCGTGGGAGGTGATGAGGGGTGGGCTGAGGCGAAGATCGTCGCCGTTAACCCAGTCGGCGGATCCCTGGCCTGCCGTTATGGAGAGTCCTTTTTCGAAGGCGTAGTCGGCTATTTGCTGACCGATTTTCAGTTCAGCGGGAAAGGGTTCTTTAGTCTCCCGATCCTTCACGATCTCGATTGCCCACAACATTCCCTTGGCGCGAATATCACCAACGATGGAATGTTTCTTAAGCGCTTCTGCTTTTTCAAAAAAATATTTCTCCTTTGTGGCCACTTGATCGAGTATCTTTTCTTCCTCGATGATCGCCAACACCTCTAAGCCGACACGCATCGCAATGGGATTGTCGACGTAGGTAAAAACGTGGGCAAATATTTCGCGAGAATCGCGAAAGCTGTCATATATTTTATCCCGCATGAGTACACCCCCGAGGGGAATGTAGCCGCTGCTCGCACCTTTTCCAAAAACAATGATGTCAGGCACCACATCCCAATGTTCAACTGCAAAGTATTTTCCCGTCCGGCCAAATCCGGTAATCACTTCGTCGGCGATGAAGAGGACATCATATTTATCACAGATCTCCCGTAATTCTTTTAAGTAGTTATCGCCAGGCACCCCTGCTGCAATGCCTGCTGAATTAATGGGTTCGGCGATAAAGGCTGCGACATTTTCAGGTCCGGCCTCGATGATCGTCTGTTCCAATTGGCGGGCGCAACTCAGGTTGCAATCACCTTCACAACCAGCAAACTTGCAGCGATAGGGATAGCAGGGGGATATTTTAGGAAAATTTGGAAACCAGGGAGTAAATGGGTTTTTCAGTAAGGGCATACCAGAGGCTGCCATCGCTCCCAACGTCGCGCCGTGGTAAGCCTTCCAACGTGATATGATGAGTTGTTTTTGACTGTTGCCGCGCTGCAGATGGTATTGACGGCATATTTTGAATGCGCTCTCGTTCCCCTCTGATCCACCAGAAACGAAGTAGACATGATTGAGATCACCGGGCGCGAGGTCGGCAATACGTGACGAGAATTCCAAGGCGAGTTGGTTTGTAAAACTGGTGGAAAAACAAAAGGCCATTGTTTCGGCCTGGTCCCCCATCACTTGGGCAATACGTTGTCGACCGTGACCGAGGGTTACATTACCCGCGCCCGCACAACCATCGATGTAGCGCTTGCCCTCTTCGTCGAAGAGATAGATTCCTTCGGCTCGTACTATTACGGAATATGTTTTGTTCAGGTCTCGGTGGAAGAGAGAGTTACTAATTGCGGATTTCGGATTTGAGGGATGTCGGGCTTTGCTCTCGGTAAAGATTGTGGGTTGGGTTTTAGGCATGGATAGAGTCAAAAAGTCAAAAGGTCAAAAAGTCAAAAGGGAAATACCTATTTGCGATTAAGTGAAGATGCGAAAATATGGTAACAACTAGGCTCAGCTTGCACCCTTCATCAATCCGCAATCTCAGGGCGTCACGCTATCGCACTGTAGTGCTAGCCCACAGGGGCAGCGTTGTCGTTCGTGATCTCAATGTAAAACTGATCGTGATGCGGTCGCAACTCGGGGGTGGTACCATTTACGTCTCGCCAATGCGATTTTCGGTACCGGTCATCGCCCTCAGTTCCAATCCGGAAGCCTTGCGTCGGATGTCTATTCTTTATGGATTGTTTCCCTATTTCATGGATCAATCCAAATCAGCCGCTGTTTTTATTATTCTTTTGGACAAGCTTCTTATCGATCGAAAATAGGCGGAAATAGGGGATCCCATCGTCTTCGTTCTGGGAGAACCGATTGGCGAGGAGGGTCTCACGAACAAGATTCAAATTTATTATGTGGAGGAAGCGCTAGGTCAAAAAGTCAAAATGACAAAAGGGGGGAGAATACTAGTGAACAGTGGAAAATATTAATTTTACACTCTATTTTAAAAACAAGGCAAAAGCACATTTCCTCTTTTTGACAATTTGACGAAGATGAAGAAGTAGATTGCCTGCAGAAGAAAATGGATGCGATGGAGTGTATCCCTCCAGAATATACCTAAACCCTAACACTTGAACGTTTTCAGGAAGTGGGAGTCTTTTGAAAACTTTCAATGTAACCCCATTTAAGGAGCCAATCGATCCAGCGTTGGCGGACGGGATCCTTATCGGCATTGGCCAGCCATTCGAGCGGGTATTCGGGTTGGCGTTCGGCATAAGTATTCTTAGCCAGGTTTTCACGCACGGCATGAGCACCTTTTACATTTTCACGGATCGCGTCTTCTGCTTCAGGCGTCTTTGGGCTCTTTATATAAATGGGTGAAAGCATACGGCGGTCAATTTTCCCTCCCCATGAGGCGTGCCAGATATGGGCGTCAAAAACTAAAACATCGCCGACTTCCATTTTACAGGCATGCGTGGGAACATCTTTAATTGAGTCGCCTTTGCGTGTAGCATCATTATCGTATCCCGGTGGGTCAAATCTTGTTACGGCCTCATGGAATGGCTGCTTATGTGAACCGGGGATAAGGCGCAAGGCCCCATTGTTTCCGTCAAGGGCTTGCAGGTAAATGGGGAACTTAATGGAATTATGATGGAAATTGCGACAGTCGGGATGCCACCTGGTATCGTTGACATAGCTGCCGGCATTACAGGAAACCAGATTACAATCCTCCCCCAGTATCTGCTCGGCGACACTTAAGATCCTAGGATCCTGGGCAAGCTTAGATAAAACAGGGGTCTCGGAAGTCAAGTTAGACCAGCTGCAGTATTTAGCATCTTCATCCTGAGGTCCGGTGAATCGCAGCGTAGATTCTAATTGTAACTGGAATTCTTCGTTGAAGGTTTTGATTTCGTCCATACTGAAAAGCCCGCGCAGCGTTACGAATCCAAAAGTTTTGAAGTAGGTGAGTTGGTGTTCGGTGAGCATGGTTTAACTTTAATCGAATTTGATTAAAATTAAAAGTCAAAAGATCAAAAAGTGGGTTGATTATTCACAGATGCGACAGAGCTCGTCCCTCCAGACAATACACTGCTTATATGCTTTCCGCATTATCGCATTTTCTCTTTTGACTAATAATTACCAGAAGAGGGATTCGTCGGATACAAAGCGGGTAGTTTTTTTCCAACGAGTCTGATCAATCCGGTAATAATCGCGTTGGTAAAGGGGGCAGAATTGGCCGCGAGGCTGATTCCATCCTGAATATCGAGGGTATCGGGAACCATCGTTTCATAGCGGCGATCACGATAGGCGGGAATGTCAAAAGAGGGTATTCGTTTGCGGATGTGATGAAATTTAGATTTTGATGTTGGCTTTCTGGTTTCAGTTTTGGACACGGACTGATACGTTATGGAACTCTTAAAATGTGAATTAGCGGTTTTAAGTTTTATGTTAATAGAAGAGAGTGACATCAATCGGCAACGAGACAATGCTCGGCTACCGCTTCGCCCTATTCCTGTGATGACAAAAGGGAGAATGCGTTTATGTAAAAATGTGATTAAGCGTGAATGCGGAATTAATATCATTACTATATGCTATAGTAACGAGGAATATGCCCAACATCTACCATTCGAGGGGTTTACGAGATGCAACCGATATTTCCCTGGATTGCTTCGCTGCACTCACAATGACAATAGGAGGAATAGACATTTTGACCATTTGACGAAGGGGGCATACGGTTTACCGTTGTCCAGCTTCAAAACGGATGCGGGGGTCGAGCCACAGGAGGAGTAGATCGCTGACAAGGGTTCCGAGGACACCGATGAGGCTAAGGACCATAAGCATGGATCCGGCGAGGTACATATCCTGGGTCATGAGGGCTTCAAGCATCATGGGGCCGACGGTAGGCAGGCTTAAGACCATAGCAACGATGGCTCCACCGGAGACGAGTTGAGGAAATAGACCGCCGATCCCAGAGATAAAGGGGTTGAGAGCGATACGCACAGGGTATTTTACAAGCAGCTTAAACGGTCTAACTCCTTTAGCCAGTGCGGTTACAACATAGGGTTTTCTCAATTCATCGAGCAGGTTACCACGCATGACACGGATCATACCTGCGGTGCCGGTGACCCCGAGGACGACGACGGGGACCCAGATGTGCTGCATGAGGTCAGTGACTTTCCTCCAGGTCCATTCGGGTTGTCCCGCAAATTCAGGGGAAAATAACCCGGTCATGCTGATGCCGAAATAAATGTTATTCCAATACATAATGAGTAAAGCGAGGAGGAAGCTAGGGACACACATCCCGATAAATCCGAGGAGTGAAAAAAAATAATCACCGATTGAGTACTGACGGACGGCCGAGTAGACGCCGATTGGAAAAGCGACAGCCCAGGTAAACAAAACAGAACCCAAGGAAATTAAAAAAGTAAGAAGAATGCGGTCCCCAACGATATCGTTCACCGGTGTTCGGCTTTGCATGGAAAAACCCATGTGTCCCTGGATCAAGCCCTTGTCTTCAGCTTTAAAGGAGAGAAACCAGGGAAGGCCAAGCCAATGAAGGTACTGGGTGACTATTGGTTCTTCGAGATTAAAAATCTCGCGCAGCTGCTCAGCTTCAATTATTGCCTGACGGTTGTTCGTCAACTCAGCCTGTAATATTTTCAAATCAATATAATTACCGGAGGGGAGTTGAATGATGGTAAAAGTGATGATCGAAATAACGAGTAAAGTAGGCACCATGATGAGGAGTCGTCGTCCCACATAGGGATGTTTAAATCCTAGGAGAAATAGACCAACCACTAAAATTCCTAAGAGAAGATGACGGACGATCCGGCCGAGCGAGGTGTCAGTTATTGTTTTGAGCGTGACTTCGTCAAGGGCAGTGGCAGGACGGGTAATCTCAGTCATTTCCTGTTTTATTCGCGCGATTGCTCCCGATGAATCATTTGGCTTTTCAAAATAGTAAGCTTCATGTCCGCCACTGGTAATACTTTTATAAATAGACCCGTAAAGGGCATTGCGGGGCACGTTTTTAAATCCTTTTTTCACGATCACCACCCAGGGTTGGCCATTCGTGATATTTATATTCCATAAATTTTCGGCAGCAATATCCTGAATGTCATGGTAGATGTCTCTCTGTTCTTCTGGGGTAAATGCACTGTATGCGTCTTCCAGCAGTTGCATCGACCTCCTCAAGGGATGATCAAAGGGAGGTTCGATATTACCCTTTTTCGTTGCCAGTGGATTTCCGTAAAGCCCCCCGTTTACATACCACGCGTTAAACCCGGCAGCAGCGACGGAACCGGGGGCATAGCGGTACGGTGAAACGAGCGGATTAAATTCCCCTTCATTTCCAGAAATGGTAAAATCATAGACGCGGGTTGCATTTTCGACAACATAGAGGCTATAGGAACGGAATCTTTCAATGGTGTTTAGACCGACTTTTTTCCAGTCTTCAGCGATAAAAGGACTGGGACCCTGGCTATAGTTAGGGATGATATCCAAATACCAAACCATGCGGGTGCCATCGTTGAAGGTGCGATAGCCTTCGGCATCGCGTCCGGTGAGTCCCAGTTCGTCAAGCAGCTCGTTAGCGCGATCGGGGTCGTGCTCGACGTAACTGTACCTGAGTTTTTCATGATAAAAAATAGATTCTTTACCTGGCGAACTTTGGGCCGGTTCTCCGATTCCATAGTAGACTGCATCGATAATTTGCTGACGATTGATAGCGAGCGACAGTGCCTGGCGAAAGCGTTTATTGTTGAGCAATGCCCATTTTTTCAGGGTGGCGGGGTCCTGAGGATCCACATAGCGATTGAGATTCGGGTAGAGACCCCACTCAGTAATTCCGGATGGGTACCAATGATAGAGATCATACCTCCCCGCTTCACGTTGCGACATAAATAAAGTGTAATGTAAAAAATAGATATTAAAGCTTTGCATTGTAATAGCGCCATTGGTCGCGGCGATCGGGACCATGTCTGCTGTTTTCACGTCGATCATAAAGCGGTCGACATAGGGGAGTTGCCTGCCTTCAGTATCGACGGCCCAGTAATAAGGATTGCGGACAAAGGCCTGGGGCGGATTGGGCTTGTAGGTACGATAGATCCAGGGCCAGATGCGGGGATGGTCCTGGTTGTTCGTTAGTTTCTTAGCAACATAAAGAGCAAGTCTCGAGGGTATTTTTTCCGCTTCCATCGTCGCTTCGATGAGCGCATTATCACCAATCACGGGGTGATATTTTTCGAGGTAGTGCCGGGGTGCATAAATATCGAGGGTAGAAGCTAACCGTTCCAGGAGTAACCCATGGGGATGGGGGAAAACAAACTTCACGGTATGTGTGTCGATTATTATTATTTCTCCTCCTTCTCCTTTCAACTTCATCCAGGATGGGGTTGCAGCAACGGATTCCTGTTTAACTTCATGGTCCCACCAGTAGAGGATATCGTTTGTTGTGAAAGGATGGCCGTCGGACCACTTCATGCCCTTGCGTAGAAAGAAGGTCCATTCTTTTTTGTCGGGCGACACCTCCCAACTTTTTGCGATGTGGGGAACGATGGGATAGCCCAATGGTGACCAGCGCACAAGCGTTGTCCCTGTCATCCATTCTTTAATATCCAACACGGTTTGGGGACTATTCGTTACCATGTGCCAGGTGCCGCCGTAATTACCGAGACCGTCGCTTCCCAGAATGACGACCGGTTCGGGACCAACGCGCTCGGCGACCGGTGGCAGTTTCCCCTCTTCTACCAGTTCAGCAAGGATGGGCGACTCCCCTTTAGGGTACCAACGGCCAGATTCCCCCTCGTTGTAGTCGATATCGTGCTGCACCTGGTATAGATCTTCTTCACTAAAACTAATGTCTCTCAATTCCTCCGTTTCTTTGATTAACTCGGGACTGTAGAGAATGGGCTCAAGTTCCAGTTCCGGTTTCATCACCGCTCCCCAGAAATAAGTAATAAAGAAGATACAGCAGCCGGTGAGGAGGAAAAGACTGAGATTTTTGACTAGTTTCACCGAAACTAGTCAAAAGGTCAAATGATCAAAAAGTCAAAGGAGGAAGAACAATTATGCAATAATGATTACAAGCGTGGATGCGGAATGTAAAAAAGATAGCCATAAAAAATAAAATATTGAGAGACGGAGAAATGTTAAGGTGAAACGCGCTATCACTAGTGCGTTCTCACTTTCGATCTTCGACTTTCAACGGAAGGTGGAAGTCGGGATTACCGACTTCCACCTTCCATCCTAATTCGTGGGTCGAGCAACATGAGGAGGAGATCGCTGACGAGGGTGCCGAGGACACCGATGAGGCTCAATACCATGAGCATCGATCCGGCGAGAGATAGATCTTCGGTCATGAGGGCTTCGAGCATCAAGGGGCCGACAGTGGGAAGGCTTAAGACCATGGCCACGATAGCCCCGCCGGAAACCAATTGAGGGAAGAGGCCTCCAATACCTGAGATAAAGGGATTGAGCGCAATACGCACGGGATATTTAAAAAGAACTTTAATAGGCCGCACCCCTTTTGCCATCGCGGTTACAACATAGGGTTTTCTTAATTCATCGAGCAGGTTGCTGCGCATCACCCGGATCATGCCTGCGGTACCGGTAACCCCGAGAACGATAACAGGGACCCAGATGTGTTTCATGAGGTCACCAACCTTAGCCCAGGTCCACTCTGGTTGGCCCGCGAATTCGGGAGAAAATAAACCAGCCATGCTGATGCCGAAATAAATATTGCCCCAGTACATCATCAAGAGAGCGAGAAGAAAACTGGGGACGCACATTCCGATAAAACCGAGAAGGGTGAAAAAGTAATCGCCGATAGAATACTGCCGCATGGCTGAGTAGATACCGATAGGCAGGGCGACCGCCCAGGTAAAGAGGACAGAACCTAGGGAAATTAAAAAGGTGAGGAGAATGCGATCCCCAACGACCTCGTTCACTGGCGTTCGGCTCTGCATGGAATACCCAAGGTGACCCTGGAGCAGGCCATGGTCTTCGGACTTGAAAGAGAGAAACCAAGGAAGGCCAAGCCAATGAGCATACTGGGTAATGAAGGGTTTATCGAGCGGGAAAATTTCGCGTAATTGTTCAGCTTCTATTTTCGCATAATTATCACCTGCTAGTTCAGCCTGAAGAATCTTTAAATCAATATAATTTGATGGTGGCAGTTGAATGATGGTAAAAGTAATAAGTGAAATAATAAATAGGGTAGGTGCCATGATGATCAAGCGCCGGCCAATATACGGATGCTTGAAACCGAGGAGAATGGCTCCGACCCCAACGATTCCCAATATGAGATGGCGGATGACACGGCTCAGAGAATACTCTTTTCCTTTTTCAAAGTTAACAGCATCGAGGGCGTTGGGTCGGGGAGTAATTTTCATTATTTCGCGCTTTATTTGCGCGATTACGCCTGGAGAATCGTGAGGGTGATTAAAATAAAAAGCTTCATGTCCACCACTGGAAGGGCTCTTATAAGTAAAGCCATAGAGCGATTTACGCGGTACGTTTTTAAGATCCTTCTTCACGATCACGAGCTTGGGTGGTGCAGAGGAAATATTAATAGACCAGAGATTATCTACTGCGATATCTTGATTTTCTCTCCAGATGTTTCTCTGTTCATCAAGCGTCAGTGCAGCGGAGGCGGCCGCGTGTAATTCCATGGATCGCCGCAGAGGATGATCAATCGGCGGCTCAACACTTCCGTGTTTCAAAGCCTCTGGATTACCGTACAAACCTCCTGATTTATACCACTGAGTATATCCAGCGGCTGAATGGGTCCCGGGAACGTAGAGCCATGGACTTGCAAGGGGGTGGAAATTAGCCCCGAGTGCCCCAATGCCAAAATCACTGGTGCGAGCAGCACCTGCTATAGAGTTGTAGGAGTGCATTCTTTCAATCGTGTTAAGGCCGACTTTTTTCCAATCCTCAACGACAAAAGGCGAGGGACCCAGGATATTCGGGATTAAATCCATAAACCATACCATGCGCGATCCATCGTCAAAAGTGCGGAACCCTTCTGCATCACGACCCGTGAGACCCAGTTCATCGAGTAGTTCGTTGGCGCGATCGGGATCGTATTCGATGTAGTTGTTCCTTAATTTTTCATAATAAAAAGGTGATTCCTTACCTGGCGTTCCCTGTGCGGGTTCACCGAACCCACTGAATACCGCATCAATAATCTGTTGTCGATTGATGGCGAGCGAAAGTGCTATTCGAAATCGCAGGTCATTGAGCAGTTTCCATTTTTTTTCTGTTCTCGGATCTTTGGGATCAATATGCTTGTTTAGGTTGGGACTGATGGTCCAATCGCTGGCACCGGAATTATACCAATGATAAACTTCATAGCCCCCAGCTTTGCGTTGGGACATGAAATAGGTATAGAATTGTATATAGATATTATACGGTTGCATGGTAATGGCCCCGTTCGCTGCAGCGATAGGAACCAAATTATGTGATTTAGCTTCGACGGTATAGCGGTCGATATAGGGCAGTTGGTTGCCCTCCGTATCGACCGCCCAATAATAAGGATTGCGGACATATGCTTGGGGAGGATTGGGTTTGTAGGTACGATAAATCCAAGGCCAGATACGCGGGTGGTCAGGATTGTTTAGGATTTTCAAGGAAACATAAAGCGCTTTTCTTGTCGGAATCTTTTCTGCTTTCATTCTCGCCGCGATAAGAGCGTCGTCTCCAAGCACGGGGTGAAGTTTTTCCAGGTAATGACGGGGTGCATAGACATCGAGATCAGCGGTGAGACGTTCGAGAAAGAGACCATGCGAGTGAGGGAAAACAAATCTCACGGTGTAAGGATCAACTTTTATGATTTCACCACGCTTTCCCTTCACCCTCATCGATTCAGGCGTCGCAACTAATTCATGTTTTACCTCATACTCCCACCAGTAGAGAATATCGTCCGCAGTGAAAGGATGGCCGTCGGACCACTTCATTCCCCTGCGCAGGGAAAAGGTCCATTCTTTTTTATCAGGAGATGATTCCCAAGCTTTAGCGACATGAGGGACCATGGGATAGCCCAGTGGTGACCAGCGCACGAGGGTCGCCCCTGCCATCCAATGATGAGAGGCATCAAATATCGCGGGGCTATTCGACACCATATTCCATGTTCCCCCGTAATTCCCCAAACCGTCGACCCCCTTAATGACTACCGGTTCGGGACCCACACGATCGGTGACTGGTGGCAGTTTGCCTTCCTCTACGAGTTCCGCGAGAATAGGTGACTCGCTTTTAGGATACCAGCGGCTTGATTCGCCTTCACTGTAGTCGACGTTGTACTGTACTTTATAAAGGTCATCGTCACTGAAACTGGTGTCTCTCAATGCTTCCGTCGCTTTGATAATCTCCGGACTATAGGTGAGAGGTTCACTTTCCAGTTCCGGTTTCAAAACCGCACTCCAGAAATAGGAAACACCGAAGATGCAACAAGCGGTGAGGAGGAGGAGCCAGCAGCTTTTGAAAGCTAGTTTCATTGAAACTAGTCAAAAACAAAGACCAGTGAACAGTAAACAGTAAACAGTGAATAGTGAACAGATTGTAGAACTAAGGCATTTGGTTCACTCATTACGTTCTTTTTCAACGGTCAATTCATTTATAATTAATGTGAGGTGATCGTTGAATGTTTTGGGATCTTCCATCAGGATGAAGTGGCTGACGTCATCCATGTAAACGATATTATATGCCCGGGTATAGCGTTGCATCGTTTCAATATTTACGGGGTGAATCGATGAATTTATAGAGGATATAGGCGCTTGAATAGTTGGTAGGGATTCTGCGCATTCGTAGGTGTACCAATTATAGATTGCTTTTTGAGCAACAATGCCCACTTCATGGGGTGCTGAGATAAATCGGAGACAATCTTTTCGATTAATTCAGGGTCTGACTTGAGTGTAAACATATGATGGCGAACTTTATTCGCTGTAGCTTCGACATAATTATCAGGATTGTACTCATTATTGCTTTGATCTATGCAGATGTGTCGCTATTTCCCACAGCAGAAAAAGAATCGACTTCCACTATCGCTTTTATGCGTGAAGGAATCAACCGTGCTGTCTCTACAGTAACGGGACAACCCATAGAATGTCCGACGAGATCGATCGTTACCACTGGGTACTGTTGGGAAAAGTGGGTTACCTGTGCATTCTAGTAAGTACGGTCGCAGCACCAGCCATGAACTAAGACAAGGACCGGATTGCCATTACCATGAACATGATAGCCTAGTGCACGCCTTCGAATGATGAAATGTGATTTACATTACAGGTAGTTGATGCAATCGTATGGTTCTCTGCATGTTTGTTACAAGATAAGAATAGCAGAGTAAAAATTGAGATAATAACTATACGAAAAAATCTCATCCTAACAATTGTAGATTTGCAATTGGCGGTTGTAGATTCAGCGGCCACGACGGAGCGTGGCCCTCCATTTTTTTGTTGAACGCAGTTTACCGCGTTTCGGCTTTCAAGGTTAGCTCTTCTTTGTTGTCGAGCCCTGCAGCGACGACGAAAGTCTCCTCCTTTGGTTGCCCCTCTTTGGGGACATAACGGATATGAGGAGAGAAGTAAGCATAGAGTGCAGTGTTTCTTGAATTGGGGGAGGTATTTGGATCCGACCCGTGCATGATGAGACTATGAAAGAATAAAATACTTCCCGCTGATAGGGGTACCTTTATCTGATCAGATAAATCTACATCATCGAGAAGCGCTCTTACCTCCAGGCCACTGACAAGACGCCCCCCGGCTGGAGTGTTCTCTTTCATTTTCAACCCCCATTTATGACTTCCGGGAATAACTTTAAAACAACTGTTTGCGGTGGTGGCGTCGTCAAGTGCGATGCTAACGGTAACCAGTCTGGGTGGGTCGATTGGCCAATAGGCAGAATCCTGATGGAATTCGTGCCCTGAACCATGAAATGCAGGTTTCAGCATCAAGGTACTTCTAAAAAGAAGCAGATCGGGACCGATTAAATTTTGCACGACTTCAATCAGTCGCGGGTGCTTAGCAAGCCTGTTGAAAACGGATGAATGTTTGCGAGTATTTTCAACTTTTCTCAATATCGGCGTTCCGTCATCACGATTTATATCTTCGGCATTCGGTTCGCGCTGGAAGTCAATCGATCTTGGATCGGCATTCGCTTCAAATTTTGCAGCGAGGGAATGAAATCGTTGGATTTCTTCTTGGCATTCAGCAACACATTCCGGGCTGATCAGGTTTTCCATGATGAGATAACCCTGGGTCTCGAAAAATGAAAGCTGGTCGGCCTTATTGATCATGTGCTCAATTAGTCAAAAAGTCAAAATGATACGCTTTAAGTTTATAGGTGGAGCGAATCCAGATAATAGCCTTAAATATGTAGAAGTTGGTAGTTCTGGAGCGGCCTTAATTTTTAGGACTCACCGCTTTCTTCTTCATTACTGCCTGGCAGCGATCCGTTTTAAACAAGGCCTGGTTGAGAGTTTCGTTTTTGCAGGTAACCTCACTTGTTACCCAATGGGTGACGTAGGCGCGACGCCAGCGATCTGAATAATTGCGGTGAGAACTGTGCAGCGCGTCAATTTGATGAAACACGACACCCCCTTTATGGACAGGAGCCTGTTCTTCATTCTTCATTTTAATATCCTTTTCTCTCGGGACGAAGCTGTGCGGTTCAGCGGCCGATTTTTGGTAGTGGGGTATAATTCCTTCTTTGTGTGACTCACTGATATAGCGCAGGCACCCGTTTTCTTCGTTTACATCGTCGAGCGCGATCCATGCGGTAATAACATGATCTGCGGGAAAGCACTGGAAATGAAAGTTATCCTGGTGATAAAGTACAGAGCCTCCCTGGTGAGGTGGTTTCATGAATACCTGATCCTTTAACAACAATGGAGTGGCGCCTAAGAACTCTTGAATTACATTATTAAAACGGTCATCTAAAACAAATTCTTGAAATGAAGGATGCTTGAAAAATGGACTTTTAATTTTACGGGGAATGACCTCCCCGCTTTCTAGTCGTTCACCGGCCAAGGCTGATACATCAGGGCTTTTTATTTCTTCTTGAATTATCGTCGTCGCTGTCTTCGCTATACTGTCGACAACGCGATGATCAAATACCCCTTCGATCACGACCCATCCTTTTTCCAAATAGTGATTCATCTGTTCTTGCGTAACCATTGCTGAGCCCTTTCCCATTTTATAAAAAATTTATATTTTAAAAGTGAAACTTCAATAATTTAAATCCAGAGCTCTTTTATTATAGTGTAATGTTTGCAGTATCGATCGATAGATCACTCTTCACTCAATGGTCAGCTCTTCAGTGGTAACAGTGATAGGATCACCATCCTCATTGGCAAAGGTAGCATCAATGCTTAGTGTGGGCTGAGCTGTCTCATCGGATTTGAAGTTATTCTGACTAATCAAAGTCTCAAACCCTGTCGTCGTCGATCCACTCTCGGCCACCACTACAGAGGCCGCATTAGTCTGTGCTAAGTCTCCTCCAGTGATCCGCAACCCGGGGTTACCCGCTGCTACGGTGAAGGAGCCACTGCCAAATAGTAAGTGTGGTACTGCATCGCCACTGGCATCAATGTCACCTACAGTTAAGCGTACCGCTATCGGTACCCCCCGTGCATCAATCCCTACCTTACCTGTACTCCCACTAAAGACGGCATTTGATAACT